>Ga0302319_10005411_pt1 | contig 25663 bp, 34 predicted proteins | sample Bog_T0_2_FD_203319 | JGI IMG/M metagenome (GOLD analysis project Ga0302319, IMG submission 203319) | Peat permafrost microbial communities from Stordalen Mire near Abisko, Sweden - Bog_T0_2 | ecosystem: Environmental > Terrestrial > Soil > Wetlands > Peat | place: Sweden: Abisko, Stordalen Mire...
AGAAACATTCTCAGTCGATCGTGTCATGAAGTCAGCACGATTTCAAGACGGTAGGTCTGCACTACATCGCCTTCTCAAAATCCGCCACTGATCCGCATAGACTTAGCTTCTTTGTCCTATCGAAAATAGCTGAAATCGTCAGGTTAGTGACGAACTTCGGCTAGCGGCTTGCTGGCCGGTAGCGGCGGAGGAGAACGGGAATTGCACAGCGCAGCAACCGGCGAATCAGTCTGCAAATCAGGCATGGTGGAGTGTTTCCTACGAGGTTTGGGCACCGAGTTCGGCGAATCTCGAGCTGAAGGCTAATAACGGCAGCATCAACGTGGACGGGATGAACGGTACAGTGCGGGCGCACACGCTGAATGGTTCGTTGAAATTGAAGAACGTGAGCGGCGATGTGGAGGGGGAGACGACAAATGGGTCGTTGTCGGTGGATGTGGCGAGCGGCGGATGGCAGGGCAAAGGGATGAAGCTCAATACGACAAACGGTTCGATTGACATGCGTTTGGCGCAAGGAGTTTCGGCGGATGTGGAGGCGTCGACGGTGAATGGGCGGATTCGCAGCGATTTGTCGGCGGCCAATGTGAACATCGAGGACAAGCACGACGCGAAATTCACTTTGGGCGCGGGCGGAGCGAAAAGAGAGGCGAGGACGGTAAATGGCAGCGTGCGAATTAGCGGGGCGATCTAACGCCGTGTAGCAGAAACTCGCGGTTGCCTTCGACGCCGAGGATAGGACTATCGGTGAGGCTGGTAGCAAAACCCGCATCGCCCATGGCGATGGCAACTCGTTCGCACGCCGCTCGGTGAGCGGAGGGATCGCGCACAATGCCTCCCTTCCCTACCAATTCGCGGCCGACTTCAAATTGCGGTTTCACAAGAATGATCCAATCACCGGCGACAGCGAGCAGCGGCGCAAGAGGAGGAATAAGCAGCGAGACCGAAATGAAGCTCACGTCGCAGACGATGAGCTGCACGAGTTCGCCAATGTCGGACGGAGCGAGATAGCGGGCGTTCAGGTGCTCATGCAAAACGACGCGCGAATCGGTGCGTAATTTCCAGTCGATCTGGCCGGCGCCGGTATCCACGCAATGCACGCGAGCGGCGTGATGCTGCAAAAGGCAATCGGTAAACCCGCCGGTGGACGTTCCCACGTCCAGGCAAACCTTGCTCGTCGGATCAACGCTAAAGTGCGCCAGCGCAGCTTCGAGCTTCAAACCACCGCGGCTCACATACTTCAGCGGCTCGGAAATTTCAATGTGTGCACTGTCGCCGACGGAATGGCCAGGTTTCGCGGCCTTCTGTCCGTCCACCGTTACTTTGCCTGACAAGATGAGCGCTTGCGCCTTTTCGCGTGATTCGACCAAGCGCCGGTTGAACATGGCGACGTCGAGGCGTTGCTTCATGTTTTGCGCTGGACGATGAAGTCGGCGATGTGGCGCAAGCGGTCAGCTCGATCGTCGAAGGCGTGCAGCGCAACGTGCGCGGCTAAGCGTTCTTCTTCGGCCATTTGGCGCGAGCGCTCCAAACCATAGACTGCGGGAAACGTGATTTTCTGCTGGGCGGCATCCTTGCCGGCGGTCTTGCCGAGTTTTTCGGAAGACTCTTCCACGTCGAGCACGTCATCGATGATCTGAAAAGCCAAGCCGACGCGTTCCCCAAATTCGGAAAGCGCGGCCAGTTCCGCTTGGGTCGCGCCGGCATAAATTGCGCCCATCCGCAGGCTCGCGCGCAGCAATGCGCCGGTCTTGGCGCGGTGAATGGATTCGAGCAGAAAGGCGGTGGGCACTTTCTTTTCGCCCTCAATATCATTCACCTGTCCGCCGATCATGCCACCGACGGTGCCGGACGCGCGCGCCAGTTCCTCCACCAGACGGATTTTGCGTTCGGCCTCGATGTAAGGAAGGCGGCTGAGCACTTCGAAGGCAAGTGTCAACAGCGAATCACCCGCCAGAATGGCCATTGCTTCGCCGAAAACTTTGTGGCAAGTGGGGCGGCCGCGGCGCAAATCGTCATTATCGAGCGCCGGCAAATCGTCGTGGATTAGCGAATAGGTGTGGATAAGTTCCAGCGTGGCGGCGGCGTTTTCAATGCCCTCCGGCGCAGCGGAAACGGCGTGGGCGGCAGCCATGGCGAGAACAGGACGAATGCGTTTCCCGCCCGCGAACAGGCTGTAGCGCATCGCTCGGTGGATGGACGCCGGATCGCTGGATTCGGCGGGCACCCACTGATCGAGCACCCGGTCAATGTCGCTCACCTGTGCGGCGAGATAAGCGGAAAGTCCGGCTTGGGACGGTTGGGCTTGCGCTTTGGTCATTTGGCGGTTTTGTCCGGATTGTAAGGCACGGCCACCGTCTCGCCGCCGCGTTTGCTCAGCACTTCCACCCGCGTTTCGGCTTCTTCGAGCAGTCGCTTGCAATCGGCGCTTAATCGCATGCCGCTCTCGAACAAGGCAAGACTGCGCTCCAAAGGTAGATCGCCTTTTTCCAGCTCTTTAACCGTTCTTTCCAATTCCTCCAAGCTCTTTTCAAAGCTCACAGGTGTACTTTGCTCCTCAGGCATTCGCCCCATTGTAAGCAATTGGCAAAATCGCCGGAACGTGGGCGGACGGGCTAAGCGGTGGTCGCAACGTCGGCCTGATAAAAGTTACGGTACCAGGCGTGCCGTTTTAGTATCGAAAGCGTGGCCGGACTCAGCGGCCCAGCCTTGGAAGCGCGGCAACTGCTCTCCACGGTCTCAACCCGGCGCATGCCGGGAATCACGCTAGTGACAGCTTTGTTCGAAAGGCAGAAGCGCAGTGCAATCTCGGCCAGCGTGCCGGTTTGGCCCGTTAAATCCCGCCGCAAGGCTGCCACGTGTTCAGCCACTTGGCGCTTGCGGTCGCCGCGAAAATACGCTTCGCGAAATTCGCCCGCTTCAAACACCGTGTCTTCGGTAATCGCGCCGGTCAGCGCGCCTTCATCAAGCGGCACGCGCGCCAAAACTGCTACCTTCATCTGTTGGCAAAGCGGGAATAGATTGGTCTCCGCCGTCTGATCGAATATGTTATAGATCACTTGGACGGCATTGATCAAGCCCGTCTTCACCGCCTCGAGCGCCGATTCCGGTTCGTGCTCACTGATGGAAATGCCGAAATAGCGCACTTTCCCGCTGCCCCGCAAATCCTCAATGGCGCGCCGCCATTCCTCGCTGTTCGTCCACGCATCGGTCCAGACATGGAACTGCTGTAAATAGATCTGCTCAATACCCAAATTACGCAGACTCTGCTCCGTCGAACGAATCACGTAATCGTATGGGAACACCTGGGAAATTGGCGTCACAGGCGTGGCGGGCCAAATCCCGTTCATCGGCGGAATTTTGCTGGCCACAAACACTTTGCTGAAGCTATTCTTAAGCGCTTGGCCAACCAACCGTTCGCTGTGCCCATCGCCATAGGCAAGGGCCGTATCCACCAGGTTGACGCCCAACTCAAAGGAGCGTTCGAGCGCCCGCAACGACTCGTTATCCTCAGCGCCGCGCCATTGCTTGCCGCCAATGCCCCAAGCGCCAAAGCCGATTTCGCTAATCTCAGTGGTCCCGAACTTCCGGTATTTCATCTCTGCTTATATATAAAACAAAACCGCCGCGGGGTAAACCACGGCGGTTTTGGTACTGAACGCTGGTTGTTTATTTGGCTTACGGGCGATTCACGTTCTCAGCTTGCAGGCCTTTGGGGCCTCGCTTCACTTCGAACTCAACCTCCGCACCTTCTTCGAGTGTCCGGTAGCCATTCATCTGGATCGCAGAAAAATGGACGAACACGTCATCGCCGTTCGAGCGCTGGATAAATCCGTAGCCCTTGGCGGCATTAAACCATTTCACAACACCTTTTTCTCTCACTACTCATCTCCTGTAACTTGATGCGTGAGGAATGCCCGTTTGCTATGGACCGCGGGAAGGGAGATCGGATGAGCCCCCTTTCTGTTCGTCCAGGGCTCGCGAAAGCACAACCAGAAAGCATCGAAATCTTGAAGGAAGTGTATCAAAAGGCTAAGGGGTGGGCAAGGATAAATACCAGCGGCACACTAGGAGAAAGTTCACAAGACACGCCAAATAGTACCAAAACCTAACTGGTTCCACCTATTAGTTGGCTTTCGTACTATTCAAAGTACTATGTAAATTTTGCATTTATAGTACTTAAACATCACTATCGCTCTGTCCGGCAGACGCGGCGCGGGCATGTTGGGGAAAAACGGTCAACAAACGGCGCGACAATTTCACCAAACCTCTACTCTGTAGGTGATTCAGAGTTGTGGAGGTGGTCTCGCGCGTTGCGCCGACCAAGTCGGCCAATTCCAATTGGGTGATTGGCAATGCATAGCTGGCGTCTGCCACGTTGGGCTTCACCAGGTGAGCCAGCTCGTCCAAATGGTGCAAGATTCGGGTTTCAACATCGTGCAAGCAGAGCAACTCTACCTTGTGCGCAAACTTAAGCTTGGTACCGAGCAAATATTGGACGACGGCTATTGCGAGCTCAGGATGCTCTGCCCCGACGCGCTGCATGCTTTCGAGAGGAATCCGGTGAACGGTGGCGGGAGTCATTACGCTCGCTTCAGCGTGATATCTGGGCGCGCCGCAAAACAGGCATTCCTCACCCACTACTTCATCGCGTCCATAGACCGAGAGAATGAGCCTGCCGGCTTGCACCCGGGTTCTGGTGAGTTTGATAAGTCCCTCTTCAATCAAGTAGAGAGCGTCGGCCCTTCCACCTTGGGCGAATAAACAAGTTGACCGGCGCAACGCACTGAGGCGGATTACCTCCGGCTGAGACAACAAGAGACTCTTAAGTAAAGCAGGAAGATTATCATGCACGTTCTTATCCCCACTCGTTACTTTCGATTATACGGGCGTAAAGCGAGATTTCCTACGAAAAAGAACCGATTTCAGCGAGGATTCAATAGGAATCCATGCACACGTTCATTTTGTGAGAGGTAGCTTACGGATGGACCGAGCGAGAAGCGCGCCTTCCTCGAAAGTGTTAGTCATTTCACGTTCGCCAAGCGTTCGCTTTAGCTGTTGGAGGATCTCGATGTAGGAGTCGATGGCCATCGAGACCTCGGACCTGTTCGTCACTAGGATGCTGCGCCACAAATCGGCCGAGCTGAGGGCGAGCCTGGTCATATCAAGTAAACCGTTGCCGAAGATCCGCGCGGCATGGGGATTGGCGCTTCGCTGGAGGGTAGCGGCCAAGGCTGTGGAGGCAAGTTGCGGCAAGTGGGAGGTCAAGGCGAGTGCGGCATCGTGTTCTTCAGGGGATATTTCCACCACAACGGCGCCGAAGCTTGCTAACGCCTCACGCAAGGCGGAAGCTTCTGGTGACGCCGCCCCGACAGGCGTCAGAACGTAGGGGCGGTCACGAAATAGCTCCGCATCGGCAGCTTCCGGCCCACGCTTTTCTTTGCCCGCTAGCGGATGGCCGCCGAGAAATGAGCCTGCGGGAAGGTGAGCGAGAGCGCAGGCGACGATTTGTTTCTTAGTGCTGCCAGCATCGGTGACTAATGCGCCGGGGCGGAGTGCGGGGGCTAGTTCCGGAATAGTCTGCAAGATACGGTCGACGGTCTGGGCAAGATAAAGTAGGTCGGCCCGTTCAGCCGCTGCCGGAAGCGTTGCCGAACTGGAAATCGCGCCACATGCCAGACCAGCCGCCAGCGCTGGTTCGGAACTGACGCCGATAATCTCGCCGCTGAAGCCGGACTTGCGCAACGCCAAACCGAACGATGCGCCGATCAAGCCGACGCCGACAATGCCGACTGTCTGCATACTCAGGCGCAACGGCCAATGGCAGCGGCAATCGCGCGGACTTGCACCAGCATTTCGGTGAATTGGTCAGGGCGCAGGGTTTGCGCGCCATCGCTCGCGGCGTGATCAGGGTCGGGATGCACTTCCACAATGAGGCCGTCGGCGCCGGCGGCAACGGCAGCGCGCGCCATGGGGGTGACGTAGTCGCGCTTGCCGGTGCCGTGCGACGGGTCGCCGATCACCGGCAGGTGAGTCAGTTTTTTCAGCACGGGGAAGGCGGAGATGTCCATGGTGTTGCGCGTAGAGGTTTCAAAGGTGCGAATTCCGCGCTCGCATAACATCACCTCGTAGTTCCCGCCGGACATAATGTATTCGGCGGAAAGCAGTAGCTCTTCGATGGTGGCGGCGATGCCGCGCTTGAGCAGAATCGGCTTGCGTGTTTTGCCCAGTTCGCGCAGCAAATTGAAATTCTGCATGTTGCGCGCGCCAACTTGCAGAATGTCGGAATATTGCAGCAGTAGCGGAATCTGCGTCTGATCCATCACTTCGCTGACGACGAGCAGGCCGTTGCGGTCTGCCGCCGCGCGCATGATTTGCAAACCGTACTCGCCGAGGCCTTGAAAACTATAGGGAGAGCTGCGCGGCTTGAAAGCGCCGCCCCGGATGATTTGCGCGCCGGCCTTCGCTACGATGGCTGCGCAGTCTTCCATCTGCCTTTCGTTTTCCACACTGCACGGGCCGCCCATGGAAATCACTTTGTTGCCGCCGATTTCCACCCGGCCGATTTTGATGACGGTGCCGCCGGGCTTGAAATTGCGGTTGGCAAGTTTATAGGTTGAAACAATGCGGTGGCATTCCTTCACGCCCTCCATGGTTTCGAGCAAGGCCGGCTCGAAATCGTCGAGCGGGCCCACCCCGCCCAAGACCGTGTGCTTCACACCGGTGGAGCGGTGCACTGTAAAACCCATCTCCACCAGGCGGTTGATGACCGCTTCGGTCTGCGCTTCCAGCGCACCCTCTTGCATGACGACTAACATGATTTACCCCGAGTCTGAATGTTGCTTTGCTGCAGCGTGCGCATTTCATCGATAATCCGTTCAAAAATGCGTTTCACCGCGCCGGCGGATAGCGGCCCGCCATTGTGCGACAGAATGTTGGCGTAAACCTGATCCTCGCGTTTCGGTTCGTAGACAGCTAATTTGTGTTCGTGCTTGATGCGGCCAATCTGTTCGACTATAGCCGTGCGCTCATTCAACAAATCCAAGAGGCGTCTGTCGAGCACGTCGATTTGGGACCGGTATTTGTCTAATTCTTCGATCGGGATTTCGCTCATGATGGGTGCAACGGGGCGGTAAGATGCCGGGTGAACGCTTCGAGTTGCGCAGCCAAGTCGGGTGCGAAAGCATGAGCTTCGATGAATTTCACCAGAGCGCTGCCCACCACCACGCCATCGGCCAATTGCGCAACTTCTTTTACCTGAGCGGGCGTGCTCACGCCAAAACCGAGAGCCAACGGGAGTTGGGTCAGTTGACGCATTCGTGCGGTGAGCGACGCGGCCGAAGCGGCGACCGATACCTGTTCACCCGTTACTCCTGTGCGCGACACAAGGTAGACGAAGCCCGACGAATGCTCGGCGACCAGCTTGAGACGGCGTTCGGAACTGGTAGGCGCGGCCAGAAAAACCGTATCAAGCGATTGGCTGCGCAGACGACTGACCGGTTCCGCGGCTTCTTCGACCGACAAGTCCGTAAGCAGAACGCCATCGATACCTGCAGCGGCCGCATCGCGCGCCAGATTATCGAAACCGTAGCGTAGCAATGGATTGAGATAGCTGAAGAGCAGCAGCGGAACCTGGGAATGGCGGCGAATTTCGCGCACCGTTTCGAGCAGCTTCGGCAGTGTTGCGCCCGCCCGTAAGGCGCGCTCGGAGGCGCGTTGAATGACGGGGCCATCGGCGATGGGATCGGAGAAAGGTACGCCCAGCTCGATAAGATCAGCGCCGCCGCGTTCGAGCGCCAGCACCAGGTCCACGGTTTGCGCTAAAGAAGGATCGCCGGCCGTTAGATAGGCGATGAACGCCTTGCGCCCTTGCGCTTTATAGGTTGCAAAAAGCTGCGCAATGCGCGTGGTTGTTTCCACCATTTAGTGAGCGGCGCTTTCCTGATCCAGTTCGGGCATGTTTTCGCGATAAATATCTATATCTTTATCACCACGGCCGGAAACGTTGACCACATAGATAAGGTTTGGCTCGGCTGGGGCGCGGCGAATTGCCTCGGCCACGGCGTGGGCGGATTCAAGCGCGGGAATGATACCCTCGGTGCGCGCCAGTATTTTGGCAGCTTCAAGCGCGCCGCCATCGGACATGGAAACGTATTCGCAGCGCTGCTGATCGTGGAGCCAGGCATGTTCTGGACCAATGGACGGATAATCCAGGCCGGCCGAGACGGAGTGAGTCAAACCTATTTGGCCGTTTTCATCCTGCAGAAGATAGCTGAATGTGCCTTGCAGCACGCCGGGAGAGCCGCCGCTAAAACGCGCCGCGTGCTGGCCGAGTTCGTGGCCGCGGCCGCCGGCTTCCACGCCAATGAGTTGCACCGAAGTATCGACAAAAGCGTGGAAAATACCGATGGCATTGCTTCCTCCGCCAACGCACGCGAGAATGGTATCCGGCAGGCGGCCGATTTGTTCTAGCGCCTGGGTGCGCGTTTCTTCGCCGATGATTTTGTGAAAATCGCGCACCATCATCGGATAAGGATGCGCGCCGAGGACGGACCCGAGCAAATAATGAGTGCTATCCACATTCGTCACCCAATCGCGCATGGCTTCACTGATGGCGTCTTTTAAGGTGCGGCTGCCGCTGGTGACGCCCACCACTTGCGCGCCCAGCAAACGCATGCGAAACACGTTCAACCGCTGGCGGCGCATGTCTTCCTCGCCCATGTAGACAACGCATTCCATACCGAAGAGGGCGCACACGGTAGCGGTGGCAACGCCATGCTGCCCGGCGCCGGTCTCGGCAATGATGCGCTTCTTGCCCATGCGGCGGGCGAGCAGAATTTGCCCGAGGCAGTTGTTGATTTTGTGCGCGCCGGTATGCAGCAGGTCTTCTCTCTTGAGCCAGATGCGCGCGCCCTTGAGAGAATGGCTCAAGTGCGAAGCGTAGTAGAGCGGCGTGGGCCGGCCCGCATAATGGTGCAGCAGCTCACGCAGCTCTTTGTTGAAAGCGGAATCGACGCGCGCGGCAGCATACGCCTGCTCCAATTCTTCGAGCGGCGACATGAGCACTTCCGGCACATAACGGCCTCCGTACGGCCCGAAATGGCCGCCGGCATCGGGAACGGAAATGTGTGTCATATTGTGATTTCCTCTTGCGAACGAAATGCTTCGAGCGCAGCTTCGACAAAGGCCTGAACTAGCGCGGGGTCTTTCTTGCCTGGTGCGGATTCTAGACGCGAGCATGCATCTACGCCCCAAGGCTGCGCGCTTTGAATAGCTTCGGCGACGTTGGAACCGTCTAGTCCGCCCGCAACAATAAAGCGGCGAGGAAAACCGGCGGCCAAAGACCAATCGAACGTTTGACCCGAGCCGCCGTACCGCTGGGTCGGCGTGTCCAGCAGCCAGGCTTCTACGTTCGGATCGAGATCCTCGCGAGACATAGCGGCCCGGGTGCCTTGCCAAATGCGAAAGGAAACGGACCAATGAGGCGGGACCGGTTCGCCATGCACTTGCCAAACATCGAGTGGCACGAGCGCGGCGATTTCCTTGAGCCCATCTTCCGTTGGGTTCACGAGCACACCAACCTTTATGCATTGATTGGGCAACGCACTGGCTAGCTTCTTAGCGCGCGCCGCCGTGAGATAGCGTGGACTCTTAGGGTAGAAGTTAAGGCCGATGGCGTTCGCGCCGGCTTCAATGGCAGTTTCGAGATCGTCTTCCGTAGTGATGCCGCAGACTTTCACGATGAAGGGCATGTCGGCAGCGCGCGGAGTCTTAGGCATGCGGCACGCTCGCAGGATGCAAAAGGGCTCGCAGAGCGGCGCAAGGGTCGGGCGATTTCATGAGCGATTCGCCGACAAGAAAAGCATGAAAACCGGCGGCGCTGAGTGTTTCCACGTGCGCGCGCGTAAAGATGCCGCTCTCGGTCACGCGCGTGACGCCGGCGGGCATGAGATAACTGAGGCGCAGCGACGTATCAAGCGAGACTTCAAAAGTGTCGAGATTGCGATTATTCACGCCGATGATTTCTGCTCCTGAATCGATGGCTTTGGTCAGTTCGTCATGGTCATGCACTTCAACGAGGGCAGCCAAGCGAAGCGTATCAGCCAGTTCGCGAAAGTTGCGGAGTTCGCTGGTTTCGAGGATAGCGGCGATGAGGAGGATAGCATCCGCGCCATGAGCAGCGGCCTCGAAAATCTGCAGGCGATCAATGGTGAAATCTTTGCGCAGAACGGGCAATTGGGTAGCGGCGCGGGCGACTTCGAGATCGTGCAGCGAGCCTTGGAAACTCGGCTTGTCAGTGAGTACCGAGAGGCAGGCCGCGCCGCCCTGTTCGTATTGATGGGCGATGCGGGCGGGATGAAAATCGGCCTGCAGCAAGCCTTTGCTGGGGGAGGCTTTCTTGATTTCGGCGATGATGGCGGGCGCTTGAGTGCGCAACTGCTTGGCGAACAGGCGCGGCGGAGATTTACGTTGATATGCGGCGCTCTCAAGTTCCGCGACGCGGCTATGGAGCTGGGCAACTTCCTGTTGTTTTTGCGAAACGATTTCGGCCAGGATGCCAGATGAGGTGCGAAGCATCATCGCGGGAACTTGAACATGGGCATTCGCTTTAGTCTTCCATGGCTAGCGGGCGAACAAGTCGTCGATGGTTTTGGCGTCGAAGAGGCGCAGGGAGAGGTCTTCGAGCGCGGGGCGAGGAAGTTTGGCGAGTTTCTTGTCGAGGCGAGCGGGGGGGGGGCCAAAGCGTTTGGCAATCAGGCGGCGGAGAATGGTGAGTTCGCCTTCCTGCAGGCCCTTATTCAAACCTTGTTGCAATCCTTCTCTGCGGCTTTTGCGCATGGCGGGGCCGATCACGTCATGCGTCATGAGGTCGTCTAAAATGGGCATTCGCTTTACCTCTTCCAGGACAGTTTCGCCGAGCTTGCGGAGGCCGGCGAGATTAAAAAGTTCGTCAAAGGCCTTTTGCCGCGCGCTGCCCTTTAGTTTAGCTAATTTCTCTAAAATGGCGCGGACGCTTTTGGCGCGATCCGGATGGTGGGCCAGGATGGCGAGAATGAAATCCGCTTTGTGCGGGCTTTTGAGGAACTTGTCTTCGCCGATGTCGCGGATGTCGATGATGGTGTAGCGGCACTGGAAGGCGGGACCTGAGAGTTGCGAGGGCATACGCAGTTTGGCGTTGCCAACGTAGAGGACGTACTGCTCGGGGAACTGCTTGTACTTGCGGTAGACGCGCAGCGAATATTCGGCCATGCGCACAGGGAGCGAGGTGTCGTTGGCGCTTTGCAGTTCGAAGCCGATTAAGCGCTTGCCGTCGGCGGTTCTGCCGAGGAGGTCGACGCGAGTCTGGCTGACCTAAAGCGAGTTCCGCGGGTCCTGCAGGAAGGACTTCAGAACGGTGTCGTACTGATGCATCCCGTTTTTACTGTGACATGAAGAGTTCCGCGCCCTCGAATCGTAAAATAGTTTCGGGCATGAGCAAGTTATACACGCGCGCCGAGCTAATCGCACGGCGCCAACTTTGGAAGTCGACCGGCAAGAAGGTTGTCTTCACCAACGGCTGTTACGACATTCTTCACCCCGGCCACATTCGAACCCTGGAGCGCGCCCGCTCCCTAGGCGATATCCTTATCCTCGCCCTCAACACCGACGCGAGCGTGCAAAGAATCAAAGGCCCCACGCGTCCCTTTTTCAACGAACAGACCCGCGCGGCTCTCGCCCTACGTTTGGAAGCCGTCGATGCCGTCACACTCTTCGATGAAGACACGCCGCGCGAGTTGATTGCGCTGGTTCTGCCAGACGTGCTGGTGAAGGGCGCGGATTGGTCGCACTTCGTCGCCGGCCGCGAAGAAGTGGAAGCCGCCGGCGGCATCGTGCAAACGCTGCCCATGGAGCCGGGCTTCTCTACCACCAACATTGCTGAACGGGCGCTCGCCGGCAAGCCGTCTCTACTGGCACCTTGATACACCCCGCCACTCGCGAATTGCTGCAATCGGCGGCCAGACAACAGAGCTTCCAGGCGCTGCTGCAACAACTCACGCGCGGCGAGCGCGGCCCGTTTGCCGTCTCGGGCCTGGTGAACACTGCCAAAGCTCTCTATCTGGTGCTGCTCTATCAGGCAACTGAAAGGCCCTTGTTTGTCATCGTCGATGGCAACAAGCAGGCCGAAACCTTGCTCACCGCTGTCGAGGTTTTCTTCGAGATCCTGCTCGAAGGGCGCGAACTTCCACCGCCGCATCTGATTCCAGCGCTCGATGTTCTGCCGCACCAGCGCTTGTCGCCGCACAATGAAATCGAAGAGAAGCGCGCGGTCGGCCTGTGGCGTCTTTCGACACACAAAATTCCCATCACCATCGCGCCCATTGCGTCCGCGCTGCTCCGCACCGAAGCGCCCGAATTTTATCGCCAACTGGCTCTCGTCTTGCGCACAGGCGAAGAAATTCCGCTCGAAGACCTGGTGCACCATTTGGACAGCATCGGCTATGAAAAACGCGAGCCTGTCGAAATGGTGGGCGAATACTCGATTCGCGGCGGCATCTTCGATGTCTTTCCGGCCGAAGCCGCCCGACCCGTGCGCGTGGAATTTTTCGGCGACACCATAGAATCCATCCGCCAGTTCGACGTGGAGTCGCAGCGCTCCGTCTTGAAAGTAAAGGCGGCGGCGTTGTTGCCGCTCGCCGAATATCCGCGTTCCCGTTCGCTCTTGCGCCAGTTGGCCGAAGCCGCCGAAAAAGCCGATCTGGATTTATCCAACCCCGGCGAAGTTTTTCCCGGTTGGGAATTTCTTGTTCCGCTGGTCCGGCCGCGGTCTCATAATTTGCTTTCCTTGAGCCGCGATGCGCTCGTGGTCATGGATGAACCCAGCGCTATCTCTTCCGCCGCTGAACGCTTGTGGCACCGCCTCGAAAATCCCGACCGCCCCGCCCAAATCGAACCTGAAAAAAACTTTCTGCGTTGGGAAGAACTGAACGCTGCCATCCACGACCGCACCACCGTTTCCTTTCAGGAACTCGAACTCATCACTGCAAGCGCGCTTGCCGCCGAAAACACTTTCTACATTCCCACTCGCCAATCGCTTACCTTTCAAGGCAACATGCCCGTCGCGGTCGCCGAAGCTCGCAATCTGATTCAAGCCGGCCATCGGGTGGCATTCTTTGCGGCGTCGGTCGGCGAACTGGAGCGCCTCGCCGATATTCTTCAGGAGTATTCAGTTCCTTATCAGCTCGGTCTCGAATCCACCGCCGGCGCGCGACCCTCGTTAGTCGAACGCGCCTATCACGCCGGTGCGGTTTCGAGCGCGTTCCTCATCAAGGGCGGCATACAACGAGGCGCGGTCCTGCACGATTCGCTCATCGCCATTCTAGGTTCGGAAGATCTGTTCGAAACCTCAGATCTCATCGCCCGTCAGCCCACCAAATCGCAGCTCGCCGCTTTCGCCGCCGACGTAGCCGATCTCAAGCCCGGTGATTTCGTCGTGCATGCCACCCACGGCGTCGGCTGCTTTCTCGGCATCAAGGAGATCACGCAAGGCGATCAAAAGGGCGACTTCATGCTCATTGAATACGCCGCTGAATCCAAACTTTACGTGCCTCTGACCCGCCTCGATCTGGTGCAGAAATACCGTGGCGCGGGCGAAGCGAAGCCGCACATGGATCGCCTCGGTGGCGTCACCTGGGAGAAGACTAAATCCCGCGTCAAGGCCAAGATGCGCGATATGGCCGACGAACTTCTCAAACTCTATGCCCAGCGCCGCATGACCACCGGCTTCTCATTCTCGCCCGATAGCAACTGGCAGCGCGAATTTGAAGATGCCTTCGAATACACCTCCACCAAAGATCAGTTGACCGCTGTCAATCACATCAAGGGCGACATGGAAAGCGAACAACCGATGGATCGCCTCCTGTGCGGCGACGTCGGCTTCGGCAAAACGGAAGTGGCGATGCGCGCCGCCTTCAAGGCGCTCGGCGATGGCAAGCAGGTGGCCGTACTCGCCCCCACCACCGTCCTCGCCTTCCAGCACTACGAAACCTTCCGCCGGCGCTTCGCTTCCTTTCCCGTGCGCATCGAATTGGCCAGCCGCTTCCGTTCGGCCAAGGCGGTCAAAGCCACGCTGGAAGAACTTGCCGCCGGCAAAGTCGACGTCCTCATCGGCACTCACCGCCTGCTCTCCGCCGATGTGCAGTTTTACGATCTCGGTCTCCTTGTCGTCGATGAAGAGCAGCGCTTTGGCGTGAAGCATAAAGAGCGTTTGAAGCAGATGCGCCACAACGTCGATGTGCTCACCATGAGCGCCACGCCCATTCCGCGCACTCTCCACATGTCGCTCCTGGGCCTGCGCGACATGTCGGTTTTGGAAACGCCGCCCAAAGACCGCTTAGCCATCAACACCGTCGTCGCGCACTTCAATGCCGACCTCGTGAAAACCGCCATCGAACAGGAACTCGCGCGCCAAGGCCAGGTTTATTTCGTTCACAACCGCGTGGACACCATTTATATGCGCGCTGCTTCCATTCAAGAAATGATTCCGCAGTGCCGCATCGGCGTTGGCCACGGCCAGATGGGGGAGGCGGAGCTCGAAAAGGTCTTGCTCGGCTTCATGAAGCACGAGTATGACGTCTTCGTATGCACAACTATTGTCGAAAACGGCTTGGACATTCCTCTCGCCAACACGATCATTATCGAAAACGCCGAGCGCTATGGCTTGAGTGAGTTGTATCAATTGCGGGGCCGCGTGGGCCGCTCCAACCGCCGCGCCTATGCCTATTTGCTGGTGCCCGCCGATACCCAACTCAGCGAAGTTGCGCGCAAGCGTCTGGCCGCGCTCAAAGAGTTCAGCGATCTCGGCGCGGGCTTCAAAATCGCCGCGCTCGATTTGGAGCTGCGCGGCGCCGGCAATCTGCTCGGTGGCGAACAACACGGCCACATTGAGGCGGTCGGTTACGACACCTATATGCGCTTGCTCGAAGAAACCGTGAAAGAACTCAAAGGCGAGGAAGTTCCGCTCGAGATCCACTCCACGCTCAATCTAGGGCTCGACATTCGTATCCCCACCGAATATATTGCCGATGAAGCGCAGCGCCTCCGTTCCTATAAGCGTATCGCCGACGTCAAAGATGGGGAGCAAGCCAAACGTATCGGAGACGAACTGGCCGACCGCTATGGCCCGGCGCCGGGCGAAGTTTCGAACCTGCTGCGTTTTTCATTATTGAAGACCATGGCCCAAAAAGCCGGCGTGGAATCTATCGACCGCCGCCAAGGCTTCGCCAACGTGAAGTTTCACCAGCAATCCAAAATCGATCCATTGAAGTTGATGCATCTCGTCCGTAGCGCCGAGGGTGCTCAGTTTACACCGGCGGGCGTTCTCAAATGGCCGCTTAAACCGTATACCAATCCCGCCGAACTGATAGACGACCTGCGCCAAATGCTGATTGAACTGACGGCGGACGCCGGCTTGGCGGTGCGCTAGGCAATCGGGCGATCCCGGAATGGCGCGCCTATGCTCCTGGTAAAATTTGAAGAAATGAGCATCCTCGCTCTTGTCTCTGTCGCTGACTACCTCGGCCACGTCACCGACCCGGACTGCGACTATGTGGACGGTCGTTTGGTGGAGCGTAACGTGGGAGAAATTAGTCACGGTGACGCGCAGGGTCGCACCTACGCCTTCATTCTCGCGAACGCGCGCGATTTTTGGACCGGCGTCGAGGTCCGCGTCCAAGTTCGCGCGGACCGCTTTCGCGTCCCGGACGTTGTCGTCGTTCGAGGCGGACGTCCGGCAGGTCGCGTCATCACTTCTCTTCCGGAAGTCGCCGTTGAAGTCCTCTCGCCCGAGGATCGAGCCGCCGACGTCCAGGACAAGATCGATGATTACCTCCGCTTCGGTGTCCCAGCCGTCTGGCTCATCGATCCCGAACGGCAGCGCGCCTGGATTCACACCGGAGAGGGCTCTCGCGAAGCATTGGATCGAATTCTCCGCAACGCTGCCGGCGACCTCGAAGTTCCTCTCAGCGCAGTGTTCCCCAACTCCGCTTAGTAGGCTTATTAAATAGTTGGCGCTGTACAATCCCCTTTCCCGCAACCCGTTAGCCTTTCCCTCCGTCTCTTGTCATAATGTAAAGGAAGAATTATGAAAGTTGTTTTACTTGCGCTATTCGCCGGTTGCGTTGCTTTTTGCGCCGATATCCCTCCCACCCCACAGCCTTTAGTTGTCGATCAAATCGTCGCCAAGGTCAACGGCGATATCGTCAGCCAGGATGAACTCGCGCGCCTTGTTCGCGAACGTACCGCCGAACTCAAAGCCCAGGGAGCCACCGGCGCCCAACTGCAGCGGGCCATCGAAGACACCGAAAAGAATGTCCTGCGCGACCGCATCGACAATCTGCTACTCGTCCAAAAAGGCAAGGAACTTAACATCAATGTAGATTCGGAAATCAGCAAGTACATGGCTAGCCTGCGACGCCAGTCCGGCATCACCGACGAAGAAAAATTCCGCGATTACGTGCGCCAGGAATCCGGCCGCAGTTTTGAAGACTTCCAGGCGGAGGCCAAGGATAGCGCCTTAACCCGCGAAGTCATCGGTTCCGAAGTGGGCCGCCACATCCATATAGATTCCAAGGATATTGAAGACTACTACAACGCGCACAAGCAGGATTTTATTCGCGACGAAAAAGTCTACATCAGCGAAATTCTAATTTCCACTCAGGGTAAAGACGCCGCCCAGACCGCCGCCGCCCTCAAGAAAGCGCAGCAACTCTCGGACGACGCGAGCAAAGGCCAGCGCTTCCCCGATCTGGCGCGCGACAACTCCGACGCCGGCACCGCGAAGGACGGCGGCCAGCTAGGCGGCTACCAAAAAGGCTACCTCAGCAAAGAAATTGAAGATGCCGTTTGGAATCTTCCCAAAGGCGGCGTCACGAAGCCCATCAAAATCGCCACCGGTTACGAAGTATTCAAAGTGGACGACCATACCAAGCAGGGTCTCGCTCCCTTAGCGGATGTGAAGTCCGATATCGAAAACATTCTGTACGGTCCCAAGATGCAGCCCAAGGTGCGCGAATATCTCACCCAGCTTCGCCTCGCGGCCTTCCTGCAAGTCAAGCCCGGCTTCACCGACACCGGCGCAGCGCCCGGCATGGACACCAAGTGGCAAGACCCCGCGGTGCTCAAACCCGAGACCGTCAAGAAAGCAGATGTCGAACAGAAGACGCGCATGAAGCGGCTCTTGTGGGTTGTGCCCGTGCCTGGCACTTCGGTCGATATTAGCGGAAAGAGCAGTTCGCGTTAGCCATACATGAAGTCTCCCTATGTAGGGACGCTGCCGGTAAATGATCCCGTAACGGCTCAGTTTCTGGTCTTGTCCAAAGAGATTCGCCAGAAGAAAACCGGCGAACCCTATTTATCGCTGCACCTGTCCGACCGCACCGGCGAAATCGAAGCCAAAATGTGGGACAACGTCGCCGAGGTGATGGACACTTTCGAGCGCGACGATTTCCTGAAAGTGAAAGGCATCGTTCAGGTCTATCAGAATCGCTCGCAACTCACCATCCATAAGCTGCGGCGTCTCGAAGATCGCGAAGTTGACTTAGCCGATTACTTTCCGAGCTCCGAGCGCGATCCCGAAGAAATGTTCGCCGAGTTGCGCGGAATTGTGAATGGCTTTGCCAACCCGCACTTGCGCGCGCTCGTCGATTGCGTTTTAAACGATGAGGCTCTGGCCGCCATGTTCAAAATGGCGCCCGCCGCCAAGGCGATTCATCACGCGTACCGCAGCGGCCTCCTCGAACACGTATTGTCCCTCTGCACTCTCAGCCGCTTGACCGCCGCCCATTACAAAACAATCGACCTTGATCTTCTGTTAGCCGGCGCTATTTTGCACGATATCGGCAAGGTGGAAGAGTTGTCGTATGCACGTGGTTTCTCTTATAGCTCCGACGGCCAACTGCTGGGCCACATCATCCTCGGCTTGCGCCTCCTGCATGCCAAGTTTGAGAAACTACCGGATTTCCCTCCCAAGCTGCGCACGCTCATCGAACACATGATCGTCAGCCATCACGGCGAGCTCGAGTTTGGCTCGCCTAAAGTTCCCATCTTTGCCGAGGCCGTGCTGCTCCATCACTTAGACAACATGGATTCGAAGATGGACGCCGTGCGCGGCGCATTGCAGCGCGATCGCGCGGTCGAGGGCGAGTTCACCGGCTGGATCGCGCCTTTAGAGCGCGTCTTGCTCAAGAAAGACCGCTATCTGGACGAGTCGAAACCTGCCCCCGCGAATGCGCCTGCGCCGCCCCCAGCAGAACCTGCCGCACCGCCGCCCAAACCCGCCTATAAGCCGCCGCAAAATTCTTTGTTCGCTGAAAAGTTGCAAGCTGTGCTCGAGCCGCACAAATAACGCAGCCCTATCCTCGGTGCTAACATTGAGAGTTGTCAGGCCTAGAAGTACCTGACGCCCCTGCCTTCATCCCCCTTTCTTAGCGGCCAGAGTTTAGTAGTAACAGCTCTGGCGCAAACTCGATTGTTACGCATAAGCTGAGTTGTGTCGAGCGCAACCAGTACCACTCACATCGAAGAAAATGCGGCAATCGGAGAGCAGCTCCGGCTGTTCGACCCGGGCATCAACCTCGCGGAAATTCGCGTCGCGCGGGAACAAGTTCTCAGTTACTCGCAGGCACACAACACGGTGCGCGGTTATCGGAGTTCTTGGCGGACGTTTGCCCATTGGTGCGAGGAAGCGGGGCGGCAAGCTGCCCCGGCGTCGGAGGACACCGTATCGCTGTTCGTGACGTGGGCCGCCACCTGCGCCGCCAAGAAACGCAAGCCGGGGCCTTACAAACTGAGGCACGTGCGGCACATTTGCGCGGCAATCGCGGACCGCCATCGTATGCTCCACTTACCCAGTCCCGTGACCGACATCGTGAGGGCCACGCTGGCCGGCATCGCTCGCTCCACCGATCAGATATCCGGCGCGAAGGAAGCCGTCTCTCCCCAGCAACTCAGATCCGCGATCCAGGTCCAGAAACAATCGGCTCTCGAAATCCGCGACCAGGCGATCCTGCTCGTGGGGTTCGCCGCCGGTTGGCGATCGGCGGAGCTGGCCGGGTTGTATTTCCGCGAGGTCTCCATTTTTGAGGCTCACATGCGCCTGTGGCTGCGCCGCTCGAAGACGGACCAACTCGGCCAAGGGCGTGAAGTGAGGATTCCGCGCGTGGCGGAAAGCCCGCTCTGCCCCGTCGCCGCGCTCGGCGGCGCCGCAGCCGCAGAGGAGGGATTCTTGCAGCATGGATTCAGAGTACAAAAATAGTGAAGAATTCCTTCGCCTTTACTTGCTATAATCAAACATGCTTGATATTATATGGACATGCCCACGGTTTTGCGCATCGATGGATTCCGGTTCTTCTTCTTCAGCGATGAAGGAAACGAACCCGCGCACGTGCATGTGGCACATCAGGGCAGTAAGGCGAAGTTCTGGCTAGTTCCCGTTTCGCTCGTGTGGAACAAAGGATTCAACACTTCCGCGATTACGCGCTTGCATGAAATCGTCAGAGACAACCAGCAAGAGTTTTTGGAGGCATGGAATGAGCACTTCAGCATTTAACTTTAAGTACGAACCGCTAGCCGTGCGCGTCACGTTTGACGAACACGGTTTCACGGCGCATCTGAGCGACGGGCGAAGCATTTCCTTGCCGTACGCGTACTCCGCGCGGCTGGCGAAGGCCACTCCCGAGCAGCGGGCCGATTACGAATTGATCGCCGACGGCTATGGGATTCATTGGCCGCAGATCGATGAAGACTTGTCGGTGGCCGGGATGCTGCGGCAGGCGTAACGGGGGCTTTCTATGGAGTACAAGCGAACGTGGGACTTGCGTTCCATCCCCGACGAAGAGTTTTACTCTGAAGCAGGACGGCGTAGCGCGGCACGCCGCAAAACGGCCGGTGGCTTCCGCGAAAATGCCGGCCGCAAGCCGGAACTGGTTCCCTGTCCGCGCGGTTGTGGCCAAATGGTTAGCAAAACCGAAGCGCGCCGAGGGCATGGATGCCGCTGAAACGCCGGCAGCCGAGGGTAAGCCGATCCCGCACGCCTCGTTTTTGCCGGTGATGGCGCAAACTGGAAGCGATGAACGAAGACGAAGCGATGCTGGGCGCAAGCGCGCAAGAGAAGATCGACAAGAGCCTGGATGAATCGCTCGCCAAGCCGACGCGCCAGAGCGAGATCAAAAAGCTGATCCACGCGGCCAAAGGCCTCGATGTGGACCCGCGGACCATCGCGCTGCTCGAGAACGAAGTGGAATAGTCGGGCGCCCTCAGAAGACGGTGATCGCGTCTGGCGAATGCGGTTTCCGTCTCAATCGCGCGGGCGAAGAGTTGGAGTTCTGGCAAGAGTCGCGCCGGATTCTTGAGCCCATCTCTTCGGAGAGGCTTCGGCTGTGTAAGAATGCGGACGTAATGGCTGCACTTAACTCCAAAACGTACGCCGTCTCTCCGGAGGCGTATGCCAGCTTCTACGAGCAAGCCCTTGCTTATGGGCTCGTCTTGCAATCCGGCGATCAAAATGCCGGCGTGCTCTCCGGCCACGGTGTGACCGTGTCCTTCAAATACTCGGCTCCAGCGAGTGCGAATGTCACCATCACGAAAAAAGAAGGCTTCGCCAAACTGGTGACCAACGATCACATCTGGAGCGAAATCGATAAATTTGTGGCCGCGCCGCCCAAGGTTTAGGCGCGGCGGTACCACCAGGACCAGGGTAGAGCCACGGGGGCCATTGGGCCAATTGTGCGGCGAGCCGAATTGTCACTAGCCTTGGAGCAGTGAACGCTCTTTACTACGGCGAGAATCTGCAGATCCTCCGCGAATCGATCGCCAGCGAAAGCGTGGATCTGATTTACCTCGATCCGCCGTTCAACTCGAACGCCAATTACAACGTGCTGTTCAAGAGCCCCGCCGGCGAACGGTCGCACGCGCAGATCACCGCCTTCGAAGACACGTGGCACTGGACGGAGGAAGCCGAACAAGCGTTCGACGAAGTGATGCAAAGCGGCAACACCGCCGCCGCCGAGCTGCTGCGCGCGCTGAGGGCGTTCCTCCAGGAGAACGACATGATGGCCTACCTGACCATGATGGCGGTTCGCCTCTTGGAGCTGCATCGCGTCCTGAAGTCCACCGGCAGTCTCTATCTGCACTGTGACCCGACCGCAAGCCATTATTTGAAACTGTTGCTGGATGGCATCTTCGGCCCGGTCTGCTTCCAGAACGAAATCACCTGGAAACGGAGCAGCGCGCACAACGACGCAAAGCAGGGGAGAAAAGCGTATGGAAACATTGCCGACGTTCTGCTCTATTACTCAAAGACGAGTGACTGCACCTTCAACACGCAATACACTCCTTACAGTGCCGAGTACGTGGCGAGCACCTACGGCAACGCCGATCCAGACGGGCGCAAGTGGAAGTCAAGCGATCTGACAGGACCGGGAGGGGCGGCGAAAGGCAATCCCTTTTACGAGTTTCTGGGCGTCGAGCGTTATTGGAGATTCAGCAGAGAGAACTTGCGGCAACTCCAAATGGAAGGGCGAATCTACCAATCGTATCCGGGTGCCGTTCCTCGCATGAAGCACTACTTGGATGAGATGCCAGGCATTCCGCTCCAGAATATCTGGAGCGACGTGCCAGCGATTTCGGCTCAGGCCCGAGAACGTCTCGGCTATCCCACGCAAAAACCGGTAGCCCTGCTGGAGCGCATCATCGCCGCCTCCAGCAATGAGGGCGATCTGATCCTCGACCCGTTTTGCGGCTGTGGAACCAGTATTCACGCGGCGCAAAAGCTGAACCGGCGATGGATCGGCATCGACGTGACAAACCTGGCGATCTCGCTGATCGAGAAGCGCGTCGGCGAAGCGTTTCCCGGCGTGCGCTTCGAAGTGCATGGCACTCCGAAGGATTTGGAGGGAGCGCGCGCGCTGGCCGCCAAAGACAAATATCAGTTTCAGTGGTGGGCGGTGTCGCTCGTGAAAGCCGTGCCGTTCGGCGGCCGGAAGAAAGGCGCGGATTCGGGCATCGACGGCCTGATCTATTTCAAGCCGGACGGCAAGTCGACGGAACGGGCCATCGTTTCGGTGAAGGGCGGCGATCATGTGAGCGTTGCCATGATCCGCGACTTAGCGCACGTGGTTCAGCGGGAGAAGGCGGCGATGGGCGTCATGGTCACGCTCGCCGAGGCCACCAAGCCGATGCGTACCGAAGCGATCAAAGAAGGTTATTGCGATACGCCGTTCGGCCGAGTGCCGCGCCTGCAGATCCTCACCGTGAGTGAGTTACTCGCAGGTAGGAAACCGGACATTCCCGGCGTCGATCCGGCCGCGTTTCGGGTGTCGCCCAAAGAACCGCAGCGGGAAAGACAGCGGACGCTCCCCTTTAAGCGCTCCGTCGCTTAAGCCAAATACCTGCGCACGGAACTGCGCGCGATTTGGAACGTTCGGGCGATGGAGTTGATGGATTGGCCGGCGGCGCGCAGGCGCTGGATTTCGGCGCGGTGGACCTCGATCCGGATGGGACGGCCGAACTGCTTTCCCCGTTTGCGCGCCGCGGCCATGCCGGCGCGGATTCGTTCGCGCAGGACTTCGCGCTCGAATTCGGCGAAGACCGATAAGAGGCCGGCCATCGCCCGGCCGATGGGAGTGGTCAAGTCGAGCGCCTCGGTGAAGGAAACGAAAGCGACCCCCAGCTCGTGCAGCTCTTTGAGGGTCAGCGCCAGGTCGGCCACCGACCGGCCCCAACGGTCGAGCCTCCAGACCAGGATCACGTCGATCTCTTTGCGGCGCGCGGCCTTGATCAGTTCGTCGCGTTTCGGCCGATCGAGAGCGCCCGATCCAACATCCCTGATTTCGGCGACGATTTGCCAGCCGCGATCCTTGGCATAGCGGCGCATGGCGTCGAGCTGCATGGGAACGGTTTGTTGGCCGGGAGTGGAGACGCGGGCGTAAAGGCCTGCGCGGAGCGGTGAACCGGGTTGGCGAAAAGGGTTCGCGCTTTTTTGCTTCCTGGACGCCCGTTTTCGGGTGGTTTGGGAGCGCGCCTTGGGCATTGGCTACCGATTTTACTTTATCGCCACGCCGCAGCCGTATGGCAGATGTTGGCCAAGGTACACGCCCCAAGCGAAACTGATCATCGCCAGCGCCAGGACCAGCAGCGCCCGGGTGCTGTAGTCCATCCGTCTCAGCCGCCAAAGTAATACGGCGCAGTGAAACTCCAATTTCTTCCGCATCATCGTCTCTCTTCCGGCCAGTTCCAGAGGCCGACCTGAAGGATGCAGAACGCGATGAATGCCGTCACCGTGAGCCACGACACTTTGCCGACTGCAGCGAGCATGCCCGTGAACACCAGCACGAACTTTACGAACTCGACTTTCTTGCGCACCGCTTGCCGTTAAAGGTAGGCTTTATTCTAGCCCGTTCCTTCAGGCTGTGTTGACCGCCGCGACTTCGAACGGCTCGTGGAACTGCCGGCCGCAGCGTAATTTCCTCACAGCCTCATCCCCTCAAGTTTGCGGATATTCTCGCTCGTGAGTCGAGACCGGGCGAGAGCGGTGCGCGGCGAGTTCTTTGAGGGTGAGTCCGAGATTGAGGCCCGCGATATACGCGGCCGTCAAAGCGGCCTGCAGGGTCAGGCTGTTACCGCCGCAGCCGATAGAGCCGTCGGCCATCCGGGTGATGATCTGGCGAATCGACGAGTCTTTGATTGCCAATAAGGCGAGGGCGTTTGTTTCCGGTGCGCCGGGGCCGCGTTCGCGGATCTCGGCGAGCGCCCGGTCGATCTCTTCGTGAGTCGGCAGAGTCATAGTTAACAAGTTTATTCCCATGCGCTACTACACGATTCGGGTGCCTATATCGCGGGCCTCAATCTGGGACTCACTCTCCAGATCCAGTACTCCCAGGCGCCGTCGTCGGCTGGGAAGCATTGACGTTGGTTTCGCCGCGCGCTACAGTCAGTGTCAACGGTGTCGACGCCACGCCGACACCAGACGGAGAAACTTTCGAAAAAAAGGGGGGATGATGGCGAGAGCAAAAGCTGCGGTACAGGTTTTGGATCGGGAGTGGGTGCCGGGGAACGATGCGGCGGGGCGCTTGCAGAAGTCCGAGCGTTCGCTGCTGCGGTTGGCCAATGCCGGGCACGTGCGGTGGAAGTTGGAGGAAGGAACGCGTCAGCGGGTTTATCACGCCGGCGATCTGGAGAAGGTGATTGAAGAGGGGATTCGGGCGGTGCGCGAAGAGCCTTCCAGAAGGACCGGGATTGCCCTCGCATCGCGGGCCGGTACGCCCTTAGCGATCGCGCCGGAGGCCTCCGCGCTGATGCGGGAGCTTGTCGATCGATTCCTCGCGACACGCGATCGTGTCGCCGTCACAGAAAAGCTTTGGCTCACGCTAGAGGAAGCGGGCGCCTATAGCGGACTGGGCCGCAATGACCTTTTGAACCTGTGCCAGACGGCGACCCTGATAGCGCGGAAATCGGGAGGCTGGCGAATCCTACGCACCAGTTTGGAAGCGTTTGATGGTTCAGCGGCTCCAGGCAAGGCCATGGCCGCGAGGCGCTAGGCTTCGTTACTTCTTCAGAAACGAAATAACCGCAACCGCCGTGCCGATCAGGCCGATCAAAAGGCCGATGCCGCCGGCGATCAAGCCCCAGAGCCGGTTGGCTCCGGCGCCGTTTGCCTCGATTCGACTGACCGCCAAAACGTTCACATCAATTTTTTCCGACAACGCAGCGAGACCGCTGGTGATCCGGGTATTGAGCGCTTCGGTGGTCGACTCTATTTTTGAGGTCAGGGTTTCGTGCTGCGCCTCCGACTCGGCCCGCGTCTTGAACTTATTGCTCGCATCGGAGAGAGCAGCCCGGAATTCGTTCACCGACTCAAAGCGTTTCTCCGTGGCCACATCGGATTTCTCAATGGCCTTGTCGGCGGAAACTATAGCCACTTGCAGCGCCCGCTCCGTCGCCGCCAGCGCGGCTCGCAGCGCGCTCTCACTTGATGCCAGGGCTGCGGAGGCCGTACGTTCCACCGCCAGTATGTGGTCGGCGCTACGCGCTGCCTGGTCCTCGATGACAACTGACAGGTGGGCGTAGAGGGTGGGCAGCGTCCACTCACTCGAAATCAGCTTGCTATTCATTTGCTAACCACGCGGGTTCAGTCTTCGACAACTGAAAAAGCAACTGCGGGAGTGTCATCGTGGCCGTGGCGCCCGACGCGGCATAAGCCGCGGCCACGGCCGCGGAAACCGCCACCGGGTTATAAGAATGCGGCATAATAAGGACGCTGGTATCTTGGCTCGCGGCATCGAGCTGGTGGGCGCTGGTCCACATCAGCACCAACGCCGAACCCGACGCCGGATTGGCCGGCAGCACCGGGCAGATGTAATTCGTCCCATAGGCCGCGCAGTGCGGAATCCACATATTGTGGTCGGGGTCGAGAAAGAAGGTGGAAAAGAACCAGCGTTTTTGCATCGGTCTGCTCCTCAGCAGCGGGAAATGTAGGTGTTGTGAATGAGCAACTCGGTTTTGCCTGTGTCGGCGAGCAGATAATAGTTCGCTTCGTCCTGAGCATCCGCCTGAACGCTGATGAGCATCTTGCGACCCAGTTGCTTCACTTGAGTGGCCGACGCGCGATACGCGGGTTGCCAGTTGGTGCCAT
>Ga0302319_10005412_pt1 | contig 25651 bp, 14 predicted proteins | sample Bog_T0_2_FD_203319 | JGI IMG/M metagenome (GOLD analysis project Ga0302319, IMG submission 203319) | Peat permafrost microbial communities from Stordalen Mire near Abisko, Sweden - Bog_T0_2 | ecosystem: Environmental > Terrestrial > Soil > Wetlands > Peat | place: Sweden: Abisko, Stordalen Mire...
GAAGATATATACATCTCCGCCCGCTATGTTTCCGACGATGCCATTGGCTATGACGATTTAGACGATAACGGCGGTTGGCGTCCGGTGCCCGGCTATGGTATGGTTTGGTTTCCGCATACCGTGGTGGTTGGCTGGGCGCCATATCACTATGGACACTGGGCGTACGTCTCGCCATGGGGTTATACCTGGGTGGATGATGCGCCCTGGGGATTTGCGCCATTCCACTATGGGCGTTGGGTATCGGATGGCGGATCGTGGGGCTGGGTTCCGTGCCCGCCACGTCCCGCCAATGTAGGTCCGGTGTATGTGCGACCGGTTTACGCGCCCGCGCTAGTGGCGTGGATTGGCGGTCCGAACTTCGGTATCGGAATTGGCATCGGCGTGGGCTGGTTTCCGCTCGGGCCGCGCGAGGTCTACGCGCCTTCTTATCCGGTTAGCCGGGCCTATATGAATAACGTGAACGTTTCGAACACGACGGTGAACACCACGGTGGTGAACAACTACTACACCAATGTGATCGTCAACAAGACGGTGAATATCACAAACGTTACGTACGTTAACCAGCGCGTGCCGGGAGCCGTGGTGGCAACGTCGCAGCAGGCTTTCAGTTCCGGACAGCCGGTGGCGCGCAATGCGGTCCACGTGGATGCGCGTGAAGTGGCAACTGCGCCGGTGAATGCGTTGACTCCACCGGCAGTGCCACAAAAACAAGCGGTTTTTGGAGGCCGTCCGGTAGCGATCGTGAAGCCGCCGGCAGCGGTGCAAGCTCGCGCGGTAGTAGTGAAAACAGCGCCTCCAGCACCTGCGCCGGCCTTTGCGCAACGGCAGGCGGCCATTCAGTCTAACGGCGGCCGGCCGTTGTCGCTGGCGCAAGTGAAGCAGATCGCGCCGACGCGCGCGCAGACAGCGGCAGCACCGCAAATCCGCGTCGCGCCTCCCGCCAAAGTGGTCGAGCCGCAGCGCAACGCGCAGGCCAACAGGGGCACTCAGCAGCCCAATCCAAGCAATCAGAATCGTCCGGCAGTGAACACCGGAAACAGACCGGCCCCCACGCCGGTGACTAACAACAATCCACCTCGTCCCCCTACGGTCCATCCAGTCAATGAGCAATTGGAGCAGCAGCATCAGCAGCAGGCTCTTGAACTCCAAAAGCAGCAGGACCAAGAGCGTCTCAAGGTGGAGCAACAGCAGAAGCAGGACGCTTTAAAGCTTCAGGAACAGCGCGCCGACGCCGCAAAACAGCAGCAACTCCAGCAGCAGCATCAGCAGCAATTGCAGGCGCTACAAGAGAAACAGCGTCAACAACAGCAACAGTTGCAGGCGAAACAGGAGGCGGAACATCATCAGGCGGAACCGCCGCCTGCGAAAGGCAAACCCGAACCTAAACCAAAGCCCATGGACGAGCACCCGCATTAGTCAATATTTTCACTGGACTGTAACGCCATTGTGTGCTTGGGCGGCTAAGCTTTGCAGGGAGACTTCACATGAAAGCGAAGAGTTTAGGGAACGCCCAAATCGCGCTGGCTTTGACGCTGGCTTTGGCCACGCACAGCGCGGGGGCGGATTCCAGCGCGGTGGGAACGAAGAAAATCAAGCATGTGATGCTACTGAGCATTGATGGCATGCATGCGGTTGATTTGTACAACTGCACACACGGAATTTCCGGCGTCAACGGGGGCAGCCCTTATTGCCCAAACTTGACAGCGCTGACCCAAACGGGCATTAATTATGTTGCGACGGCCTCATCCATGCCTTCTGATTCATTCCCCGGGCTGGCGGCGATCGTTTCCGGCGGATCGTCGAAGACAACCGGCCTCTACTACGACGTAGCCTATGACCGTTTGCTGGATGCGCCGGAAGCAACTACAGGGACAGGGTTAGCGGGCGGCCCTTGCGTGCCGTATGGCACTCCGACGGGCACGACCACGGATTACGACCAAGGCATTGAGTTCGACGATACCAAGCTGAACGGCGGGGCACCGGGCGCCGCGCTGACTGAGGGCGGCATTGCCTCCATTGATCCAACCAAATTGGTGAGAGATCCGGCGGCGGGTTGCGCCGTAGTGTATCCCTGGAATTTCATCCGCACGAACACGCTCTTTGGCGTGGTCCATGCGGCGGGCGGGTATACCGCTTGGATCGACAAGCACGCTTCGTATTCATTTGTGGGCGGACCGGGCGGCCGAGGGCTGAATGATTACTACTCGCCGGAGGTGGACTCCATGGTGGTGGCACTACCGGGCGTCAAGACCGCTCAGGGCTACACATGCAGCACAATCCGAGACAACACCAATCTGTCGTCTTGGACAGGCAGCTTCAAGAATATTCAGTGTTACGACGCACTGAAGGTGAATGCGCTGCTGAACCAGATTGCGGGTAAGACGCATTCGGGTGCGGCGGCCAAGGTGCCGGCGGTTTTCGGCATGAACTTCCAATCTGTCTATGTCGGGCAGAGCGTGAGTGAGCCTGGTGTTGGCGCGGGCGGTTACCAGAATGCCGCCGCGTTACCGAGCGCGGAACTGCTGAAAGAGATTGAGTTTGTGGACGCGTCTCTGGGCGATATCGTAAGCGCGCTGAAGGCCGCGGAGCTTTATGACAACACCCTGATTATCGTGACGGCCAAGCATGGCGAATCGCCGATTGATCCGGCGCGTTACGTGGCGGATGGCGCGAACACGCCGGCGACACTGTTGGGCAGTGCGATTCCATTTTCCGAGTCGCCGCTGAATGCGACGGGGATTGGCGCGACGGAAGACGACGTCTCGGTGCTTTGGCTGGCTAAAGGCGCGAGCGTGACGGCGGCAGTGGAATTGTTGCAGCAGAATGCCGCAGCCATCGGACTAGGCGAGATTTACTATGGGCCGACACTAGCGCTGAACTATAACCTGGGTGGGCCCGAGGTGGGGCAAGATCCGCGGTCACCGGATATCATTGTCACTCCGAATGTGGGAGTGACGTACTCTGGCAGCACAACGATGATTGGCGATCATGGCGGATTTGCGCATGATGATACGAACGTGGTGCTGCTGGTGTCGCATCCGAGCTTTTCGGAACAGACAGTGGCGGCTACCACGCGAACCGCGCAGGTAGCACCCACCATTCTGAAAGCCCTCGGACTCGATCCGATGGCCTTGGAGGCAGTAAAGGCGGAGGGAACGCCGGTGTTGCCCGAGGTTGGGGCTCAGTTGGATAAATAACGGTGTGGGCAAAGGAATCTCTTAAACGATTCCTTTGCCTTCCACTATACGGATGTAGCGGTTCGCCGGCAAGCCGGTGAATTTCTCCACCCGCTTGCTGGGCAGCGGCCAATGGATCTCTAACTGGTCGATTGTGGGAGCCTTGCCCATGCCTAGAACCACGCGCGGATCGTGTGAAGAAAGATAACTGCCGCCGCTTGTTTTCAGCCGCGAGCGTTTCACGCTGCCGGCCGTCCAAAATAGCTTTGCGCCGATTGCATCGCGATTGCAAGTCACTCCTTCGAGAGTCACGCCAAGCCAGTTGTTGTCTTTGGCGGCATTATTCCGCAATAGCAGCGGCGCTGCTCCGTTGACGCAAACCAGAACGTCTACCGCGCCGTCGTTATCAAAATCGCCCACGGCCAAGCCGCGCGCGTTGAAACTTTTCGCGAAGGCACTGCCAGCCTGATCGCTTACGTTGTGCAACTTGCCATCGGCCCGCTGATGAAACAGCAGCAAAGGTTCCTTCCACTTCACTTGCAGCGAGTATTGGGCAATCATGTCGTCGGGATGGCCGTTCGCCAGAATGAGATCGACCGCTCCATCGTTGTCGTAATCGAAATACTTGAGGCCCCAACCGCTCAGCAGACGGGTGGCTTGCGCCACGCCTTCCAGATTCGCTTCGTCGCGGAATGTCTCGTCTTTGTTATTCAGATAGATGGAGAACATTTCCTGATCGACGTTAGCTACGAACAAATCCTGCCAGCCAGTGTTGGCAATGTCGGCTGAATCGACTCCCATGCCGGAACGGGCTTTGCCGCTTTCGGAAAAAGCGACGCCGGCATCGAGCGCGATCTCATCCCATTTCCAGGTTCCATTCTGCCCGGGGCCGCGATTCACATAGAGGAAGTCCTGCACTGTGTCGTTGGCGACGAAGAGATCCATCCGGCCGTCGTTGTTGATGTCGGTTGCCACGACTCCCAGGCCTTTGCCCTTTGTCTTGCCAATGACAGTTTTATAGCCGATCTCGGTGAAGGTGCCGTCGCCGTTATTGTGATAGAGATAGCTCACCGTCGGAGGAAAAACCTTCGGGATGCAGTAGTAATGCTTCCCCAGAGCGTTGCTGCCGCAGCCGGCGCGGCTCGGGGGCGAGTAATCGACAAAGCTGCAAACGAATAAATCGAGTTTGCCGTCGCCATCGTAGTCGAACCAGACAGCGCTGGTGGTCCAGCCTGGAGTCGCCAAGAAGGCTTTTTCGGTAACGTCTGAGAAAGTGCCGTTCTTGTTGTTCTTGTAAAGAATGCACTTGCCATACGAAGTGACGAAGATGTCAGGCCAGCCATCGTTATCGTAATCGCCCACGGCGACGCCCATGGCGAACGTGCCACCACTTACTCCAGCGTGCTCGGTCACGTCAGTGAAAGTGCCATCGCGATTGTTTTTGTAGAGGGCATTTCGCAAGGGTTTGGGCGGAGTATAGAAATCGCAGGGTCCCGAGTTCACCAGGTAGATATCCATCCAGCCGTCGTTGTCGTAGTCGAGAAACGCCGCGCCGGGGCCCATTGTTTCGGGCAGATGCCGGTCGTTTGACATGGCGCTCTCATGAACAAATTGAATGCCGCTGGCCGACGCCGGCACTTCAAGGAAAAGCGCTTCGGGCGATGCTTTCAAGAGATCGAGGGCACCCGCGGAAGCCAGCGCCAGCCAGTGCCGTCGATTCAGTTGCGTCAACCTATCTACTCCAAGGTGAACGTTACGGATTCCTCCGCCGTCTCACCGCCTTGTTTCACCAGGAAACGGATGCGGTAGTTGCCCGCTTCGAATTTCGTGGTGGGTACCGTGGCGATGTAACGAATTCTGCCCTTATCATCGGGCGGGCTCAAAGCGGGCGACCCACTGCCGAACGGCTGCCCATCGCGGCTGAACTCCATAATCAGTTCCGGCTTGGCGGCGGCGTTAGCGTTCGGGTAGATGATGACGAAGAAAGACAGGCTGCCGGTAGCGCTCTTTTTCAGAGTCGGGCTGAGCGTTGCCGTGACTACTTTGTCGTCCATAGCGAATGGATCGTCCGGCGCACCGTTATCCGGCTTGTTACGGAGTCCGCGCATCATGGTGACGCTGCTGATTCCCAGATGAGATTCGCTGGCCGGGATGAAAAATGCCGATTTGCGGGCGCTTAGCATGTTGTTGGTGCGGTCGAGCACGCTTGCCTCCAGCGTATAGCGGCCGGGCGGCAGATCGAAGTGTTCACTCGAAATGAAGTGACTTTCGCGCAAATCGTTCACCTGCGCGGCGGTAGCAGCGAGCGGCACGTCTTTGCTGAATTTGCGGACAACGATGCCTTGGCCATTCTTCACTAACGCGACATAGGCAAGGTCTCCCTGAAAGTTGTTGGTGTCTTTATCCTGCGTCACGGTAATGCCCGATAGAGGAACATCCACCAGCAAGTCGCAGATGGGTGCAGCCGCCGTTCCGCGGAAGTGCAGCCCGGCAGCCTGGAACGCAAAGGCTTTTGGGAGAGGCTTGGTATCCAGGGCTTGCATGAGCGGCAGTTCGTAGGGCGCCAAGACTGTCCCGGTGGCCATTAGAGAAGCAGGGAGGGCGAAATAGCCGAGGCGCGACTGCAAATGGACATTGTTGCGGGTGGTCTTGAGCTCTATTTTGCGGAAACTCCCATCATATTTTTCAATTCCCGGATTGTAGGTGATCTCATAGTAGGTCTCGATGTCTTCCCTTACCTTGCGCAGCGGATCGCGAAAGTCGTTGGTGTTGGCAATCAAGAATCCACCTGTGGATTCCGCGAGGTTAGCCAGAGTGTCTTGGGTGTTCGCCTTGCCGGCATTGATGGCGCTATCGGTGGCGGCGGCCATAGCGGGAGTGACCGAGCCGTTTCCGCGCCTCTGCATATTGGCGCGATTGGCGGCGTTGGCGTCTCTGAGTTCCGAGACCGCTTCCTGATTCAAGCTCTTGATGCTCAGGCCGCCGGCATCAATCGAGTAGAACGTTACATTGAAGCGATTGGCGGTGCTGATCACCGTTTTGAAGGTTTCCTCCATGCCTTGCGGGACGCCAAAGCCGGAGGAGAAGAATAATACGGATTTTCTTCCCGGCAGCCGGTACTGTTGCTTCACGGCGTCGAGCAGTCCATAGATAGCGGCCCGGCCGGTTTGCGCTAACTCCGTTGTGCGGGTGAGCAGCAAAGTGTTGTACATCATTTGCGCCATAGCCTGATCGGCCAATAGTCCGGCATCGGGGGCGCCGCCGGCGCCTGATCCGCCTCCGCCGGTTGACATATTCCCCAACTGTTCACCCAGCGAATCTCCGCCGCTGTTAGGGCCCATCAATTGCTGCATCTGGGCTTGTATTTGGGCGGAATCGGATTTGAACTCGGTGTATTTGCCGCTCGTGGCGCGGTCGATTCCTCTGCGGATCAGGTCTTTGTCGCGCGTGAACGGTTGGATGGCCTCGAGGTTTTCGTCGAGAACCAAGACGGCCATGTAGACGTTTTGCGGTAAGTCAGTCTTCAATAAATCGAGAGCCGCGGAGCGTGCTAATTGGCGGGCATTCAAATCGAGACGGTTGAAAATGAGCGTCACGAGGCGAATTTGACGCAATGGGTCAAGCGGCTTGGAAGTGGCGGGAGGCCCGGAAACAGGTTGCGTCTTGGCTTCGCCCGCTATCACCTCGGAACCTTGCACGAGGCGCAATGAGGTTATGGTGCGCTTGACTCCGTTGTCGTAGAGTTCGAGATCCTCCGCGCGGAGGTTAGTGACTGGTTGCCCTTTCTTGTCGCGTGCAATGAGATCGAGCAGCACTTCGTCAGTGCCCGCTCGAATGACGGGAGTTTCCGTCTGGGCCGCCGCCAAAGCAACAAGATTCGCGAATATAAGAGCGAAAGAAAGGGCCTTCATCAGTTATGGTTCCAGTGTGAAGCTCACTGTTTCGGCGGCACCCTCGGTGCCTTGTTTGGCGATGAAGCGAACTTGATAGTTGCCGGGCTCAAAGCTGGCGAGCGGAGCAGTGGCCATATATTGGATGCGGCCCTGCGCATCGGCAGGACCGAGTTCGACGGGAATTTTTCCAATGGTCTGCCCGTCTTTGCTGAATTCCATCAAGAGAGCGGGCTTCTCGGTGTTTGACTTGTCTGCGTAAATGACGACGTAGAAAGGAAGCCCGGCTGCTTCCGATTTCTTTACGGTGGGATCTACATAAGGCGTCACGGTCTGGTTTTGCATCAGCAGCGGGTCGTTAGGATTGGTGTTGGCATCGGCCGGTTTCATGCCGCGAACCACGGTAATACTGCTGATACTCAAGGCAGTGCCAGGCGCGGGAACCATAAAACTGGATTTACGGGCGCTGACTTTTTCTCCGGCGGTATCGAGCACGGCGGTATCTAAGGTGTACCTGCCGGGCGCTAGCTGGAAGGGTTCAGCATAGACAAAATGGCCGGCCTTAAAAGCTTCCAGCTTATCGGGCGTGATGGTGAGTGCCACTTCGTTGCGGAATTTCTTTAAGATCTGACCTTTGCTGTCTTTCACCAGCGCCAAATAGGCGAGCTTGCCTTCATAGTCTCCGGCGGCCTTATTCTCGTTGAGGGTCAAGCTGCGAATGGGAACATCGAGCACGACATCACACGTGGGAGCGTCGGCCGCGCCGCGAAAATGCATGCCGGTCGATTTGAACGCAAAATCGCGGCTGAGTGGGCGCTGATCCAATGCCTTCAGCAGCGGGACTTCATAGGGCAGGATCACTTGGCCGTTGTTGGTTAAGGATGGCGGGAGCGCAAAGTAACTGGAGCGCGCCTGCACGCGATAGTTAGAATCGTCGGTCTTTACGCTGATCGTGCGCAGCGAGCCATCGTACTTTTCTATTTGCGGGTCGTAGCTGATTTCGTAATAGGTTTCGATCTCCTCGGTAATCCTGCGCACGGGAGTCTTGAAATCGTTGGTATTGGCGATCAGATCGCCGCCGGTTTCTTTAGCAAGCCTGCCGAGCGTATCTTGCGTGTTCGCCTTGCCGCTATCCATGGCGCGGTCTTGCTGTTTGGCCATGTCCATGCTGACGCTTTTCCCTGGTGTGGCATTGGCCATGTCCTGCGCCGCCGCATTATTCAAACCGCTTATGGAATCCTGATTGGCGGAGCGGACGGTGAGTCCGTGGGAGTCAATCGAGTAGAAACTGACGTTCGAACGGTTGGCGATGCTGATTACGTTTTGAAACGCCTGTTCGGCGCTTTGCGGGACGGCAAAGCCGGACGAGAACAAAAGAACCGTTTTCCTGCCAGGGAGAATATATTGATCCTTCACGGCGTTGAGGAGAGCATAAATGGCATCGCGGCCGCGTTCGGTGGAAACATCCTCTTGTGAAGCTGTCAGCATTTGCAACATGATCTGCGCCATGGCGGCGTTCGCGGCCGCTGATCCGTTGGGAGCGCCGGCTGCGCCGGTGCCGCCGCCGCCAGTACTTAAATTATTGACTTGGTCGGTGATGCTATTGCCACCTCCTTGAAAAGGACCCACCTGCTGCTGCAGGTCGCTCAAAATTTGCGCCGAATCGCCGGTGAAATCGTCAGCGCCGCCGGTGGCGCGATTAATCGCTTTGCGGAGCAGCTCCCGGTCATTGGTGAACGGTTGAATGGCCTGGAGCCTGTGGCCAATAGAGAGCACCGACATGTAGACGTTCTGGCCAAGCTCCGATTTGATAAGCGTCATGGCCGCGTCGCGGCACAAAATGCGCCCATTCTGATCGAGCCCGTGGAAGATCAACGTGATGAGGCGGATCTGACGCAAAGGATCGAGCTGCATCTTCACGCCGTTCGGATTGACCGCGTCGGTTCCTTCGACGAGGCGGAAAGACTTGATGGTTTTCCTCGCGCCGTTGTCGAAGATCTCGAAGTTTTCGGGTTTGAGATCCTTGATTAGGCGGCCCTTCTTGTCGCGCACGGTTACGTCGACCAGAACTTCTTCTCCGCTATTGCGGAAGACGGCGCTTTGCGGGGGATTCTCGGCCGGCGGAGCGGGCGCTTGGGCGAGAAGGCCTTGGGAAACGGCTACCAGGCAAAACAGTGAAATGATGTAGTTTCTCATCTAAGAACTCTCCTTTACGTGGTGCGGCTAATCCGGATATCTGGAAGTAGCTCGCACAATTCGAATATCGTGATCTGAAAACTTGTGATGCGATCCGGGCAACTCTACTTTGGGCATATGGCAGCCGGCACAGTTTTGCGTGGCCACCTTGCAAACCTTAGCACCGGGCTTGCCTCCGGCGTGGCAGCTTTGGCACTTGGCGTCGTAATCTTGCGAAACTCGATCGATTTCCTGGTGGGGATCGTGGCACCCGGTGCAGGCGATTCGCTTATCGTCCACGTCGAAACAGCGGCTATTGGTGAGCCGGTAAGGCTGAAAGCGGACGTTCAATACGCCGTGCGGTCCGTTGCTGGCGATTTGTTCCCAGGTGCGGTGACATTGGCCGCAGAAGTTACTGGTTTCCTCCGCCGACATTGCGCCGAGCTTCTTCATGGCGAAGAGCGTTTTATCGCCGGTTTTGAGCGCGGCCAGATGGTTGGTTGCGTCGCCGTGGCAACGTTCGCATTGTACGCCGGCGGACATTGTATCGAGAGTCAGCTTGTTTCCGTTCGCGGCGTTGGTGGTATGGCAATTGAAGCAGGCTACCTTCTCGCGTTCGCCCATGGCGCGGCCCATGGCCTCGATTAAATTGGTTGGCTTGAACTTTTGATCTCCCATGGTGAGATCTAAGGCGTCGGGCTCTTTGTAATAGCTCACGAAGCTTTCGTAAAAGGTGCCGTCCTTTTCCAAGACATAGGTTTGCCCGGCTGCGCCGAGACCGAAGGCCCAACGAATGGGCAAAGTGAGAGAGGAAGCGCCATCACTGACAGTATAAGAACTCTCATTGCCCTTACGTTCGATCTTATAGGAATAGCCATTGGATGTAAAAGTCAGTAGAGGATGGCTTTGCAAGACGCCACATTCAGCGGTTAACTCCATAGCGTGGCCCATGGATGTTTCAGGATGAAGTTTCGCTTGTGCCGGATGGCAGGTGGCGCAGGTTCTGACCGGGCGCGCGTGCGCCGCCGTGGCGATGGTGAGGGCGAGCGCCAGAATCCTCGTCATGGCGTGCTCTTATTGGCTTCGTCGGCGACTTTTCGCTCTCGCAGGAATTCCTGGCGTTCCTTGGCCGCGTCTTCTTTGCGGCCAGCTTTCGTGTAGGCGGAAGCGAGCGCCATATGAACCTGCGGACTGCCCGGGGCCAATGCCCGGGCGCGTTCTAATTCTTTTACGCCGCGCGGCGGATCAATATTACCTTCAGAGAGAATGCGTCCTAAGACGGCGTGGGCGGGAAAAGAAGTTGGGTCGGCTTGCACGGCGGATTCAGCGTAAGGCAAGGCGGTTTTATAGTCCTGGACGCGCAGGTATTCCGAGGCGAGGGTGACGAGAGTGGGCACGCTCGCGGGCGATTGCACGAGCTCTTTTTTCAACTCGGCCAAGCCAGCGTCCACGTCGCTGAACAGCAGGAAGCTGCCGTAGATATAGTGGATGTTCGGCTGGGTATTATATTTTTCGACGGCTGCTTTCAGCTCGGTTGCGGCGATGGCGGTGCGAAGCGCGGCGGCGTCGTACATGGCGCGGCCCACTTCCAGCACCATTTCGCGTTCGGCGGGCGGCAATTCGTTTGGCAGCAGCGGCTTGCGGAGAGCGGCGATGCCCATGGCCTCAATGTAATCGGGTTGATTCATGTTGCGCTGGGCAAATAACGTCAACGTTTTCAGGGCTTCTTCGAACTCGCCATTTCTGGTAAGCAGCAGGGCGAAGTGGTAGTGCACGACGTCGGAAATGGTCTGGTTGGCGGAGATGCCTAACTCGACGGCGCGCCGCACGTGCTTCAAGGAACTGGTGTAATCGCGGGTTTGGTATTCGCAGAGGCCGAGCATGGCCCAGCCAGCGGCCACTTCGGGCTTGATGAGCGTGAGATGTTTGAAGGCATCACGGCCCTCGGTGTATTGATCGAGATCGTAGTAGAGAGTGCCGAGATACCACCAGCCTTCATCCCAAGAGGGTTTGAGCGCGACGCCTTTTTTGTAGACGGCTATGGCTTCGTCGATTTTGTTGTTCTGACGGTCGGTTTCACCTTCTTTAGATAGCTTCTCGAGGGCGGGAGTTTGGGCTAGGCAGAATGCGGCGGTGAGAAGGGCACAGAGAACGGCTTTCATTGCGCCTTCTCCGCTTCGGTATGTTTGACGCCGGGCTGTTGGGCTTGCTTCTCTTCATTCAAACGCTGCACGATGGCGCGCTCGCGGTCGCCATCCTGCTTGCGTTTCTCGCGATAGTAGACGGTGGCGAGAGAGACATGCGCCTCGATGAACGAGGGCGCGGCTTTCACGATTGATTCAAGGGAAGTGCGCGCCTCCGCCACTTTTCCTTCGGCGAGTTTCACCAAGGCGATTTGATATTGAATGGCGGTGTCGGCGGGGCGCACGGCTTCTGCGCGCAGGAAATAGGGCATGGCGTGCTCATAATCCTGATCGAGGCGGAGCATTGCGCCGATGTTCAAGTTTGCCTGAAAATCGTTGGGGTCGTGTTCGAGCGCTTTGAGGAATGCTTTCTTGCTGCCGGCCAGATCGCCGGTGGCGAATAAGGACCGGCCGTAATAGGACCAGGCGTCGGGAAGATCGGGGTTGAGCTCGACGGCTTTGGCGAAATCGGGGACGGCGGCGGCAAATTCGCGGGCGGAGAATTTGGCGGTCCCCATCAACAGGTGAACTTCGGGGGAATCGCCCTTGCTCATGATCTGATCGATCACGACCTGGCCTTCGGCGGTCTGGCCATCGCGCAGCAGGGCCATGCCCAGGAGGTAGGTGACGCCCATATCTGTCGGAGTCGCTTGATGCAGCGGTTGAAGGAGGTCGATGACTTTTTTGTTTTCGCCTCGGCGCAGGTCGCAATCGGCGAGCAGCAGGGTGGCCTTCGAGTTTTGCGGTTCGGCGGAATGAACGGTTTCGAGTTCCTGAGTGGCTTTGACGTATTGCGCGGATTTGTAGTAGGCGAGGGCGAGATTCAGGCGGACGGCATTATCAGGCTTGGTTTTGAGCGCCAGCGAGTATTGTTCGATGGCCTTCTGATACTGACCGGCGCCCACCAGGGCAGCGCCGAGGTTGGAACGCACTTGGGCGGCATCCGGATACATATCGAGGAACATGGAATAGTCGCGAATGGCTTCCGTGAGCTTTCCCTGCTGGTGAAACGCTACGGCTTCTTTCAAAAGATCCTGGGGCGATTGCTGGGTTTGGCCGGAAACAAAAAACGCGCCCAGAAACAACAAAACAAGAGGGTAAATCACAACAGTTGTCGAAAGTCTAACATGCCGGAAACTACAAAAAGGGCGGGAGAGCTTGCGCTGTCCCGCCCCTTGGCGATTCATTGGTTCTTCTAGAAGAAGAACTTGAAGACAAACTGCACGGTCCGGTTACCGTTCTGATAGAGTGCATAACCGAACTTGGGGTTCGTTAATTGGCCGGCAGCGTTCAAAGTGAGGTTCAGGTTGTTGTCGCCGCCGCCCGGGTTGAACGAAGTCAGTGGATGATTCAAGAAGTTGAACGCGGAAACGCGGAATTGGATCTTCCGGCTTTCACCCATTTGGAAGTTCTTGAAGAGCGACAGATCGCTGTTGAAGAACGCCGGCCCCTTGATGTAAGGCATGACGATGGGACCGTTGTTGCCCGGCGTGGGAGCGCCAAAACAATTGCCATTGATATACTGGCCCGGCTTTAAGTTCTTGCTCGGGTCGCAGGTGAGAGTCGGCTGGACCGATATGTACGGTGAACCCGTGATGAGGTCCGACGACGTCGTGAAGGCGGAATTGTTATTGGGAACTACGCCGCCACCGGGATAAGGCGTGCCGGGCGCCAGATAGCCGCTGAAGTTAAAGTTCGAGCTGGATACGGCCTGCAGCGGCGAACCGCTTTGGGCTTGCGTGGTGCCGGAGATTTGCCAGCCATTCAAAACGCCCTTCATCAGCCAGTTGCTTTGGTGGTAGATTTGGCCCATTTGATAGACGTAGGCGACGTTGAAAATGTGCGTTCTATCGTTTGGCAAAACGCCATAGTTAGCGGCTGGATTGAGGGGGTCGCCAATACCGCTGGAACTGTTTTCGCCACGGATACCAAGCGCCTTGCTGAAGGTATAGTTCGCCAACCAGTTCAGATGCCCGGATTGTTTATTCCAACTTGCCTGGAACGAATTGTAATTGGAATAGTTGTTGTGTTCCTGCTGATAGATGGCGCCATACTGCGGATAAGGAACATAGTTGCTTGCGCCGGTACTGACCGGGCTAATGATTGGATTAGAGACCGTACCAAAAATCGACGGTGTTGAGAATAACACGCCAGATTGGATGGCGTTGATGTTTCCGTAGGTTCCGTTGCTGGCGTTATTCAGATATTTAGACTGATTGCCAACATAGGAGAATTCGGCGGTCGACGTCCAAGGCATGCGTTGAGAAATTGTGAAACTATAGCTGGTGGTCAACGGCTGTTCGGTATCGTTGTAGTCCAGCGTTTTGACGCCGCCTGGCGCTACTTCGCTGGGCGTGATAGAGGCCAAGTAGGGGAAGGTGATAGGGGCGCCATTGGGTGGATTGGCAGGGGTGTAGCTATAGGAGCCCGCGGCTAATCCCAATGCCGATGCTTGCACGTTCTGCTCGTCATGGAAGCGATATTGACCCAAACCGCCACGGAGCACGGTTTTGCCTGTTCCAAATACGTCCCAAGCCAAGCCAAAGCGAGGATTGTAGAAGAACGGACGGCTCTTAGTGCCGGAAAGCGGCACTGCTTTGTCGATCTTGTTCCAAGCGAAGCCGTCGAGTTGCGTGCCGGAGTCGCCGGCCACGTATTGTCCAGGAAGGAAGACGGCTGCGCCGATGCCCTGCTCATCTACCCACGGACCCAGGTGATCGAAACGAATGCCGTAATCAACGGTCAGACGGCGGGACACTTTCCAGGAATCCTGCGCGTAGAACGCGGTGCTGACATAGCGCATATTGATCACGGGGTCGAAGTTGTTTTCCGAGTACTGCGACATGATGCCGGTCAGCATATCCGCATAGGCGTTACCGGTGGAAGCGGGGCCCCAATTTGAATAGACTTGTTCGCCGTTGACATAGCTATCGCTTGGTTGCTGGTTGCGAGTCCGCTCCCAATAGAAGCCGAATTTGGCGGTGTGCGTACCCCAGACTTTGGAGATGTTGTCGGACAAGGAGGGCAGCCATTTGTCGGCGTAGAGCGTGTTGTTCTGCTCATAACCGCTGGGGTTGATGATATTGGCGATACCATCGCTCCAGCCGGTAAGCACTGGAAGCTGGTTGTTAGTGGTGTCGTTGAAGATGTGCTTATAGTTGACACCGAGCGTGGTGGCATCGATTTTTGCAGGGTCGGCGTATTGGAACGCCACATAGAGGTTAGTGTAGGTAAACACGAACTCGTTGGTGAGAGTTGGGCTGAAGACCTTGGTCAGGTTTACCGAAATAGAGTCCGATGTGTTGGGCTCGCGTTGGGAGCTCGGATAAGGAACGGCCGGATTGGTGCCCCACCACAGGGTACTGTTGTCGTGATTCGTCTCGCTCTGCCGGTTGTAGCTGACAAACAGTTTGGTGTTGTCGTTAATGCTCCAGTCAATGCGTGGGCGAATCTGGAACATCTGGTCGGAGTGGGTAGTGGAATACAGATAGTTATCGCCGTTGTTCAGCTGCGGATTGACGTTGGGCAGCGGATAAAGGTTCATCAGGTTGACGCCGATGGGGCTCATGGCCGAAATCGGAATTTGTCCGCTAGAGGTTGCAGCGTGATTGTTCGCGATATTCTGGGTGGCCGAGCCGGTGACGGAACCGCCCGGGTTGCTGGTGCCAATGTAACTATTCAAATAGCTCTGCGTAAAGTTGCCGGCACGCATGTCGGCCGTTGGGACGAATGAGCTGAAAATGTCGTGGCTCGGATCCTGAACCTGCTGGGTGTAATCTTCGTACGCGAAGAAGAAGAACAATTTGTCGTGGTTCTTGTTGAAGTTGGTTTTCGGAAGAATCACAGGACCGCCCACGTTGAAGCCCGGATAGTAGAAATGGGTATCGGGCTTGGGAGCGTTTTTCAATCCGGTATTGGGATTGGTTCCGAGATCATTATTATAGGCGTTGGTGGCATCGAAAGTGGCGTCGCGGGCATAGAGGTAAGCCTCGCCATGGAAACGATTGCCGCCCGACTTGCCGATGGCCGCGATGACAACAGGACCCTTGGCGTTCTCAGCGCCGAAGTTGGAGGTTAGAACTTTCATTTCGGCGGTCATGTCGGAAACAGTGTTGACGGCTTGGCCGCAGTTGCAGCCGGGGTCGATGATGTGCGCGCCATCGGAGGTGATGTCGAGTGCGCCGGTGCGCTGGCCGTTGGCCGAGAAGCTGCCGACGGGACCGGCACCCGTGCTTTGCTGCTGGGACTGCCAGCCTTGATTCGCCGAGTTTGTACCTGTTAGCGCGAAGCCGGGAAGCAGCTTGATGAACTCCGCCGCGTTCTGGCCGACGATAGCAATATTTTGCAATTGCTTTTCGCCGATAACGATGGACTTTTCGCCGGAATCGACAGGGGTCAATTCCTCGGCCGTGCCGGAGACGGTGACGGTTTCAGTGGAAGCGCCCACCTTCAAAGTGATGTTGGACAGGTTGCGCTTGTCGCCGGCATCGAAGTGGACGCCTTCCTGCTTGTACAGTTCAAAGCCTTGGGCCTTGATGGTGACGGTGTAGTCGCCGGGCTGAACCGCGGCGATGGAAAAGAAGCCGTCGTTGTTGGAAACTGATTGCCGTTCATCGCCGCTGGCGTTGTTCTTCATGATCACAGTTGCGCCAGGCACGACGGCTCCCGTGGGATCCGAAACGATGCCCGTCAGCGTGCCGGTGCCTTGAAAGCCAAAAGCGAAAAGAGAAGAAAGAATGAGAAGGATGGACAAGCAAAACGTGCGCTTGCAGCCGGTAGTAGCCCTCAAAAACATGGAAGCCCCTTTTGATTCAAAAAACTTTGAGAAACAAAAACTAAAACCTTTGACTTAGCATATACACACTAAGGCGATGGTTCAACGTGATTGGGGTTACCTGTGGGTTTACGCCTAGGTTAACGATTTAAGTTCTTTATAATCAATCGCGTTAACGCTTGTAAACCAGGACTTAACTGAGGCAAATCGATTTGCATAGAAATTTTTGATATGATGCAGTGAAACAAAAAGCTATGTCAGCTATCGCTACTCAGGGGCAAGCGGAGCGAGCTGAGCTGGAAGCCGTCCTCCATTCGGGGATTTTCAGCCGTGCTCCCAGTCTCGCCAGTTTTCTTAAATACGTGTGCGAACGCTATTTCGACGGGGAGTCGGAAAGCGTGAAAGAATATTGCATCGCGGTGGAGGCGCTGCGGCGTCCGAGTGATTTCGATCAGAAGAAAGACGCGATTGTGCGGGTGGAAGCGCACCGGCTCCGGAAAAGGCTGGCGGATTATTACAAGACAGCCGGCGCGAGCCACGCGGTGCAGATCGAAATTCCCAATGGGCAATATTCGCCGCGCTTCATCTATGTAGAGCAGGAACGCACGGCAGAAGCGCCGAAACCGACGGATGACTTGCCGGCCGCAGCGCCTGAGCCCACTGGCGCAATCAGCGAGGAGAAACAAGAGCGGCGCGGATGGAGGATCTGGATTGCAGCCTTGGCGCTGACCGTTGGAACGCTGGCGGTGCTTTGGCAATACGTGAAGATGACTCGGCCGGCGGCGCGCGAAGTATGGACGGGTTCATTTGCGGAACCTGTGCCGAACGAATTCCGCATGCTGGCTGGCTATCACGGCGAGGCATTTACCGACCGGCAAGGCAGAACGTGGCAACCGGACGCATACTACAACGGCGGAATATCAGTTCCCTTAGCGGGCGATCGGCGTTTTGAGGGGGCGCCAGATCCCGGGTTTGCGAAATCGCAGCGCGAGGGCGACTTCGAGTACGCGATTCCCGTGCGGCAAGGCAGCTATGAGGTCCACCTCTATTTCATCGAGACACAAACGGGCGACCCATCGGACGCTAATTTCGCGCATCTGTTTCGCGTTTTGATGAACGGCAAGGTGGCGCTGGACTATTTTGATCTGCTGGCGGATGCGGGCGCGCCGAACCGTTTGACCTCGCGAGTCTTCGACGATGTAGCGGCGGGGCCGGATGGGCGGATCCATTTAAAGTTTGAACAAATGGGGCGAAAGCCCGTGCTGGCGGCGCTGGAAATTCTTTTTTCGACGCCGGGTAGAGTGCGCCCGGTGAGAATCGTGGCGGCGAAGGAATCGGTGACGGATTCGGCGGGATCGCTTTGGCTGGCCGATCAATATGCGGTGGGCGGCATGCTGGTAGAGCGCAAGGATAGCATTCGCGATAACGAGTTGAAGTATCTTTACGCCGGGGAACACTATGGGAACTTCTCTTATCACATTCCATTGCCGGCGGACAAAAAGTACCGGGTGAAGCTTTATTTCGCGGAGACATTTTTCGGCAGCAAGCTGCCTTTCGCGGGCGCGCCGAATCCGGAGGGAAAGCGGTTGTTCAATGTGTTTTGCGACGGCGCGACGCTATTGCGCAACTTCGATGTAGCCAAGGAAGCGGGTGGCCCGAATAAGGCGCTAGTGCGGACGTTTGACAACCTGGAGCCGAATGCGCAGGGCAAGATTGTGCTGGAGTTTGTGCCGGTGCGCAACTATGCCGAAGTGAACGCCATTGAAGTGACGCAGATGGAGTGAGGCAGTGGGCGAAACGGCAGTTTTGAGCGGTGGTTTACGCGGCGTTTGGCTCCTTGCGGGTGTTGCGATAGGCGGCGGCGAGGAAGGTTTTGAAGCTGAGATGGGTGCCGGTGAGGGGGCGTTGTTCGTCATTTTGCCGATGGTAAGCCTCCAATTCTTCAGTTGAAAAATCGAACCCAAGGCTGGGGGCGGAGCTGGCTTTGACGGCTTCTTTTTCTTTCTTTTCCTTTTCGGCGCGTTCCTGCTGGAGCTGCTTTAATTCGGCGATGTCTTGCTTGCGGTGGTTGCGGAGGCGGCGCTCCTGGAGTGCGAGGTTCGAGAAGTCCTTCTTATAGGCTTGGAGGATTTTGCCGTTGATGAGAGCTTCGCGGTCGGTTTGGTTTTCGATATCGGCGAATTCGGCGGCAAATTCGCGCAGGCCGAGCGCCCAGAGGCTGGCTTCGAGCGGATGGATACGGAGGAGACGCCATTCGGCGTCGGCAATGATTTGGACGAGGGCATGTTCGCGGTCGGAGCCGGGAGCGAATTCGCGGAAGTTGCGGTCGAGGTGCTGCTGGTAGATGATAGCGTCGTCGGCCGGCAGGAGAACAGTGCGGCCAGTGAGGCCGGTTTTGACGGCGTTGAGGGATGATTTCGCTTTGCCTTCTTCGGTCTTCGGACCGGTGCTGTGTTGGGCATTCGCGCGATTGGCGGCGAGACGGGCTTCTGAGGGTTCGTTGAAACCGCAATCGGCGGTGGCGGCGAAGGTTTGGGCGGTTTGCTCAAACTGCTCGGCTTGTTGCTCAAACTGTTCGGCGACAAGATGAGCGGAATTGGCGGGGATTGGGATACCGGCTTTACGGGCCTGTTTGAGAGCTTTGCGCTCGGCGGCGCGACGGATAGCACGTGCAGACATTGTAAGTACTCCTGACTTAGAAATCGCATGACGCCAGGAGGTGACTGGAACGCGAATAGGTGGTTTTCCACAGGCTGAATGATAGATAAGTGTTTTAGAATGAGCCAAATAAAAATTATCTGTGGATATTTTAAAAACTTGTGACTGAAAAAGATCGCTTTCAGCAGAGTCACAGTTAGTTAATCGTAGACGCCTTGAACGAACCAGGAGTGGGATTGCTGGTAGATGCGGTAGAGGGCACCGTCGTCGAGGGCGACGTCCCATTCGTGGCGGGACCAGGCGGTATCGGTCCACCATTCGCCGGAGGTTTTCCATGGGCCGGCGGAGTGAAGGACAGCGCCTTTGACGCCGGGGGCGTGGATGTGTTTAGGGGCGAGTTCGACGAGGCGGACGCGGGCTTCGAGAGCGGGGCGGAAGATACGAATGACGAGGCGGAGGATATTGCCTTGCGGTTGGCTGGTTGTATGTTTGGGGGGCGCGAGATTCAAAGCTGTGAGACGGAAGGCGTCGGGGCGATGGGTGTTGAGGCGCTGGGGCGCGCCGACGTTTTCTTCGCCGACCATGCCGGCGATGCGGGCCAAAGTGATTTGCAATTTGTCGGGCAGAGGAGTGGGTGGCAGGAAGAGGCCGCCTTGCACGCGGCGGGGTTCGTCGGGATCGATGTGCAGATGGAAGGCGAGGATGGGCGCTTCCGGGGGATGACGCTCCAGGTGAAGCTGCAGGAGCTTCAACATAGTGAGGTGATCGGTTAAGGGGACGGGGAATTCGAGCGCGGCTTGATAGGGCGGGTGGTTTTCGAGATCCAAGGTGATGGCGAGCAGGCGGGCGGCGCGCGCTTGGGAACGGAGCAAGGAACATAATTCGACGAGTGCTCCGCTGAACAAAAAGAGCAGCGGTTCGAGGAGAGCAATGGGATGTTCGAGTTCGACGCGGCGCTGGTAGTTGCTGGTTTCGGCGGGGATGCGTAAAGGGCGGTGAATGACGCCGAGTGCGAGATTGCGCAGATACACACCGCCCGGACCTAAGCGTTCGGCGACGCCCGCCTCCGGCAAGAGGGCAAGATCGTCACAGGTTTTTACACCCCAACGCAGCAAGATAGCGAGCATGGCTTGATCGGAGGTGAGCGCGGACAAAGAGAGAGGCGCGAGTTTACGGCATTCTTCGCCAGGTGTTACCAGCGTGATGCCCGTCACATGGCGCGCCAACAGGATGGCGGTATCGGGATTGGACGCGATGGCGAGATTGGCTTGCAATTTTCTTTCGTAGCCGGCGCGAGAAATCTCCGATGAAATTTGATAGGGCGAGCCGAGCAGTTGGCGCAAGGGATCGATGCAGAAGATGACCGCGCCGCTGCTGGTTTGCTCGACATAGGGAGAGAATTCCAAGGCCAAGTCGAGTAGAGCGTCGGGCGAGTTTTGCGCATAAAGACAGGCATACATAAAATTAAGCAACCAAATTATGCCACCAGAAAAAGTTGTAGAAAATTTTGTGGATGAAGCGCGGCCAGCTTTCTTTGTTGAGGAAGAACCGTGACGCCTTGCAAGCGTGTGAATGGCTTCTGGCCCGACCAGGAAAATGATTTTGTCTGGCAGGCCAGCGAATAACGGCTGGCTGCTTTAGCTTGCGGCGCATTGGCGCAAATGAGCAGAATGGTGGACGTGTTTTGGATAGCGCGTTGAAAACGATACCAGTATGAAATAGGAATTTGATTTAACGCGCGCGCCGGCGCATCGGCCAAATCGAGCAGCACAACGCCGAATCCGCCGGCATGCAGCAAGAGATCAGCGGCGCGCATTGTGTATTCTGGGTTACGCTTGCAGCGAACCCAGAGTAAGCGATCCAACTGCACCCCGCTGGCTGCCGCTGAATCCGGGTGAAAGCTGTTATGCAAATCGACCACCGCGCAGACTTCGCCGGCAGAGGTAGCTTGCGCCAGAATTTGTAAGCAAAGAGAGGTTTTGCCGGAAGAGCGCGGGCCGCTGGCATCGATTAATGTGCCACGAGCTAACCCATTCATTAATAAAGTACTTAGTGCTGGTATTTTAAGTGAATCCGAGTACTCTTCTGCAATGGTTTGAGGTAGTTGTGCCGCTGTTTTCCAGCGCGGATCGGAAGGCGGTGCCGCCATTGTATTCGCCATTTATTCGCCTAATGATAGTGTGCGCGATTCCGGCTGAAAATGCAAATATTATCAAAATGTGTATCTTTTAACGATTATAAGTTAAACGTACACATGCGATAGTGTATTCTTTCCTACATGGATGTATCCGTTGCGGCATATAGGAAGCTAGCCGAATTTCGTCACCAGATCCGTCAATTTCTCCATGTCAGCGAACAGGCCGCTCGCGCCAACGGCATCGAGCCACAACAGCATCAATTGATGCTCGCTATCAAAGGACTACCAGAAGGAGCCAGGCCAACTGTTACGACGCTTGCGCAAAGGCTCTGTTTAAAGCACCACAGTGCCGTCGAATTAGTAAATCGTCTTGTGGAGCGGGGTGCCGCCGTGCGCCGCCAAAGCCAGGAGGACCGACGTGAAGTCCTGGTTGAACTTACGCCATTTGGCGAGGAGGTTTTGGAAAAGTTGAAAGATCTGCATGCGCAGGAACTGCAAACCAAGAGCCCAGAACTTTGCAAAGCATTACAAACGATCGCAGACAGTTCCTTGACGGAGACAAGTAAAATTTCAATCGGGGCGGCGTAATCACCGCATCGCGTGGAGGCGCTGACGGGAAGTTGCCGGACAGCGGCGACCTTTTATTGCAACTTGCGTATATCATCGGCCAATAGCGACTAAGCAAACCAAGACGATGTAGAGGGTCCACCACAGAGCCGCGGATAGACCGCCGAAAAAAAGAAATTCATAAAGTAAGGGTGTTTGGTGGTTTGTTGCGTTTGTTCCATCAATATCTCCTAGCTCCATAGGGGCAAGCGGGATACCAATTATTGGTGGGCATAGAATCAATGATTTTGCGCGCTGCGGCGATATGGGATGACGTAGCATTGCGCTGCTTGACTCAGTTACACTTAGCCAAATAGCGCAATGCCTGAACTGCCTGACATCGCGGCTTACCTCAGCGCGTTGGAGCCGCTGGTGATGAACCAGCCAATCCTGCGAATCCATTTGGCCAGCCCGTTTCTGCTGCGCACATTGCAGCCACCGCCGGCGGCGGTTCAAAACCGGCCAGTTCGCGCCTTGCGGCGCGTGGGCAAACGCATCGCGCTAGGCGTGGAAGGCGATTTGTGGCTAGTGATTCATTTGATGATTGCGGGGCGGCTGCACTGGAAACAGCCTGGCTTCAAGGTGGGGAGCGGCCGGCGGAACCTGGCCGCGTTGGAGTTCCCTTCAGGGACTTTGTCGCTGAGCGAGGCGGGCAGCAAACACCGGGCGTCATTGCATGTGGTGGAAGGCGAAGATGGTTTAAAAACTCTCGATGCCGGAGGCATTGACGTTTTTGCGGCGGATTTGGCGGGATTTCAGCAGGCGTTGAGCGCGGTGAATCACACGTTGAAGCGGGCGTTAACCGACCCCGGCTTGCTGAGCGGGATTGGCAATGCGTATTCGGACGAAATTCTGCACGCCGCGCAACTTTCGCCGATTGCGCAGACGCACAAGCTGAAGCCGGAAGAATGGGAGCGGCTGTTTGCGGCAACGCGGGCGACGCTGCAGTTTTGGATTGAAAAGCTGCGGGCGGAAGCGATGCGGGCTTTTCCGGAAAAGGTGACGGCTTTCCGGCCGGACATGGCGGTGCATGGGCGCTATGGCGAAGCGTGCCCAAGGTGTGGGAAGAAAATTCAGCGGATTCGGTACGCGGACAATGAAACGAATTATTGCGCGCAATGCCAGACGGGAGGGAGAGTGCTGGCGGACCGGGCGATGTCGCGGCTTTTAGGCGCGGACTGGCCGAGGACTTTGGATTAGTAGCACAATATTTGAGATCCACTAAAAATAGTTGCTATTTTTTGAGAGGAGCGGTACCCTGACAGCAACGAATATGCAGGAGGATTCTTCAATGCGCGTCATTTCCAAGTGGATTTTCCGTAAAGTCGTTGAGTTTTTTACTTTAGATCCGGTGTATCCGGTCAGCCGCTGAGAGTCAAGTACAGCGCCAGCCGAACATGCCGACTGGGAAACTTGAGAACTCGCCAGGACGTCGAGAATTGTGTCGATACAGTTCTTGTGAGCGTGGGAATCTCCTTTAGAAAAAGATTGCTGATCTTTTGAGAGAGGAGCGGCACTCTTACGGCAACGAATATGCAGGGAGGATCTTCCAATGCGAGCGATTTTCAAATGGATTTTCCGAAAGGTCGGCGAATTCTTTTCGTTGGACCCGGTGTATCCGGTCAGCCACTAGTGAAGAATCGACCTACGCTAGCGCTAGCCGCCTGTAGCAAAGTCTAGAAAACCTGCGAAACCAGTTGAAACCGCTTGGTTTACGCATCAGCGTGAGGCATCGTTCAGCCTGCCGGGACTTTGCCACACGCTACTATCGCAACCTGAGATTCACAAATAAGTAAAGTTTCTGGGTCGCAGCCCGATTAGTTCAGGGTATGAAGGTTAGTTTTTTTGTTCTCCTGGTCACGGTGTGCTTGCAAGCGCCTGTTTTTGGCGCTGATGACAATGCCCCACCGCAGACCGCCCCAGCTGCCAGCCCGACAACGGCGGTGGCGGATGGGGTGCCGATGATCGATTGGTCGCCGGCGCAGGACCTCCCGTCATGGATGAGTCTTGGCGGACAGATCCGCGGCCGCTTCGAAGCACCGTCTGGAACTTCGATCATTAATCACACTTCTGAAAGCTATTACGCGAGCCGTTTGCGGGCGACGCTGGGCATCCAGCCGACTTCGTGGCTGCGATTTTTTGCGGAAGCGCAAGATGCGCGCACGGCCGGTTATGGTGCGCCCATTGCGCCGACGACGTTGTACAATCCCATCGATGTCCGCCAGCTCTATTTCGCGGTAGGCCACAAGGAAGATGGCGCCGTGACGTGGTCTTTCCGCGCAGGACGGCAGGAGCTGAGTTTTGGCGGGGAACGTTTAATCGGACCCGCCGATTGGGGTATTTCGCGCACGTTTGACGCGCTGGATCTCACGGTTGGGCTGAAAAATGTGAAAGTAGATCTGCTGGCCGGTTCAGCGGTGCAGATTGACGACACGCGGCTCGACCGGCACAAGCCAGGCGAGCACTTTTACGGCGCGTACGGCTCGTGGAAGAATGCCGCTCCGCATGTGAACCTGGAGCCTTACCTGCTGTTTAAAGAAAACCTGAAAATCAAGAGCGAGACGGGGGTGGTGGGCGATGCGCTGGTGGTGAGTCCCGGCATCCGCGGCTACGGCACGCTGCCGGCGCGCTTCGATTATGTTGGGGAAAGCATATTGCAGCGGGGTACCTATTCGCGCGATCACGTGGCGGCTTATGGGTATTCGGGAGTGCTTGGGTGGACCATCGCGGACGTGAAGTGGAAACCACGGCTGAGCGCCGAGTACAACTTTGCGTCGGGCGACAAGAAGAACAAAGATGGCGAGCGCAACACGTTCGATCAGTTCTATCCGAGCAACCATGGCTACTACGGCATGATCGACCAGTTCGGTTGGAAGAACCTGAAAAACCTACGTGCCGGTTTTGATTTTAAGCCCTTGGCCAAATTGTCGCTGCGCAGCGATTTTAACGAGTTTTATCTGGCGAGCCGGCAGGACTCGCTGTACGGATCAAGCGGCACCTCGGTCGTGCTGAACCGCAAGGCGACCAGTTCGCACATCGGAAGCGAGACGAACACGGTGGGCCTGTACCAGTGGACGAAAATCTGGAAATTCGGGGCCGGCTATGGCCACTTGTTCGCGGGTGACTACCTGAAGCAAGCGAAAGCCAGCTTTGGATATTCGTATCCCTACGTCATGATGGTTGGATCGTTTTAGTTCCCGTCGGCGATTATTCGGTTGTAGCGGACGTCTTGGAGCTGCCCTGCGAGCTCACCGCCGCCCCGCGCGCCATTTTTCCCCCGTTGGGCGGACTAGTAACTGGCTTCTTTTTTTCGGCGGTGTCCTTGACGCGGCTGTTTACCAGGCTCACGACTTGCTCGTTCACGGAAGTGGGCAGGCCATACTTCTGGCCCATTTCAATCAAAGTGCCGTTCAAGCTTTCGAGTTCCAGGCGCTTGCCGAGTTCATAATCCTGCAGCATGGATGTACGCGTGCCCGGCGGATAAGAACTCAGCACGGTGAGGATTTTGTTGCCTTCGGTGGCACGGACTCTGGCGCCGTCGGCTTGGGCAATGGGAAAGGCTTCGGCGAGGATGGCTTCCGCCAGTTCCAGATATTTTTCTTCGTGCAGAACTTCCAATCCTTTGCCGGCGATGGTGGTGAGGGGATTCGAAACGCAGTTGTGGAGCATTTTACGCCAAGCGGCGGTATGAAACGCGCCTTCACGCTCGACCTGAATGCTGGTGTTGGTAAACAACTCGGCGAACGGGTTACAGGAAGATTGCGAGGGGATGGTGAAATGGGCGTGCTGCGGCAAGAAGGCGCGATAAATGCCATTTTGCGCTTCGACATATACGTAAGAAAGGACGGGGATGGCGTTGTAAGGCGAAATTCGTTCCGCGTGGCCGACGCCATTTTGAATGACGGCCACCGGCTGATTGTCTTTGCACAACTGCGGCAGCCAGGAAACAGCGGCGGCTGTGTCATAGGTTTTGACGGTCATTAAAACGACATCGGCGGCCGGCGGATGGCGGAAAAAGAAGGGGAAGCGCCAGACGGGGGAATCTTCGAAGC
>Ga0302319_10005414_pt1 | contig 25649 bp, 21 predicted proteins | sample Bog_T0_2_FD_203319 | JGI IMG/M metagenome (GOLD analysis project Ga0302319, IMG submission 203319) | Peat permafrost microbial communities from Stordalen Mire near Abisko, Sweden - Bog_T0_2 | ecosystem: Environmental > Terrestrial > Soil > Wetlands > Peat | place: Sweden: Abisko, Stordalen Mire...
TAGGCGACAGAATCATGAAGATAGTTTCCGAACACATTCCGGGATACTCATACGGGGCGGCCGAGGTAGCCAAGTCGCCCGTCTCGTCACTGGATTTCGAGAAGTTGAAAACCAGCGCGGGATTCACGGACGAAGATCAGCGCTATCTGCAGCTTGCGGGCGAAGTGCTCGCGGGCCAGACGAAGCAGATCGTCGATCATTGGCGCAGTGGCATCATCGCCAGCATTCCGAACCTCGCCCGACACTCTCGTTCTCCCGAAGGGGCACCAATCCCCGAGTATCTGGCAAGGAGCAATCTGCGTTTTGAGCAATGGATCCTGGACACTTGCCTGCGACCTTACGATCAGGACTGGATCAACTATCAGCAGGAGATTGCGCTGCGACACACGAGCGCAAGGAAGAACCAGGTTGACGGAGTTCAATCAACCCCGTTTGTTCCGCTCCGCGACGTTATGACCTTTGTCGCGGTCATGAATGAGACCATCAAACCGTATCTCGCGGCAAAGGGAAATTCCGCCGAAGAGGTGGCCAAGATGCATCTGGCGTGGTGCAAGTCAATTCAGATGCAACTGGCACTTTGGATCGGCCCGTATGCCGACACAAAGCAGCCACCAACCGAGTGGTGACCGTCCTTAGACTGAATCTGCGATTGTTTGTATCTGCGATGGATTAACGGTCCAGGAACCGGAAGGGACTACTTATGACGGTCGCTGCGGGACAGGGGATCATCAACACGCCATGCAATCATTCAGTGGACGAGACAGTGGAAAAGCTTAAGGGAATTCTGAAGGCAAAAGGAGTCACCCTGTTTGCTCTAATTGATCACAGCGGAGAAGCGGAAAAAGCGGGGATGAAAATGCCTCCTACTAAGCTGCTGATCTTTGGGAGCCCCAAAGCGGGCACACCCTTGATGCTGGCCGTCCCGAGCATAGCCATCGATCTTCCTCTTAAGATTCTGATCTGGGAAGACATTCAGGGCAAGGTCTGGGTCTCTTACAACAGCCCGGCCTATCTGCAGGCGCGGTATAGCTTGCCACCAGAACTCATGCAGACCATCGCTGGAGTCGAAACATTGGCGGCGAAGGTCGCAGAATAGGGACATGCTGGAACAGCCAACTGGAGTTTAGGCATCGCTCGTTGTCCGCAAACAATCTACGAGTCAGAAGGAGAAGAACTATGGGTAAAAAGCAGACAGACACGAAAACGAACGACCACGTAAACGCCCAACCCCGCTTTCACCAGCGTGCGACAGAGATCCAACCGTATGGAACTGTGAACCATGCCCTACCGCTCGAACTCGAAGAACCGGTACGCCTGGAGATGACCGAACAGTTAAACCAACTGCTCGCGGATACGATGACACTTCGCGATCTGTACAAGAAGTCCCATTGGCAGGTCGCTGGTCCCACCTTTTATCAACTCCACCTGCTTTACGACAAGCACTACAACGAGCAGGTTGAACTCGTCGACTCCATCGCTGAGAGAATTCAGTTGCTTGGGGGCGTCAGTTTGGCCATGGCCGCAGATGTGGCTGAGACAACGCAGATCGAGCGTCCCCCTCGCGGTCGCGAAGAAGTTCCGGTCCAGTTGTCACGATTACTCGATGCGCACCAAATCATCATCGGAGAGACCCGCAAACTCGCGCGCCGGGCATCGGCAATTGGGGATGACGGCACAAACGACCTGGTGGTTAGCGAGGTGCTGCGCCGAAATGAGCTTCAGGTGTGGTTTTTGAGTGAGCACTTGGTCGACGTGCCGTTGGTTAAGGCACAAGAGCCTAATGGGACTACGAGCGCAGCCTAGCCGGCGATGCGTCAGTTTGTCTTGGGAGGAACCTGTTCTCGAAAAGCGCACCTAAATTCCATGGTCCATTAACAGTCCACGAACTATTCCCGAGGGTCATTAAAACGTTTTTGTAGCGCCATCCGTGCCGCGTGTTTTCAGTTAGTTACGGGTGAAGATTTCGCTGTCACGGCAGCGATGCTACCCCAACCGGTGCTTCGGTTAGAATGCGATCCGATAGGGGGTAGATCAGACTTTCAAAGAGTCGCAATCGGTACTGAGAAGTTGCCTTCTCGAAAGTGATCAATTGTCTCAGTGAAAGTAGCGGCGTTTCAGCGCCAACCGAGAGCCGGGGCGACCGTAGTCAGAATTGCCTCCATGACATGCGCATTGTAGTCAACACCTAGTTGATTTGGAATGGTTAGCAATAGTGTGTCAGCTTCCGCGATCGCCTCGTCTTTCCTAAGCTGCTCGATGAGAATATCTGGCTCAGCAGCATAGCTGCGGCCGAAGATCGCCCGTGTGGTTTCGTCAAGGGAACCGATTTTGTCCTCGTCCTGATTGCCTCGTCCGAAATAGGCGCGATCCCGGTCGTCGATCAATGCGAAGCTACTACGGCTCACGGAAATACGCGGAGTTCGCTTGTGACTAGCTTCCTTCCAGGCTGCGCGAAAGGCGCGGATCTGGACGGCTTGTTGGATGTGGAGCGACTCGCCGCTCTCGTCGAATTTGAGAGTTGAGCTCTGCAGGTTCATTCCTAACTTCGCTGCCCATACCACGGTCGCGTTGGAAGCAGACCCCCACCAGATTCGATCACGCAATCCTTTGGAGTACGGCTCAAGACGTAGCGGTCCCGGAGGATTGGTAAACATTGGACGCGGGTTCGGCCGAGCGAAGTCCTTGCCACTCAGCAACTCAAGAAATTCTTCGGCATGCCGCCGGCCCATACCTGCATCGTCCTCGCCTTCAGTCGGGCGGTACCCAAAATAGCGCCAACCATCGATGACCTGCTCGGGGGAACCGCGGCTGATTCCCAACTGCAATCGACCACCGGAAATTAGGTCCGCAGCTCCTGCGTCCTCCGCCATGTAATGAGGATTCTCATACCGCATGTCGATCACTGCGGTACCAATTTCAATCTTTCGCGTTTTAGCGCCAACCGCTGCGAGCAGTGGAAACGGGGATGCCAGTTGCTGTGGAAAGTGATGAACCCGGAAGTAGGCTCCGTCCATTCCGAGTCGCTCGGCCTCCATGGCGAGGTCAATGGATTGCAGAAGCACATCAGCGGCGGACCGCGCTTGCGACTGCGGTGAAGGTGTCCAGTGGCCGAATGAGAGAAAACCAATTTTCTTCATGCAATATTAGTGTCACATACCGTGGATATGGCCGTGCGCCGCCTCTCCGCGTCGCTTCGCGCTAGCTGATCCCAGGCTCTGACTGATTGATCATGAAGGTAGACATCTCATTGAAGAATTTCCGAAGGACTCCTTCGGCGTTGCTTGGCAGCGAAGCTTCCCCCAACGCATTTTCCATCAGCCGCATCCAGCGGTCGCGGATAGTCTGATTGATAGCAAACGGCGAATGCCGCGCCCGGAGGCGGGGATGGCCTCTTTGTTCAATGTAAGTCTGAGGTCCCCCGAACCTACCGATCAGGAAATCTCGGAGGCGCTGCTCGGCCCCTGGAAGATCACTTGCCGGGTAGATTGGCCCTAGAAGGTCGTCTTGAGGGACTTGTCGATAAAAGGCGGCGACTAACCTTGCGAAACCTTCCGCGCCAATCGTGGAATAAATTTCGAGTTCCGGCATTCCCATTAGCTCTCCTCATTGAAAAGTTCGGCGATCAGTTCTTGACGAAAAACTGTTCGCCATACGTGACGCACTTCGATCTCGGAGGAGGAAGACGTCGGGGAACTTCAAGAGAACGGACAACAAGTTTTCGGAAATGCAGGGAAATGGCAGACACCGTGACAGGGCGAACAGATGTTGTTTGTGCTAAGCGGCTGATTTTTGAATCGCTTACACCATTGTGACGGTGAGGAACGAGCGTTCTAACCAACTGAACTACGTCCCCACGCTGTTGGCACCGGGTTAGCGGGGAACCCATTTGCCACACACAAACGAAATCGGAGCAGCTGTCCCTGCTCCGCTAACTAAATTGTAACAGGCGACTATAAGAATTGGGACATGCATTGTGATCGCCGGCAGAGACGGCAGGAAGCCTGCAATCCCGGCAGTGCACGTTTCGGCCTGCCCTGTGGTCTAAAAACAACATTCAGCATTCGCTGCGCTTGCCAAGGAATCAGGATACCAAATAGCATTCTACGAACATGATGCGATCCTATCGATCTCAGTTTCAGTGCGTGTCAGGATGGATTCTACCCTTGCTATGTGTCGCCTTTGTTTGTCCGCTCGCCAAGGGTGACACGCAGTATTACAAGCACAATCTTTTCGACAACAGTCTTGAGCCGGATGCTTACTATTACAGCTCCGGCAAAGCGTCCGCGCCTTCCACACTCGAACTCATCGATGGCAAGCTTCCTGTAAGCCGCGACTTTTTTTATACTCCGCCTAACGCTTTGCGGCTGAAGTGGCGTTCTGTTCCGGATGGCGGGTGGGAGGCTGGCATTACGGCCATCAATTTCAGAAATCGCGAAATCGCATTTCAGGGAGATACTCTTTTTTTCTGGTGCTTCTCGGCCGAGGGCATTGCGGGCAGCTCGTTACCGCTCATTCAAGTCTCTGACGCCGGAGGCAATTTCTCAAATTTGCTTCCCCTCGAAAAGTTCGTTGCAAATCTTGCAGCGGGAAAATGGGTTCAAGTCCAGATACCCCTTGAGGAGTTCAAGTCTTACTCTATCCACGAATTAGAGCGCCAGCATGTGGACAAGGTCGCATTTGTCCAGAACCGAAGCGACGGTGAAGAGCACACTCTCATTGTGGATGAATTCATGATCGACGATCGGCCGGCGGCATCAAGTGCGCCTGGGATGGCTTCGAACCTCCCTGCTCCTCAGAATGTTCGCGTTAAGGGCTATGAGCGTCACGTCGACATCAGTTGGGACGCGGTTAACGACGCCGCACTCGAACGGTATGTGGTGTATCGCTCGATGGATGGTGGCGATTTTCAGCCGATTGGGATTCAAGTTCCGGGAGTCAATCGCTACGCGGACTTTCTCGGTAAGCCCGGAGTCAGCGCGCGCTATAAAGTTGCGGCTTCGGATCATCGGTACAATCTGTCTTCATTTTCGAACGAAGCGTCTGCCGCAACCAGACCCTTGAATGACGATGAACTTCTCACCATGCTGCAGGAGGCGTGTTTCCGTTACTACTGGGAAGGCGCGCATCCCGCGGCCGGAATGACGCTGGAAAACATTCCCGGCGATGATCGCATTGTTGCGACCGGCGCGAGCGGCTTTGGAATCATGGCGCTGATCGTTGGCGTAGATCGAGGGTTCATCACCCGCGAACAGGGACTCGAACGGCTCACTAAGATTGTCACGTTTCTCGAGAAAGCGCCGCGCTATCACGGCGTCTGGTCTCACTTCATGGATGGCGACTCCGGGAAGACGCTTGCGGTTTTCGGAAGGTTCGACAATGGCGGCGATCTCGTCGAGACCGCCTTTCTTATGGAAGGTTTGCTCTCCGCGCGGCAGTATTTTAATGGCGCGGGCGAGCATGAAAAAGATCTGTTCCGAAGAATTTCACATCTCTGGGAGACGGTGGAGTGGGACTGGTACCGGCAATCTCCGAAAAGCGATGCGCTCTATTGGCATTGGTCGCCGGAGTGGTCGTGGTACATCAACCATCGCCTCGACGGATACAACGAGGCCATGATCGTTTACCTGCTGGCGATCGCTTCGCCCACGCACGCCGTTCCCGCCGAACTTTACTATTCGGGATGGGCGAATCAGCCTGAGGCGGGCGCGAAGTACCGACAGGGATGGCCAAACGAGAACGCAGACGATCGTTATGTGAACGGCCATACCTATTACGGCATCAAGCTGGATGTTGGCTACGGCACCGGTGGACCGCTTTTCTTCGCTCACTATTCGTACATGGGATTCGATCCCCGCGGCATTCGCGATCACTTCACGGATTATTTCAAGGACAATCAGGCGATAGCGCAAATCAATCTCGCCTACTGCATCCAGAACCCCGGCCACTACAAAGGCTATGGAGCGAACTTCTGGGGATTGACGGCGAGCGACGGGGCCGACGGCTATATGCCTCACGAACCCACTCTGCGGCTGGACGACGGAACCATGACGTTTACCGGCGCGCTGTCGTCTTTTCCTTACACGCCGCAGGCTTCGATGGACGCGCTCAAACATATTTATCGCGACCTCGGCGACCGCACGTGGGGCGAGTACGGGCCGCGCGATGCAATCAATTTGAGCCAGGATTGGGTGTCGCCGATTTTCATGGGACTCAATCAGGCTCCCATCACGGTAATGATCGAGAACTATCGCACAGGATTGATCTGGAAATTGTTTATGTCGAACCCCGAGATCCAGCCCATGCTCGACCGGATCGGATTCAGGGCTGATCGAGCCGCAGCAAAGTCTCGCTAATCAGATCAAATGAAAAAGGGCGCGTCTCTTGCGAGACGCGCCCAGAGCGATAGGGTGTGGGTTAGAAGTTGAACCGAGCTGTCAGCGCGACGACGCGGGCGCCAAGAGCTGACTGAGCTATGCCGAAGTTCGAGTTGGCAATGTTGTTCGAGATGCTGGTTGGGCTGAAATTCAACGTGTTGAACAAATTGAAGACATCCATCCGCAACTCGAGCTTGGAATTTTCGCCGAGTACTGGCAAGTGGGGCAGACCAAAACTCTTCGCCAGCGTCATATCCAAGTCCCGGTACCCCGGGCCGGTCAACGAGTTGCGGTGCACGACCTGGGGAAGCCCATTTCCGTACGCCGGAGTGTTAACCCCGTTGTAGACATCGTTATTGTTGTAGTTGGGAGCCGTGAAATATGCTGTTCCGCCCAACGGATAGTTAAAATTCGGTCCGCCAGTAGCCGGGCCACGGAAGGTGGTGTTGCTGGTGCTGGTACCTGCGCCACCTAAGTAGAGGGCAGGAAGTGTAGAAACACCGCAAGTGTCGCAATAGAAGCTTCCGTTTTGGGGCTGACCGTTAAGCACGAGGGGGGGAGCGTACACGGTCGCGACGGGCGTCCACGGGAAGCCAGAGTGCCAGTTGAAGATGCCGCTGAGAGTCCAGCCGCCAGCGACTTTTTCCATCCAATTCCTGTCGCCGTGGAAGAACGTGGGCTCCCACATGCCATAGAGCTTGAATGCTTTGGTCACGTTGTAATCGGACGGGCCGTAATTCGCGCCCGGGTCATAGGGGTAGGCCTGCTCGGAATACGGCGCAGAACTATCGTCCAAGCTCTTGGACCAGGTGAATTGAGCATCGGACATGAATTGCCGTGAAAACTGATGCTTCACTTCAGCCAGCAAGGCATTGTAGTTGCCTTTGCCGTTCACATCCCAAAAGTCGCCATAGCCACCAGTGGGCGAGGTCCCGGGCCAAACCCCGGGGGGACAGGACGGGGGCCCGCATAGGGAATAGCCCAAGGCGGCGGGAAGAGCGTTCGGGTTCTGGTGGAAATAAATGTCTCGCGACAAGCTTCCCAGATATCCCAAAGACATGATCCACTCGTGACCCAAATCATATTGAGTATCCAGCGAGTAGTGATGGGTCCGCATGGTCGGAACAGTATTGGGGAAGATCTCGACATTTTCCGCACTCGGGCTGGTAGGTAATCCATTCGGTCCAAACGCTGTAATCGTGTTTGGGTTCGCCGGATAGCCGTTGAGTGAGTGCACGTTCGATGAAATTCCGTAAATGATGCTCGGATTGATACTTTGCGGCGATGCGCTGCCCAGGAAGGGAGTCACAACCAGTCCAGGATTGTTAACGATATTGGAAGAAATTGCGATTTCTTCCTGGTTGAAGTTCAGGCCATAACCGCCGCGCACCACCAGCTTGTCGTGGAATTGACTCGGACTCCAAGCAAAACCAATCTGCGGGCCGATATTATCTTTCTGAGCGTTCCAGGCGTTTCCCTTGTGGACCGTTAGGCCAGTTATGTAAGCCGACCCTGCGCCGGGCGTAGCCACAAACATGTTGCCCTCTTTGGAGGACAGCGGGCTAAAGTAGGAGTAGCGAATGCCGGCGTTGATCGTCAGGTTGCGGCGGAGCTTGATATCATCCTGGGCGAAAATTCCCCAAAGGTTTTCGCGGTCGTCCTGGCGAATTGTGGTCGGGATGCCGGTATTCGGGTTGACCTGCTCAAATTCGGTATCCGGCGCATCGTTGAGGAAGTCCCACAGGTTGTAGAAACTGTAGCTGGGCACGGCGCATCCGGCGCAATCCTGCAGATAAAAGAGACGCGTGACATCGCCGCCAAATTTAATGGTGTGGCGTCCGATAATCTTAGTGGCCACATCCTTGTAGCCGTAGGTCCACTGATTGAGGTGGCTGCCAACATTCGGTCCGAACGACTCTACGTTGATGCTGCCGATTTGGCTGATGGAGTCGCTAGGAAGCCCAACCGGCGATTGCGGGTTGTCAGCGACTTCGTTCCAGCGCCATCCGGCAGCATTGGCGCGCAATTCATTGAGGAAGGTAGGGGAGAAAGTGTGGTTCCAGATTACAGAGAAGGCGTCATTAACTTGCTTGTGATGGAAAATATTGTACGCGCGAGCCGGTCCATTGAGAAAGGTCTCCGACTGCGGAACCCAGTAGATCGCAAAGGCAAGACTGTCTTTGGATGTAAGATTCGCGTCGACGCGGCCATTATACTGCTCTTTCGATGAGGTTGTTGCGCCGACGGTTAGGTACTCCGCAATGTCGGCCGTGGTGCCCAAGGGGCTGCCAGGCGTTCCGCAGCCGGTTCCCGCGCCTCCGCAGCCGGGGTTCGTGGCAGAGATCCAGCCAAGATCCTGCGTGCCCACTCCGGTTGTTAAAGGCGTGCCGAGATTGATGCCTTGGCCCGGAATCGTTGCGCAGTTTACCCCTTCTGTGAGGCCGGCAGCGGCACAATTGGCATTAGGACTGATTGACTGGCTAACTACTCCGGAACCAGGGAACGTCAGGTAAGTTGAGGCGATTGGTCCACCGGCAGAGGACAGGCCGTCAAAAGCGGCGGTGTCGTACCATCCAGTACCCTGGCTGGGCACGACTGGGGGGGTGCGGACCGTCTCATAGTTGAAGAAAAAGAAAACCTTATTCTTCCAGATTGGGCCGCCGACGCTGCCGCCGAACTGGTCAAAAAAACTCGGATCTCGCAATTTAGGAGTGCCGAAGCCATTAAACGACTGGTAAGCGTTCAGTCCTGGCCGGTGAGAAGCAAAGAACAGGCTGCCATGGAAGTTGTTGCTGCCGCCCTTGGAAGTAACCTGAACCTGGGCACCGCTAAAGCGCCCATTCTCGACATCGTAGTTATTGGAGACAACTTTTACGCTTTGAACTGAGTCTTCCGACGGGGTAATGACCGTAGTCCCGCCCCAGACCGCGCTCGTGGTGCTGATACCGTCAATCGAATAGCCGTTATTTTCATACTGCCCGCCATGGGCAAGAGCCTGCGGACCGTTTTCCGTTTGGAAAATGCCCTGGTTGCCGCCGGTTGCGCCGGGGCCTTGGGTGCCGGGAATGTTTGAGGCACCACCGCCGTTTCCCTGCGAGCCATCGCCGAACATCCCCGGCGCCAACTGGATCAGTTGGAAGACATCGCGCCCGAACGACGGCATGTTCTGGATTTGGTTGCTGGTAACGGTGCCACTCAATGTGGCCGTCTCCGTATCAAGCGTCTGAATCGTGCCCGACACTGTAACGGTCGTTTGAACTTGGCCCACCTCTAGTTGCAGGTTCAGCGCGTTGACCTGATCCGAGATGATCACGACGCGCTCCAGCACCTTCTTCTTGAACCCTGCATGCTCTGCAGTAAGGCGATAAGGGGAGGAAGCCGCCAGGGCATTGAATTCGTAAATGCCGTAGGCGTCGGTAGTAGACACCAGAGTCTTGTTTGTTTCCGTCTCCACCAGTGTGACGGTGGCGCCGGCAACCACTGCGCCTTGAGTATCGGTCACCGTTCCGTTGAGGGAGCCGCGGAACTGCGCTTGGGCGGATCCGACTAGAAACATCAAAGAAAAACTGACAACCACCAGCCACCGGGCCAGCAAATTCCCTCTCGTCATGCTCAACATGGAGCGCTCCTCCGCCAGCAAATTTTGGGTGATAATAATTCTTCCCAAGAATAGGGATACCTTACTAAAACGTCAATAAATCGATTTACCTGCATTATGAGTCAACGGTCGTTGATATCATGTGCGTTAGAGCACTGTCAAGCAAATTGCCCGGAAATACCTTGTAAGCAACTGCGCGATGTGCGAGACTGCGCAACGTGCCAGCCAAGAAAAAGCGCGCACATTCCGGAAAAAAATCTTCCCGAGTGCAAAATCCGACGAGCTTGAGGCACCTGGCCGATCATCTGGGATTTTCCCCGGCCACGGTGTCGCTGGTGCTGAATCGCTCCTCGCACGCGGACTCGATTCCGGAGGAAACCAAGGAACGCATTCTGGCGGCGGCGCGGAAACTCAATTACCGCCCAAATTTTCTGGCGCGCTCGCTCCGCACTCGCCGCAGTTTCACCGTCGGCGTGGTCGTCCCGGAAATCAGCGAAGGCTATACTGCCACGGTACTGGGTGGAATTGAGGACTACCTGCTCGAGGAAGGCTACTTCTACTTCGTAACCAGTCACCGGCATCGGCCGGACCTGATCGAAGAGTATCCGAAGATGTTCCTGGACCGGAATGTGGACGGCGTGATTGCCATCGACACGGCCTGGCATCACGCGCTGCCCGTGCCGGTAGCTACGATTTCCGGACACAACCAGGCGCCCGGCGTAACTAACATCGTGCTCGATCACGACCGCGCTTCGGAGCTTGCTCTCCAACATCTTCTGCACCTCGGGCACCGCAAGATTGCTTTTATTAAAGGTCAGCAGTTCAGCTCCGACACCGAAGTGCGCTGGAAGGCCAATATGGAAGCGGCAATGCGCCTCGGCCTTGAAGTACGGTCGAGACTAACGGTCCAACTGGAGGAAGATTCTCCGTCGCCGCAGGTGGGCTACAAGGCAGCGAAGAAGTTGCTCCACGCCAAAGAGCCTTTTACCGCAATTTTCGCTTTTAACGATATCTCCGCGCTCGGAGCCATGCGGGTATTGCGGCACTCGAATCTGCGCATCCCCGAAGATGTCTCGGTCGTCGGATTTGACGATATACAGAGCGCCGCACTCGCGGAGCTGACCACAGTCAAACAACCGCTGCGCAAGATGGGACGCATCGCCGCCGAAGTCGTGTTGCGGGGTGTCGGGCAGCCCTCTGCAAAGTGGGGGGCGAAAGAAATCGTGGTGGAACCCGAGTTCATCATCAGGCAGAGCACTGCAAAAGCAGATCACCACTGCCCGGTTCTGAAGGCGCAGCCTTAAATGCTATCGAGATTTACCTTTCGTGAATTTCAGGAGGTTTGTCGTGCATCGATCTCGTTTTTCTAAGGCGCTGATTTCCAGTCTGTTATTCGTGATCCTCGGCGGATCGGCTGATTCGCAGTCCTCTCATTCGCAATCTACCGCGCAGCAGGTTGCGATCGATGCCAACGCACCCGCGACGCCGTTCCCGCACTTCTGGGAGCAGATGTTCGGCTCCGGCCGAGCGGTTCTCGCTCTTCGCGACAATTACCGCAAGGATCTTCGCGAGGTAAGACAAGCCACGGATTTCCGCTACGTTCGCTTCCATGGCATCTTCCATGATGAGGTTGGCGTGTACAGTGAGGACGAGCACGGTCAACCGGTCTACAATTTTTCCTACGTGGACCAGATTTACGACGGTCTGCTCGCCGACGGGGCAAAGCCATTCGTGGAACTCAGTTTCATGCCGAACGCTCTGGCAGCCCGCAACATGCCCCATGCTTTTTGGTACAAGCCAAACATCTCTCCGCCGAAGGACTGGAATAAATGGGACGCTCTGATCACGCAGTTCGCCAAGCACCTGATCGAACGCTACGGAATTGACGAAGTCGGCAAGTGGTATTTCGAGGTTTGGAATGAGCCCAACCTGGATTTCTGGGGCGGCGATCCTAAGCAGTCGACTTATTGGGAGCTATACGACCACACCGCGAAAGCGCTGAAAGCCGTAGACACGCACTTGCGCGTAGGCGGTCCCTCGACAGCACAGGCGGGATGGGCCGATGCCTTCATCGCGCACTGCGCCAAGGGTCAAGTGCCCGTGGATTTCGTTTCTTCCCACGTCTACGGCAACGACAAAGCCGAAGATGTGTTCGGCACGCATGAAGAAATCCCGCGCAATCAAATGGTTTGCCGCGCGGTGCGAAAAGTCCACGACCAGATCAAGGCGTCGACGATGCCGCAATTGCCCTTGATGTGGACTGAATTCAACGCCAGCTACATGAATGAACCGGACGTCACAGACTCAACTTACATGGGGCCGTGGATGGCGGACACTATCCGCCAATGCGACGGCTTGGTCGACATGATGTCGTACTGGACGTTCTCCGACGTATTCGAAGAACAGGGCGTGGTGAAAACGCCGTTCTATGGTGGATTCGGACTGATCGCGGTGGACGACATCCCGAAGCCAGCCTTTGCCGCTTTTCAGATGCTGCATCAACTTGGCGATCAACGAATCGCCGTCGATTCCGATTCCGCTCTGCTCACGAAAAGAAAAGATGGCACTCTGGTGCTCGCAGTCTGGAATTATGCGCCGCCGAATTCGAAAGAAGGTCCGGCAGGAAGCGGCAAAACCGTCACCCTGGAATTCAAAGGCGCGAAAGCCAGGCAAGCCATGATTTCGCGCGTGGACGGCGATCACGGGGACGTGCGTCCACTTTATGAAAAGATGGGATCGCCGCGCTATCCCACGCCAAAACAGATTGAGGAACTACGCCACGCCGCAGCACTTCCCGCCCCCGAGAAGCGCGCCCTGAAGAATGGAACGTTAACCCTCACTCTACCCGCACAGGGGCTGGCGGTCATCGAACTGAAGTAATTGGGAAGTAGCAACGAATTGACGTAGAAGTGAAGTAGATCCTTATCGAATTAGAACTGGAGACTGCGGCACGTGACTGGCCAGCGGCCGCTTAGTAGAAGACAAGCTTTGCAAGTCTGCGGCGGAGGATTCGCTGCCGCCGCTCTCGCGACCATTCCGGGCCGCGCATTCGCCGCTCGCCACAGTGCGCAAGTTCCGTATGAGGGCACCAACGAGGAACTTCTCGAAGAAATCCAAGAGGCCTCGTTTCAATTTTTCTGGCACGAGGCCAGCTCCGTAACCGGACAGGTGAAAGACCGCGCCCAAACCAGCCGCCAAGATCGGCGCGTCCTATCGAGCATCGCGGCAACGGGGTTCGGCCTGACCGCGCTCTGCATCGCCGATCAACGAGGTTTCGCGAAGCCGCGTGAGATTGTAAATCGGACACGCCGCACTCTCCGATTCATCCACAACCAACTGCCTCATGAACATGGTTTTTTTTACCACTTTGTCCACATGGAAACCGGGCAACGATTGCACAAATGCGAACTCTCGTCAATCGACAGCACCATCCTCTTATGCGGAGTGCTCACCGCGCGCCAGTACTTCGCCGACCCGGAAATCAAGGAGCTAGCCACCAAGATTTACGAGCGCGTCGATTGGCCCTGGATGCTGAATGGCGGCACAACATTTTCCATGGGATGGCTGCCGGAAACCGGCTTCCTGAAGTCGCGCTGGAATCGTTACTCCGAACTGATGATGCTCTACCTGCTCGCCATTGGATCGCCTACTCATCCAGTCTCACCGGAAAGCTGGCGGGCTTGGGCGCGGCCGAAGATCAACTACATGGGCGTCGAATACATCTCCGGGAATGATCCGATCTTCACCCATCAGTATTCTCATGCGTGGTTTGATTTCCGCGACAAGCGCGACGACTATGCGAATTATTTTGAGAACTCCATCAAAGCCACCAGGGCCCATAAAATATTCTGCCTGAGCTTGAAGGGAGGTCTTCCAGATTACAGCGAAGACCTCTGGGGTATCACAGCGTCCGATTCCACCCATGGCTACACTGCCTGGGGAGGGCCTCCGGCGCATGGGATGATCGATGGCTCCATTGTTCCCTGCGCCACGGGCGGTTCTTTGCCTTTCGCGTTTGAAGATTGCATCCGAGTATTGCGCACCATCCGCAGCCGCTATCCACTGGCTTGGACGCCTTACGGTTTTACAGATGCATTCAATCCGATCGAAGGATGGTACAACCCGGATGTGCTCGGCATCGACCTTGGCATTACCATGCTGATGGCCGAGAACTATCGCTCCGGATTTGTGTGGGAAACCTTCATGAAGAATCCGGAAGCAGCAGCGGCCATGGAAAAGGTCGGCTTCAAATCTGAGTGATTTTTTCATAGCCGCGTGGCCGTACCTAAACTGACACCAACCAGCGAGCGTCGGGTTTGTCTCGGACAGCATCCGCAGTTTAGATTCGACTTGCGCGTATTTGGAGCAAGGGCAAAGAAGAGGGAAAATCACTCTGATTCTTAGCAAAGGGAAACGAGCAGTCATGAACCGGGGAACCATCCTCATCGCAATTTTGGCCGGAGTGATAGCGCAGCAATCGGCTCAAGCCACGTCCAAGCCCGTGGTGACTTGGGATCCGGTGATTCCTGATCAAGTCTTCCCTTCCGTGATTCTTTCAACCGCTGCCGTCCCGCCAAAGCCAGGAGCGAGCGGAATCCTCTGTGACCCGCACGGCACATTCCGCGTTCGCGTGAAGTCTTCATCCCCTAATACACGCGTGCATATCGAGGTTATGGTAGATGGCTTTTTCTTAGCCGTTAGCTCGTGTGATGCCGTACTGAATACCGCGGACAGACAATACTGGATCGCGCCCACACCACGATGGGACACGCATAAGCTCACCTTCAACGACGAGGCGTTTCCCACCACGGTGGTGATCAGCGTGAAAGCGAATGGTGTGGACCTGGGCCAGAAAACGCTGCACCTTCAGATTCGGGCAGTCAATGACGTGCCCACCAGATCGGTCGACTCCAAAGGCAATCTCCACGACTATTCCCATTTGTTTGCCGCCTTCGTCAACGAGAACAGTCCGATCGTCGATCAACTCTTGCACGAAGCATTGAAGTGGCACGGGGTTTCACAATTTTATGGCTACAATTCAGGTCGCGCATCGAAGGAAGCTGTGCGAATGCAGGTCTTCGCAATCTGGAACGCCCTCCAGCACCGCGATGTCAGGTATTCCAGCATAACGCGTCCTTCAGCTTTATCTGACAGCATCCAGAGCCAAAGTGTCCGCTTCGCCTATCAGAGCGCGGGCAGGGGCGAAGCCAACTGTGTAGATGGTTCTGTCCTGTTTGCGTCGGTCCTCTACAAAATTGGCATTTCCCCCGTCCTGGTCATGAAACCGGGACACATGTTTGTTGGCTATTACCTCGATGACAAGACTAAAGGCATTAGCCATTCGCGGCGCGACCAGTTGGCATTCCTGGAGACAACCATGCTGGGCAGCGGTCCGCGGCCTGATGATCAGCCATTCGACGATAAGCAGCCGGCAATCACCAGCCGGTCTTATGACCAATTCCTGGTTGCAACAAAGAAGGGTTATGAGGAATTCTGGACGGAGGTCGAGCCCAACTGGCGCGAAGGAAAATCCTGGTACAGGGTGTTAAGCATAGATAAAATTCGTAAGAACGGTCTCACCCCGATCCCACGGTGAGTAAATTGCTAGGGGCTAGAGCGGCGGTTTGCGAACGTCGCAAATCCTTGATTCGGAAGAATTGGTGGGCAGTGCAGGACTCGAACCTGCGACCTCCTGCTTGTAAGGCAGGCGCTCTAACCAGCTGAGCTAACCGCCCACATTGTAAAAACACGGCTTATCTTGTATTCCTCTTTTGGATTCCCATAAATTCCCATAAATAGTACAATTACTCTGGGATCGAGGCCCAAGCAAATGACTCAGCGGAAGCGTGGCCAACGCGGTTTCGTGCGTGAGGAGAGCGGGAACTGGCGCGGATATTACAACATCAAGATTGCGGACGCGGCTACTGGGAAGACCAAATACAAACAGCAGAGCATTTTGCTCGGACCTGTAGAAAGGCCTAGGTCTGAATCGGAGCTGAAAGCCTACGCTGCGTTGCGCTCCGAAATCCAACGTGTTACTGGAGGAGCACTCACCTCCCGTCCCGATCCCGGCATCACTCTCCAGAAGTTCACAGAGACCCGCTGGCTTCCACTGAGAGAGGCCAAGCTGCGTCCCAGTTCCAAAACTTCGACACTGTACGTCCTGAGTCATATCTTCGCCGCGTTTGGCGCTGTGCCCATCGAGCGCTTGGACAAAGTTGAACTGCAAACATGGCTGAATAAGCTGGCAGAAACTCACAGCAAATCCTTAGTGCTGCACGCCAAGTTTTACCTGAAATCCATTCTAGCAGAGGCCCAAGACCAAGCCTATTTGACGAGGAGTCCTGCCAACAAACTAGAATCTCCCAGAACAAAGCAAGTTGCAAAGGACATTCTGACTCCTGAGCAATTCCGCGCTGTGATTGCCGAACTGAAGCTACCGTACAACCTAATGGTTCGTGTAGCGGTTGCCTGTGCATTCCGCCCGAGTGAGCTCCTTGCGCTGCGTTGGAACGATCTGGATGTTGCTGCACGAACGTTCGTGATTCGGCAAACCGTGTACCGGGGCGAGATTCGACCGTACACCAAGACCACTGAATCCGACGAACAGGACAAAACTCTCCTCACTGTGCCTGTCCCAGACACTTTGTTGCAGGCGCTCGTTGACTACCGGGGGCCAAAGCGTAGTGGGATGGGGGAACTAAAAAAACCCAAGCGTGCGGATTTTTCTTCCAATGCGGAGTACACTCAGGCGCTCAAAAATCTGCTGAAAAAATTGCAGGATCTGAATGACCCAGACCACACGCTGCACGCCGGAGATGATGACTTCATTTTTTCCACGAAGGAAGGGACCTTTCTGAACAAGGAGAACGTGTTGTTTCGGGTCTTCAGACCTGTGCAAGAAAAATTAGGTCTCGCTAGACTAAACTTCCAAACCCTGCGTAGGACTGCCGCAACACTAGCTCAGGGTGCTGGAAGCGTCAAAGATGTGCAGAGTCTTTTGCGACACAGAAATGCTGACGTGACCGCTAGTTCTTACATGCAGACCGTACCGGAATCGGCTAGAAACATGATCAACGAGGTGTACGACAAGCTCACCAAAACCACAACTTAAATTACAGAGTTTCCTTCACGGCATGGCACATAAATCGCCCTAGCTCGTGGCGTTTTGCTTCGCCTTGCGTTCCAGGTATTTCTGGTGTTGGTACCCCTTTCGACTGCCGGGTAGATTCTTCAGTGGTAAGCTCTCAAGAGTTGTGAGGTTCACTCCGTACTGGTTCTGACCATAGCTCCCCTTCCCCGCGACGAAGATTAAGGCATCCTTGATCAATCGAGTCGTTGCGCGATAGAACGTGTCAACGTGAATGTGACATTTCGCCGCTAATCTTTCGGCTTTGGTTGAGCACACAGCACCCTCACTGTGAATGTCAAAACTTTGCCAATCTTTCTGATTGACACGGATGCCATCCACGATAGCTCGAAGCACCAAACACTGAGTCTTTGTATAGCTGGACGCCATCCGGGTGTCTATGAGGTTTCTGGCCCTCACTTTAGTCATCGGCTGTTTCAGTTTCGGTTCCTCCGGTGCGAACCTGGTCATAAAGTCTTGCAGTTTCATAGGTATCAGTTGGCCCCGCTTTCGGAATTGTAAAGAATGGCACTCAAACGACTTCCAACAGATGTTTATCGTATGATATTAAACGACTTTTATCGGTTGAGTTCAACACTCATTGTCGGTTGATACAGTTTACTCAACAGATAATCAGATGTTGAAAAATAAGCTAAGTCGTTGATGTTATTTGTTTTTACGTAGACATGCGTGGACCCATGTGTTCCCTTAAGGAAGCTCTCTGCGCTCCTCTTCATATATTCAATTAGTTGATTTGCTCAGGTCTGAAGCATAGCAAAACCAAAATCGTTTATCTCTCTTATTTTTGGAAGGCAATTTTACTTTGGACAATCCTAGCTTAAGCCATGCGTTCACGCCCAGACCACCTGTTGCCTCTGCCGATCAGCTTCTACTCTCGTTGGTCCGTTGGTCGGAGCCGATTGATCTCGATCCAACAATAGAGGGGCGGGAGAATGCTGGGCATAGGACTGGTCCCTTTGGACCACCATCGCCTTTCCCATGCGCATTCCCCATGCAAATCCGCTTAGGTTTACCAAATGGCTCTGACCATCTAACATACAGAAAATACATATACTTAGGCTACGCCTCAGGTCTTAACCCATACTGGTGATAAGGGGTTATGGCTCTAAGATCATCATAGCCATTCTTTTCAATAACTTAGCGTTCCCTCAGAGTTCGCCAAGGGTGCTGCTTTCAGCATTCCCGTTCTATTTGCTCCTCGCGCACGCACGGCGTTGCTGTTGTCCGATCTCCCCAGCAGATGCCCCACTGCGGCCCCGGAGAGCCGCTAGATTTGCTTTTTCTTCCCTCCTCGGCCCCTTGAGTCAGCCAAGCTATCGCCGCGTTTCCTAGGGCACGGCTGCGGCCCCTTCTGCCTTCGCGGGTACGAAACTGTGTATCACTTCCCCGGAGTTGAGTTGAGCAAGGCCCTTGATTGTCCTCATTTCGGAAATCATTCCGGCGACTATTGCTTCTTGCTCATTGATCTTTAGCTGTTGCGCCCGAAGTTGTTCTTGCTGTTTCTGGATTAGGACTTGCTGTTCTTTTGTTGCCTCAATTAGTAGCGCAGTGAGTCGGCTGTAATCAACGCCCTGGGCATTCCCATTCTTGTCCCAAGTGACGACCTCGGGGATCACTGCGCCGACCTCCTCGGCAATTACGCCCATTTCGTGCCTGCCGTTCGTTTTCAGGTCGTATGAGACTCCGCGAAGTTGCCCGACCTTCTCCAATGCGCCGTGCAGCGTGTCAATGTTCGTCTTGAACCGCCGTGAGCTGTAAACGCTCCAGCCGTCACTAATGGCTTGGCCTGCACCTTGAGCAATAGTGAAGACGTTCGATGGCGTAGCAGTACCGATGCCCACTCTTACGGCGTTCGTGCCCGTTCCTCCAAGCACTACGGCGTTGCTCTCACTGACGGTGGCATAGGCACCAATCGCAGTGGCATTGGTGAGGTCGGGTGAGTTTGAATCAGGGCCTGCAAGATAGCCCAGAGCGGTGTTATTGTCACCCGTGGTGTTGTATTCGAGCGCGTAGAGGCCGCTGGCCGTGTTGTTGCTGCCCGTGGTGTTGAGGTAGAGCGCGTCGTAACCGCAGGCAGTGTTAGCTGTGCCGGTAGTGCTGTAGAAGAGCGATTCAAAGCCGTAGGCGGTGTTGTTGCCGCCTGTGGTGTTGGAATGGAGTGCATCGTAACCGCTGGCCGTGTTGAAGCTGCCCTCAGTGTTGGAGTAAAGAGCACTGATGCCGTCGGCAGTATTGTCGCTGCCGGAGGTGTTGGAGTAGAGCGCCCCTTCACCGCTGGCGGTGTTGTCGTATCCCGTAGTGCTGGCATTCCCCGCAAATCCAAGGAACGCGTTGCCGTTTGATGAGGAGCCGAACGCAAAGGCGCTGCCTCCCAGTTTGAAGCTCGTCGCCGCGTTGATAGAGCCGTTGACATCGAGGGTTGCAGCGGGGGTTGTCGTCCCAATGCCGACTTCGCCCGTCGTGTTTTGATACAGTTTGGAATTGCCCAACTTCGTGGAATTTAGCCACAGCGGAACGTAGTTCTTTGTGCCTGACCCGCTCAGAACTTGAGCACCGTCGGTTCGGGCGTTATTAACTGGGGTCTGGGCAGAAACGAACAGGCTTAAGGACAAGAATCCAAGCGATACACAGCTAAGGCGAACCTTCATGGGCATCTCCTTTGTCAGCGAATCGACCGAAAGTGGAAAAACCGAATGATTCCGATTGTTTTCAATGAAACCGGAAGAAAATGAGAAACGAGCCGATGAGCTACTTCTGAATACGCCCAAGAGGGGGCGAGGAAATTTTGCTCCTCGGGTCCGCAGACTGTCAAGGCTTATGGCCTCAGCGTCCCGAGTGCTGATGTGTCCGCTTGACTAGCAGCGCGGGACTGACCTTCATTGATTTTGCAATGGCCCGTAAGCTCTCTCCTTTGGCGCGACGTTTCTGCACCACCTTCATATCAACACTCACGACAGGACGACCTAGCTTCGTGCCTTCCCGCACGGTACGCCGCAATCCTGCCTTGGTGCGCTCAGAAATCGTGATGCGCTCTTGCTCCGCGAGAGTTGCCATAATTGAGATGACAGCATCCTTGAACGGACCACACGAATCGAACCACTGCTCCTGAAAACTACGCCAGCCTACTTTCCAGCCGTCTAGCTGCGTGAGATAAAACAGGGTCTTTCGCACGCCCTCGCGTGAAAATCTGTCCAGCTTCCAAAACAAAACCGAATCGAATTGATGTTTGCTGGCAGCTTCCATCATGTCGTCGAACTGCTCACGCGCCTTCTTTCCACTGCCAGTGATTACGTCCACATATTCCCGCACGACTGTCCAGCCTTGTTTACTGGCGAACTCTCGGAGTTGGGCTAGCTGATTCTCGTTCTCTTGCTTACCAGTTGAGACCCTAGCGTAGATTGCGATTTTCATGCCGACCATATGAACATAAATCGTTCCATTTGTAAACAACAAAATGGGCAAGTATCGCTCCTGAAAACAGAGGGAGTTATGGGATGCTGATTGGGGTACGTTTTGTGAACACTCTTTCCGGTCCAAGGGCTTCAGGTCACAGATTTTTTGGCAGGTTCCGTTGGGGGAGTACCCCCGGACATGGGACCGCCCTTTGCGGCGAAGGCAAGCTCGTGCTCAGCTTGTACTGGAATAGGCGCGGCTTTCAGTTGTGTGCTGGAATTACATGAAAGCTCACTCGCGGCGCGTTGTCTTGCCTTCAAATTCACTTGGACTGTGCTGTGTCGCTTTCCAAATCCTCTGGCTTCAGACCAGCGTCCCCTAGAACCTTGCTTCGGTTTTCGACATACGCCTTGGTTGCTTTGCGGAAGCTGCTTTGGTCGGTTAGGGCAGTGTTTAACTTGAGGTTGAAAGCGTCAACCCCCACTATGTGAATTCTCCCATCCCTTGAGTCAACGCCGACCTGCCGAGACGGTTCCGCAGCATAGCGATAAAGGTTGATCGTAGCGGTAAACATTTTGACCATTGTCTGATACTGGGCCACTTGTAGCGGGTTTTCGTATCTACTTTTTTTGAGGGTATTCATGCGCTCTATGACTCTCTCGTTGCTATCAAGAGCCTTCTGCGTGTCAGCAAGGCACACGCCCACAACATCGGGACTCAAGAAGCACCCAGCTTGCAAGAAATTCTTACCACCGTAGGAATTCTCGAACTCAACATCTATGGCGTGTGCTTCTTTGTTGAGTTCCATCAAATCCGTGAGTGTCTTTCGCATTTTGGCATTTTGGTCGTTCTCAGTGTCACGGGGGGCGTTGGCGTTAATTTCGTGAACAATTTGCGCCGGGGACTTCACCACAAGGTTTCTAGACGCTGCAATCGCAAATAGAATTCCGACAATGAGGAGAGTCGTGCTCCAGCCGTCCATCGAGACCGGAGTTTTGGTGAAGTAATGCCGTCGGAAGTACACATACCAGCAAGCAAAGGGAATGATGCAAGACGTGATTGCATACTCAACTCCACCCCTAGCAAGGGGGTCGCTGCTTCGGATGACGTACAGAGTTCCACTGAGGACAGGGAGCGCCGTACAAATCGTCAGCAATATCGCCCCTCCCAAAGACGACCGTCTAGGCTTTGTAACTGTCCTAGTTTCTTGCGTTGGGAGTTGTGAGTTTAGAGAGTCAACGATTCGTCCAGCATCTTCCGCCTTGTTTCCCGTGTTTCCGGTTGCGGACTCCAACGCGCCAACATTCCCCCGGCCTCGGTAGAGCTTAACCAGCAGGTACACCAACGCGAGAGGAGCAAGAAGAAAGCTCAGAACGCACAGTTCAATGCACTCCCTACTTCCCCAATAGTCAGGGTGCTGGGTGCAGTAGGCCTTCAGTTCAAAAAGGATCACTACCCAGCTAATCAGAATAATCAGACCCACCATAGGGGACCCCAATTGGCTGCTGAATATGGGAAGAGAGTTTCGCGGCATTCCTAAGAACGCGGAAATTGTCTCCCTAGATGAGCGGCCTGTCAATCCCCTGCCTGACCAAGGCGCGGGTTCGCCTTCCTCCAGAACTGCTGATTTCTCTGGACGCTCCTCCCGACTTTTAAGTATCATGTCTCCAAGCATCAAGAAGCGGGTCTACCAAGCGTGGATCACGCCAACCGAGAGGAAATTCTATAACGTCCACGGTGGAGCGCCGGGCCACAGGTGTTTTTCTTGGCCGGGTTTCCGATGGCTACCCAGCCCCCCAAGTAGGACCCCTCTTCGCGGCTCGGCATACCCTTGCTCAATTTTTTAATGAATGGGCGCGGCTGCGGAGCTGAAGACCACGAACCAACCGTTGTCGGCAATTTTTCTTGAGGAATCGGCGCGGTTCGGTTTACCACCGTGCAAATTGCTTCACACTATCGCAAGTAAAAGAAACGGGTTACACTCGTGTGGCTTTGGGGTCAGATGAGAAACAGGGGCCGCAGCTATCACAGGGGCTTTCCTATGAGTATTGCGCCACTTTATCAGCCTCCTGCAAAGGCCAAATACCAACTCCGCAGTAAGCTTGGTTACTTTGCCTTCCACCAAGTCAGCCGCTTCGACTACTTAATGCGGCATCTTAGAAAGACCCTTCCCTATCTGACGGCCCGAAAGCTCGCTAACCTTGCACTGAATCTGGCGGAGTGGAAATTCAAGACTCTCGTTCCCCGCAGTATGCCTCCTTATTTGAAGGTAGAATCGACTCCCGTGTGCCAGATGAGTTGCACTGGCTGTTCGCACCACGACCCGGATTACAAAAGGCAATTTCATCCGGCGATGAACCTCACGCTGGAAGATTTCAAGCGCGTTATCGATCCGGTCAAGGACACATTACTGGGAGTTACTCTAAGTCTTCGCGGAGAACCCCTGCTCAACCGGAATTTGCCGGAAATTGTTGGCTACGCGCACCAAGAAGGAATCGCTACAAGCTTTCCCACGAATCTTTCCGTACAGATGAGCGAGCGTACGGCGTACGAAATTGTTAGCTCCGGCTTGGATGCAATGTACGTTTCTCTAGATGGCACCACCGAGGAGACCTACGCTCGCTACCGCGTCGGAGGCGACTTCCAGTTGGTAGTGAAGAACGTACGACTGCTTGCTGAGGCTAAGAAGGCGTTGCAAAGCAAGCGTCCGAAGCTAATCTGGAAACTCGTGGTGTTCGATTATAACGAGCGCGAGATGGAGATTGTTCGCCGTACTCACAAAAGCCTAGGCTTCGATGGATATGAATTTGTGCCGGACTGGTCTGGCCAAGCGTTTGCCTCAAAGAAGCGGATTTTCAACACCCGCTTAGTCCAGAAAAAGCGAGCTTGTTTCTTTCCTTGGAATGCGATGGTAATCACGTCGGAGGGCGACGTGAAACCCTGCTGCCACGAACCTCGTGACTTCGCGCTGGGAAACGCTATCCGGGACGGAGTGCGCGAAGTGTGGCGAGGCAAGGCCTATCACGAGTTGCGAGCGGGCTTCGCAACGAAGACCTTCGGAAAGAACATGCACGAAGAATGCAAAGCGTGCATCGGGTACGCAGAGGCGACCGGGCCAAGCGCACAGTTGGTTCAAATTGAGGAACGGAGTAACGAGCCAAAGCAAGTAAGAGCCGATGAGGAGATAATTGCACGGCATTCGTCTGAGAACTCAAAATTGTCCCTCTGATGACCGTTTGCTTTGTCTCCATAGATGACTCCGACACGCATCGCTATACCGACGCTCCTATGTCCTTCCGAGTGTTTGGCGCTGGCGAGGTCGGTGGCCCCCCCCCGCAAGCGCGGTCTATGGCTGGAAGTGACCCCACACACGTTGTCACAACATCTGCCAATGCGCGACAGGTCTGGACAAGTTCCGCGACTTTTCAGTACCATGTAGACAAGCATCAAGAGCGGGTCTACCCAGCGTAGATCACGCCAACCGAGCGCAAAGCGCCACGGTGGAAACGCCTAAGCAGGCGGATGCGGTAGCCAAAGGAGGCTGCAAAATATGAACCCATCAGAAGACGCAAGGCAGAACGTGTACCAATCCATTTTGAAAACTGCCTGTAAGAGGCTTGAACAGGCGATCCCCGGCTCAGAGGGTGCCTTCGCACAGCTATCCCTAGCTCAACTTTTGAACGTACTGTTTCTGCTCAAAGGGGAGTGGCCTACGATAGGCGACTATGTGACGACCCAAAAGGCTGTCCGAGCACTCGTCGGGGAGCAATTGCTGTGGGCTGAACCTCAGAAATCATCCCCTGCTCCCATTGAACTGGTGCAGTAGAAGAAAAAGTGGTTCAAACGAATTCTGCCTCGTTTTTTGAAAGGAAAACACAACCATGCGTAAAGAAAAAGTAACCCTCGCCAATTTCATTGGGTACTGCAAAGGGAAAGACCTTCCCTTCTGGGAGGCGGTAAGGTTGTGGTCTGGGGCTGGGTACGTCATGTTCCTCGGTAACGACTCCGACGAATTGCAGAATCCTGCGGAGTCACGCACAGAAGATACTCTTGCTGAGTTCGTGAGGTACTGCAAAGGGAAAGACCTTCCCTTCTGGGAGGCTCTACGATTATGGTGCGGGGTGCGTGAGGTACTCCTCAGCAATGGGTCTGGAACGTTGCAGAATCCCTGTGTACGAAACTTTCGTCCGAAGGAGTGGAGAGCACGATGAAGTTTTCAGAAACGATAGAAACGATCCTGCGATTGTCTGTGGTGCGAGGATGGGTTGCGATCCGATCCGATCAAAGTAGCCGTCTGGCGCTGGTTTCCGGGCCATGAAGTTTCCCATAAATTTCCCAGAGATAAGGAAAAATAGACTGCTATTTGAGGGGGTTTACCCGGTTTTGACCCTAGGTAAGTGCTTGTATCGATAGGAAACTGCCTTTAGATAGCCGACTTGTAAGGCAGGCGCTCTAACCAGCTGAGCTAACCGCCCCACCTGTAACTTCAAGCAGAATAACATGTAGCGCCGGCGTCTCGCCGGCACGGTCGGAGCACGGCGAAGCGTACCGCGACAGCCGCCGAGATGTGATATTGAGATGTTCAAACCATACACGCCGCATCTGTCGCGATGCGCCGTTGCTCGCAGCCAAGGGTATGATTATGTGCGCGGGAAACTGAAAATCCCGGGAGGCAGCATGCCGAAAGAAAAAGATAAATTGAAGACTCTGCTGCAGCGCGATCGCGAGGTTCATGTCAGCGTGATCGGACGGAAGTCGGGGAAGGTCACGACCCGACCGGTATGGTTCGTGCTCGATCAAGACAAGTTGTACTTGTTGCCGGTGCAGGGCTCCGAAACTCAGTGGTACGAAAATCTGATGCGTAATCCCTGGATGCAGATCTCAGCCAGAAGCGCAGCGGAGGAATCCCAGGCCACGCTCGTCAGCGATCCCAAAGCAGTTTCGTCAGTGGCAGAGAAATTTCGCCAGAAGTATGGGGCAGCGGACGTCAAGAAGTACTACTCAAAGTTTGATGTGGCAGTAGTAGTCGATTTGGCCAACGATAAAAACTCAGCCGCAAAGAAGTAAGTCGCAGCACGCAGTGGCACGTGAGCGTCTCGAGTAGCGCCGCCGTCCCGGCGGCTGTCGTGGAGGC
>Ga0302319_10005418_pt1 | contig 25643 bp, 24 predicted proteins | sample Bog_T0_2_FD_203319 | JGI IMG/M metagenome (GOLD analysis project Ga0302319, IMG submission 203319) | Peat permafrost microbial communities from Stordalen Mire near Abisko, Sweden - Bog_T0_2 | ecosystem: Environmental > Terrestrial > Soil > Wetlands > Peat | place: Sweden: Abisko, Stordalen Mire...
TCGCGCAGGTGCCGCCGGAGCGGCTTGAAGTACGAGGGGATGGGCCACTCGAACTGGGTGACCAGGCGCTTGCGCCAGGCGGTGCGCCGCGCGGCGGCGTCCGTCCAGTCCAGCAGCCGGTCCCAGTCCGGTGAGCTGAAGATGAGCTGGTCGTAGTCGACCTTGGGCGCGAGGCGCATCTCGAGCTCGAGCATCAGCCCGGTGGTGCCGTAGGTGTGCAGCGCGCGGAGGGTCTCCCCCTCCTCGAGGCGCACCCGGCGCGGGTTTTCCTCGCAGGTCAGCAGCGTCACGGACTTGACGTTGTCCCCGGCGTTGATCCCGCCCCAGGTGATCGAGCCGATGCCCCCGGAGCCGCCGCAGAAGAATCCGCCGATCGTGCACTTGACCCAGGTGGAGGGCATGCAGCGCAGTTCCCAGCCCGCGGCGCGGGCCGCCGACTCGATCGCACCGAGGCGGGCGCCGCCCTCAGCCCGGACCACGCCGCCCTCGAGCGAGAGGATGCGGTCGAGCCGGCCGAGGTCGACGACCACCCCGCCGTAGAGCGGGACGCACTGCCCATAGTTGCCGGTGCCGGCTCCGCGGGGGACGACCGGGACGCGCGCGCGGCAGCACGCGGCGACCACGGCCCGCGCCTCGTCCGCCGTGCCGGGTCGGGCGATCAGGTCGGCCCGCTTGTCCTCCAGCTGCCGGCGCAGGACCGGGGAGTACCAGTAGAAGTCCTTGGAGAGGGTCTCGAGCGCCTCGCCCTCGCCGATGACATGTTCCGGACCGATCAGGGCGCACAGGGCCGCGCGCAGCGCTTCGATCTTCGTCGCCATGCCCGCGCGGGAGCAGGAACTCTGCCAGCCCCGGGTTCTCCGGGGTTGGCACATCCTCTGCTTTTGTTGCAGAAATCCTTCATGCTTCTTCTCCGCCGCGCTCGCGTGCCAGCTGCGCTTTTGCCGTCGGCCCTCCTGGTGGATCCCGTCGATCCGCTCGAACCCGCGGTGCTTTGCGATATCCGCATCGACGGCGAGAGCATAGCCGCCGTCACGGCCGCGGCGGACCCGTCCGCCGCAGTCCCGCTGAGCGGGACGAAGGTGGACCTGCACGGGGCCATCACCCTGCCCGGACTGGTGGATGCGCACGTCCACCTCGACAAGGCCCACACCTGGTCGCGCGCGCCCAATCGCAGCGGCACCTTTGCCGAGGCGCTCGCGACCCTGGGCCGCGACCGGGAGAACTGGACCGAGGCCGACCTGCTGCGCCGGGGCGATTTTGCGCTGCGCTGCGCCTGGGCCCACGGGACCCGGATCGTGCGGACCCATGTGGACACCGGCCTGCCGTGGGGCGGGACCAGCCACCGGGCGATGGACGAGCTGCGGCGGCGCTGGCGGGGTCGGATCGAGCTGCAGACCGTCCCGCTGTGCCCCGGCTGCGACTACGCGTTGCCCGGCGGCGAAAAGCTGGCGGAGCTGGCGCTCCGGCACGGGGCCAGCGCGCTGGGCGGATTTTTCTTGATGGCGGCCGATCTGCCGGCGCAGCTCGACCGGCTGATGGCGATCGCGCGGGAGCACGGGGTCGGCCTGGATCTGCACGTGGACGAGAATGGCAGCCCGCAGGCCGAGGTGCTGCGGGCCGTCGCCGAGGCGGTGCTGCGCAACGCCTTCCCGCTGCCCGTGGCCTGCGGTCACGGCTGCAGCCTGGCGACGCAGGCGGCCGACCGGCAGCGCTCGACGATCGCCCTGGTGCGCGAGGCCCGGATCGGAATCATCTCGCTGCCGCTCTGCAACCTCTACCTGCAGGACCGGCGCGGGGCGGCGTTTCCGCGCACCCCTTACTGGCGGGGCCTCACGCTGGTCCACGACCTGCTCGACGCCGGCGTGCCGGTCGCCTGCGCCAGCGACAACGTCCGCGACGCCTTTTACGCCTACGGCGATCTCGACGCCGCCGAGGTCTACAGCCAGAGCGTGCGCCTCGCGCACCTCGACGAGCGGCTCGGCGACTCGGTCCGAGTCGTCACCAGCACGGCGGCCGACCTGGTGGGGCGGCCCGAGTTCGGGCGGGTGGTCCCGGGCGCGCCGGCGCACCTCGTGGTCTTCGGGGCGCACGCGTTCAGCGAATGGCTCAGCCGCCCGACCGGGGAACGCCGCTGCGTCGACGGCGAGACCATCCGGACGACGTCTCCCCCCGACTATTCCGAACTCGCCTCCCTCCCATGACCATCCGGCTCTGCAAAATCGTCCTCACGGCCTGCTCGGGCCTTTTCCTCCTGCTGGTGGTGTTCAACAACCTGACGGATTATGACTCGAATTATCAGTTTATCCGGCACGTGCTCGGCATGGACACCACCTTTCCCGGCAACTCCGGGATGTGGCGGGCGATCTCCCGCCCCGCGATCTACCGGGTGTTTTACGCCACCATCATCGCCTGGGAGGCGGCGGCCGGCGCGCTGATCGGCGCGGGCGCGTGGCGCCTGTGGCGCGCGCGCGCGGCGTCGGCGGAGTCCTGGGGCCGGGCCAAGGGGCTGGCCGCCGCGGGCCTCACCCTCAGCCTGGTGCAGTGGTACTTCGCCTTCCTCACCGTCGGGGGGGAGTGGTTCCTGATGTGGCAATCGAAGATCTGGAACGGGCAGGAGGCCGCATTTCGGATATTTGCCGTCATGGGCCTCAGCCTGATCTTTCTCTGCTTGCGCGACGCCGAGCCATGAATCCGATCCCCGAGCTCTGTACCGCCGAAGCCGCCAGCTTCTGGCCGTGGTTCTCGTCGCCCGCCCTGGCGGCGTGGCCCGGCCGCGAGCGGACCCTTGTGGTGGTGCCGATCGCCGGCCTGGCCGACTGGGGGCTCGGCCATGCGCTCGACGCCGAGGAGACCGTGGCGATGGCCGTGCTGCGGGAGGCGGTGCGGCGCCGGCCGGCCGACGGACGGCTCCTCGTCCTGCCGCCGCTGCGCTTCGTCTTCGGGTCCGATCCGGGCTGCGCCTTCGCCGTCGATCCTCCGGTGGCCCACGCCCTGATCGCGGAAGTGGCGGCCTCGGTCGCGGCGTCGGGCTTTGGCCGGGTGCTGCTGTTCAACGCGAGCCCGTGGAATGAGGAACTCGCCGCGGCCGCCTCGCGCGACCTGTGCCTCGCGCACGGGCTGCAGATCTTTCGGATCAACCTGGCCGCGGTCGAGCTCGACTTCCATCCCATCCGCAGCCGCAACCGCCGTTGCCTGCAGACGCTGCTGACCGCCCTCACCGGCCGCGAGCCGGGGCCTCCATCCGCGGCCCCGTCCGCCGTAGTACCGCCAAGCGGGACGAAGGTGGAGACGAAGGAGGAGACGGAGGGGGCTTGGTCAAACGAATCGGTCACACCGCTCCCGCTGCCCTTCACGCCGTTGGCCGAAGCCCGGGTCGAAGGCGCGGACCTGCTGCAAAAAGCCGGCGCCCGCCTCGCCGCGCTGCTCGGCGAAATCGACCGCCAGCCCTGACATGGACGCCCCGTTCCCCTCCTATCGCGACCGCTACCTTCCGGCCATGACGCCGGGCCGGATCGCGGCGCTGCCTGACAAGGCCTGGGCGCCGGTGATCGTCGCCACGGGAGCGATCGAGCAGCACGGACCCCACCTGCCGGTGGCGGTGGATGCGCTGATGGGGCAGATATGGCTGACTCGCGCGCTCGCCCTCCTGCCGCCCACGGCTGCGTGCTACGTCGCGCCGCCGATCACCATCGGCAAGAGCAACGAGCACACCGGGTTTCCCGGCACGCTGATGATTTCCAAGGAGACGCTCCGCGCCCTGCTCCTCGCCATCGCCCGCCAGGTGCGCGACTGGGGATTCCGCCATTTGGCCGTGATCAACACCCACGGCGGCAACACGGCGGTGCTCGTCACGACCCTGCGGGAGATCCGGGCCGGCCTCGGCCTGCGGGCCGATTTCCTGCGGCCGCGGATCGATCCGGAAATTTCCCCGCGGGAGGCGGCCTTCGGCATGCACGCCGGCGAGGTCGAGACCTCCTGGCTGCTGGCGGCGGCGGGATCCCTCGTGCAATTTCCGGCGGCCGTCGCCGGCTTCCCTCCCGGCGCGGATCCGGCGGCCGAGGTGCGGCCGGAGCTGGCCCCGGTGACCTATGCCTGGGCGACCCGCGACCTCTCGGCCTCGGGGGTGCTCGGTGACGCCACCGCGGCGACCGCGGCCAAGGGCGCGCTTTGGCTCGACCAGGGCGCCGCCAGCCTTGCGGCGGCGATCGCCCGCTTCGCGCCGCCCGCCGGACCCTGAATTTCCTCGACCTGCCCACCTGCGCCAATCATCCAACCTCCCTCCACCCATGCTCCAACGTTTCTTCGCTCTTGACCGCAACCACACGACCCCCGGCCGCGAAGTCCAGGCCGGCATCACCACCTTCGCGGCAATGGCGTACATCCTGGCGGTCAACCCGGCGATCCTCGCCAACACGGGCATGGACCGCGGCGCGCTGGTCACGGTGACGGCGCTGACCGCCGCAGTGGCCACCGCCATCATGGCGTTCCTGACCAACTACCCGCTCGTCCTCGCGCCGGGCATGGGGATCAACGCGTTCTTCACGTACACGATCTGCATCGCCAAGGGGGTGCCGTGGCAGCAGGCGCTGGGCATGGTTTTTGTCAACGGTCTGATCTTCCTTTCGCTTTCAATTACGGGCATCCGGGAAAAGCTGATCGCAGCCATCCCCGCGTCGCTCAAGGTGGCCGTCACGTGCGGCATCGGGATGTTCATCGCCTTCATCGGGCTCAAGAACGGCGGGGTCGTCGTTTCGAACCCCGCGACTTACGTCCTGGCGGGCGACTTCACGTCGGGGTCGGTCGCCCTCTGCCTCGCGGGCATCGCGTTCACGGCGATACTCGTCGCCCGGCGGGTTCGCGGCGCGATTCTCCTGGGAATCATCACGGTGACCGTAGTCGGTATCTTCATTCCCGCCGGCGGCGGCGCGATGGTGACCCAGCTTCCCGGGAAGCTTTTTTCCTTTCCGCATTCGCCCGCCCCCGTCTTTTTCAAGCTGAGCTTTGGATTCCTGAAAAGCCCCGCGGCTTTTGTCCGGGCCCTTCCGCTGATCCTGACGCTCCTGCTGGTCGACATGTTTGACAATATCGGGACGCTGATCGCGGTGACCAAGCGGGCGGGCCTGCTCGATGCCCAGGGGCGCCTCCCGAAGGCGGGCCGCGCGCTGCTCGCCGATTCCATTGCCACCATCCTCAGCGCGCTCTTTGGCACGTCGACGGTCGTGAGCTACGTGGAGGCGGCGGCCGGGGTCGAGGCCGGCGGGCGCACCGGCCTGACTTCCCTCACGACCGCAGTCCTCATGCTTCTCGCCCTCCTGCTGACCCCGGTCATCCTGGCCGTGCCGGCCGTGGCGACGGCCCCGGCCCTGGTGATCGTGGGCATCTTCATGATGCAGTCGGTGGTGGAAATACCGATGGCTGATTTCAGCGTGGCGGCGCCCGCGGTGCTCACGATCTTCGCCATCCCTCTCACTTTCAGCATCGCGGGGGGCGTCGGCTTTGGGCTGATCTCGACCGCCCTGCTGGCCATCGCTCTGGGCCGGCCCCGGGAATTCTCGGCCCTGGGCTACGTGGTGGCCGTGGTTTTCTTTTTCGACTTCTTCAAGCTCTGGCCGTTCCACGGCTGAGCATTCCGGCCGTTCACGGAACCCGGTCCTGGTAAGCCGGCCATCCCCTGACCAGTTCATTCACGACGACGGAGCCCACGGCATAGGCGGACTGATATGCCTCCTGGTCGGCCATGTAGGCTTTGTCGGAGTCGTAAACCAGGCTCTGCGCGGCGGTGACACCGGGTCGGGGCATGCAATAATCGCTCGCGGTGCGCAGCACGAGGACGCGGCGCAGATCGACCTTTCCCGCCTTGGCCAGGAGCGTCATGGCCTGCATGAAGCCGCTGTCCTCGCACGAGGTGGTGGTAAAGTCTCCGCGGCCCCCTGTGAAGACCTTCACCCAGCGGCGCGCCCGCAGCGTATCGAGGCGGCCCTGCCAGTAGGTGGCGGAGGCGAGGTTGTCGCCGAGCAGCACGAAGGGCGGGCGCTGCGCCTGCGGGTAGCCGGTGAACTTCGCCCGAAAAGTCCTAATTCCGGCTGAGTCCGCAATCGGCGTGTTCCGCGTGAGATCGAACGCCCAATGCACCAGCGCGGCGTTCAGACGATAGACCTCCCCGATGTTGCCGGCGGGCGGATCGAAGGGAGTCGTGCGGTCCCACGGGATCTGCCCGTCGGGCCATCCCGCCGGAATCTCGCGCGGATCGATGGCGTTGGCAATGTCCCCATCGACGACCCACTCCGCCCACGCGGCGCTGCCGAGCGAAGCGCGCTCGGGATCGACGCCCGCGATCCCGGCCAGGATCCAATACGCCTTGCTCAAGTCGAAGCGCGGGTCCAGTCCCAGCGCCATGGTCGATGCGGCCGCCTTGCCGGTGGTCATCCCGGTCATCAGTTCCAGGACGCCCCGATCGTTGGTCCGAAGCGGACGAAACCCGGCCGGGAGAGGCAGGACGTGGTCGAGATGCATCCCCTTGATCCAGAGGTAGGCCTCGCCGCTCGAGAGCCCCGTGGCGTTGGGGTTGTCGTAGTCATCCTCGAAGGTCGTAACGACAACCACCTTGACCACAGTGGGTTGGGCAATGGCCGAGCCACCGCAGACCGTGAAAAAAATCGCGAGAGCAACCCATGCGATACCAGCTTTCATGGGCAGCGATCCCAGCACGGTTTGGGCCGAGTAGTGAACCGAGGTGAATTTTTTGAACAGGAAGGACGGGAAGATCGGGAAGGCATCGAACCATCAGGTATTCTTCCCGACCCTCCCGATCTTCCTGTTCAAATGATTGGAAACCACTTTTTGCTTGCAAATTGACCATATAGTCAACTACCTTGCCGCCATGGGTAGAACAAGCGATGCCGCCGACCGTCTGATGACCGCCGCCCTCGATCTGATATCGGAGGAGAGCTACGGTGCGGTGACGATCGACGATATCTGCGGGCGGGCGGAAGTCAAAAAGGGCAGCTTCTATTACTTTTACGATTCGAAATCGGACCTCGCGATCGCCGCGCTCAACCGGCTGTGGACCGAGAATTGGAAGCCCCGCCTCGACACGCTCTTCTCTCCCTCGGTGGAACCGCTCACGCGGCTCACCAGTTATCTCGAGGGGATCTATGAGAAGCAGGCGGAGTTCAAGCGCAAGACCGGCCGGGTGCCGGGCTGCCCGGTGTGCTCCGTTGGCTCCGAAATGAGCCGCGAGGATGAGAAACTCGGCGCCAAGGTGCGCGAAATCTGCGGGTGCAAGCGATGTTACTTTCAGTCCGCCATCCGCGATGCCGTCGCCCAGGGGAGCATCGAGCCCTGCGATCCGGCGGAGAAGACCTCGAGCCTGATCGCCATGATCGAGGGGGTCATGAGTCAGGGCCGCATCATGAATGATCCGGAGATCATGCGCCGGCTGCCGGCGATGGCCCTGGATCTCCTCCGGGCCAAGGCGCCGGCGGTGTCGGTAGGCTAAGATAAGGACCTAGCTTAGACCCAAAACCTATTTGGAACAAATTTTTAACTAAACGGTCAACTATTCAGAACAAATTTTTTTAGCTGTCATGAAATCCGCTTCCACTCATTCCCCCCAGGACGTAGGTGTCATCGGTACCGCGATCGAAGGCTCCGGTGAATTCGGCGCCGATACAGCCCTGTTGGACGCCTATTCCGTGGCCGTGACGGGCGCGGTTGAGAAGGTTGCTCCTGCCGTGGTGCACATCGAAGTGCGGACCGGGTCGGAGGCTTCGGGCAGTCGCGCCGATCCGAACGCCCCGGCAGGCGGCAGCGGCTCGGGATTTTTCATTTCACCCGACGGTTACCTGGTCACCAACAGCCACGTGGTCAATGGAGCGCGCGAGATTCGGGTCTTTCTGGCCGACGGACGCCGGCTGGCGGCGGACCTGGTGGGGGAGGACCCGTACACCGACCTGGCCGTGCTGCGCATCAGCGCGGACGAGGTTCCCTATGTCACGCTGGGCGGCAGCGACAAGGTCAGGCCGGGTCAGGTCGCGATCGCCATCGGCAGCCCGATGGGTTTCCAGCAGACCGTGACCGCGGGCATCGTCAGCGGCCTCGGCCGCTCGCTGCGCGCGGCCTCGGGGCGGTTGATTGACAACATCATCCAGACCGACGCGGCCCTCAACCCGGGCAACTCCGGCGGCCCCCTGGTCAACTCGCAGGGGGAAGTGATCGGCGTCAACACCGCGATCATCCGGCCGGCGCAGGGGATCTGCTTCGCCATCGCGAGCGACACCGCGCGCTGGGTCGTCGGCCTGCTGATCAAGGACAGCCGGATCACCCGCAGCGCGATCGGCGTCGCGGGGCAGAATGTGCCGCTGCTGCGCAAGCTCGTCCGTCACTACCACATCGCCCAGGACACGGGAGTCCTGGTCGCCGGGGTCGAACCGGACAGCCCGGCCTCCCGGGCCGGCCTCCAGCCGGGCGATATCATCCTCGCGCTCGACGACGTCCCGACGCCCGAAGTCGATCGGCTGCACCAGCTGCTGACCGCCGAACGCATCGGGGTCAAAGGCGCCGTGACGATCCTCCGCAACGTGGAACGGATCAAACTCGCCATCATCCCGCAGGAAATGGCGCCGCTGGCCCAACCCGGGCCGGCGCGCCAACCGGCCACTTAAGTCCAAACCACGTGTCCAAGCGTATGAATCAAATTCCCTTTACCAACATGACTACCACAACTCCTCCGTCCTTTTTGGAAAAGCCGGCCCCCGCGCCTGACAGCCAGGATCCGGGCGAGCGCAGCAGCCTGCAGCTCTATCTCCAGGAGATCGGCAAGACGCCGCTTCTGACCCTGGCCGAGGAGCTGCAGCTGGCCGGGCGCATCCGCCGCGGCGACCAGGAGGCCCGCAACCACATGATCCGCGCCAACCTCCGCCTGGTCGTCAAGATCGCGCACGATTACCAGGACTTCGGCCTGCCCTTCCTCGATCTCATCAGCGAGGGCAATCTGGGCCTGATCAAGGCGGTCGACCGCTACGATCCCAGCAAGGGCGGCAAGCTGAGCACCTACGCCGCGTGGTGGATCAAGCATTCGATGCAGCGAGCCCTGGCCAACCAGTCCAAGACCATCCGGCTGCCGGTGCACGTGGTCGCCAAGATCTCGCTGATGCGCAAGACCGCCCGGGTCCTCGCCGAGAAGATCGGGCGCGATCCGACGGACGAGGAGCTGGCCGTCGAGCTGCGGATGCCGGTCCACAAGGTGGCGCACCTCAAGTCGGTGGCGGTTCACCCCGCCTCGCTGGACGCCCCGCTGGGGGACACCGCGGATACCTCGTCCCTGGGCGAGATCGTGCCCGACGAGAATGCCACCAGCCCCTCGGAGAGCCTGGGCGACAAGAACCTCTCGGCCGACCTCAAGACGGTGGTCAATTCCCTCGATGCGCGCGAAGCCGAGATCATCCGGCTGCGCTTCGGCCTAGACGGCCGCAAGGAGATGACCCTCGCCGAGGTGGGCCGGAAGTTCAAAGTCACCCGCGAGCGGATCCGCCAGCTGCAGCAGCTCGCGCTGAAGGAAATGCGCAAGCTGATGGAGAAGCGCGAGACGCAGCGCACGGTCGAGGAAATCGCCGCGGAGGACCGCGACGAGATCCGCTCCCAGGTCCTGCGCGAGTTCATCGAGTCCCAGTCCCGCAAATCCGCGGCGGCCTGAACAGGATTTGAACAGGAAGGCCGGGAAGATCGGGAAAGGTTCGATCCCTCCGTTTTCCGATTCTTCCCGTCCTTCCCGACCTTCCTGTTCAAAATCATATCGGATCGTGCGGTTGACAGGGTGGGGCTGGGTTTGGTCTTTTGACTGCTCCATGACCGACAAGAGCCTCCCCTTCACGCCGGACGAGCTGGCCGCCATCGCGGCCCAGGTGCCGACGCCTTTTCACGTCTATGACGCGGCGGCGATGGTGCGCAACGCGCGCGCCTTCTACCGCGCCTTCGCCTGGGTGCCCGGCGGCTTCATGAATTACTTCGCGGTCAAGGCCCTGCCCAATCCGCACATCCTCGAGATCCTCAAGCGCGAGGGCCTCGGCGGCGACTGCTCCTCCCTGGCGGAGCTCTACTTGGCCGGCGCCGTCGGCATGAAGGGCGAGGAGCTGTTCTTCACCTCGAACGACACCCCGGCCCACGAATACCGGCAGGCCGCCGCGCTCGGCGCCGTGATCAACCTGGACGACATCAGCCACATCCCGTTCCTCGAGCACAGCCTCGGCGGCAGGCTGCCGGCGGTGCTCTGCTGCCGCTACAATCCCGGGCCGCTGAAGGAGGGCAATGTGATCATCGGCAAGCCCGAGGACGCCAAGTACGGCTTCACCCGCGAACAGCTCTTCGACGGCTACCGGATGATCCGGGACAAGGGCGTGAAGCGCCTGGGCCTGCACACCATGGTGGCGTCCAACGAGCTCAATCCCGATTACTTCGTCGAGACCGCGCACATGCTGTTCCAGCTCGTGGTCGACCTCAGCGCCGAGCTGGGCATCCGCTTCGAGTTTGTGAACCTGGGCGGCGGCATCGGCATCCCCTACCGGCCGGGCCAGACCGCGGTGGACCTCGCGGAAGTCGGGCGGAAGATCAAGGAGGTCTACGACCAGATCATCGTGGGCGCGGGACTCGCCCCCCTGCGCGTCGTGATGGAGTGCGGCCGGATGATCACGGGTCCCTACGGCTACCTCGTGACCCGCGTCCTGCACAAGAAGGCGATCTACAAGGACTACGTCGGGGTCGACGCCTCCATGGCCAACCTGATGCGCCCCGGGATGTACGGCTCGTACCACCACATCACGGTCCCGGGCCGGGAAGCCGGCCCCAGGAAGGTGTACGACGTGACCGGCTCCCTCTGCGAAAACAACGACAAGTTCGCGATCGACCGCGAAATCGCCGATCCGGCGATCGGCGACCTGCTCGTGGTGCACGACACCGGCGCGCACGGCCACGCGATGGGCTTCAATTACAACGGCAAGCTGCGCTCCGCCGAGGTGCTCTGGCAGGGCGGGACCAACTTCAAGGTGATCCGCCGCGCCGAGACCCTGCGCGACCACTTCGCCACCCTGGATTACCCCGGGCTGGGGACCCCATGAATCCCGGGGCGTGGCGGGGCATCCATGCGCTGCAAAAGGACACCGAGGTCCTGAAGCACAAGGTCGCCCCCGGCACGATTCCCCGGATCCTCCGGCTGGGCCGGTCCTACGCCGGCATCCTCGCCTTCTTCCTCAGCCTGGTCGTGCTCGACGCCGCGGCCGGCGTGGTCAATCCGCTGATCTACCGCCAGCTGATCAACCACGGGATCCTCGCCCGCAACGCGCCCCTCGTCGTGCACCTGGCCCTGCTCGCCGCCGGCGTCTCGCTGGTCGACGCCGGGCTGACGTTCTGGCAGCGGCGGATCGCCGCGCGGATCGGCCTGGAAATCGTCTTCGAACTGCGGACGAAGGTCTTCGTCCACATCCAGAAGATGTCGCTCGCGTTCTTCACCCGCGCCCGCACCGGCGCCCTGGTGAGCCGCCTCAACAGCGACGTCTCCGGGGTGCGCGACGCCTTCACCGACATCCTGTCCACGGCGGTCGGCAACCTCGTCACGGTGACGCTGGTTCTAGGGGCGATGTTCTTCCTCTCCTGGCGCCTCACGGTGGCCGCGCTGATCCTCGTTCCGCTCTTTCTCCTGCCGGCCCGCTACGTCGGCCGCCGGATGCGGGCGCTGATGACGGAAAGCTACGACCGGACGGCCGACATGAACAGCCTCATGGTCGAGCGCTTCAATGTCGCCGGGGCGATGGTCGCGAAGATCTTCGGGCGGCCCGGCGACGAGCAGGAGGCCTTCGAGCGGCAGGCGGGCCGGGTGCGCGACATCGGCCTCGAGATCGCGACCTATGCGCGCGTGCTCTTCATCGGCCTCGGCCTGGTCGCCTCGCTCGCCGTGACCGTGGTCTACGGCTGGGGGGGAGTGCAGGCGGTCAGCCGCGCCCTGGATGTCGGCACGGTGGTCGCGCTCGCCTCCTTCCTGCTCCGCCTCTACGGGCCGATGACGGCGCTCTCCAACCTGCACGTGGACATCATGACGACCCTGGTCTCCTTTGAACGGGTGTTCGAGGTCCTGGATCTCGCGCCCAGCGTCACGGAGAAGCCGGACGCGCGGCCGATCCCGCCCGGGCCGGCCCGGTTGGAGTTCGACCGGGTCGGATTTCGCTATCCCACCGCCGGGGAGGTGTCCCTGGCGTCGCTGGAGTCTGTCGCGGTGCTGAGCCAGCATCGGGAAAGGGACGTCCTGCACGACATCAGCTTTGTCGCGGAGCCCGGCCAGATGATCGCCCTGGTCGGCCCGTCGGGGGCGGGCAAGACGACCCTCGTCCAGCTGGCGGCGCGCCTCTACGACGTCCGGTCGGGTGCGGTCCGCTGCAACGGCGTGGACCTGCGGGACGCCACCTTCGATTCGGTCCGCCGCACCTTCGGGATGGTCATGCAGGACGCCCACCTCTTTCACGACACGCTCCGGGCCAACCTGCTCTATGCCCGGCCGCAGGCCAGCGAGGCCGAGCTGGCCCGGGCGCTGCAGGACGCGCAGATCGCCGCGGTGGTGGCGGCGCTGCCCCAGGGGCTCGACACCGTGATTGGCGACCGCGGCCATCGCTTGTCGGGCGGCGAGAAGCAGCGGGTGGCGATCGCCCGGCTCCTGCTCAAGGCCCCCGCGGTCGTGATCCTGGACGAGGCCACCGCCCACCTCGACTCGGAATCGGAGCGGGCGATCCAGGAGGCCTTTGTCTCCGCCCTCCGGGGCCGCACCTCGCTCGTGATCGCGCACCGCCTGTCCACCGTCCAGAACGCCGACCAGATCCTGGTCGTGAACGAGGGGCGCATCGTCGAGCGGGGCCGCCACGAGGAACTCCTCCAGTCCGGCCGCCTCTACGCCCAGCTCTACCGGACGCAGTTCCAGGGCAAGCCCCGGGGCGAGTGAGCCCGGCCGTCGCCGATCGGGGCCGATGCCGCCGCTCCGTGCAGGACAAACGCTGACAGCACTATCGGCGGGATACGGACATCCGCGGGAGAAAACTCCCGGTATACTGGCCGCATGGGTAAACTCAATCCGGCCGTGAACGGCCCCTGGCTCGTCCTGATACTTTCCGCGGCACTCGCCGGCCACGCGCTCGCCGCCGAGGTGGTCCTGCCGATCGCTGCCAGCGCCGTGCCGCGGGACCCCATGGGGCAGGTGCGCAAGAATGCGGAGAAGGGGGATCAAAACGCCCAGTATGAGCTGGGCTGCGCCTACAACGGCGACGCCGGGTGGACGCGGGACCCGGCGGCAGCGGCGCAATGGTGGGCCCGGGCCGCCGCCCAGGGCCTGTCCGACGCCCAGTACTGCCTCGGGCTGAGCTACTACATGGGGCAGGGCGTGCCCAAGGATGCGGCCGTGGCCGCCCAGTGGTGGGAGAAAGCGGCCGAGCAGAATCATGCGGCCGCCCAATATTTCCTCGGGCTTTGCTACTGGGCGGGCATCGGCGTGGCCCAGAGCCCGCCGCGGGCCAGGTACTGGATGCGCGAGGCCGCCACCAATGGGAATGAATCCGCCGCGGCGTTTCTGAGAAAAACCCGCCCGGCGTCGGGCTGAACGTGACACGGGCGTCCCCGCCCGTGGATCATGAGACCATGGGCAAGCTGCCCAAGCCCGGACGGGGCACGGGCATCCTGCCCGTGTCTCATAGGCCCATGGGCGCGAGCCCATGCCCTATTCGAGCCTGCGCTTTGGCACCCGGCGGCGCGGTCTCACCCCGGACTGCGCCCGGTGGGCGCTGACGATCGCCGTGATCAACCCGGGGAAGCGCCCGTCGATCTCGGCGCAGCGCGAGGTGTTCTGCAGCTCGACCCCGTGGCGCTCGCTGTGGATCAGTCCCGCCTCCCGCAGGGCCCGGAAGTGATGGGAGAGGGTGGACTTGGGGATCGCCTGCTCGCGGATCTTCAGGAAACGCGAGCAGCTTTGCGAGCAGTGGGAGCCGGCGATGTCGGCAAAGATCGCCACGCGCACCGGGTCGGAGAGGGCGTGGAGGATGCCCTCGACCGTGACCTCGCCGACCGCGGGATGAAAGAGGGGCCGCATGACTATTGACAGTACCGTCCCTTGACGTTTTGTCCATAGTTCATATATTCGGAACTAAGGAAATAATGGAATTCCTCCACTTCCGAAAACCAACTCCAGGGGAAAACAACATGAGCAAGCTCACCGGCAAGGTCGCAGTCGTCACCGGCGCATCCAAGGGGATCGGCGCCGCCATCGCCAAGTCGCTCGGCGCCGCGGGCGCCGCCGTCGTCGTCAACTACGCATCCAGCCAGGCCGGGGCGGAGGCGGTGGTCGCCGCCATCACCGCCGCCGGGGGCCGGGCCGTCGCCGTGCGCGGCGACGTGTCCAAGGCCGCGGACGCCCAGGGGATCATCGCCACGGCCATCCGGACCTACGGCCGCCTCGACATCCTCGTCAACAATTCCGGGATCTACGGATTCGGCGCGCTCGAGGCCATCACCGAGGAGGATTTCCACCGCCAGTTCAACGTCAACGTGCTCGGCCTGCTCCTCACCACCCAGGCGGCGGCCAAGCACCTCGGCGAGGGCGCGAGCATCATCAACATCGGCTCGGTGGTCGCCCGCATCACCCCGCCGGGCAGCGCGGTCTACACGGGCACGAAGGGCGCGGTCGACGCCATCACCGGCGTGCTGGCCCGCGAGCTCGGCCCGCGGAAGATCCGGGTCAACGCGCTGAATCCCGGCATGGTCGAGACCGAGGGCACGCACCGCGCGGGCTTCATCGGGTCGGACTTCGAGAAGGGCACGGTCGCCCAGACCCCCCTCGGCCGCCTCGGCCAGCCCGACGACATCGCCGCCGTGGCCGTCTTCCTCGCCTCCGACGACTCCCGCTGGCTGACCGGCGAGCAGCTGCTCGCCGGCGGCGGCCTGCGCTAACCGGCACGAAAGCCGACCTCGGACAATGTCATCCCCCGGGTGACATCCCTTATCCATGGGGGGTGCGGCGAAAGCGTGGGGCGATGGCGTAGTTGAGCTGGACCAGGACGATGAAGGTGATGCTCCAGATGGTTCCAAAAATGCAGAGCAGTGCGCCGAAGGCGTAGAGCGCCTGGGCGATTTTGACGCGGCGGCAAACGGCGACTACCGTGTCTTCCGGCGTCTCGGCTTTCAGCAGGCCCGCGCGATAGGCATAGCCCCAACTGCCGTAGATAATGGCGCCGATGAGGGCGATGTTCAGCCAATAAACGAGCAGGGCAATGCGATAGGTCGCGAATTGGGCGAGGAGCTTGGTCGAGAAGGGCAGCAAGGTGATGGCAAAGAGAAAAACGATGTGGATCCACGTGAAGTGCCGGTCCGAATGGGCGATGTGGTTAAGCTGGGTTTGCTGGCCGACCCAGAAAATGCCGAGGGTCATCAGGCTCAGCGCCCACAGCAGGAGCTGCGGACCCAGTGCCGCCAACCCCAGCCAAAGATCGTGCTCGCTGTGAATCACCTGGCGCTCGGGCAGGCGGATATCCAGCACCAGCAGGGTCATGGCGACGCCAAAGATCCCATCGCTCAACCCCGCGAGCCGGTCGACGCTCTGTCCTGCCACTCGATTATAGGAGGTGCTCACGACTGGACGTGGTGTGACAGGCGCCGGACCTAAAATCAAACATTTGGGGCCACCCGCGGCGCGGCCATCAATGTCACCCCGCGGGTGACATCGCCAATGGATTGACGGGCGCCTGAGCTCTCGGTTAGTCACCGTCGGTGCCGATGCCATTCACGATCCGGAAGGCGGCGCCCGCCGACGCCGCGGCCGCCTGTGCCGTGCTGCGCCGCTCCATCCAGGAATGCTGCGGCGAGGACCATCAGGGCCGCCCGGCGGTCCTGGAGGCGTGGCTGAGGAACAAGACCCCGGAAATCGTCCGCCCCTGGTTCAGTTCCTCGGCGGGCTACGCCGTCGTGGCCGAGGCCGGCGGCGCCATCGTCGGCACCGCCCTGATGGGCGGAGACCGCTCGATCGTCCTCTGCTACCTGGTGCCGGAGGCGCGCTACCAGGGAGTCGGCAAGGCGATGCTCGCGGCCCTGGAGGCGGAGGCGCGGGCCCGCGGGTTCGCCGCCCTCGAACTCCAAAGCACGAAATCCGGCCACGCCTTCTACCGGCGGAACGGCTACGTGGACACCGGAGTTCCGGTGTCGGTATTCGGCCTCCCGGCCCAACCGATGCGCAAGGATCTCGCGCCAATCCGGTGAGCGACCGGCGACGGCGATTGCCTTGCGGCGGGGACGTCTGGCAGCCTCGGGGCCCATGTTCCTGCGGTACCTGCTCCTGTTCCTCGGGGTGTTTGCCTGCTCGACCTCGGCCGTGCTGATCCGGATGAGCGCGACGGATCCCTACGTGCTTACGGCGGTGCGGCTTTTGATCGCCACGGCCATGCTGTCCCCGGTCTTCCTGGTGCAGGCCCGGCGCGCAGGCGGCCTCACCCGGCAACAGCTCCGGCGGACCCATGGGCCGGCCGCGGTGCTCGCCCTGCACCTGATCCTCTGGACGCTGGGCGCCCGGCTGACCGTGGTGGCGCAGGCGAGCCTGATCGTGAACCTGGTCCCGGTGGCCATGCCGTTTTTCCTTTTCTGGTTGGCGGCGGAGCGGATCAACCGCGCGGAAATCGCCGGCACCGTCCTCGCGATCCTCGGGGTGCTGACGATGGCGGTGAAGGACCTCTGGTCGGGTGGCGGCAGCCTGACCGGCGATGCGCTGTGCTTTGTCGCGATGATCCTGTTCGCGCTCTACCTGGCCCTCGGCCGGCGCAACCGCGATTTCACGTCGATCTGGCTGTACGTGGTCCCGGTGTATGCGCAGGCCGGGCTCATCTGCCTGGTCGTCGCGCTGCCCCGGATGCACCGCCTGGCCTGGGGGTCCGGGAGGGAGTGGGCGATCATGCTCGCCCTGGGCGCGATCCCGACGGTCTGCGGCCACTCGATCCTCAACGCCGCCGTCCGGCTGATCCGCGGCCAGGTGGTCAGCCTGTGCAACGCGACCCAGTTCGTCTTCGCCGGGATCATGGGCTTCCTCCTCTTCCGCCAGGTGCCCGACCTCCTCTTCTATCCCGCCTGCGCGATCGTCCTGGCCGGCCTGGCGCTCGTCGTCCTGTCCTCCCCGCCCGAGGTGGCAGATCCGGGTTGAATAATTGGGGTCGGCATCGGCTCAATGTCATCCGCGGGATGACATTAGGGTGGGTCGGCGCCGCCCCAACCTCCGGAAGAAGCGGTCCCTCGGTGGCCACCAAATCCGGCCGGCAGTTACTGCCGGCTGCCTTTGGTGGCCGGTCTTGGCGGCGAGATCGGGTTCGGCCATCACCGGCCGCGAAGGGAGCATCTTCGGACAGCTTGAGCCACCAGCGGGCGGACGCTCGGCCTGCGCTTGCGCACACATCATCGGGAAGCGGCCAGCGGCCGCTTCTACTTTGCTGACGGTCGCCGGATGGCTCTGGCTTAGCGGTACTCTTCTCCGGTGACGGAGTTGATGATCTTGAAGTGCTCGACGTGGTAGCTGGGGTCGGCGCGGAAGGCCAGCTTCACGCCGAAGCTCTTCTCGATGCGCACGAGCAGGTCGGCGTCCTCGCTGCGGAGGCGCTCGAGGATGCTCGGGTGCACCAGCACGCGCAGGGCGTACTCCTTCCCGTCCTTGCGGGATTGGAGGCGGAGCACGATCGAGGAGAGCCGGCGCTGGAGCTCCACCGACATGGTCGTCGCCGACTTGACGATGCCGCGGCCGCGGCAGTACGGGCAGTCGGTGTAGAGGTTGGACCAGAGCGACTCCTGCTGCCGCTGGCGCGTCATCTGCATGATGCCCAGCTGCGAGATCGGCAGGATGTGGTTGCGCGCCTTGTCCGTCGCCATCAGCTCGACCATCTTCTCGTAGACCGCGTTGCGGTGGCGGCGCTCCTTCATGTCGATGAAGTCGATGATGACCAGCCCGCCCAGGTTGCGCAGGCGGATCTGGCGCGCGATCTCCGAGGCGGCCTCGAGGTTGACGGCGTAGATCGTGTTCTTCTCGTCGCCCGAGCGGTTCTTGTGCGAGCCGGTGTTGACGTCGACGGCGATCAGGGCCTCCGTCTCGTCGATCACGATCTCGCCGCCGCTCGGGAGCGGGACCTTGCGCTGGCCGGTCTGCTCGATCTGGCGCTCGATGTTGAAGCGCTCGAAGATCGGGATGCTGTCGCTGTAGAAGGCGATCTTGGACTTGGAGCGGGAGGAGATGAGGCCCACCAGCGCCTGGGTCCGCTCGTGGTCGGCCTTGTTGTCGATCAGGACGCGGTCGATCTCCTCGGTGAGAAAATCGCGCACGGTGCGTTCCACCAGGTCGGGCTCCATGTAGAGGCAGGTGGGCGCCTTTTCATTCTGCATCTTCTGGGCGATCTCCTCCCACTTCTTGAGCAGGAGATGGAGGTCGCGGACGAAGTAGCGGGACTTCTTGCCCTCGCCGGCGGTGCGCACGATCACCCCCATGCCCTCGGGGATGGTCAGGTCGTTGATCAGCTGCTTGAGGCGCCGGCGCTCGTGGGGGTCCTCGATCTTGCGCGAGATGCCGCAGCCGTCGCTGTAGGGGGTGAGGATGAGGTAGCGGCCGGGGATCGACAGGTTGGTCGTGGTGCGCGGGCCCTTGGTGCCGATCGGGCCCTTGGTGACCTGGATCACGATGTCGGTGCCGGGCGGGTAGCGCCCCGGGATGTCCTTGACCGTCACCTCCGCCTTGGGCTGGGCGTCCTTCTTGCGGTTGACCCGCACGACCTCGACCGACGAGTCGGTGGCGGCCGGGAGCATGTCCCAGTAATGGAGGAAGGCGTTCTTGTTGTAGCCGATGTCGACGAAGGCCGCCTTCAGGCCCGGGTCGAGGTTCTTGATCCGGCCCTTGAAGATGCCGCCGACCATCCGGTTGTCGGACTCGCGCTCGATCTCGAACTTCTCGAGGCGGCCGTCCACCAGGAGCGCCACCCGCTTCTCCAGCGGCTCGGAGTTGATGATGAGCTCGCGGTAGGAGCCCTTCTCCTTGCGGAAGACCGCGAGGACCTTCTGGAGCAACGGACGATTCTGGGCGCGTTCCTGGGCGCCCGTCTTCAGTTCCGAGGCGCTGACCGCGGCCACTTGGCGCACGGGCGGCGGATTGGCCAATTCGGCGTCATATTGCTGGGCGACGTCGGGAACGGCGTCGGGATTCGAGGGAGGCTGATCGCTCATGGTGCGTACTGGGGGGGTTGTCCACGGGGCCCCATGGCGCTTGGGTTGCGGCGCAGGAAATTCCGGCAAAGCGGTCGTTATCGCGGGAAGGAGGGAGGGTCATGCAAAATCCTTCCGGAAGCGATAGACGCTTTGGACCAGTCCTTGAAGCAAGCAGCAACTAAGCACAAAGGAGCCACCATAACTGATGAAGGGAAGCGGTATGCCCGTTGTGGGCACCAACCCGATGGTCATGGCGATGTTCACGAACACATGCATGGCGAGCAGCACGGTGACGCCGATGGCGAGCAGCGTGCCGAAGCGGTCTCGGGCGAGACCGGCTATGCGGATGCCGTTGAACAGCACTATCCCAAACAGGCTGAGAACCGTAAGACTTCCCAAGAAACCTTTCTCCTCGGCGATGACCGAGAAGATAAAATCGTTGTGCGCGACCGACCGCGGCAGGTAGCCGAGCCGGGCCTGCGTGCCCTCCGTCCAGCCCTTGCCGGTCAGGCCCCCGGAGCCGACCGCGATCAGCGACTGGCGCTGGTTCCAGCCCACGCCCATCGGGTCGATCTTGTCGGGCGCGACGAAGGGCAGGATGCGGTTGCGCTGGTAATCGTGGAGGGGCACCCAGCTGTGGCGCTCATAGGCGCCACGGTCGCTGATGAAGGAGTAGCCGTGCGACTCCATGAAGCTGACGTAGCGGGAGGTGTCCCAGGCGACCACGCCCACGACCAGGAGAAACGCGCCGAGCGCCCCCGCAAAGAAGCGGGAGGGGAGCTTGGAGACGTAAAGCATGGAGAACACCATCGGCGGCAGGACTATGGCCGACTTCAGGTCGGGTTGGAGCAGGATTAACATCAGGGGAGCACCCACGGCAAGGGCCAATTTCCCGAGGACGCCGAGCGACTGTCGTCCGGTGCCGATCTTGTTGCGGATGAGGATGCTGGCGGTGATGAGCAGCACGGCGACATTGGCGGTCTCCGAGGGCTGGAATGAGACGTGCCCGAAACTGATCCAGCGCTTCGAGCCATAGACCTCGCTGCCGATGCCCGGCAGGAGCACCAGGACCAGCGGGACCAGGCAGAGGGCGTAGAACCAGTGCGCCACGCTTAGCCAGAAGCGGTAGTCGACCAGCGAGACCGCGGCGTAGACGCCGGCGCCGAGGATCAGGAAGATCATCTGCTTGGACCAGTCGGTCCCCTGCACCGCCAGCTGCGCCGAATAGATGAAGGCGACGCCGACCAGGCCCAGGCCGACCAGCGCCGCGGGCGTCAGCAGGTCCCAGCGCCCGCGCGTGGTGGTCTTGAACGCACCGAATAAGTCGCTGGGCGAGGGATGGTTCACGGCAGGAAGGCCCATTACGCCGAAAATACCGCCCGCGGGAAGCGAAAACCCCATTTCCGCTTTCCACTCCGGGCTTTTCCTCCATCCTCGGGCCTCATTTGACGCCGGTCCGAGCCACCGTTTTAGCCCTTCCGTTCGCCGAGAGCGACGCCTTCAACTGGTCGCTGTCGGCCTCCCTGCTCGTCGGCATCGCGGTGGGTTTTCTCTGCGTCTGGTTCCTGGCCCGGCGCACCCGCCGGACGGCGCGCAGCCAGGCCGCGGAGCTGGTCGCGATCGCCCGGCGCGAGGCCGCGGTCGCCGCGGAGGAGGCGAAGCAGAAGGCCGAGGCCGAGATCCAGGAGCGGCGCGCGGAGATGAACCGCGAATTCGACCGCCGCGAGATCGAGGAGGACCTGCGGCTGCGCGAGATCCGCGCGCATGAGGAGTCGCTGGCCCTGCTCGACTTCCAGCTGGAGCAGCGCCAGGAGCGGCTCAACCGCGAGGGCGCCGCGATCAAGCAGGCGCGCGACGCCATCCGCGCGCTCTCGAAGAACGTGCGCCAGCGCCTGGAGGGGGTTTCGCAGATGGACGCCGAGCAGATCAAGCTGCAGCTGCGCGAGGAGGTGCTGCTGGAGTGCCAGGACGAGCTGCGCGCGCTGCGCCGGGAGACGCTCGAGCAGTCCGAGCAGGAGCTGCAGAACACCGCGCAGCGCATCCTCATCGCCTCGATGCAGCGGCTCGCCGGCAAGCCGAACAACGACCTGACCGCCACGCTGGTCCACCTGCCGAGCGAGGAGATGAAGGGGCGGATCATCGGCCGCGAGGGGCGCAACATCAAGGCCTTCGAGGCGGCGACCTCCGTCACGCTGATGATCGACGAGTCGCCCCAGCTGGTGCTGCTCTCGTCCTTCGACCCGGTGCGCCGCGAGGTGGCGCGGACCGCGCTCGAGGCGCTGGTCAAGGACGGGCGGATTCACCCGGCCAGCATCGAGGAGTTTGTCCGGCGGGCGCAGGAGGACATCCAGCTGGTGACCACCCAGGCGGGCGAGGACGCGGTGGCCCGGCTCAACATCAACGGCCTGCACCCGGAGATCGTCAAGATGCTCGGCCGGCTGAAGTACCGCTTCTCCTACAACCAGAACGTGCTCGACCATTCGGTCGAGACGGCGTCCCTCGCCGCGGTGATCGCGAGCGAGGCGGGCCTCGACCCGAACATCGCCAAGCGGGCCGCCCTGCTCCACGACATCGGCAAGGCCGTGCCCGCCGAGCTGGGCGGCAGCCACGCCGTGATCGGCGCCGACTTCATCAAGCGCCACGGCGAGACCCCGATCGTGGTCAACGCGGTCGCCGCGCACCACGAGGAGGTCAAGCCGGAGACGGTCTACGCCGGCCTGGTGATCCTGGCCGACACGGTGTCGGCCACCCGGCCGGGCGCGCGCGCCGAGTCGATGACCAACTACATCCAGCGGCTCGACCGCCTGGAAAAGCTCGCGCTGTCGCTCGAGGGGGTGCAGCAGGCGTTCGCCATCCAGGCCGGGCGCGAGATCCGCGTCGTCGTCGCGCCCCAGCACGTGACCGACGACGGCGCGCGCGAGCTCGCCAAGGCGCTGCGCGCCCGGATCGAGGCCGAGCTGCAGTATCCGAGCACGATCAAGATCACGGTGATCCGCGAGACGCGTTTTACGGAGACGGCGACGTAGGCGTGCGGCCATGTGACGTGTGACATGCGACGTGGGACGCGTGATCGGAGGGTCGCGCCGCTGTGATTCCGGGGTGGTTTTAACTTGTCACCCGTCACATGTCACCCGTCACATTGCACCATGCCCGACCCGAAGATCCTCCAGACTTTCCCGAACCCCGCGCCGGGGCGCGACTATGTGATCGCGCACACGCACCACGAGTTCACCTCGATGTGCCCGATCACCGGGCATCCGGATTTTGCGGCGATCACCCTCCGCTACGTGGCCGGCAAGGCCTGCGTGGAGCTGAAGTCGCTCAAGCTCTACTTCCACTCCTTCCGCAATGACGGCATCTTCTTCGAGGCGGTGACGAACCGGATCTGCGACGATCTCGGCGCCCTGCTCCGGCCCCGCCAACTGGAGGTGATCACCGACTGGAAGGGCCGCGGCGGCATCACCTCCGTCATTGCCGCGAAATGGCGCCCGCGGCGCTGAATCCCCCATGGACTCCTACGTCATCGATTACCTCGGCCTGCTGCTCCGCTGGCTGCACGTCATTGCCGGGATCGCCTGGATCGGGTCCTCCTTCTACTTCATCTGGCTGGACGACAGCCTGGACCCGCCGCCGGCCGGCTCCGACGAGGAGAAGAAGGGCGTGGCGGGCGAGCTCTGGGCGGTGCACGGCGGGGGTTTCTACAACCCGCAAAAGTATGCGGTCGCGCCGGCTGCGCTGCCCGAGAAGCTGCACTGGTTCAAGTGGGAGGCCTACACCACCTGGCTCTCCGGGACGGCGCTGCTGGTCATCCTGTACTGGCTGCACGCCCAGGTGATGATGGTCGACCCCTCGCTGGCGGTCCTGACCTCGCTGCAGGCCGCGGGGATCGGCGCGGCCAGCATGGTCGGCGCCTGGGTGTTCTACGACCTGCTCTGCCGCTCGCCGCTCGGCCGGCACAACGCGCTGCTGGGCGTCGTCGTCTTCGCCTTTCTCACCGCGCTGGCCTGGGTCCTGACGCATGTCCTGGGCGGCCGGGCCGCGTTCATCCAGGTGGGCGCGGCGATCGGGACGATCATGGCGGCGAACGTTTTCTTCGTCATCATTCCGGGCCAGCGGCGGATGGTCGAGGCGATGCGGGCGGGCCGGGCGCCCGACCCCCGGGACGGCCGGAAGGGCAAGCAGCGCAGCGTCCACAACAACTATTTCACCCTGCCGGTCGTGTTCATCATGATCAGCAACCACGCCGCGGCGACCTACAGCCACCCCTACGCCTGGGCGGTGCTCGCGGTCGTCGGCGCCGCCGGCGTGTCGATCCGGCATTTCTTCAACCGCCGGCACAAGGGGTTCTTCGCCTGGCCCTACGCCCTGGGCGGCGCCGGGCTGCTGGCCTTCGCCGGCTGGTGGACGATGCCGCGCATCCAGGCGCTGCCGCCGGTCCAGGGTCCGGTGACCTTCAACCGCGTGCGGGCGATCGTGGGCCAGCGCTGCGTCACCTGCCATTCGCCGTCTCCGACCTTTGCCGGGATCACGCAGCCGCCCGCGGGTGTCCTGCTGCACACGGCGGGGAACATCTCGCTCAATGCCCAGCGGATCTACCAGCAGGTGGTGGTCACCCGGATCATGCCGCTGGGGAACGTGACCCACATCACGGACGAGGAGCGCGCGGTGATCGCGGCCTGGATGAAGGCCGGCGCGCCGCTGCAATAAAATAGCGCAGGCGGGACGCCTGCGCTACTCTTTACGGATTGAGCGCTTGCAGCGCCTCGGCGTGCAGCTCCGGGCCGGTGGCGAGCAGCGAGTTGCCCCGGATGGGATCCCCGCCGTGCCAGTCGGTGATGATTCCGCCCGCCCCGCGGATGACGGGGACCAGCGCGGCGATATCCCAGGGGCTCATGATCGGGTCGCACATGATGTCAGCGTGGCCGGTGGCCACCAGGAAGTAGCCGTAGCAGTCGCCCCAGGTGCGGACCAGCCGGGCCCGCCGGGCCAGGGTCTCGAAGGCGGGTCCGTTGCGGTACTTGGCGGGGTTGAGCGGGTCGCTGGTGAGCAGCGTCGCGTCCTCCAGGCGCGGGCAGGTCCGGACCCGGACGGTCCGGCCGCCGTCGCGGCCGGGGTTGAGCACGGCGGTGCGGCCGTCCCCGATGAGGAGCTGGCGCAGGATCGGCAGGTGAATGGCCCCGAGGACGGGCGCGCCCCGGTGCTGCAGGGCGATCAGCGTGCCGAAGAGGGGGCAGGCCGTGATGAAGGACTTGGTGCCGTCCACCGGGTCGAGCACCCAGGTGAACTCGGCGTCCCCCTGCTCGGTGCCGAACTCCTCCCCGATGATGCCGTGCCCGGGGAAGCGCTGGCGGATGAGCTGCCGCATCAGCTCCTCGGCACCGCGGTCGGCCAGGGTGACCGGCGACAGGTCGGCCTTGAGCTCAACCGCGAGATCGGGATTGGCGAAGAACGGGCGGACGAAGTCGCCGCTGAGCTCGGCGAGCTCGATCAGGAAGGCGCGGTACGGGGCGAGGTCCATGCGGAGGTTGTGACATGTGACGTGTGATGAGTTGCGTCAACCGATCTCTTCTTCCGTACTGGCCACACGTCACATGTCACAGGTCACTCGTTCCTGGACCGAACAGCCTATCTTTTTTATCGATTTCGAGGGCAGCCGCGCCTCGGGGATCCTGGAGTACGGGGTAGTCACCCTGCTGGGCGGAAAGGTGGTCGAGACGAAGACGCGGCTGTGCCGCGCCACGGGTCGGGTGCGGCCGGGGGACACGGCGGTCCACGGGCTGCGCGAGGCGACGGTGGCGGGAGAGCCGCCCCTGGCCGAGGACTGGGATTATTTTGCCGGCTTGCGCGAGCGCGGACCGCTCGCGGCCCATTACGCGGGGGTCGAGAACGGCCTGTTGAAGTCGGTCTGGCCCTATCCCCGCGCGTCGCCGGACTTCGCCCGCCCGGGCGGGCGGGTGGCCGACTGGGGGCCTTGGATCGACTCGGCGCGGCTTACCGCCCAGCGGCATCCCCGGCTCGGCTCGGGCGCCCTGGAGGCGGTGATCGCCGCGCTGGCGCTGCAGCCGGAACTCGACGCACTCGCCGCCCGGCATTGTCCGCCCGGCCGCCGGGCCTATCACGCCGCCCTCTACGACGCCCTGGCCGGTGCGCTGCTGCTCGCCGGGCTCGCCGGCGACGGGCAGTGGTCGGGGCTCTCGGTGGGGCAGCTGCTCACACTGAGCACGCTCGACCCGGACAAGCGCGAGGAGCTGCAGCAGGAGAAGCTGTGGTGAGCCGTGGCAGCATGGGCTTCCAGCCCATGGCATCCCAGACCCGGGCTGGAAGCCCGTGCCACGTCGGAGCAGCGCGAGGAGTTGCAGCAGGAAAAGCTGTGGCGAGCGGGATGCATTAAGGGTAGACGC
>Ga0302319_10005423_pt1 | contig 25634 bp, 15 predicted proteins | sample Bog_T0_2_FD_203319 | JGI IMG/M metagenome (GOLD analysis project Ga0302319, IMG submission 203319) | Peat permafrost microbial communities from Stordalen Mire near Abisko, Sweden - Bog_T0_2 | ecosystem: Environmental > Terrestrial > Soil > Wetlands > Peat | place: Sweden: Abisko, Stordalen Mire...
AATCAGGTCCAACACCGGAAATCGGAAGATTGATGTCAACCTTAGTTTCCACCATGTAATCCCCGACCGGCGTGGCTTCAGACAAGAGCGGCACATTCACCATCGCATTCACGGGGTCATAAGCCACAGAGGAAACTTGGTAAGCTGTCCCAGTGAGTACATAGGCCGGCGTCATGTGAAGAAACGACCATTGCGAACTCAAGCTCGTGCTGTTGAACTCATCCGATGAGGCGATAATTTGAGTGCGCGGAATTTCCGCGCTTGCAGCCGTTGGCGTATAACTATTTGTCGCCCCTGGTTGCGCTGCCGGAAGCGGCTGTGGCGCATCCGAGTAGGAAGGGCCAAATCCGCCGCGCGCAACTGGCCATCCGTTTTCCCAGTCGAGAGCATCAATGAAACCGGGTCGCGCCGTATAGCCAACGTTCCCAGAGTAATAAGGCGTCGCGGCCAGGATACCGTGGTAAAGGATGTAGTCTTGCCCTGACTCATCCGTGAAAATTACATTTCCGCCGGGCCCAATGATGCCGTTACCGTTCATCTTGAGTACTGGCGTTCCACCTGGATTAGTCGCGACCATATCAATACCCTGGGCATCGAGATATGGTCCAAGCGGCGTGCTCGCCCGACCTACAAAAACACCATAACCGCTTAGAGGCCCATTGCAGCAGTTAGTGGATGAAGCGAAGAGGTAATAGTAGCCACCATGAAACCACCAGTTACCGCCTTCATAGCGGTTATCCGCCGCGATCTGAACTTCGCTTGCGGGGTCGGATGTCAAGCCATCAGACGATAACTTGCGGACATATAACCCACCGGAGAAGCTTCCGAATAAAATATATCGCTGCCCTAAAGCATCTTGAATTTCATCGGGATCAATAGTCGATCGGTACGAGCCTGCGCAACAATCGGCCGCCAACTCCGGCTCAACCGCCGGGCTCCCATGATCAATGAATGGACCTGCAGGGCTTGAGCTAACCCCCACGCCAATCGCTGACCCGCCACCTGTGAGCGTTGTGACCGGATCAGCATAGTAAAGAAGGTACTGGCCGTTGATCTTTTTTATTGCAGGCGCCCAAAGCGCGCTTCCATTCGTGTTAGCCCACGATGGAAGTCCGGAGAACGCGCTTCCCACATAGGAATAACGAACGAGGTCGGATGATTTGAAGATATTGAGGTAATGAACATTCGGGTCGCCCGGGTACAGAGCATCGCTCGTGCAGTATAGATACCACGTGTTCACGCTGTTCTCTTGGTCCTTGTACATAGCAGGATCTGCACAACTCGGTGCTTGCACGGAACTGCTCACAGTAAGTGTAAGCGGATTTGTAAAGGTAGCAGCAGCAGACGCAATGACTTGGATATTCACAAGGGCGGAACTAGCTGTGGCGAAAGTTGTGTCGCCCGCATAGTCCGCCATCAATGAGTTTGCGCCAACTGGAAGCTTCGTTGTTGTAAAGCTTGCCGTTCCAGTCGAATCAACGGACGCACTTCCTAATACCGTGGCGCCAGCATCGAAAGTAACGGATCCTGTGGGCAGTGTCGAGCTGGAGGTCCCGGACACATTCGCAATCAACTCGACGGGCAGACCTTGAGTCGCACTCGAAGAAGAGACCGAGAGCGCAACACTGCTCGGCAAGCTTGGGGTTGTGACGGTCAGTGTCTTAACACCCGACGTTGACGCGGCAAAGGCCGCACTCCCTCCGTAGCTAGCGGTCAGGTTATGCGCGCCGGAGTCGATCGATGTGCTCGACCAAGTCGCCTGCGCGGACGCGTTGACCATTGACGTGCCCAGGCTCGTTGTGCCGTCGTAAAAAGTCACCGAACCCGCAGTTACAGCTCCGCCGGTCGACGTGATCGTCGCAGTGAGAGTGACGGATGCGCCTGCATTCACAGATGAATTGGAAAGCGACAGCGTAGTTGTTGTTGGGACGGGCCCGGGCGGAGGCGTTGAGCTTCCTCCGCCTCCTCCGGAACATCCCGAGACCATTATCCCTACAACCAGAGAAAACACCCCGAAGGCATTTGCAAGATGACGGCGCATGAAGATTCCTGATTTGTTGATCGAATTCATGTTTTGCGCGGTCATCCGGTCCTCTGCATTGGAATTGGCGACTGCGAGTTAGTTAGTGGCCTGCCTGGCTGGCGCTGACTCCGTTGGTTCGCCTTGCTGCACCGCGGGGTTATGTTTTGCGTTGAGTGCTTTGAGACGGGTATATTCGCGTACCGCCTGGTCAGATTCCGCTACCCTCCCAAGCTTCCGGTAGACGCGAGATAGTTCATATTCAACGCGGGGTGCCAAATCCGCTTCCGGGTGCATGGCTCTTGCCTTTTCCAATGCGCTTACTGCTTCGTTCGTCTTTCCTGTTTCGAAGTCCCCCAAGCCAAGATAGAAATAGGTCGCTGGAACATTGGCATAATTGGTAACTACCTTTTGCAGCAATGCCAGGCCTTCTCCGGCTTCGTTGGTCTCGATGTCGATTTTTCCGAGGTTGTACATGGCAATCGGATTGTTCGGGCTCAGTTCCAGCTCCTTCTGATAAGCCTGCTGCGCGAGATCGAGCGAACTCGCCTTGCGGTATTCGTTTCCGAGTTCTTCATAAAGGTCAGAGTTATTTGGCGCAATTTTAATGGCTGCAAGAAATTCGGCAATCGATTCCTTGTGAAGATTCTGCATCGCATACAACTGCGCCTGAACCTTGTGCACATGCCATGAATTCGGATCGATGGCAGCCATCCGCGCGTAACTGTCGTGTGCTACATCGCTATGGGCCTGTCCTCGATATTCCAGGATGTTGAGATCGTCTGGTGAGAGTTCAGCAGCTCGATCAAGCGGCTCCGTCGCTTTTTCAGGATGTCCGGCCTGCAGTTCGACGACACCGAGCCACATTTGTGCCTGGGCGTTCTTGGGATTCAGCTCGATCTCCCTGCGAAGCGCGGCAAGCGATTCATCCACGTGGTGCATCTGGGTATATGCGATTCCGAGAAAGAGGTTTGCCCCTTGCGCCTCTGGATTTCGAGCAATCGCCTCAAGTAAGGAATTGGACGCTTCTTCAGGCTTGCCGAGCCGCAACTCCGCAATGCCGAGTTCCATACGGGCGTCAGCGTTGTCAGGGCTCTGCTTGACTGCCGCTTGAAACCATTTTTCCGCCTCTCCGAATTTGCCCGACGCAATGGCTTGCGTTCCCTGCCGCAAAGCCTCTTCAGTCTGTGTATGCGGCGTGTCCGGGACAGTCTGTGCTCGTCCGCTTGCAATGAAAATAAAGCAGGATGCAACTAACAGCGCGTTGAAAGTTCTCATTGGAATCCCTACCTTGTCTGCGTTGATCGCACGTAATTCGAACAAGGAAACGCGCCGCTTCAAGCCGCCACAGCCGATGCTTCTTCCTGAGGAACAGGCGCACCCTTGCAGCGGAGATTTTACAGAAAAGGAGGGGATACAAGGAAAGCCCTGTATCCCCGGGTGTGCGCAATGAAACATCGAAGCTAGAACGTAAAGCGAGCCGTCAGCTGAATGTTTCTGGGGGTGTTAACGGTGCCTCCGGGCAATCCGAATGTACCGTAGTCGTATGGCTGCAAGTCGGGGATGGAGTATGTGTGCTCATTGAAAGTATTGAGCAGTTCTCCCTTGATGCTGAGAACGTATCCCTCATGCAGTGTGATTTTCTTGATGATACTCATATCGTTGTTAAAGTACGGTGGAGTGCGAACTTCACTCGTGGTGCGCGGAATCCCCACCCCGAATTGGTATGGCTGATTCAGCGCGCCGTTGCAATCAGCTTGGGACGCAGTCGTGCAATCGCGGTTGTAGTTGTTGTTGCGGTCATAAAATCCGATTGGAGCGCCGGCGACGTTCGAGTCACCATCAACCACGTCCGCATATTCCAGGTTGAACATTGTATCGAGAGTCGGATCGACGGATACACCATTTGGCAGTTTTTGGAAAACATTCAATTTCTTTGAGCCCCGTTTGTAGACCGCGCTCTTTAGACTGGCTCCGTTGTATTTGCTGAACCGAATGCAATTCTGGAATCCAGGAATACCCCAACCACAACCGAAAGAAAGAGGCTGCCCGGATTGCATGCGTTGGACGCTTCCGATTTCCCATCCGCCCACAATTTGCGAAGCAACGCCATGATTCAAGAATTGTTTGCCGTGACCGAACGGGAGCTCGTACAAGCCGCTGATGACCAGAATATGACGAAGGTCCTGCGCGGAGATCGCCTTCTCATGATGCAGGTTATCAGTATCGGTATCCTGGGAAACACCTACACCATTATTAGGCAGCGCGCTGTCTGCATCTGTAAATGTCTTTCCGTAGGTGTAAGAGACTTGGAGGTTCATGCCTTGGCGGAAGTGACGGGTTACGCTGGCCACTAAGGCATCAAAGCTTGACTGCCCGACATTTTCAAGGCAACATCCCTGATCGATGAAGTCGTACTGCGGGAAAGGCCGTAGCGCCGTTTGCAATGCCGGGTTCCCACCCCAGTTCTGCAAGAAGCCTGGAAAAGGCAGTCCAACTCCCGCACTATTGCCGATGAACGGCTGATACAAAGCATCGCCCAGGCCAAAGTTGCTTTCGGACATGTTGTTCGGATTGAGCAGGTTGGATTCGAGATCCGTCGAGTGGTTGCCGATGTAGCCAACCGTCAACAAAAGATCGTCTGCCAACTGATGCTGCACTTCAAGATTCCAGTTGTAGACCGTAGCCGGCCGTCCTGCTGTTGGGGTGATATAGGAACCGGGCAAGTAGCTTCCGTTGTAGTAGCCCGGATCCTCGTCTGGAGGAGGCGTAAACGCAGGCATGCCGTTGTCGATTTCAAAGGAAGGATCAAAACCGTTATGGCTGGGGGCGTTTGGATTGGCGGTGTAGCCAGTGACCGTGCCTCCACCAAAGTCCCCATAGACCAATGGGCCGTAAATGATGCCGGCGCCGCCGCGGATAACGGTCTTCTGATGCAGGAAGTCGGGTGACCAAGCGAACCCGGCGCGAGGCGCAAAGTCTTTGCGCCACGTGTTAGCCCACGAGGTATTGCATCCACTGCACTTATCTCCAAAGACCAGGGCACCGGGAATGTTGTATTCAGGATCATTCGCCGTCGGGCTGAAATTAGAGGTGTCGTTGTGCGCTTCCTTGCGCGGTTGATCCACGTCATAACGGAGTCCGATGTTCAAAGTCAGATTATGCGTCACCTTGAAATCGTCCTGGGCAAACAGCGCCCAGTACCAGGAGTTCCAGCGCTGTCCGCGAAGTACCACGTTTGTGCCGCCGTTATCGGCTTCACCCAGCATCAGGCTGGCAAAACCAAGACCGCCACCCTGGCCGATGGCACCCGCCGTCTCATTCCCGCTGAAGTTGATATATTCGTTTCTGCCGTTGATGGGCGAGTATTGCTGATAACGCACGTCGCCGCCAACCTTGACATTGTGCCGGCCGTGAGACCATGCAACTGCGTCATTGAGGCGAATGCCGTTGTCGATGTTGTCGCCGTTGTTGCCGAAACCAAGACCGTTCTGAGCATCTCCCGTGCTAATGAGAGGGAAGTTTTTCCCGCCCGTGTTGGAGAGACCAACCAACTGCGACCAATCTTTACCAATCGATACCGCTTCCGAGTAGTTCTGGCTGTTGCTTCGATTGGTTCCGATGACGAAGTAGTTCAATAGGCTCGGCGTGATTGAATAATCCAGGCCCACACGGAAGAAGTGAGTGGTGAAGTTCTGCCACCATCCATTCGTGCTGACCGGCGAAGGAAGATTCGGCAAGCCGCCCGTGAACAAGTCGTTCTCGCGGGTGCTGTAGGAACCCCAGACCTTGACCTTCTCATTGAAGTTGTGATCGATGCGCACCGTATAGGTGGTATCGGTGATAGGAGCGACTGATTGCTGCGTATAATTGCCATTCAAACTGCTATTGGTTGGTGCCGGGTAATACGCTATCAGAGCTTTGGCAACGGAACTGAAGCGACCCGTCGGAATCTGGTTACCCTGAAAAGCAGTACGGCACTCTGCTGTGCCGCCGCCCGTCAGTGTTACCGTCTTGGTGGTCAATGGATCGAAGATTTCACCGTTGAAAATAGGCGTGCCATCGCAGGGATTGGTGCCAGACTGCGTGGTTGTGAGCCGATCCGAGAAATCGCCGCCGAGTTCTGCTGCGGACGGAACAGTCACCGTGGTCGTTCCGCCGGTTGCGAACTTGATTTGTTCCCATGCGAAGAAGAAGAAGGTCTTGTCATGACCGTTGTAAACCTTGGGAATGCGGACTGGTCCGCCGAATGATCCGCCAAAGTTATTTTTATGGTCGACAGGAGTGTTCCAACCCGAGCGGCAAGCTGCCGTGTCATTGGAGCCGGAACAGTAATATGCACGCCATCCTTTATTGAAATACGTGTTCGCATCGAGCGACGTGTCGCGATAGAGTTCGAAGCCGGTGCCGTGGTACGAGTTCGTTCCGCTCTTGGTGACGAAGTCTTCGATACCGCCCGTCGTCCGGCCAAATTCAGCTTCAGGAAGCGATGTCGTCACCTTGAATTCCTGCAGGGCTTCAACGGAAGGCGCCTCTTCGTCGAAGGACGATCCGTTCTCACTGCGCTGCTGGCTGGCGCCGTCAATCAGCACCTCGTTGCCATAGTTCTGGCCGCCTGCAACCTTCGATAGGAAGATACCGTTGTTACTGTTCGCTGTTCCCGGACCAGTGGTCGCGGGTTGCAGAAAGACAAAACCTTCAGCGGCTCTCAAAGCGCCTACGCCGCCCAGCGCGAGCGGCAGGTCAATAATCTGCTTTTCACTTACGATCCCGCCGACTTCGGATGACTCCGACTCCATGGTCGGACCTTGACTGTTGACCGTCACTTCCTCAGTTGCGGCACCAGGCTCAAGTGCAACATTCAGGGTGGCGACTGTGTCGATCTGAATCAGCACGTCTTTGGTGACCGACCCCTTGAATCCTGGAGCGTTCACCGTGACCGTGTAGTGGCCCAGATCCAAGTCCGGAAAACGGAAGACTCCCACCGACGTCGACAACGCGTCGTATGTGGTGGCCGTTCCCGTATTAACGATGACAACCTTCGCATTAGGAATGACCGCGCCCGTCGAATCGCTAACAACGCCCGCCAGCGTCCCATGAACAGACTGCGCTTGACCGTACACCCCAAACAAAAGAATCAACGACAGTACCGCGCAGCTTTGCAACCAGAAATATCGAATCTTCAATGAATTGCCTCCTGAAAGCAACAAACGGCAAAGGATAATCCTCTGTTCCGAGTAAACCTTTTCTACGAGAATTCACCCTTTTGCTCGATGGCAAACATACTATGCAAACAAAAACTCGGGGGACAGGGCGAAGTTATCTATTGACAAGCGTCTAATGGGCGCATAAAATTTTTCACCGCCTCTAATCCCATTGTGTTGCAATCCGAGCGTTCAATGATCTGCCGTTAAGTTGATACATTTCAATAATATAAGTAGTGACCCAGGAGAAAGCTACACAATCTGACTTGGGAAAATCTCCATCCTTCGATTGAGCGATCGTTCCGCCAATCGCTCATTTTAGGCTCGGGATTTGTCCTCCGACTCCCAGGCGTCAAAGAATTATTTTCGTGACCGCCTGCACCGTCACGCAATCCCTGTCTCCCGAGACCGTCAGAGACGACCGCAACCAGGTAAATCGATTTGGGTAAACGTATTCTGGAGGTCGACAGAAGGTCTATCGCGCACAATAGGCGACACGCCCTACATATCCTCGGGGCGCACAATGCCGCGCGACAGCCCAAAGCTTACCGCCTCCGTGCGATCAGCCACTTCAAGCTTGGTAAGCAAACTGTTGACATGATTGTTGACCGTGCTCGTAGAGAGTTTGAAGACACTCGCAATCTCGCGATTCGTAAGTCCCCTGGCCAGCAGTTTCAGCACCTCTAGTTCTCGCGATGTAAGTTGCTGACGCAGGCTGCGGTCGCTGAATTGCCGTTGAATCGCCGACGACACCCAGCGCTTTCCCGCGTGGACCGAGCGGATGGCATCGAACAACATCTCCCGCCCCATGTCCTTCAGGATGTATCCGAGTGCACCGGCTTGCAGTACCTGGAAGATTTCCTCTTCGGTTTGGTAGCTGGTCACAATAAGAATGCTGCAATCGCTGAAGTCCTTGCATATTGCCTGCACAACTTCGACCCCGCCCTTTTGAGGCATCCGCAGATCGAGAAGGAGCACATCGGGTTTGAGCTTGTGATAGAGCTCGATTGCCTCATTGCCGTCCACGGCCTCGCCAACGACTTCAAAACTCGGCTCAGAAGCCAGCAGGCTCCGAATGCCGATGCGGTACACCAGGTGGTCGTCGGCAACAAGGATGCGAATGGGTCGCGTGCCGCTAGAGGCGACTAAGGCCTGGCTCGACTTGCTTTCGGTTCTCGCGATCACAATTGGACTTTCACGCGGACCAGCGTGCCGCTCGTGGTGGACTGCACTTCGAATTTTGAATTGATTGCGGCACTGCGCTCGCGCATGCCAGTAAGACCGAAGTGCCCTTGATCGGGACCGGGCAAACCGTCCATTTTGAAACCGTTGCCATCGTCTTTCACTTCCAGCAGAACCCCGCGCTTTTGATAGTCCACTCGAACTCCGATTGTGGCTGCGTTGGCATGGTGCACCGCATTCGCCAGCGCCTCCTGGGCAATGCGAAAGAGGTTATTAACAAGCTTATAGGAAAGCCCCAGCGGCTCGCCCGTAACTTGCTGCTCAATGGCGATGCCGGACGCAACGCTCAGTTGCAGCACACAATGAGAAATCAGAACATCGAGACGATCGTTGCGAGAAAGCGATCGCAGAATATCAATCGACAAATGCGACTCGTCGCGGCTGTGGCGCACCAGTTGTAAAGCCTCGCTCAGGAGTGCACTTGCACGCTCCGGGTCGCGCAAGATCATTTGTTGCGCGGCCTCAAGCTGCAATGTAATTCCTGCATATCCCTGGGCTACGGTGTCGTGAATATCGCGAGCAATGTTTGCGCGTTCTTCCGCTACAGCCCGATAGCGCGAGTGCTTAATGCGGTAGTAGCCATTAATGCAGATTAAAACAAAGATGATCCCGATCCCCGCCAGCAGAATCAAGTGGGTTCCTGTCCACCAGGAGGGCGACTCTGCAATCTCGATGTCTTCAGGAGTTCGCAGGAGCAGGGTGAATGCATCGCCGTCAGAAGAGCTCAGGCCGTGATTCACCACCAGAATTCCAGTAAGACGAAGCCTCGCTCCACTCTGCATCGACTTTGGCGTCGGCTCCCCGCCGGGGCTGTCATTCGGCAAAACCGCGGAGAAATTCTGATGGCCTCCATGCAGATTAAGCCGAACACTCGTGAGCCCCGCCGGAACAAAACTCACGAGCTCTGCATTCGTCTGAACCAGCGAAAGCTCATTTTCCCCACCGGCGGCCTGATCCGGCGTAATGGATAATGGTAACGGCATTGAGCCGCCCCACAGCCTGCGGATCCGACCCTGCTGCACTTCCGGCTTCGGAGTGAGAGTTATTCGGCCAGTCACTTCAACTTCGTCGCCCAGCGAAATCTGCTCTGTGTTGACTGGCTTTACTTCCGTAGCCCCGGTTCTGTCTTCAATTACAATTTGATGGCCGTTGAGAATCACTATTCCGCGCACAACAACCGGTACCGGGTGAGTGGAATAACCAGCCGCCTGGATCGCCGACTCAATAGATTGAAGCTTTGGAGAGTCTCTTGGCCCGGTTTCGGCTCCAGCGAAAATCGAAAATAGAAATATGACGAGCCAAGAGCTGTGCCGCGCGCAAGAAAGGTGCACCCGTTGCCTTGAAGCTATACAAACGCAGATGATCGATGGAATATGCAAGGCAAAACCACTATACTCGATCGCACAAATGCCGACCTTATCCAAGACCGCCCTACGCACGATCATTGGGGGCTTTCTTGTCCTCTCACTAGCCGCCGGAATCCTCATTACGTGGCGTGCAGGTTGGGGGAGTGCAAGGGTCAATCAGAACGGAAGCCTGGCTGCATGGCAGCCAATCAGCGGAAGATGGACTGAGCGAGCTGATGTGCTCTCAAATTCGAATTACGGTCGCGGCGACATGTTGATAGCCCGCCACGGGCAAGGAACCAATTACCGTATCTCCGCCGACCTGCGGTTTGACCTTCTCTTTTCCGACACGCAGTATGGTGATGCCGGCCTGGTTATTCGTGCCACTGATCCGGAACAGGGCGTCGACTCCTACCAGGGTTACTATGCAGGACTCCGACCGGCCGAACAGACGGTTGTGCTCGGGCGCGCTTCCTACGATTGGCACCAGTTGGAAGCCATCAAGCTTGCTACACCGGTGTCCGCGGGAACTTGGTACAACCTCGACATATCTGCGCAGGGATGCAAAATTACTGTAACTGCGACTCCGGATGGAGGGCGCCTCGCAACTCGAATTGAACACCAGGATCCGCAATGCCTGACTGAAGGTGCGCCCGGTCTCCGCTCTTTTTATGCCCAGGCCTCATGGCGAAATATAAAAATTACTCAGAATTGATTCTCGCCTCTAATTAGATCCTTTGAGTAGGGCATCCACGATAGGGTCCGTTGCCATTGAGTGCTTGTCAATGATATGGACCGGCAACTGCGTCGAGAATGCCTTCGAGTCAGAACCGGCAAGCGCGGCACTCATCGCCTGCATCGCCCGCGTGCCAAGTTCACGCGGATTGCTGATTAACAAAGCTTCGGTTCTTCCATCCTGCAAACCGTGCAGTTCATTGACTTCATCTGAAACGCCTATCAACATCGGACGATTACGCGTGCCATGAACAAAGGCATAAGCGGCCGCATGGGTCGAAAACTCATCGGTTGTGAAGATGCCTTTGATTTCCGGATGCTCTGTGATCAGGTCCAGCACCGCCTGGCGCCCTCTCGCCCAATCGGACAATCCATATTTCACACTCACAAGTTTCACGCGCGGCGCCTTGGCAATCTCATCGGCAAAGGCTTTCTCAATCAGCGAGCTTCCCTCCACAGTGGGGCTTACGCCCACCATGCCGACCTCACCTTTGCCTCCGAGCAATGCAACAAATCTTCTGGCCGCAAGTCTTCCCGCCTCCGCTTCGTCCCACCCGACGAAAGCAGAAAAGTCCCTGGCCGAAAGAGCAATCGGCGCGCCCACAATGACTACCGGAATGTGTGCCCGCACCGCCTTTTCCAACACCGAGGTCAGCACCAGTTGATGCGACGGAGAGACAATGATCCCCTGCACCTTCCGCGAGATGGCGTTTTCAACCATCTGCGCCTGCTCCGTATAATCAGTCACCGATTGCGGTGCCGCAAGTTCCGCATGAATTCCGGCCGATGCGGCATTCGACTTGATTTCATGATCGAAGACTTCCCAATACTCCAGGCCGCCCGTGGGCGTGATGACCATGATTGTGGGAGGTCGCTTTTGACTGCATCCCGCCGCCATTACAAGCACAGCAACCAGAAACCCAAAGCGCTTTGTCATCCTCCTCAGCTCTCTCTTTTCACGGTCTTTCATTCGATCCTCTTGCTGATTCGTTTCATGCACTTTACTTGACGATTGTCAGGAAATTTCCGCGGCTTGTCTTACTTTGTTGCTCATTCAGTGTTTGAGCCAAATCCGCCTCACGGGCAGCCTCATCGTGCCGGCCAAGGCGGCCCAATACCAGCGAATAATAATGATGCGCCCTCGGATAGTCCGGGGCGTAAAGAATGGCGCTCTTCAAATACCTTTCTGCATTCGCGTAATCCTTCGCGCGAAAAGCAAGAATTCCCATCCCCGTCAGAGCGCCCCCGTGGTTCGGCGCCAGCGCAAGCACTTTTCTGTAGTTTGATGTTGCAGCACCATCCTCGTTTTGTTCCATCGCGATCTCGCCCAACTCGTAGTATGAACTCGTCTGTCGCGGTTGCAGTGCGATCGAGCGGTCCAGCTCAATCTTGGCGTCGTCCTCTTTCAACTCGATATGCAGCAGGTGCCCCATGCCGTAATGTGCAGTCGCATCGTTGGGACGAGCCGCGAGATAAGCGCGCAAATTGGACTCGGCCTGCTGCGTCTTCTGTTCATCTACTTCCACGCGTGCCAATGCATAAAGGATTTTAAGATCGTCGGATGCTATCGCATGTGCCTTCGTCAAAGCAGCGTCTGCATCTTCGTAAATGTGCATGCTTTCAGCTTGAACGCCGAGATCAAGCAGCAGCTCTGGAGAATCGGGAACATATTTTCTGGCTCGAATCAGGTAAAGAAGCGCGCTGTCATTAGCCCCTGCCTGGCGATCGGCAAGAGCCGCAGCGGTCGCCGCCTTCACCTCTCCCTCTCGAGCCGCCGGCGAATCCGGGCTTGCCGTCAGCACTTCTTCAAACGATTTCAGAGCATCGTCGTTAAGCCCCTGCTGCTCCTGCACTCGACCCAGTTCAACTAATGCCTCTTCATTCCCGGGCTCGTGCCGGACAAAATCGGACAGCAGTTCGTTTGCCTGTTGCAATTGATGGGATGCGACCAACCCCCTGGCCTGCTTGATCACTTCACCGGCTGAACCCTCTGCCTGCTGTCCGGCAATCGCGAATCCGGCCAGCGAGGACGCTAGAAACAGCACAACGAGGACGCGCATTCCAGGGTTCCTTTAATGAGCTGAGAGGCCGCTCAACTGAGCCTGGCCATATACACGTAAAGACTATACCTCACAGCGCTAACCCATTCGAGTTCTGTTACGAAACTCATTGTTCGGCAACCTGCCAGCGAATCAGTTCATTGCTGCCACAAGTTACACGCCAATCCTGCGACCCGCTAAACTTGAAGCTGCCGTCCTTATTGGTTACTTGGATTGCTTTGATATCATCCATGTCTTCGGCCGGCAAAATGTTTATCAACGAGTAATTGCGGGGCAGCGGCCGGTAATGCGCCCAGAATGCGGCTGGTTCATTAGGCTTCATGTTCGAGGTCTCCGTTCTCACCAATCGCTGGTCGCAGCGTGAGCAAGTTCAGGTAGACTGTCGACCTTGACTGCCTACTTATAAGTGTTTCGTCACACGCAGGATGGGTTTCCTATCCGGGGAGGATGGTTGTTCCCCGATCTCGGATGGGACGCTCAACAATCCGATCCGAACGGTCCTCGCTTCTTCATCGTGCTCCCGGTTCGCGGGCACTGGCAGGGCACTACCGTGATTCACCAGAAGTGCCGAGAGCCGCGTGAGGCCAGCCGTTTTCCCAGGTGAGAGTTGAGATTTGCAATGCGGGTTTTCCAGTAATCGCGTCGTATGCATGGAAGACGATCAGGTCACCTTCCGGACGTTGCAACACGGACTCCCCCCCAGGGCCAAGCCAGCGGCTGTTTGCCGCCAACAGCTGGGTGCCTCCACCTTTAAGCATGGGGCTGCCCTCTGCATCCACATAAGGCCCCGTCACCCGCAGCGAGCGGCCCACCATGGTTCGGTAACTGCTGTGCGTGCCGCGACAGCACAGATCGAACGAGACAAAGAGATAGAAGTAGTCTCCATGACGAACGATGAACGGAGCTTCGATCGCCTGCCAGTCCGCGGGTAGCCCAGGCTTGGGCGGTTCAGGCAAATCCGGCCTGGCCCGCGCGGCAATCGAATAGAGTGTCGGATCGGTAGAAGACGGCTTGCCTGAAGCTGCATCGATCCGTCGCATCTTGATTCCGCCCCAAAAGCTGCCGAAGCTCAGCCAAGGTTGTCCGATTGCATCGAAGACAATGTTTGGATCGATAGCGTTGAAGTCATCTTCTTTGGTCGACTTCAGCACCAGCCCTTCATCGTGCCAATGATATTTCACACTTTGTGGATCGAGCGTGTCGTTGGTCGCCAGCGCAATCCCGGACGTGTTCACACCAAATGCCGAATAAGCATAGTAGAGATGAAATTTCCCGGGAAACCGAGAGATATCAGGAGCCCACAACTCCTTCGTTGTTGGGATCACCTCGTGGATCCACGGGGGTATTGCATCAAACACGTGCCCGCATAGTTTCCACGCATGCAGATCAGGAGAGCATCGAATAGGCAATTGGCCCTCACTCGCTTTCGATGTCGTCGCAAAAACGTAGTACATGTTTCCTTCATGAGCAATCGAAGGATCGTGGGTGACGGCATAGTCACCGCTCAGTGGCAATGCCTGCGGCTGCTGGCAAATGAGTTGAGGCGCAATCATCAATGCCGATGCAGTAACTAAAAGCCGGGTAGCATGCATGAAAATTCTCTCTCTTTTCAGTGATGAATGTTGAACAGCCATGCTTTTTTAGTCTCCGGCATTCTAGCTACAGCAATTCCGCAACGGCCAGCGCATCCATATCCGTATAAACCTGGTTCTCTCCGCCCATACCCCAGCAAAAGGTGTAATTCTTAGTCCCCACTCCGGCGTGAATCGACCAGCCCGGAGAAATCACCACTTGTTTATTCGCGATAACGATGTTGCGCGTCTGATGACCGGGCCCCATCAAATGAACAACCCGCTGATCGGCATCGATATCGAAGTAGAGATAAACTTCCGATCGCCTCATGTGCGTATGCGGCGGCATGGTGTTCCATACACTTCCAATTGCGAGTTGCGTAAACCCCATAACCAGCTGGCAACTCCGCGTTCCCTCCAAGTGAATCAACTTTGTAATTTCGCGAAGATTTGCGGTCTCAGGTTTGCCAAGCGTCACTCTCGGTTGCGCAGCAGAACGTATCAACTGGGTCGGATATACAGCGTGAGCGGGATAACTGAGCAGGTAAAACTCCGCCGGGACCCTTGCATCGGCGCTCGAAAAAATGATCTCCTCATTGCCGCGACCCACGTACAGCGCATCTAGTTTGGCCAATTCGTACGCGGTGCCATTCACCGTGACCGTGCCTGAACCACCGATATTCAGAACACCGAGCTCACGCCGCTCAGTAAAATAGGTGGCCTTCAGCGCATCATCAGTGGGCAGCGCAATCGGCTTGTCCCCGGGTACGACCGAGCCAATAACTGTCCGATCGAGGTCCACATACCTAAGCTCAATCTTGCTTTCTGCAAAAATATCTTCGATCAAGAATGTTTCACGCAGTTCCTCCGTTGTCATGGTGCGATAACGAACCGCATCGGCCACCTGCAAAATCTTCATTCCCTCACTCTTTCTTGAATCATGAACCTCAACCATTTCGCCTGGGCTACTTCCAGTTTTTGCTTGCCATGTGATCCATTTCAGAACCGGCCATAAGGAACGCGCCCACTCCAAATACATAGCTCGATCCCGGCGTGTACTCGCCCGGAGCGGCGCCTACAGGTTGAATGGAACCGAGACGGCCATCGGCGTAAATGCGTTTGACCATTCCTTCCCAGCCCCGCCGCACAACAGGACTGTAACGCTTTGCGTCCAGCACGTGATGATCGACGCCCCATGCCATCGCATATACGAAAAATGCCGACCCGGAGATTTCCGGATACGGATAGTCCGCCTCATCCAGCAACCCCGGTCGCCACAGTCCATCATTGCTTTGCAAGGTCGCCACAGCATCCGACATCTGCCGCAGTTTCTCAACATAGAATGGCCTCCGAGGATCGTTCGCCGGCAAATTCTCGAGCACACGCACCAATCCGCCCATCACCCAGCCATTGCCTCTCGACCAAAAAACCTTCCTTCCGTTTTTCTCCCGCTTATCAAAATAAGAGTTGTCGCGGAAGAACAAATGCTCCTGCTTATCCCACAGAAGTTCAGCGGTAATCTTCCATTCACGGTCCATGTAATCCAGATACTTGGTCTCATGTGTGGTTGCAGCCAACCCACTCCACACCGGCGGAGCCATGAACAATGCATCGCACCACCACCACACCGGCTTATTCGCATCGTCCGGCAACCGCATCACTTCGTCGAATTCCGATTGCGTCGGGTGAATCCGTTCCGGCTCCGGTTTCTCATGATAAAGCCACAGATAAGACTGCCCGATCGCCTGATCGTCCGCATGTATTTTTCTTGGGCCCAGCGTCCAGGCATAGTGCTCGGCAACTTTCAAAACCAGGTCGCGATAACGAGGCTCCTTGAGCGTATCGGAAGCCGACAAGAGTCCGGCATAGAGTGTAGCAAACGTCCAATCCTGGCTGGGCGTGTCCGCAACGCGCGCGCTTTCCCAGTCCGCAACTTTGTGCATCGCCGCGTGAATCGCCAATGGTGTGACGGCCGCCGAAAGATCGGTGGCCAGTGGTCCCGGATCGGCGGGTGCGTCGCCAACGGATGCGAGTCGCTCATTGGTGGTCAGCGCGGTTTGAGCACGCCCTCGCCACCACCCCAAACTCAACATCGCGCAACACGCGAGAACTAAAAAATATTTTTGCAGCACCAGAGTTCCCTTCATTGCAGTTCCAACCTCACATATCTATTTTGCGAAATTCAGCCCATCCATCCTTAACCTTGGTTGAGCAAAATAATACTAGCCCCTATCCGGCCCAAGCTTTGACTCAGTCAAACAACCCGGAAGGCGTCGTGTCCTTTCCGCATCTCCCGCTCCCGCAGCCACGTGAAAATCACGGGCGTAACAATCAGCACATGAAGCAGTGAACTGACCATCCCTCCCAGCACAGGCGCGGCTAGCGGTCTCATGAATTCTGCGCCGGTACGCGTGGACCAAAGCAGCGGCAACAACCCCGCCACAACCGTGGCAACCGTCATTACCTTGGGCCGCAACCTCAACAACGCCCCCTCCATCACCGCCGCGTGCAGGCCTTCGCGCGTGAGATGGCCATCAGCCTCTCTGCGTCGCGCCACCGCCTCCTCAAGATAAATCACCATCACTACGCCGGTCTGTACCGCGGTTCCGAACAGCGCTATGAACCCAACCCACACAGCGACCGAAAAATTAAGCCCCAGCGCCTTAACCAGGAACACACCACCTGTAAGCGCGAAAGGAACTGCCAGCAGCACGTGCGCTGCCTCCTTCGCAGAGCCATACGTGCGGTAAAGCAGCGCGAATATCACTACCAGTACCAGCGGTATAACCATTTCAAGCCGCCTCCGCGCGCTGATTTGATTCTCGTACTGGCCGCTCCACTCAACGTAATATCCCGTGGGCATCTTGACCTTCTGCGCCACCGCTTTTTGAGCCTGTTCAACAAACCGCCCCACATCGCGTCCGCGCACATTCAGCAACACTGACCCGCGCAGCAACCCATTCTCACTGCTGATCATGGACGGGCCCATCGTCGTCTTGATATTCACCACTTTGTTCAAAGGAACCTCGGCGCCGTTAATGCCCGTCACCAGCACATCGCCTAATTGCAACGGATTTGCGCGGAAGTCGCGCGCATAACGAACACGCACGGGAAAACGCTGACGACCTTCGATCGTTGTGGTCAGATTCTTCCCTCCCACCGCAGTCTCGATCGTGTCTTCAACATCGCCAACGTTAAGCCCGTAGCGATCCGCCGCTTCGCGATCGACCGTCATCTCAAGATACGGCGAACCCGTTGTCCGCTCCGCATACAGATCCGTCGCGCCTGGGATCTGGCTCACCACTTCCTTGATTTCTTCCGACTTTTGTTCAATCACATCCAGGTCAGGGCCGAAAACCTTGATGCCGATCTGCGTGCGAATGCCCGTTGAAAGCATGTCAATGCGATTGCGAATCGGCTGCGTCCAGATATTCGTAACGCCCGGAATCTGCAGCTTCTGATCAAGACGCGCCAGGATTGCATCTTTGGTAAGCCCCTTCGGCCACTGATCCTTGGGCTTGAACGTAATGGTTGTCTCCGACATGTTCACTGGCGCTGGATCCGTAGATGTTTCCGCGCGCCCTACCTTTCCCACAACCATTGCAACCGCTGGATCGGCGGAAATAATCAGATCTTGCTGACGCAAAATCTTCGTCGCTTCAGTCAGCGAGATGCGCGGATCGGTGATAGGCATGAACAGCGCCGTCTCTTCATCCAGCGGCGGCATGAACTCTGAGCCGATAGTCGTCGCTGTATAGATCGCGGCGCCGAACAACGCCAGCGCGGCCCCCAGCGTGATAGCCCTATGACGCAATGCCCAGCTTAGAGCGGGCCTGTAGATCGCCCGCAACAATCGCATCACTGGATTTTCTTCCTCCCGATGCAATTTGCCGCGAATGAGAAATGTGCATAAGACCGGCACCAGCGTGATCGCCAGAATAGTGGACCCCACCATCGCAAACGTCTTTGTGAAAGCCAGCGGGTGAAACATCTTCCCTTCCATCCCCGTGAGCGCGAACACCGGCACGAACGCAAGAATGATGATGACCATCGCGAATGAAATTGGCCTGCCCACCAGTCGCGCGGCGCTCAGCGTAATCTCCCATATGTGCTCCTGGTAATTGCCGTGCTCCGTTTCATAGCGCTCTGCCTGCCGAATCACGTTTTCCGTCATCACGATTCCGGCGTCCACCAGTACGCCGATTGCGATGGCAATTCCGCCCAGCGACATAATGTTCGAGGAAATTCCCGCGCCGTTCATTAGCAGGAATGCCCCCAGGACCGCCAGCGGCAGCGGGATGGTAACAACCAGGATGCTGCGGAAATGCCACAGAAAAAGTACATGTGCCAGCGTGACCAGGACAATTTCTTCAATCAGCGCGTGACGTAGCGTCTCCACCGCATGATTGATCAGAATGCTGCGGTCATAGAACGGCACGATCCGCACGCCGGCGGGAAGTCCGGGCTGAATCTCTCCGATCTTTACCTTGATTGCATCAATCACTTCGCGAGCATTTGCGCCATAACGAATTACTACAACACCGCCGACCGCTTCTTTGCCGTCTTTATCCAGAACGCCTCGTCGAAACTCCGGCCCAAGTTGCACGTTGGCTACATTACCAACGGTCACAGGTGTTCCGTTGTAAGCGGCGAGTGAAATATCCTCAATGTCCTTAAGACTGCGAATCAATCCAATGCCGCGGACCATCTCTTCCGTATTGCCAACCTCCAAGACTTTCGCGCCTACATTATTATTGCTGCGTTCTACCGCACTCACCACGTCTTTGAGAGCCACGTTGTAAGCACGCAGCTTGATCGGGTCAAGATCGATCTGGTACTGCTTCACGAATCCGCCCACACTCGCAACCTCGGCCACGCCGGGCACGGAGTTGAGCTGATACTTGATGAACCAGTCTTGAATTGAATGCAGCGTGCCGCTGTCATACGGTCCCTCCACCGTGTACCAGAAGACCTGCCCCACTCCCGTCGCATCGGGCCCCATCATCGGCGTCACGCCCGAGGGAAGAAAGCTGCCCGCAAGACTAAGCCGTTCGAGCACGCGCGTGCGAGCAAAGTAAATGTCGACTGAATCCGAAAAAATCACGTTAACCATTGAGAAGCCGAACGCGGATGCCGATCTCACGGTGCGAACGTGCGGCAGTCCCTGCAGATTCACCGTTAGCGGGTATGTGATCTGGTCTTCCACCTCTTGCGGACTGCGGCCCGGCCAATCGGTAAACACGATTACCTGGTTTTCGCTCAAGTCTGGAATCGCGTCAATCGGCGTATGGATCAGCGCCCAATAGCCCCACACCGCCAGCACTGCATACACGCCCAGAATCAGCCACCGGTTTTTCATTGAGAATTCGATTATGCGGTTGATCATTGCCTATTCCTCAAGGTCGTGCTCACTTGGCGCTTATGTGCGTGTGCGTTGATGCGATAACTCCATTGTTCTTTCGCGCCTCGACAACAACAGTCCATGAGCCCGCAATCGGGGCCTGCCCTTTCGCGATATAGATCTGCTGGCCGGATACCCATGTCGCGTCGAAGCTGCTTTTCATCTCCGGCATATTCATGGCCGGCATGGCCGGCATCACCAGCGTCACTGTCACATGCGCATCGGCGATCGCCTTACCATCCCCGCCCACAAGTGCTACAAGAAACTGATTGTCTCCACCGGCCTTCAGCGGATTAGGAGCGGATCGGAAATCAATCTTCGCGCCATTGCTTTTCGTCGCTGGAGCCGCCGCTGCCGACGATTCCCCGCCAAACTCTTTCGACCCTCCATAGAGTCCAGACATACCCGAGCTCAATTGCGCCTGCGAATCAATCAGGAAGTTGCCGTTCAGCACGACTCTGTCGCCCAACGCCAGACCGCTGATAACCGGAAGCAAGTCATCGGCAGGCGCGCCCACCTGCACTTCGCGCGCTTCAAACAAGCCGTTGGGCCGTGCCAGGTAGACGATCTTGCGTGTGCCCGTATCCAGCACTGCCGAGCGCGGAATTACAATCGTTGCTTGCGCCGCGCGGCTTACAAAGTTCGCGCTCACAAACATGCCGGGCAGCAGACGCATTCCCGGATTCGCAAGATGAACGTGCACTGGCACAGTGCGCGTCTGCGGATTGGCCGACGGCTCAATAAACTCCACATGCCCGCGCAGCGTCTGACCGGGAAGTGCTTCAGCCGTAATATCCACTTCTTGTCCTTGATGAATCTGCTGCAGTTGCTCTTCATAGACATCGGCTTTGATCCACACTTCACTTAAATCGGCCAGGGTCAGCAGAGTCTCGCCCGCATTCACAAATTGGCCCTGCGTCACCTTACGTTCAACCACCGTACCGGAACTGTTTGCGTAGATCGTGACGTGCGGAATGCCAGCCGTCGCGGCCGCATTGATTTGCTTACCCGCAACGCCCCAAAGTTCCAGCTTGCGTTGGCTGGCCGTCACAAGCGTGTCTGCCTGCGAACGCGCAAATGTGTCATCGGATTGCTGAAGCTGTTTGCGATTCTCCTGCGCCAGCCGGTACTCTTCAATCGCTGTCGCCACTTCAGGACTGTATAAATCCGCCACTGCCTGCCCACGCCGTACCCGCTCGCCGGTGTATTGCACATAAAGCTTGTCAACCCGACCACCGATCCATGCGCTCATTGACGATAGTTGCGACTCCGGTTGCTCCACGCGCCCAAACGCATCAATGCCGGTCTTTAACGCCGCGGTCCGAACTTCGGCCACTTGTACCCCGGCCGCCGTAATCTCAGCCGGGGTCAACTCCACCGTTGTGCCCGGCTCAGTTCCCTGTTGCTTGCCCTGTCCCCCTGATGGCCGAGCGCCCACGGACTGGTTACTTACATCCGGCGACGCCGCAACAGATCGCATCTGTTTCGCGAACAGAAATCCCACAACCAGCGCCGCCACCAGAATTCCCGAGCCAGCCCCCATTGCGAATACTTTTCTCTCATTCACTGTCATCTGTTTTCCCTCTCTGTTCGCGAATTCTTCATATCATCGATAGGGCCGCCAACCGCGCGTTCCAACTGCGCCATGCCTGCGTCGATCGCAGCGGAAGCCTTGTAGTAAGCGGTCTGGATATCCAGCAGCAGGTTCTGCGCGTCGATCAAGCTCATAAACTCTGCGCGATTGTTCTGGTAAGCGGCTGTCGATGCCTTGAACGAAGCCTCCGCCTGCGGCAGCAGCGTGTCGCGATACAGCTTCACCCGCCGCTCTCCCGCCTCCACCTCTATCTGCGCCTGGCGAATTTCAAGAAAAACCGTCGCTGATCGCGCATCGAGTTCCGCCTGGGCCACATCCGTCGCCGCATCCGCCTGCTTCGCCTCGCCGTCATGACGGTCGCGATTCAACCACGGAAGGTTCATCGAGCCCTCAACCATGTATGCGTTGCGCGCCATTGAACCCGTAGGCATCAGCATGTATCCCAGCGCCGCCGTAAAGTCGGGTTTCATTGCAAGGCGCGTCAGCATTCCCTGGTCCCTCGACTTCCCAATCTCCGCCCGCAGCGCCGCCAGCTCCGGCCTGTGCTCAAGTGCCGCCTGCTCCAGGTCTTCAAGTGCCGGCAAGGTTGCGGGCGTTGCATAGTTGCCGGCTATCTCAAACGCTTCATCCGGACGCCTACCCATCATCGCGTTGAGCTGCGCCTGCGCCGCATCCCGCTCCTCTTGAAGTTCGATCAGCTGTTCGTTTAGCCGCGTCAACGCCATCTGTGCGCGCAGCACGTCGGCTTGCGGCACCTTGCCGGTGGTGTACTGTGCCAGGGCGACGTCCAGCGCTTCTTTCAGCAATGACCGTTGCCGATCCTGCACGCGTATTTCATCGGCGTTCCTCATCAAGTCAGAACACAAGCTGCGCGCTTCCGCCGAGACATCGTGGCGCAATGTCTCAAGCTCAATGGCCAATTCATTCGCTTCGTCTCCCGCCAGCTTTGCGCGCATGTCGCGCTTCTGCCTGTTCGGGAAAGTTTGCTGCAGCATCACCATGATCTGCGCGTCGTTGAGATCCCACGGCCGCGTCACGGGAGTACTCCAATCCCGCACCATGAGCATGGGATCATCAAGATCGCGGGCAGTCGTTGTGTTCAGTTTTGCCAGCGACAAGCGCCGCACAGCTACTTGAATTTTCGGGTCAGCCTGCAGAGCCGCGGCAACAACATCATCCACTGACATGGCCTGAGCGCCGGCTGCGGGCACCGGCGCTAAACCCACACCGTTCTGCGCGAGCAACATCATGGGAAACGCCGAAAACATCAGCGCCAAAATGCGATAGGACTTCACTTTTCAACTCCATACAAACAGGGCAAGTGAGATTCTCCAAGGCGCACGAATCCGTGCCTTGGCAAGCCACAGCGGAGTGAAAAGCTAGATTCTCAGGCTGAATGAGCCGCCAGGCGGCGACTGCGGAGGGATGACCTTAGCCATGGTCCGGTGGATCGAAGGAAGGCTCCTCTTCGAAACCGCGACAAGCTGAACAACAAGTGCCTGCGCCACGGTTGGGAACCCGATGGCTGCAGCAACCGCGGGAAGAGGCGTTCGGACAGTGCAGCAATCCGTCTTTGCCGCATCCCCGGCCGGCGACTCTGGCATGCAACAACTGTGCGCGCTGCTTCGAGCAGATTGCACGCAGACAGAAAATGGCGCCAACAGCATTCCCATCAGTAGGATAGCCATCGCCGACCGTTTGAATGCCGCTTGCAACATGGTTTCAGCCTATCACGCCTGTAATTCTTTGCGGTGATGTGGGTCACCTGCAGCCTACTGACCGAACAGTGGATTGGTCGACCTTTCGGCTCCTTGCGCGCAAACATTCGAGTTGTGCCGCTCACGCCCTTTTGGTAAAATTGGGCGACACATGGTCTGCACTTCCCCAGCCCGTCTCTGTTGTTGCCTGTCGAACAATTTCGACGGGTGTCCCTGTTAGTCTCTGATCTCCTGTAAGAATCGATCGAGAAGACTCACCCGTAGCTGAATAGCCGGGTCAGTTTCCATTTCGTTCCGGCCCTCAGCATCCCCTTCAAAGCACCGAGGTTTCATGCCGATCGCCGAACGCTCTATCCCGCTGAACTCCCCGCCGGCAAGTTCCACCCCCGCGCAGCCCACAAAGCCGCTGAGCCACCTCCGCCTCCTGGAAGCGGAGAGCATTCACATCCTGCGCGAAGTGGCTTCGGAATTCGAGCGTCCGGTGATGCTCTATTCAGTCGGCAAGGATTCCTCTGTAATGTTGCGGCTGGCGCAAAAGGCCTTTTATCCCGGTCCAATTCCCTTCCCCCTCCTGCATATCGACACCGGCTTCAAATTCGCGGAGATGCTTTCATTTCGCGATGAGATGGCCCGCTCTGTAGGTGCGGAACTGCTGGTGTGGCGCAACGAAGTCGCCATCGCCGCGGGAACCAATCCCATTGCGCTCGATACCAAGCGCTGCTGCGGCCTGCTCAAGACACAGGCGCTCCTTGACGCCCTCCGCCATTTCAATTTCGACGCAGCTTTCGGCGGCGCCCGTCGCGACGAAGAAAAATCGCGCGCCAAGGAACGCATCTATTCTTTCCGCGACAGTGCCGGACAATGGGATCCTAAAAATCAACGCCCCGAGCTTTGGAATCTCTATAACGCGCGTGTACATCCAGGAGAAAGCATTCGTGTCTTTCCGCTTTCCAATTGGACCGAAATGGATGTCTGGCAGTACATCCACGAGGAAAAAATTCCCGTGGTTGATTTGTACTTCGCCAAGGAACGACCCATGTACATTCGCGGCGAAGCGCTGCTTCCCATCGAGCAGTCTTTCGTCGCTCGCCTCGGCGAGAAGCCGCAGCTTGTCAAATCGCGCCTGCGTTCGCTGGGTTGCAGCCCCTGCACAGGCGCCATTCGCTCGGATGCCGAAACCATTCCCGACATCATCGCCGAACTGTTGTCGTTTCGATCCTCGGAGCGTGCCAATCGCGCGATTGACCATGACCAGGATGGCTCCATGGAGATCAAGAAGCGGGAGGGCTACTTCTAAATGGGCGCTCTCACCGTACCAAGTTTCTCTATTCAGGAATTCCTGCAGGAGGAGCGCGAGAAGGATTTATTCCGATTCTCCACAGCCGGAAGCGTCGACGACGGCAAGTCCACGCTCATTGGCCGCCTGCTTTATGACACGCAGTCCGTCTATGATGACCAGGTCCGCTCCATCGAAGGCAAAGGTACAACCGCGCCCGGCCAAATCGATTTCGCCCTGCTCACCGACGGCCTGCGCGCGGAACGCGAACAAGGCATCACCATTGATGTTGCTTATCGCTACTTCTCCACCAAGCGGCGGAAATTCATCATTGCGGATACGCCCGGCCATGAACAGTACACGCGCAACATGGCCACGGGTGCTTCAACGGCGGATGCCGCTGTTGTTCTGATTGATGCCGCCAAAGGAGTGCTGGTCCAGTCAAGGCGTCATGCTTACATCGCGTCGTTGCTTCGCGTCCGCCATGTCCTCGTTGCGGTCAACAAGATGGATTTGATCGGGTATGACGAATCCGCGTTTCGTGCTATTCAGCGCGACTTCACGCTGGTCCTCGATCAGATCGCCGCGGACACCGGCAATCCCGTCGATTCCTCGTTTGTACCGGTCAGCGCCCTGGCCGGCGACAACATCGTTCACCGTTCCCACGTCATGCCGTGGTACCGCGGTCCATCGCTGCTTGAATTGCTTGAAGGCCTTCCCTCGGCCCTCAATACCCGCGCCGATGCGTTCCGCTTTCCCGTACAGCGCGTTCTGCGTCCCGACCACACTTTCCGCGGATTCGCAGGACAGATCGCTTCGGGAACAATCAGGCCCGGCGACAGCATCACCGTGCTTCCTTCCGGGAGAAGCGCCGAGGTAGAACGCATTGTCACCTTCGACGCGGATCTTGAAGAAGCATACGCCCCCCTCTCCGTGACTCTTGTGCTGAATCACGAACTCGACATCAGCCGCGGCGACCTTGTCGTCGCTTCCCAAGCACAAGCCACGGTCTCAAAAAGCATTACTGCTTCCCTCGTTTGGATGGATCAGCAACCCCTCGCGCTCAACCGTCGTTACATGTTGAAACACACCAGCCAGACAGTCCCCGCAGTGATCGCAAATCTCGAGTACCGCACCGACATTAATTCGCTGGTGCATGAGCCGGCCCAGACGCTTGAGATGAATGGCATCGGTGTGGTGGTTCTAAACTTGCTCCGTCCTATCGCGCTTGACCTCTATTCCGAAAATCGTTCCACCGGTGCTTTCATCTTGATTGACCCTGAAAGCAACGCCACCGTTGCGGCAGGAATGATCAATGCAATCTCGCGATTGACCGAAAACGAGGCCTCCGCCGCAAACCAGTCGGGCGCGGTCACTGGGATTGAACGCTCCGCACGTTGGGGCCATCGTGGAGGCCTGCTTGAGTTGAGCGGCCCTGCCGACTTGGTTGACCAGATTGAGCGCTCG
>Ga0302319_10005424_pt1 | contig 25633 bp, 16 predicted proteins | sample Bog_T0_2_FD_203319 | JGI IMG/M metagenome (GOLD analysis project Ga0302319, IMG submission 203319) | Peat permafrost microbial communities from Stordalen Mire near Abisko, Sweden - Bog_T0_2 | ecosystem: Environmental > Terrestrial > Soil > Wetlands > Peat | place: Sweden: Abisko, Stordalen Mire...
CGAGCGCCTTGCCGCCGCCGCACGCGGACATTGAACGGCATCGCTTTTTAGTTGCATAAAGCAACTGATTGTGCCAACCTCGGTTCCGGTAACCGCAGGTGGCCGAATGCCGCGTCTCAAACCGAACGACTCCCCGTGTTCCGCCGCGTGCGCTCTCGAGCTGCTCGGCGAGCGCTGGACACTGCTGCTCATCCGCGAAGCCGTGTTCGGCACGCGCCGCTTCGATGCCTTCGCGGCGCATCTCGGCATTGCGCGCAACGTGCTCGCCACGCGGCTGGCGCGGCTGGTGGAGGCCGGAATCTTCGCGATGCGTCCCGTGGCGGGCGGGTCCCGCCGGGAGGAATACCGGCTCACGGCGAAGGGCCGCGACACGGTGCCGATTCTCATCGCCTTGCTGCAATGGGGTGACGCGTGGCTGCAGACGCCGCAGACCGTGCCGCTGCTGCTCCTCGACCGGCGACGGCGGCGTCCGCTGCCGCGCATGCGTCCTACCGATGCCGATGGCCGGGTGCTGGACTTGCCTGACATGGACTGGCGGCCGGGCCCCGGAGCGGGCGATCCACGCATCGCACCGCTGGTCGCCGCCTACGCGGCGCAGCGCCGCGCGTGATGGTCCCGCCATGATCCCATCGACCGTCGTTCCATCGTCCCTGGTAGACGCCGTCGCGGCCGCGAGCATCGCCGCGAGCGCGGGCATCATCCTGTCCCTGGGTCTGCTGCACCTGCTGTTGACCTTTCGCGGCGCAAAGTTGCATCCTCGCGATCCGGAACTCGAGGCCCGCTTGAAGTCCGCGCAGCTCATCATCAGCCGCGAGTCGTCGATGTGGAATGCCTGGGTGGGTTTCAACGCCAGCCACTCGTTCGGAGCGATCTGGTTTGGCGCCGTGTATGGATACCTCGCCCTCGTCCACCGCAGCCTGCTGCTCGGATCGGCGTTCCTGCTCGGACTCGGCTTCCTGCTGCTCCTCGGCTACCTCACGCTCGCCAAGCGCTACTGGTTCCGGGTGCCCTTCCGCGGCATTTTGCTGGCGTGCCTGTTCTATGCGGCGGGACTCGTGTGCGTGTGGAGCTGACGGGCCGCCGCCACCTGCTCGAGCGCTTCTGCGCAGTCGCGACGCGCCGCAATTTCCTCTAGATCGGTGTCGAGCTTGCGCTGCCAGTTCGGATATTCGTGATAGGTCCCCGGCACGTTCACCGGATCGACCATGCCGAGGAGATCCTCGATCTGCACGGCGGCGAGCGCCGAATTCGAGCGTGCGAGATAGACGTGCAGCGCCTGGGCCAGCGCCGGCGTGAACGGCTCCTCGGCGGTGGCCGGGTGCGCCGGCGCAAGCCCCTCCCGGTGCAGCGCCTCGAGCAGCTCGCGGCGATCCAGCTGCCGTCCGCGGCGAACTTCGCTGATCGCCGCCTCGCTCGGATACAGGTTCAGCCGCTCGCGCAGTTCGATGTCGAGTCCATCCCAGTAGCTCTTGAGGGTCGGCATGTCGTGCGTCGTCACCGTGGCGAGCGCAGCCCGCGCGAACTCGTCGGGACGGCGGAACTCGCCACCCTGCTTCTCGAACAGCAGCACCTTGTAGTGATAGAGACCGTACTGCGGCATGGCCTCCCGCATCTCGTCCGGCACCACGCCAAGATCCTCACCGACCACGAGGCAGCGATTGCGCGCGCTCTCGAGCGTCGCCACGGTGAGCAGCTGGTGCAGCGGATAATGCACGTACGCACCCTCGGTGGGCGAATGTCCCGCCGGCACCCACCATAGGCGGAACAGCGACATCACGTGATCGACGCGCAGCGCGCCGTAGAAGCGCATGTTGTCGCGCAGCAGACGCACGAACCCACGCAAGCGCTGCGCTTCGAGGAACACCGGATCCTGCGGCGGTATCCCCCAGCCCTGGCCGCGCAGCGCGAGCGGGTCGGGCGGCGCGCCGATCTCGGCGCCCATGCGGTACATGGTCTGATCCATCCAGGTCTCCGAGCCGCCCGGATTCGCGCCCACCGCATAATCCCCGTACAAGCCGATCGGCATGCCGAGTTCCCGGGTCAACGCCTGGACCCCGGCGAGCTGTCCCTGCGCCAGCCACTGCAGGTACAGAAAGAACTCCACCGACTGAGCCTCTTGCTGCGCGAATTCCCGGACAGCCGCCCCCGCGGGGTCGTGGAAGGCGTGCGGCCAGTTCAACCAGCCCGAGGCCGCGCCCGCGGTCGTGCAGAAGTGGCGGTCGAGCGCATCGAACAACGCGTGCAGGCGCAGCGGCTCGCCGCCGGCCGCCACGAACGCGGCGAAGCCGTTCGCGCGCGCGTTCGCAACGGCCTGATGACCGCGGCGAAATTCCGCATGCAGGAGTTCGAGTATCTCCATCTTGAGCGCCGCCACTCCCGCGTAGTCGACCAGCGGCGCGGCGCGCAGCGCCGCCATGCGCGCGAGAAAGTCGGGCTGTGCAACCCGCGCGCGCGCCGCCGCACAGTCGGCGAATTCGGGCACCGCGGGCACGGCGATGTACAGCACGTTGAGGAAATGCCGGTTCGAGGCGCTGTATGGACTCGCCCGCGCCGGATCCGCCGGCGCGAGCGCATGCAGCGGATTCACACCGACGAAGCCTGCGCCGTGCGCGGCCGCCCAGCGGACCAGGCGCTCCAGGTCCGCGAAATCGCCCATGCCCCAGTTGTCCCGCGAGCGCACCGTGTAGAGCTGCGCCGCGAGTCCCCACAATCTGCCGCCCGCCGCGATCTGCGCCGGTTGGTAGCATGTGGGCGGCGAAATGACGAGCTGGCAGCGCTGCGGCTCGCCCGCCGCGATGCGCGCCTCGAGCTCGTGGTAACCGGGCGGCAGATCCACCGGCAGCTCGAAGCGGCGCCGGGTGACCCAGGACCCATCGACCTCGACGCGCGAGAGTTCCGGACAGTCGCCGGTCGCGATCACACCCTCGCGGCGGGATCCATCCTCGAGGCGCACCGACCACCGGAAGCTGCCGCCGAACTCGCGCGCCGCCACGTTGATGTCGAAGCCCACGCGCGGGCCGTGCGACGCCGCGAGCGGCGGCAGGAGCTCGCGCGAGCGCAGGCCCTCGAGCCGCGCGACCTCCGCGGCGAGCGCCGAGTCATCTGCAACGTCGCAGCCCATCGCACGCAGCAGCGCGCACTTCGTCGCCAGGCTGAAATACTGCAGGGCGCCGCGATAGTCGTGATAGGCATCGCCGATGCCCCGCAACCGGGCGAGCCGTTCGAGCAAGTTTGGATCCACGATGCTCAGCACTCCAATAGCGCAACGCTGCGCGCCTGCAGGGAATAGACCACGGCCGCGGCGACCGCTTCGGGCACGGCCGCTTCGGGCGCGGCCGCTCCGGGCGCGGCCGCTCCGGGCGTGGCCGTTTGCGGCAGCGCCGTATCGAAGCGGCGCAGCCAGCGGCCGCCTGTAGGCGGCGGGGGCAGGCTGAACGGCACCGCGACCTCTCCCGCGTTCAGCAGCAAGAGCAGGCCCGCATCCGCGTCCCGCTTGCGGAACCACACCCCCAGCGTGCGCAGGTTCCCGTCGCCCCATTCAGCATTGGTCAATTCGCCTGCGCGCGAATTCAGCCAGGTTACATCCTTCGCACTGGCGCGCGACACCGCGCCCTTCAGGAACGTCTCGCGGCGGAATTCCGGGTGTTCGCGCCGCAGCTGCGCAAGCTGCGCCACGAATTGCACCAGACCGGCATGCTCCACCGCGAGCCGCCAGTCGACCCAGGAAATCTCGTTGTCCTGGCAATAGGCATTGTTGTTGCCGCGCTGCGTACGGGCAAATTCATCGCCCGCCTGCAGCATGGGAACTCCCTGTGAGAGGAACAGGGTGGCAAGCAGATTGCGCATCTGGCGCTTGCGCAACGTCCGGATCGCCGGGTCCGCGGTGGGACCTTCGACGCCGCAGTTCCAGCTCAAGTTGTGTCCGTGGCCGTCGGCGTTGCCTTCGCCGTTCGCCTCGTTGTGCCGGTCGTCGTACGAAACCAGGTCACACAGGGTGAAGCCGTCGTGTGCGGTCACGAAGTTCACACTCGCCGTCGGCTTGCGGCCGCCGTGGCGGAACAAGTCGCTGGATCCGGCGAGCCGCTCGGCGAGTTCGCCCACCTTGCCGCCTTCACCGCGCCAGAAGGCGCGCACCGTGTCGCGGTAGCGGTCGTTCCACTCCGACCAGCCGGGCGGAAAACGGCCGAGCTGGTAGCCGCCCCAGCCGATGTCCCACGGCTCGGCGATGAGCTTGATGTAGGAGAGGGCGCGCTCGGCGCGCAGCGCCTGGAAGAAGGCGCCCTGCGGATCGAAGCCGTTCGCCTCCCGCCCGAGGATCGTTGCGAGGTCGAAGCGAAAGCCGTCGACGTGCATTTCCTCGACCCAGTACTTCAGGCAGTCGATGATCAGGGTCCGCACCTGCGGGTGCTCGCAGCGGACCGTGTTGCCGGTGCCCGTGAGATTCTCGTAAAAACGCTCATCGCCCGCCACGAGCCGGTAATACGCCGGGTTGTCGATTCCGCGCAAGCCGAACAGCGGCCCGGTCTCGTTGCCCTCGGCCGTGTGGTTGAATACCACGTCGAGAATCACCTCGATGCCGGCGCCGTGCAGCGCCTTCACCATGACCTTGAACTCTTCGATGGGGTCGCCGACTGCATATTGGGGCGCCGGCGCGAACCATGCGACCTGGTTGTAGCCCCAATAATTGACGAGACCGCGCTCCCGCAGGAACGCCTCGCTGGTGAACGCCTGACACGGCAGCAACTCCACGGCCGTGACGCCGATCGCGCGCAGATGCTCGAGCACGGGCGGCGCGGTGAGACCGAGATACTTGCCGCGCCAGTCTGCGGGCACACCCGGATGCAGCTGCGTGTAGCCCTTCACGTGCAGCTCGTAGATGACACTGTCGCGCCACGGAATCGATGGCGGATGATCGGTCCCCCAGTCGAATTCCGAGTGCGTGACGTACGCGCGTGGCGGCGGATCGGCTGTGACCGCCCGCGCGTAGGGATCGAGAAGCGCCGCGCTCGCATCGCAGCGCTGGCCCTTCGCCGCATCGGTGGGTCCGTGCACGCAATAGGCGTAGCGCGTGCCCGCACCGGCATGCCGCGGCGACACCGCGCCGTGCCAGATGTCGCCGGTGCGGACAGGCAGATCGTGGCGCACGAGCTCGCCGCCCGCGGCGTCGAAGAGGATCAATTCGACGCGCGTCGCCAGGCTCGAGAACACGGCAAAATTCACGCCCCGTTTCGTGCACGTGGCGCCGAGCGGTCGGGGCAGCCCCGGTTGGATTGGCTTCACACCGCGGGTCCGGTGAACACCACGGCGCCCAATGGCGGCAGATCGAGGCGCAGCGATTGCTCGAATCCCTGCCAAGGTCCGCCGGATGCCATCACGAGCGACTGGCGGTTGTAGCCGGAGCCGCCGAACCGGGGGTCGTCCGAGTCGAGCAGTTTGCGATACTGGCCGGGCTCGGCCACCCCGATGCCATAGTGATCGCGCGGCACGGGCGTGGCATTGAACACCCATGTGAGCGGCGCACCCTGGTCACCCCCGGTGCAGCGGCGCTGGAACGCCCACACGCTGTCATCGGCGTTGTGCAGGTCCACCCAGCGAAAGCCTTCATGATCGCAATCGCTGCCGTGCAGCTGCGGGCTCGCGAGATAGAGCCGGTTCAGTTCGCGCACGAAATCCGCGAGCGCGCGGTGCGACGGATCGCCGAGCAGGCGCCAGTCGATCTCCTCGGAGTGCCGCCACTCGTGCCACTGGCCGAATTCCGAGCCCATGAAAGAGAGCTTCTTTCCCGGATGGGCGGTCATGTACGCAAGCAGCAGCCGCACATTGGCGCGCTTCTGCCAGTCATCGCCGGGCATCTTGCCGAGCAGCGAATGCTTGCCGTGCACGACCTCGTCGTGCGAGATCGGCAGGATGAACTTCTCCGACCAGGCGTACATGAAGGAGAACGTGATCAGCTGATGGTTGTAGCGCCGGTGCACCGGATCGAGGGTCATGTACTTCAGCGTGTCGTTCATCCAGCCCATGTTCCACTTGAAGTCGAAGCCGAGGCCGCCGTGCTCGGGCGGCTGCGTCACGCCGGGAAACGCAGTCGACTCCTCGGCGATCATGAGCGCGCCCGGGTACTCGCGGTGCACGGCGGAGTTCAGCTGGCGCAGGAAATCGATCGCCTCGATGTTCTCGCGCCCGCCATGGCGGTTCGGCAGCCATTCGCCGGCCTTGCGGCTGTAGTCGAGATACAGCATCGAGGCGACGGCATCGACGCGCAGCCCGTCCACGTGAAACCGGTCGAACCAGTAAAGGGCGTTCGACACCAGAAAATTGCGCACCTCGTGGCGGCCGTAATTGAAGATCTTCGTGCCCCATTCGACGTGTTCGCCGAGCCGCGAATCCTCATGCTCGTAGAGCGCGGTGCCGTCGAAGAACGCGAGGCCGTGGTCGTCCCGCGGAAAGTGCGCCGGCACCCAGTCGAGCACCACGCCGATGCCCGCTTGGTGGCAGGCATCGACGAACTGCATGAACTCCTCCGGCGAGCCGTAGCGCGCCGTGGGCGCGAAATAGCCCGTGACCTGATAGCCCCACGATGCATCGAAAGGATGCTCGGCGATGCCCATGAGTTCGATGTGCGTGTAGCCCATGTCCCGGACATACGGAATGAGCTGCTGTGTCGCCTCGGACCAGCCGTTGAAGGGGGGTACGCGCTCCGCCCACGGCCTGCGCCAGGACCCCAGATGCACCTCGTAGGCGTTGAAGGGCTGCCGCGCCGCACGGCACCCGGCCCGCGCGTGCAGCCAGCCCGCATCGTGCCAGTCGAAGACGCCGCCCGCGGCAACCACCGAGGCGTTCGCGGGACGCAGCTGCATCGCGAAACCGTAGGGATCGGCCTTGAGCTTGAGACCTCCGCCGCGCGGCCGGATCTCGTACTTATATAGCGCGCCGGCACCGACGCCGGGGACGAAGGTCTCCCACACACCCGAGGAGCCGCGGCCGGCCATGGGCTGCGCGCGCCCATCCCACTGGTTGAAATCCCCGACGACGCTCACCCCCTCGGCGTTCGGCGCCCAGACGGCAAAGCGGGTGCCCTCCACCCCGTTGCGGTTTTCGGGATGCGCGCCGAGCTTTCCATAGATGCGCTCGTGGGTGCCCTCGCCGAACAAATGCAAGTCGAAATCGGTCAACGCGGATTCGGTCAACGTCGCAGACTTCCCGTGATCACCCTGGAGCAACCGGTCCGCCCGGTCATATGACCGGCTTCACGGCCCAGATGCGCTCGGCGTACTCGCGGATGCTGCGATCGCTCGAGAAGTAGCCCATGCTCAGGCAGTTGAGCACCGCCTTGTGGCTCCAGGCATCGGGATCGCGGTAGAGCTCATCAACCCGGTCCTGGGCCGCCGCGTAGGCCTCGAAATCCGCGAGCACGAGATACGGCTCGCCGTCGCCGAGCAGCCGCTGAATCACCGGCTTCGCATCATCCGGACGGGACGGCGAAAAGAAGCCGGAATCGATCAGGTCGAGCGTGCGCTGTAGCTGCGGATTACCCGCGATCTCGCGCCGCGGCACGTAGCCCGCGGCCCGCTTCGCCGCGACCTGCTCGGCGCTCAAGCCGAAGATGAACACGTTCTCCGCGCCCGCATGATCGCGAATCTCGATGTTCGCTCCATCGAGCGTGCCGATGGTGAGCGCGCCGTTCAGGGCCAGCTTCATGTTGCCGGTTCCGGATGCCTCCATGCCGGCGGTTGAGATCTGTTCTGACAGATCCGCGGCCGGCATGATCTTCTGCGCGAGCGATACATCGTAGTCGGGCAGGAAGGCCACACGCAACTTGTCGCGCACCGTCGCATCGGCGTTGATGGTGCGTGCCACGTTGTTGATCAGCTTGATGATCGCCTTCGCCATCGCGTAGCCGGGCGCGGATTTACCGGCGAAGATCACGGTCCGCGGCACGATGTTCGCCTGCGGATTGTCGCGGATGCGGTTGTAGCGATGCACCACGTAGAGCAGGTTGAGAAGCTGGCGCTTGTACTCGTGGATGCGCTTCACCTGCACGTCGAACAGCGAATCGACGCTGACCTCGACACCCGTGCGGCGCATGATCTCCTCGGCGAGACGCTCCTTGTTCGTGCGTTTGATGCCGCGGAAACGCTGCCGGAACAGCGGCTCGTCGGCCGCGCTCAAGATGCGGCCGATCTCCTCCAGATCGTTCTCCCAGGCGGGTCCGAGGCGTTCGGTGAGCAGCGCCGAGAGGCCCGCGTTCGATTGTTTCAGCCAGCGGCGCACCGTGATGCCGTTGGTGACGTTGATGAAGCGCTCCGGGAACATTTCGGCAAAATCGGCGAAGACGTGGCGGACCATGAGTTCCGAGTGCAGGCGCGCCACGCCGTTGACCTTGTGGCTGCCGATCACCGCGAGGTGCGCCATGCGCACGTGGCGGTAATCCTCCTCGGTGATGATCGACATGCGCCGCTGGCGCGCGAGATCGCCGGGAAAGCGCGCCGCCACGGCCGCGAGGAAGTCGCGGTTGATGAGATAGATGATCTCGAGATGCCGCGGCAGCAGCCGCTCGAACAGCGCCACGGGCCAGGCCTCCAGGGCCTCGGGCAGCAGCGTGTGATTCGTATAGGAAAACACCGCGGCGGTGATCTTCCAGGCAGCCTCCCAGGGCATGCCGCGCTCGTCCACGAGCAGGCGCATCAGCTCGGCGATCGCGATGGTCGGGTGGGTGTCGTTCAACTGGATGGCGAGTGCGTCGGGCAGCGATTCGAGCGTGCGGCCCTCGCTCAAATGCGTCACCAGCATGTCCTGCAGGCTCGCGCTCACGAAGAAGTATTGCTGCTTGAGCCGCAGCTCCTTGCCCTGCGGAGTCGAGTCGTCCGGGTAGAGCACCCGGGAGAGGTTCTTCGCCTCGATCTGTTCCTGGACCGCGGCGGTGTAATCGCCGGCGTTGAAGGCTTCGATGCGAAACGGGGTGATGCCGCGGCCCGACCAGAGCCGCAGGTGATTCACCGCCGCTGTGCGATTGCCGGGCACGAGCTGATCGAAGCCGATGGCGTAGATGTCGGTCGTGTCGACCCAGCGGTGCGGCGCATCCACGGCCGCCTCCGGTTCGGCGATGCTCCGCCCGCCGAAGCGCACCGTGTAGCGCGCGTTGCCGCGAGGCGTCTCCCAGGGATTGCGCAGGCGCAACCAGCTGCTCGCCACTTCGCGCTGGCCGCCGTCCGGGCCGATCACCTGCGTGAAGATGCCATAGTCATAGCGGATGCCATAGCCGATCGCCGGGTACTGCAGCGTGGCGAGCGAGTCGAGAAAACACGCGGCGAGGCGCCCGAGGCCGCCATTGCCGAGGCCCGGGTCCACCTCCTGGGCGGCGATGTTGTCAAGGTCGTGTCCCATTCCTCGCAAGGTGGCGCGCGCCTCCTCCACGAGGTCCCCCTCCAGACTCGCGAGGGCGTTCATCAGGGAGCGGCCCGGCAGGAACTCGACCGACAGGTAGCACACACGCTTCACGCGGGCATTGGCGATTCGCCGTTGCGTCGACAACCAGCGCAGCGCGAGTTCCTCGTGCACGGCAAGCGATAGCGCGTCGTAGAGATCGCGCGGGGTGGCGGACTCGGGGTCCTTGCCGAGGGAACGGGTCAACCGGTCGAGCAGCGCAGCATGCAGCATGCCGGGCTTCAAAGCGGTGTTTCGACGCGTCTGCAAGGGTGTTACTGCTGAGTCCATCGCAATCGTTTCGCCTATGGTCGGGTTCGATCCGCGTTATTATAGGGCATGGCCTCCCCTTCCTTGGCGATTGGTGTCGACGTCGGCGGCTCCTCGATCAAGTGCGCCGTGGTCGATCTCTCCACCGGCCAGTTCGTCGGCGAGCGGCAGAGCACGCCCACGCCGGCTGAAGGCCCCACGGCCACGCTGTTGGCGGCCATCGCCACCGCCGTGTCCGCGACACCCCCCGGGCTGCCCGTCGGACTCGCATTTCCCAGCGTCATTTCACACGGGTATATCCGCACAGCGGCGCACTTGAACAAAGACTGGATCGGCCAGCCACTCGCACAGCTTGCCACGGATCGCCTGCATCGGACTGTGACCGCCATCAATGACGCCGATGCGGCCGGACTCGCCGAGGTCCGCTACGGAGCGGCCCATGACGAGCCCGGTACCGTGCTCCTGCTCACACTCGGCACGGGCATCGGCAGCGCCCTGTTCATTCATCGGCAGCTCGTGCCGAATACCGAGCTCGGCCATTTGCAGGTGGGCGGACGCGAAGCGGAACTGCGGGCCGCGCCGCGCATCAAGGTCGAGCAAAACTTGAGCTGGGACGCATGGGCCGCTGAGCTGAACCAGGTGCTCCAGGAGTACCAGGCGCTGTTCTGGCCGGACTTGATCGTCCTCTGCGGCGGCATCACGGAGGAGCCGGAAAAGTTCATGGACAAGTTGATCTGCGCGGCGCCGGTGCGCCTCGGCACGCTGCGCGCCGACGCCGGCATCGTCGGTGCCGCGCTGGCAACGACGCTCGCGTCCGGGGATTGACGCTCACCGCCTCGCACGCCGTTACCCGCGCCGCCTCCCGCGCGGCCGGTCTCGCCGCTGCGCTCGCTGCTGCACTCGCCGCCGGATTGGGCGGCTGCGCCGCCGGTCCGGCCCGCCACACCGGAACCCTCCCCGCCGCCGGTATCCCGGCCGCGGCTGCCCCGGCCCCACCCGCCACATCGCCCGCCACAGCGGCCGCCGCGTACGCATCGATTCGCTGGGATCACCCCCGTATGCGGCGGGATTCTTGAGCGCACGGCGACTTACGCTAGAATCGCCGCCCTGATCAGCAAACCCCATTCCACCCAACCAAGGATGTCGCCATGAAACTTTATTATTCGCCCGGCGCCTGCTCGTTGTCCCCGCACATCGTGCTGCTGGAAGCCGGCCTCCCCTTCAGCGCGGAGAAGGTCGACCTGCGCACCAAAATAACGGAGAGCGGCTCGGACTACAAAACCATCAGCTCGAAGGGCGCGGTCCCCGCCCTGGTACTCGACGACGGCGCGGTGCTCACCGAAGGCAGCGCCATCGTGCAGTACCTCGGCGATCAGGCGCCGCAGAAGGGCCTGGCACCGCCGGCCGGCAGCTTCGAGCGCTACCGCCTGATCGAAATGCTGAACTACGTCGCCTCCGAAGTGCACAAGAGCTTCAGTCCGCTCTTCAATCCCAAGGCCTCGGCGGATTGGCGGGCCTCCGCCATCGCGGCACTCGGCACGAAGTTCGACTGGCTCTCCAAGCATCTCGGAACGAAGCCCTATCTCCTCGGCGAGAAGTTCACCGTGGCGGATGCCTATCTCTTCACGGTGCTGAACTGGACGGGAAAAGTCGGGATCGATCTCGGCAAATGGCCCGTGCTCAGCGCCTACCTCGCGCGCATCGCGCAGCGCCCGAAGGTGCAGCAGGCACTGCAGGACGAGGGGCTGCTCACGCAGCCTGCCTGATGACCCGGGGTGATCAGACCGTCGCGGCCGCCGCGACGGTCTCGTCGCTCACCGCCGCGAACTGCAGGGCGGCGAGCCGTGCGTACAGCGGGCTTTGTTTCAAGAGCTCGTTGTGCGTCCCGACGGCGACCTTGCGGCCGTGGTCCATCACGACGATGCGGTCGGCCTTCAGCACCGTCGCGAGCCGGTGGGCGATGATGATGGTGGTGCGCCCCCGCATCAGTTTCTCCAGCGCCTGCTGCACGAGCCGCTCCGATTCGGCATCGAGGGAGCTCGTGGCCTCGTCGAGGAGAAGAATCGGCGGATCCTTCAGGATCGCGCGCGCGAGCGCGATCCGCTGGCGTTGGCCGCCCGAGAGGCGCGTGCCGCGCTCGCCGAGAAACGTGTCGTACCCTTGAGGCAGCTTGCCGATGAATTCATCCGCAGCCGCCGCGCGCGCCGCCTCTTCGATCTCCGCATCGCTCGCGCCGGGGCGTCCATAGCGGATATTTTCGCGCGCGCTCGCACCGAACAGCACCGTGTCCTGCGGCACCAGGCCGATCTGCCGGCGGATGTCCTCGGGACGCAAGTCCGCGAGCCGCCGGTCATCGATGAGCACCCGGCCGCCGTCCGGATCATAGAAGCGCAGCATCAGCTGAAAGGTCGTGCTCTTGCCGGCGCCGGACGGGCCCACGAAGGCCACTGTCTCGCCGGGTTGGATGTCGAGGCTGAAGTTCTGCAGCGCGGCGGTTTCGGGCCGTGATGGATAATGGAACACGACGTGGTCGAAGCGGATCGAGCCGCTGCAGCGCGCGGGCAGCTCGAGCGGATGCGGCGGGGCGCAGATCGTCGGTCGCGCCTCGAGCAGCTCGCTCAAGCGCTCCATCGCGCCGGCGGCACGCTGGATCTCGCCCCACATCTCGGTGAGCGCCGCGGCCGACGTGCCGACATAGGCGGCATAGAACAGGAACTGGCCGAGCTGCCCCACCGTCATGCGCCCGGCGAGCACCGCATGCGCGCCCAGCCACAACACGAAGGTGATGCCGCCGAACACCAGCGTCACCCCCAGGGCCGTGAGCGCCGCGCGCACCCGCGTCCGGCTCACCGCGCTGTCGAAGCTTCCCTCGACCGCCCGCGCATAGCGTTCGCTTTGCAGCTCCTCGAGGGTGAACGCTTGGACGGTTTGAATGGCATTCAGCGTCTCGTCGGCGAGCGAACTGGTGTCGGCGATCCGGTCCTGGGAGCGGCGTGACAGACCCCGCACGCGCCGTCCGACGAGTACGAGCGGCACCACCACCAGCGGAATCAGCACGAGTATCCAGCCCATCAGCCGGGCGCTCGTCAATCCCAGCATCACGATGCCGCCCACCAGGGTGAGGGTCGAGCGCAGCACGATCGACAGGTTAACCCCGGCGATGGCCTGAACCAGCGTGGTGTCCGCGGTCAAGCGCGACAGCACCTCGCCGGTCCGAGTGGTTTCGTAGAACAGGGGGTCCATGCGCACCACGCGCCGGTAAACGGCGGTGCGCAGGTCCGCGACCACGCGCTCGCCGAGCCAGCTCACGAGATAGAAGCGCAGCGCCGCAAACCCGCCGTACACCACGGCGGCGGCGAGAAAGCCGAGAAAGTAGCGGTTGATGGTGCCGGCATCATTGGCGGCAAAACCATGATCGATCAGCTGGCGCAGCGCCACGGGCAGGGCGAGCATCGCCGCCGCCGCCGCGAGCAGCGCGAGGGTGGCGGCCACGCTGGTGGCAAAATAAGGTCGCATGAAGGGCAGCAGCGCCCGCAACGGGTTCAGGGACTTGGCACGGGGCCGGTCGGTGGGCTGGCTCATTGGTTCATGATCCCATACCGGCGGTGCTCCTCGGGCACCAATTTGGTTCACCCCAAGCCCTGTTGCGCGGCACGCTCCGTTGCGTGCGCGCGACGCGCGAGAATACTTGCTTTTCTGGGATGACGCGGAAAAAGCAACCGAAAGTCCCGCGGCGTGCCCGGTTTGCATGGCATCAACCACGATGCTAATGTCAAACCACACATTCGCCGGCGCAATGCGTCTGCACAACACGAAGTCGAGGGGATGAAATGACATCGAATTGCACACCGCCGCGTACGCTGCGGGGCGACATCCGTGGGATTTTTCTGCGCACCGCCTTCGCCGGCGCCACCCTCTTGGCTGCTGTCTCGGGCGCGCGCGGGGCGGGTGCCGATGCGACCGATACCTCCAGCGCTGCCCCGGCGCTCGAGGAAATCACCGTCACGGCGACACGGCGCGAGGAGGGGATCAGCCGCGTGCCGATCAGCATCACGGCGTTGAGCCAGACGGCGATCGATGAGAAGGGCATCAAGGACTTTTCCGACATCGTACGGTTTACGCCGGGTGTGGCGTTCGACTCGAGCCAGACGAACCAGATTTCGATCCGCGGCATCTCCTCGAGCGGCGGCTCGGGCACGACCGGAATCTACATCGACGACGTGCCGATCCAGGTTCGCAGCCTCGGCTTCAATTCCGATGACGCGCTCGTGAAACTCTTCGACCTCGATCGCGTGGAAGTGCTGCGCGGACCTCAAGGCACCTTGTTCGGCGCCGGATCGGAGGGCGGCACGGTCCGTTACATCACCACCAAGCCCAGCCTCACCCAGTCGAGCATCAACGCCAAGGTCGAATCGTCCTATACCGAAGGTGGATCACCGTCGTACGAAGCCGGCGTCGCGGGCGGGGCCCCGGTCATCGACGGCGTTCTCGGCGTCCGCTTCAGCGCCTGGTTCCGTCACGATGGCGGCTGGATCGATCGGATCGATCCCACCACGCTCGATGTCGTGGACAAGAACGCCAACTATGCGGGTACCGCCGCCATGCGCCTCGCCGCGCTGTGGAAGCCCAATGACACCATCAGCGTCGAACCCAGCATCGTGTATCAGAACCAGCACCGCAACGACGTGACGATCTATTGGCCCGAGTATTCCAATCCGAGCCAGGATCGCTACGTGAGCGCCAATCCGACCGGGCGCCCCGAGCCGGACGTGTTCTACCTGCCCGCGCTCAACGTCCAGGCGGACCTCGGTGCGGTCAAGCTGATTTCGACCACGTCGTATTTCCATCGCGACGAGATCAGCGGCTATGACGGTACTTTGTACAACCTCGGCTACTATCAGAGTCAGATCCCGGACCCTGCGGATGGTGCCACCGCCGCCGGGTTGGCAGCCTTCCCGCTGCTCGACGGATCGGGTGTGCACCTCCCTGCGGGGCTCACCGATTATAGAGCCCCCGCCAGCGTCACCAACACGCAACGCAACATCACCCAGGAGTTCCGTCTGCAGTCGACCGATCCGACCGCCCGCTTCGCGTGGACGGCCGGTGTGTTCTACTCGCTCGACCGCCAATTCAGCCTCGAGGAGATCCATGACCCGATGGCGGATAACTTGTTTAACTATCTGTTCGCGGAGCCGATCGCGACTTACTTCGCGCCGGTCGGGGTAGCCCCGGTACTGAACCCGGACGGCAGCTCCTATCTGCCGATGGGCGATTCGTATTTCAACCGGCTGTTGAGCTACGACCGCCAAATCGCCGGCTTCGGCGAGGTGAATTACAATCTGACGGACACCGTCAAGCTGACGGCCGGCGTGCGGGTCTCGAAGGATTCCTACACCATCGAAAGCCTGTCGGGCGGACCGCAAAACGGCGTCACCCTGCCGGGTACGCAGTCGAACAGCGAAAAGCCGGTCACCCCCAAAGCCGGCATCCAATGGCAGGCCGACCCGAACGACATGTACTACTTCACTTACTCGAAGGGCTTTCGCCCCGGCGGCGGCAACGCGTCGATTCCATACGATCCCACTTTTGTGAATACCAGTTTCGGATGCACCGGGGACTTTCAAACGGAAGGTCTGACGAACGGCGCGCCAAAAACCTACAAGTCCGATTCGGTGCAGAGCTTCGAGGTGGGCGCCAAGAACAACATCGAGAATCGCATCCGCCTGGCGAGCAGCGTCTATTACATCAAGTGGAACAATATCCAGCAAAACGTCGTGCCGCCGATCTGTCAGATCCAATTCACCGACAACCTCGGCAACGCGGTGTCCAAGGGCATCGACATTCAGGCGGATTTCCAGGTGACCGACGCATTTACCGTCGAGTCGAGCTTCGGCTACACGGACGCCCGCTACACCACCACCACTTACCTTGGGGTTACCCCAACCAACCCCGTGGCGGCGGCGGCCGCCGGCATTTATCCAGTGGTGCGGGCCGGCGATGCGATCGCCGGGCCGAACGGCATCGGGACCGGTTACTCGATTCCGCCCTACTCGATCTCCCTCGGAGCGGAGTACAAGTTCCGTCCGTTCGGCTACGAATCGTTCGTGCGCGGGGATTGGGAGTACATCGCCGGGGACAAGTGGCCGCACCCCTCCCAGGACGGAACTCCCGGCAGTCCCAACACCTCGTCCTATGACTCCACCGCGTTGCCCACCGAGCGGCAAAGTTTCGCCTCGCTGCGGGCCGGCACCAAGGTCGGCGATTGGGCGTTCCAAGCGTTCGTCGATAATCTCACCGACAGCCACACGATTCTCAACTACAACCACCAGACCCCCTCGACCGACAGTAACGGCAACCTGTTGGCGAGCCCCGCCTACCGCTACATCAGCTACCGGCCGCGCACGTTCGGCATCGACGTGTATTTCCGGCACTGAACCGAACGCAAGCGGCGCGATTTCCCTTGTTTTCGGGTCAATCGCTGACAGACCCGCGCCGTCGCGATGCGCTATTCCAGCAAATCGCGCTGAACCGCGGGCCGCCAAAGCGAACCCCATGAGCGCTGCGGCGGCATTCGGCCGTTGCGCCCGCGATGTACTCGATGGTTTGGCGAACCGCATTCAGGGACACTGTCGCCATCTTGAAATCGATCCATTGGGGTTTGCCAGTGACCCGGCTCCACCTTGCGGCGTTGCTGTGCTGTTGCGCGTTGACGCCGTCGCTCTGCACGCCGGCGTGCGCTTACACGGCGGACCCCGGCAGCGACGCGCCCTTGCCGACCCTCGTGGTCACGGCAACCGCGATTCCCGGCGCCACCATCGACATCGACAAGATTCCCGGCAACGTCCAGGTGCTTTCCGCCGCGGATTTGACGCGGGAAGGCTCGGCGAGCCTGACGGGCGCCTTGAACGCCAATCTGTCGAGCGTCAGCATCAACGACGCCCTCGACGATCCGTTCCAGCCCGATATTCTCTACCGCGGATTCGAGGCGTCCCCGGTGCTCGGCACGCCCCAGGGCCTCGCCGTCTACCAGAACGGCGTGCGCATCAACGAGGCGTTCGGCGACACCGTCAATTGGGATCTCTTTCCCGACATTGCCGTCGATCGGGTCGAATTGGTGAGCTCGAGTCCGCTCTATGGGCTCAACGCGCTCGGCGGCGCGATCTCGGTCACCATGAAGAACGGTTTCACGTACGAGGGCGCCGACGTGGAACTCTCGGGAGGCTCCCACGAGCAGCGCGCCATCACCGCGCAGTATGGCGTCAATTCCGGCGCCTTTGGATTCTACGTAGCCGGCCGCGCCCTCGACTGGGACGGCTGGCGCGAGTTCTCCAACGATCGGATGCGCGACCTGTATGCCGTGTTCAGCGTGCATACCGACGCGGGCACGCTCGACCTGAGCTTCACGCGCGCGGAGAACACCATGAACGGGCAGGGATCCGCGCCGGTGCAGGAGCTCGCGGTGAACCGCTCGCTGGTCTTCACCGGTCCTCAATCCAACTTGAACACGCTCGATTTTATCACGCTGAACGGCACGGTGAAGCTCACCGACGACTGGTCCTTGCAAAGCGTGCTGTATTACCGCGAATACGCGCAGACCGTCGCGAACGGCAACACCACGAATGATGAGGCCTGTCCGGGCATCGCGGGCATCCTCTGCCAGCCAGACGGCATCACACCGCTGATGAACGCCGCCGGCCAGACGCTGCCCGACATTTCCATCGGCGGAACGATCCCGATCGGCGAGAACGACTATGAACTGGTCCATGCGTGGGGCCGCGGCGCGACGCTGCAGCTCACCGACTCAGGGCTGGTCTTGGGCCGCGAGAATTTGCTGGCGGCGGGTGCCGCCATCGATTATGCCTCGACGAGGTACTTCACGGGCGCTCAAATCGGCGTGATCAATTCCGCGCTGCTCGTGCTGCCGTCCAATTTGAGCGTCGATACGCCGGAGAACTCGGCGGCGGCGATCGCGAACGGCGACCCCTCGCCGGTGAGCGTCGGCTCCGTCAACAAGAATCTGGGCATGTATTTGTCCGATACCTTCAATGTGACTCCGGCGCTCGCCATGACGGCGAGCGGGCGCTACAACCTCGCGCACGTCGATCTGGCGGATCAACTGGGCACGAACCTCGACGGCAACAACCGATTCGTCCACTTCAATCCGGCGTTCGGCGCGACATACCGGCTTCTCCCGACCGTCACCGGGTACGGCGGACTATCGCAGAACACGCGCACCCCGACCGCCAGCGAGATCGAATGCTCCAATCCTCTGACGCCGTGCCTGCTGCCCACCAATCTCGCCGGTGACCCACCGAACCTGCGTCAGGTGATCGCGCATACCGGGGAGCTCGGTGTGCGCGGAACCGCGCAACTCGGCGCACGCGCAGATGATCCTCAATCGGTGGCCGGCGGCGCAAGGTTGTCCTGGAACTTGAGCGTGTTTCGCACGCTGCTGCATGATGACATCTTCGGGATCGCGACCTCCGTGAGCCAGGGATTCTTCCAGAACATCGGCGACACCCGCCGCCAAGGCATCGAGGCGGGTCTCGAATTACGCGCCGACCGTTGGTCGGGTTATGCCAACTACAGCTTCGTCCAAGCGACGTTCCGTTCACCATTGACCGTCCCGTCACCATCGAACCCGTATCAAAATGCGCTCGGCGACATTCAGGTCGTGCCCGGCGACCATCTGCCCGGCATCCCCGACCACCGACTGAAACTCGGCGCGGATTACCAGATCATGCCGGGCTGGACGGCCGGTGCGACGCTGAACCTCGTCAGCAGTTTCCATTATGTCGGGGACGAGTCGAATGAGCTCGCACCCATCCCCGGCTACACCACCGTCAATCTGCACACGACTTACAAGCCGCTGCCCCGCTTCGAGCTCTTCGCCTCGATCAACAACCTGTTCAACCGCAAATACGCCAGCTGGGGCATCCTGAGTGATCCCACGGGCGTCGGCGCGCCCGGGATCCCGCCGAACGGCGTGACGAACGGGCCGGGGATCGACAATCGATTCTTGAGCCCCGCAGCGCCGATCGAGGCGTTTGGGGGCTTGAGAATCAGCTTTTGAGGTCCGAACCGGTCAGCGATCGTCGGGCCAAGCGCGTGAGTTGTTCTTGGCACGGGCGATGCTCGTTGCCTCGAGCTCTCCCGAGGCGTTCAGCGTGCCGATCACCGTGTAGGCCCGACCCTCCACCAGCACGGCGGTGAGGTGGTTGGCGAGGGCATGGACTGCGTTCACCGTGATCTCGCGGTCGCCGCGCGCTTCGAGGAGATAATATCCCGCACCGAGGTCCGAATTCGCCAGGATGCCCGTGATCATGGTGCTGGGCGGCGCATCGGCCTGCGCCCGGTTGCCGCCATGAAGCATGCCGCCAATCTCCACGACGCCGCAGAGCAGCGCCGCCGCCAACCAAAGACCGGATCGATGAATTTTCATGCGAATGCTCATCGTGTTCCGCCGAAGCCAAAAATGGCGAGCTGTTTGTAGGAGGCGACGTAAACGCGCCCGTTCGCCACCGTCGGCACGATGTTCGCGTTCGCGCCGCCATTGATCCAGCTGCCCGCCGGCGCCACGTAGAGCAGCGGCAGCGTACCGTTCACGGGGCTGGCCTGGAAGGCCATGAGATTCAGCGCGGCGCTGCCGAAGACGAACGGTTTGGGCACGCTCCAGAGAATGCCGTTGGCGGTGCCGCCCGCGGACAGTGAAGTGAACGCCCCAACATCCTGACCCGAAGTCGGCATCTCGCCGATTCCCTGCAGAAGCAGTCCCGGCTCGGTGCCGGTTTGCCACGTGTAGAGCTGCGCCAGCGTTCCCCCGCTGCTCACCAAACGGTCCTGACCGTCGTTGAAATAGGTCAGCCCGCACCAGCACGCGCCGGCGGGGGTCGCGGTCTGCAGCGCGGCGTCGCTGTTGCCGCCGGGCACGGTCCGGCCGAACACACGCAGGAGACCGTCCTTGGACAGGACCGCGCCCACCGGTTTGCTGGCGTTCGGCAGCAGGACAACCCCGGAGGATCCGACATCCACATCTTCGTCGTCGAGATAAGTGAGGTTGCCTGGCGTAAACAGGCCGAGCAGCTGGCCCGTGCCGGGTGCCTCCTTGACCACGCTTTCCTGGATGCTGTTGACCCCATCGTACGTGCCGGTGTCCGAGTTGCCGGTGGTGAAGTAGACGTTGCCGGCTTCATCGACCGCGGGTCCCGAGCCCGACATCCAAACCGCCGACAGGTAATAGACCGCTGATGTGCTGCCGGCGAGCTTGTCGACGAGGTCGACGCCGGCGGTGTTGAGCGCCAGTGTGCTGGAATTGAACCCGAGCACCCAGCCACGGGAATTTTGGCCGGCGAAGTCGCAGAACGATCCGAACGCAGCCAGGATGAGACCGCCCGATTCCAGCAGCGCGGGGCGTTGGCGCTGATAGGTCGCGTTGAAGGTGAAGGTTGCGCCATTGTTCAGCTTGGCGCTTGCAGCCACCGTGACCGGTGCGACGACATCCGCCAGCGTGGTGAGCGACATCGCATGCAGCAGATACTGCGGCCCGTTGGCGCTCGTCTTGACGTAGGCCATGACGTAGATGACGCCCTTGGTGGTGTCGATCACCGGCGTGCTGTTGATGCCCACAACGGCTGAATTGTTGCTGCACCCGAGCGGCGTCGGTACGGCGGCGCCGAGATTGCGCTGCGCCAGGATGGTGAGGTGCACCGGATCGATGGCGTACACCGTGTTGTTCTCGGTGGCCACGTAGACCACATCGTGCGTGCCGGCATGAGGATCACCCGCCACCGAGATATTCGGCACGACCAGCGGCTGCGCGTCCACTTGTTCATCGAGTGTGATGGTGCCGAGCCGGCCGAACAAATTCGTCCCGGCGATGTTCCCCACGGTCGCGGGCGTGAGCTGGTATTCACCCGTGTTCGAACCGGTGCGCCAGGTATCGTTGTGATGCGTGACCACCGATTGCGCCGTGCCCTCGCTCGGAATGGTGGGCGCAACGTTGGCCGGACCCAGGTTCATCGCCAGCACCCCCACGTTCGGGTCCGCGGGCAGCGTCACGCTCTTCACGACTTTTGCTGCATTGAGCGCAAAGGAATAGCCGAAGAGCGAGACCGGCTGCATCATGCTGCCGCTCGCGCCGTCATGCAGATAGGGTAGGAATGCCGCCGTCGATTCACCCGGATAATTCGCCGTGCCCAGGCCATTGTTCCACCAGTAGCTCATGCCCTGGGTGAAGGTGCTGGTCGTGCCATCGGTGTAGGTCACGACGAATTTTTCTGCGGCATTGCCCGCGTAGCTGCGGCTGCCGAGCACGTCGAGCCGGCCGAAGCTGCCGGCGGGCAGCGGCACCGTGACGTTGCTCACGGCATTGTTCACATTCGGTGCGCCGAGAATGAAGGTCGTGCCGTTCCAGGTGAGCGAATTGCCGAGGGTCGACTCGGAGTACGTGTATGTCGCCGGACCTACGTTGTAGAGCGAATTCTTCGCCGTGCTCGGGTCTGTGGAGATCGCGGGGACGTTGAAATAGGGATCGAGATTCACCGGGCGCACGGGCGCAACCGCCGCGGGCACGGCGCTCAGCACCGCCGAGAACAGCTTGACGTACGGATCGCTCGGCAGCGTCACCGAGGCCACCGTCTTGGCGGGGTTCAGCGCAAAACTGTATTCGTACAGATCGAACGTGAAATTCGTCTCCGTCTGGGTTTTCGAGCCGCCTTCGAAATACGGCATGGCCACGGCGATCGACTCACCCGCCTGGGCGACCGTGGGCACCGGCCGCCACCAATCACTGAAGGTCTGCGTGAAAGTCGCCGTGGTTCCGTCGCTGTAGGTCACCACCAGCGCGCCCGTGCGTGCGCCGAAGCTCGATGCAGCGAGGATGTTCAACGCCGAATAGCTGCCCGCCGGCAGCACGATTTTCGCATTATCCACTGCATCGGGCGCATTGGCCGGCCCCAGCGGAAAGACGATCCCGTTGAACGTCACGCTGCTGCCCAGCAGAGTCGCGGAATACGCGTTGCCCTCGCCGTCGAAGCCGCCGTTCGCCACCGCGGTGCCGTTGCTGAACATCGCGTCGGAGTTGTATGCCGAGGCGAGGCTCACCGCCGTGGTCGCGGCCGTGGCCGCCTGGCCGGTGAGCGTCACGGCAAACACGCTCACGTCCGTGTCTTTGGGCAGGATCAACTGGCTCGGCACGCGCGACGGATCGAGGGGAAAGGCGTAGCCGAAGAGGCCATTCACCTCGGTTTTGTTGCCGCCGCCGCTGCGGATGTAGGATTGCAGCACGACGGTCGACTCGAAGGGCTGCGGTGCCGCCACGACCGGGCCGGTGAGCGGGCTGCCCGCAGTCTGCCCAAGCCACCAATCACTCATGCCCTGGGTGTACGTGTGCTGACTGCCGTCGCTGTAGACCACCGTGAACGTTTCGCCGGCGGCCGTGCCAAACTGGCGTGATGCCAGAATGTTCAACGTCGTGTAGTTGCCGGCGGGCAACGCCACCACGGTGCCGCCGGGGACCACGTTCGCTTGGTTCACCGGACCCAGGTTGAAGGTCACTCCGTTCCACGTGACGCTGGTGCCGAGGCCCGTGGCCGAATAGGCGAGAGCATCGCCGAGACCGCTATTCGTGACCGTCGTGCCGTCGGTGAAGATTCCATGCAGGGAGAAATAAGGCGCCAGATTCACGGGCACAGTCGTTGCGGCGGATGCGGCAAGGGCCACGAACAGCGCGGATGTCGACGACACGATTCTCAACCACTCTCGAAGGATCATCCCGCTTCCATCTGATTTTGTTTGCTAAGCTCGGCGAATCATTCGCGCGACAGCTCGACCCAACGTCAAGGAACGCGTCGACATTAATCGCAATTGGGTAATTTGCCGGCGGAATTTTACATAAATGCAGCAATTAGCCGCGAGCGTCGCTGAAGCGTTGCAACACCCGCAACCGATGTGTCGCCCTGGTTGCCGCGGCGTTTTGTGATCACGTGGGGCACGGCCAAGGCGCTTGCACTGGCCGTTCCGGGCGCCGAAGAGCGGGATCATTTCGGCAGCCCTTCGTTTCGCGTGAAGGGAAAAATTTTCGCGCAACTGAGCGCCGCACATGCGAGCGAGGCGCGCGCGCTCCTCAAACTCGCGGCGGCCGATCAGAGCGCGTTGACCATGCTGGATCCCGCGACATTCATTCCGGCGCCGCACTGGGGCCGCCACGGCTGGACGTACATCCGGCTCGCAGCGATCGACGAGGCGACTTTTTGCGACCTGCTCGAAAAATCGCGGCGGCTGATCGCCGTGAAACAGCAAGTGGGTTCGCCGGATGACGCTGCGCAGGGCGTCTTGGACCCGTGAACCTCTATCGCTCCGCGCGCAGTATTCCGCTTCGCCGGTCACGGACTCCCAGCGTTGAACTCGCCGTTGGGTGAGCCGACCGCGGGCCTCGAAGCGATTCTCGCCAGACGACCCCGAACTTGTGCAGTGTTCCCGTCAGCACTTTATATCGCCGACCGCCCGTGGCACGTCAAGCGATCAAACGAGCGCAATCACTTTAATACGCTTACTCCCTCAGAAGCGTCAGGCCGGGCCGCGTCAGGCCGGGCCGCGTCAGGCCGCGCGGGTCTTCGCCTCGACTCCATAGGCCGCCTTCAGCGAATCGGCGAGGATGTTGAGACCTTCCTCGAGCACGGTTTCTTGAATGGTGAGCGGCGAGAGCAGGCGCACGACATTCGCGGACACCCCGCACGACAGGAGAATCAATCCCCGCTTCTCCGCCTGGGCAACGACGGCGGACGTCAAGGCTGCATCAGGCTCCTTGGATTTTCGATCTTTCACGAGTTCCATTGCCATCATCGCACCGAGTCCACGAACGTCGCCAATGCACGGCAACTCCAGTGCGAGGGCCTCGAGCCGCGAGCGCATGCGCTGCCCGATGCGGGTCGCGCGCGCGAACAGGTCTTCGGATTCGATGACGTCGAGCACGGCGTGGGCTGCTGCGATCGAGATGGGGTTGCCTCCATAGGTGCCCCCGAGTCCGCCTGGATGCGCCGCGTCCATCATTGAGGCCCGCCCGATCACGCCCGACAGCGGGAAGCCGCCACCCAGACCCTTCGCCACCGTGATCAGGTCCGGCACGACACCCGCGTGCTCGATCGAGAACATCCGTCCGGTGCGCGCAATGCCGCCCTGCACCTCGTCGGCGATGAAGACGATGCCGTGCTCGTCGCAGAGGCGGCGCAGCGCGCGCAGGAAATCCGCCGGCGCCACATTGAAGCCCCCCTCACCCTGCACGGGTTCGATCAGGATGGCGGCCACCGACTTCGGGTCCACGTCGCTGTGGAACAAGCGGTCGAGATCGGCGAGGGCCTGCTCGGTTGAGATGCCGTGATAGGGATTGGGGAACTCGGCGTGAAATACCTCCGCCGGGAATGGCCCGAATCCGCGCTTATAGGGCATGACCTTGCCAGTGAGTCCCATGGTGAGCAACGTGCGGCCATGGAAGCCGCCCGAGAAGGCAATCACCGCGGAACGGTGTGTGTGGATGCGGGCGATTTTGATGGCGTTCTCGACCGCCTCGGCGCCCGAATTCAAAAACAGCGTCTTCTTGGCGAAATCGCCCGGTGCCACGGCGTTCAGCCGCTCGGCCAAGCGGATATAGGATTCGTAGGACGCGACGTGAAAACAGGTGTGGGCGAACAGCTCCGCCTGTTTCGCCACCGCCGCCATCACCCGCGGGTGCCGATGACCGGTATTGACCACCGCGATGCCCGCGGCAAAGTCGATGAAGCGGCGACCATCGACGTCCCACAGTTCGGAGTTCTCGGCCTTGGCCACGTAGATGCCTTTGGTCCCAACGCCCTGGGGAACCGCCGCTGCCTGGCGACTTTTCAAGTCAGTGGACTGGCTCATGCAGAAACTCCTGCGGTGGTGCAACGGTCGGCCGGAACGGTATCATTGCCCAGGATTCGGAGCAAACCGATCGAAGAGCCCCCGCCGTCGCCCAAAACAGCCCTGACGACCCCGGCTATCATGCCCGCCTCGGCCGGCAGCCAAGCGGTGCGGGTGCTGCGCTTGGGCCCGGGCGAGCGCTCCGAGCATGCCGACCGAGTGACTGTGGAGGCGCCGCTCGAGTTTCAGCTGCACCATCCGGCATTCGGCGGCGAAGCGCTGTCCTTCGGGGCCACCATGCGCACGCCGGGAGACGACGAGGCGCTCGCCGCGGGGCTTCTGTACGGAGAAGGCATCATCGACCGCAGCCAGGACCTTGAAGCCATCGAGTCGAGTACGCGCCGTCCCAACGTGGTCAACGTCCGGTTGCAGGCTGCCGTGCCGCTCGAACGACCCGCCGCCGCCAGGCAATTCTCCGCCGGCTCCAGCTGCGGCATTTGCGGCACCACCGGCATGGACGCCGCAATCGCCCGGACCTCACTCTTGCGCACCGCCGGAAATGGGAAAATCGCCCTCACGGTGTTGTTCGGGCTGCCGGCGCGGCTGCGCGACTCGCAGGCCAAATTCGAGCACACCGGCGGCATCCATGCCGCCGGGTTATTCGATTATCGCGGGACGCTGCTCGCCATCGCCGAGGACGTCGGCCGCCACAACGCGCTCGACAAATTGGTGGGCGGGTGTTTGTTAAGCGGTGCGTTGCCGCTGACGGATCGGGTGATCCTGCTTTCCGGGAGGGTGAGCTACGAATTGGTCCAAAAAGCGCTGCGAGCCGGGGTGTCGGTACTCGCGGCCATTGGCGCCCCTTCCAGTCTCGCAGTCAATCTCGCAGGCACCACCGGCCTCACGCTGGTGGGTTTTCTCCGCGACGGCCATTGTAACGCGTACTGCCACACCCAACGGCTGGCGGAGCCTGGCGTCGATGCCGCGTTATGTCAAACGTGACTTCAAACAGTCGGCGAATAGGTTTCCGGCCAAGCCTCCGGCCAGGTCTCCGTCGCTGGAT
>Ga0302319_10005425_pt1 | contig 25632 bp, 18 predicted proteins | sample Bog_T0_2_FD_203319 | JGI IMG/M metagenome (GOLD analysis project Ga0302319, IMG submission 203319) | Peat permafrost microbial communities from Stordalen Mire near Abisko, Sweden - Bog_T0_2 | ecosystem: Environmental > Terrestrial > Soil > Wetlands > Peat | place: Sweden: Abisko, Stordalen Mire...
AGCTGAAGGAATCGTAGCCGCCGCTGTGCTGGCCTATGTAGAAACCATTGAACACGACGGTAGTCTCCCTGTACGCGCCATCGAATTCCAGCGTGATTCGTTTGCCCGCATCTTCCGCAGACAGCTCGAAAATGCGCCGGTACCAACCGACACTGTTTTCGGGATACTTGCGGCCGAGAGGGTAGAAGCCCTTGCTTTGCAGGTCGGGGTCGTTCTTGAACGGCAGCTCGACCGTCCAGTCATGGGGCAGATCGACAGGGCGCCAGTCAATGTCGCTGAACGACGTGGAGGCGGCAGGCATGAAGTTGCCGGTCTTCTGGAAGTTTCCCGCGTCGGCACTGCCATAGCCGAAGTCCTTGGAGGGGTCGTTGGCGTGTCCGAAGTGGAAGCTCCATCCGAAGTCGAGCAGCAGACGCTCGCGGCCAGCACCCGGCGTGGGAGAGCCAAGACTGGCGGGCGCAGTGAGGGGGCCGGAGACTTCGCTGGCGGCGTTGACGGCAGGATCGATGGGACCAAGGGCGTGGGCCGTAGCAGCGATGGCGGGCGCCAGTAGGCTGGTCTTCAGAATTTCGCGGCGTGAAAAGGCTTTCATTGTGCCTCCGGTTGAATACCTGAATCTGTTCAGGAATTAGTCCATTGACGTTATACACCCCAAGTCAACGGGGCAGGGCAAAGAGGCCCCGCAATGCGTGATTGGTGGCCGCCGCGCGGCTCCTTCCTGGTATCTCTCCTCTGGCGGCTTCGACGTTCTGTTGAGCAGTGGGGTCTATCAGATCGCCGTAGTTGTAACGGGTCGTCGGCTCAGGTCCGACCGTCGGCTCCATCCCATCTCCGTCTTATATTTCGAAATGGCGCTGCCGGTTTTGCTAGGCAATTTGCCCGGTTTGGTGCATTTAGCTTCCGATTTCCACAGGCCGCATTGAGTTTGCGGCACGGCGCGAACCAAGTCAGACACCCGTTATCCACGTATTTTTTTGTTGCGACGGTAGTTCTCGCCCGCTTATCCACGCATACTCTTGTCATAATCGCAGCAAGAGCGGTTCCTCCGTAACTGTTCCAGAAGCTACGTCCACGACCTGAGTTGGGAATTCGAGCTCGGGGACCGAGACCAAGCCGTACCACTGGTGGGAGCACGCAAGAGTGACCAGCTATAGCCGTCCCGATGTGTTGCGTATTTTGCAAATCAGTTCCCACCAGTTGCAGGGGTGGGAGCGAGCCGGGATTTTTCCCCAACAACAGGTTTATACATTCCAGGATCTCGGCCAGCTGAGGACCCTGCGCGCCCTGCGCGAGGAGAGCATTTCCGCGGCTTCCATACGGCACTCGATTGTGGCGATGAAGGCGGTAGCGGGCATGGCCAATCCGCTGATGGAGGCATGCCTGGTCCGGACGGGTACGCGCCTGGCCTTCCGGCACCGTGGCGCGATGGTGGACCCAATCCGGCGCCAGCTGCTCTTCGACTTCGAGCGCGTTGGCCGAGTGGGCTGGCTTAACGAGACCTCGGCGGGCGCCGAGCTGTCTCCCATGCGGCGTCGGGGGGTGGCAAATCCCCGCGGTATTCTGGATCGCTTTCTGGCTGCGGTGCAAGCCGAAGAGGCTGGCGAAAAACAGCGGGCTATTTCGCTCTACGAAGAGATTCTGGAGATCAATCCGGAGTACGCGGCAGCCTACATCAATCTCGGGACCATCTACTTTCATCTGCGCCAGTATGGCCGCGCCGAGGACCTCTATCGCCGCGCAACCGCCGCCGACCCCGGCTATGTGCTGGCGTTTTTCGATCTGGGCAACGTGCTGGACGAGTTGCAGCGGCTTGACGAGTCGATTGCCGCTTACCTCAGGGCGGTGGCGCTGTCGCCGCGCTACGCGGACGCCCACTACAACCTGGCCCTGGCCTACGAGCGCAAGGGGCAACGCCGCCCGGCTCTCCGCCATTGGCAGGCCTATGTGAGGCTGGATAACAGCGGCCCGTGGGCCGAACACGCCCGCGGGCAGATCGGTAAGCTCCTGAGTCGCGAAAAGCTCTCCATTGCGGCGCGGGCACCGGGCTTTATTCCGCCGCGCAAGGGGACGGCGGCGCTGGAGCTGGTGAACGCAGCGACGGGACCGTCGTAGAATCGGTCTCATAAGCCATCTGCATCGACCGGTGAGGTGCATGATGCCCGCCATTACGGCGGCCCTACCAGCCCAGCGAATTAGCCTGACCAACACATGAGACCGGACGAGTCAACGAAGACCTTTCGCCCCCGACCGCCGATTTGGGACTGTCCCCCGGTTTGAGACGCTCGCGCAGCCCCTTGGCGCGAAGGTTCACCTCACACGACAACTTCTTTCCTTTTCCGGTGTCTAACCGTTGAGAGGTTCGTAACGGTGTACCGGGAACTCATCCCGGACACGGTAATAATTGCGCACCCGTCTCGGACCTACTGCAAGTCATCCCTTCGCCCTCTGCAACAGGCGCATCTGCACTTGGCTACGAATGAGTCCAACTCTGCATGCAAAAGGCGATGGTGTGCCTGAAACTTCAACCAATCAATCCCCCAAGGATGGCGAAGATGATGACTTTTGAAATTTCGCGCCGAATGCGGCTTAGTGCCTGCGGCTGGATGGCCGCACTCACGATGGTTGCGACCTCTCTTGGCGCCCAGTCTGTGGCTCCCCGCATTCCCTCTGAGATCCCCAACGCAGAACAATCCACGTTGAAGAGTTCACTGCATCCCATGGCGCAGGCCCAGTTTGACGCTGGACGCATGCCGTCGGACACGCGGCTCAACGGCATCAGCATGGTCTTCAACCGTTCGGCGGCGCAGGAAGCCGATCTGCAGGCGTTGATTGCCTCTCAGCAGAACCCGACGTCGCCCCTCTATCACCAGTGGCTGACGCCGGATCAGTTCGCCGCACGATATGGCATGGCCGATGCGGATTTGAGCACCGTGGAGACCTGGCTGGAGCAGCAGGGATTTTCAATTGACCGAGTGGCGCGGAGCAAGAACGCAATCCACTTCTCCGGCACTGTGCGGCAGGTGGAACAAGCCTTCGCGACCGAGATGCATTACTACAAGGTCAACGGGACGCAGCATTTTGCGCCTTCAACGGCGCTGAGCGTTCCTTCAGCGTTGGCGCCCGCAGTGCTTGGCATCAGGAATCTGGACGACTTCCGGCCCAGGGCGCAAGTTTTACTCAATCGGAACCCCCGGGTGAAGCCCGCGTTTACGTCGAGCCAAACGGGGAACGTGTTTTTTACCCCGGGAGACATTGCGACGGTATACGACATTACCCCGCTCTACCACGCCAGCGTCAACGGCGCAGGGCAATCTATCACGATCATCGGCCAGTCGGCAGTTCAAACCAGCGACCTTGAGGCCTTTCAGAACGCGGCTGGGCTGACCGTGAAAGATCCATCGCAGTACCTGGTGCCGGACTCTGGGAACCCGACGGTCGTGGCCGATGGAGACGAGGCAGAGTCAGACCTGGATCTGGAGTGGTCCGGAGCCATTGCGCCCGGCGCCACCATCAATTTCGTCTATGTCGGCAGCAACCAGAACTATGGCGCTTTCGACTCGATACAGTACGCAATTGACGAGAAGATCGGAACCATTATCAGCAGCAGCTATGGCACCTGCGAGGTAGCACTCGAAGGGCAGACGCTGGAATCGAGCCTGGAGCAAGGCACGGCGCAGGGACAGACGATCATGTCGGCTGCCGGCGACGACGGTTCGACCGACTGTTACGGGATCACCGACCCGACGCTGACGACAGCGCAGCAGGAAGCTCTGGCGGTCGATTACCCGGCCAGCAGTCCGTACGTGACCGGAATGGGCGGTACGGAGATCTCCTCGGCCAATGCAGCCTACGACGAGTCGGGCACAGCTTATTGGGCCACCGCAACCACGGCGGACGTCACCAGCTCCGCGCTCCAATACATTCCTGAGATGGCGTGGAACGACGACAGTGGGAACTGCGGCGAAGCGATCTGTCTGAGCGCGGGGGGCGGCGGGACCAGTACGTTGTTTACCAAACCGACGTGGCAAACGGGCGTACCTGGGCTCTCCAGCAGCATCACCATGCGCGAAGTTCCAGACCTGGCTCTATATGCGTCGCCAGATGTTCCGGGCTTCCTCTTCTGCAGCAGCGACTCGACCGCCTGGTCAAGCGGTCAGGCAGGCAGTTGCGCGGTTGGCTTCCGGGATTCCAACGATCTCGACCTGACCATTGCGGGAGGCACCAGCTTCGATGGGCCGATCTTCTCCGGCATCCTGGCGCTGATTAGCCAAAAGCAGGGCTACACGACAGGCCAGGGACTCATCAATCCGACGCTCTATACCCTGGCGTCCGACAGCACAACGTATGCATCGGCGTTCCATGACATCCAAAGCGGGAACAACGATTGCCTGTCTGTCACAGGTGATTGTGCCGGCAGCGACGGCAGCGCATTCGGATTCGCCGCCGGCCCGGGCTACGACCGGGTAACGGGGCTGGGATCGGTGGATGCAGCCAATCTTGCTGACGCGTGGCCGGCCAGCACGGGAGTTGCCCCGACTCTGATTGCGACAACGACGACCGTCACTACGTCGAACGCCGCTCCATTGATCAACACTTCCGATACCTTCACCGTCACGGTAGCGGCAGCCACAGGCACTCCATCTGGGACGATCACACTGACCGTTGACGCCAACGCACCCGTCACGGAAACCCTCGCCTCGAACGGCACGTTCGTTTACACCACTTCCTTCACAACCACGGGGGCGCACACCATCCTCGCCGCCTACCCGGGTGACTCCACGTATGCGGGCTCCACGGGCAGCGTATCCGTCACTGTGGGCGTGTCGAGCTCAGGAAAAGGAACGATCTCATTCGCGCCTGCGCCTAGCCCCTCCACGCTCACCGTCAGCCAGGGCAGCACGGGGGTCGAAACGATCTCGATAACACCAGCGGGTGGCTACACGGGCACCGTTCTTGTGAACTTTGATACGTCCAATGACAATGCGCTCCAGAACCTCTGCTATGAATTCACCGACACCAACACCGCGGGCGAAGGAGTGGTGACCATCAGCGGGGCGGCCGCGGTGACGACTCAACTGAGCCTGGACGCCAATGCTGCCGATTGTGCGACTGAAGCAGCGATTCGCAACAGCGGCAAGAAACCCTTGCACGCCCTGCTGCATGGGGCGAACTCTGCAAAGAACAACGGTACCAACCCTGTGCCGGCAGCGGTTGCCTTTGCCGGGTTGCTGCTGGCGGGCTTCCTTGGCCGCTACTCGCGCAAGTTCCGCACGCTGGCCGGCCTCATCGCGCTGCTGGCGGTGGGACTGGGTCTCTCAGCCTGCAACAACAGCAATGTCTCAGACATCGTCCCCAATCCGCCCCAGGGGACTTACACTGTCACGCTTAGCGCACAGGACTCGGCGGACGCAAGCATTGCTGCAACTCCGGCGACATTCACCTTCGTCATCAACTAACGGCACGAGCAACACCGGGCGGACATCCTTCGGGGTGTCCGTTCTTTTTTGGGACCTGGTCCGCCTCTGAATTGGGCGCACCGCGATGGGCTCATGCTTGCCGTTGAAGCGTGCATGAGTGCCTGGGGGTGGTGGGTTTTGATACACTCCGAGGCCGGAGGTAGGTTTTCTTGGTCCACTCAACGCACGCCGGAACTCCGCTCACACAACTCTCTGAAGAGGAAAGCCTTTTCTACTCGACCGTTCGGCAATTTGCCGAAAAGAAGATAGGGCCGCTCGTGCGGCAAATGGATTCGGACCAGCAGTTCGCCGCGGGCCTCGTAGAACAGATCTTCGAACTCGGACTGATGGGCATTGAGATTTCGGAAGAGCTGGGCGGCGCGGGCGGAAGTTTTTTTGACGCGGTACTGGCCATTGAGGCCATCTCCACTGTCGATCCGGCCGTCGCAGTGCTGGTGGATGTGCACAATACGCTGGTGATCAACGCGCTGCGGCGATGGGCGAGTAAGGAACGGCAGCAACATTGGCTACCGAAGTTGGCTGCCGGCACCGTAGGCGCGTATGCACTGAGCGAGGCTGGCTCTGGCTCCGATGCGTTCGCTCTCCAGACTCGCGCGGAAGCCGTGCCCGGAGGCTTTCGCCTGAACGGACGCAAGCTGTGGATCAGCAATGCACGCGAGGCGGGACTGTTTATCGTGTTTGCAACGCTTGATCCGGCCGCAGGCTATAAAGGCATCACGGCCTTTCTTGTTGAGAAGAACACGCCGGGATTTACGGTGGGCCGCAAGGAAGACAAGCTGGGCATTCGCGCCAGCAGTACGTGTGAATTGATCTTTGACGGCTGCGAAATTCCCGAAGAAAACCTATTGGGCGAACGCGGCAAGGGGTACAAGATTGCGATCGAGACGCTGAATGAGGGGCGCATTGGAATTGGGGCGCAGATGCTGGGTTTGGCCGAAGGCGCGTGGGGCCATGCGGCGCGCTACGCGAAGGAACGCCGCCAGTTCGGTAAGCCAATTGCCGACTTTCAGGCTGTGCAGTTCACGCTGGCCCAGATGGCTATGGAGATTGAGGCGGCCAAGCTCATGGTCTACAACGCAGCACGGTTGAAGGATGCCGGCCAGTCGTATGTGCGTGAAGCCGCGATGACCAAGCTCTTCGCATCGCAGGTAGCCGAGCGCGTGGCCAGCCAGTGCGTCGAGGTCTTCGGCGGCAACGGATTTGTCCGAGACTATCCCGTGGAAAAATACTACCGCGACGCGAAGGTAGGCAAGATCTACGAGGGCACGTCCAACATGCAGCTGGCTACCATTGCCAAGCAGGTGCTCGCCGGTCTCTGAACATTTCAACCAACGGAAGAAGAGCAAGACGACAAGCGGCAAATTGAATCGTCGCGCCCATTTCTGCTAACTGGCAGGGTCCTTCTGACGTGTGGCCTTTACAGCCGACAGAATCCCAACCCCGATCATGACAATTGCACCCGCAACGATCCAATGCGGTGGCACCCGCATCAAATGCGCGGCGTAGGCTAGTCCGCCGATGAGAATTGCGAATCCCGCAACATAAATGCCGAACGACATAGGCTCTCCTTGTTAAATCGATGGTCCGGTCGCGGAAATGGTTGGCTCTCCATTGCAGAGCACTCGATGATTTGCATGGTTAAAAGCGGGGCTCAGGGTTCAGAGATGAGGGTCGGATCCGTGCGGCCGCTTGCGCGACCTGTCGAATATGCGCAGGGCGCGTGCGGCAACAGCCACCTGCAATCTGCGCACCGGCAGCAAACCACTCTTCCGCCATCGCTCCAAATCGCGCAGCGTCGTTCGATCCGGTCCAACGGCGAGTCGACGCATCCCATCCTTCGCCGGAGTTGGGATAGACGACAACCGGCTTGTCGGTAGCTCCGCGCAACTCACCGATCAACGAGGGCATCAATGCAGGCTGCGTGCAGTTCACGCCAATGGCGACGGTTTGCGGAAAGCCGACCACAGCCACGGCGCAGTCGCTTAGCAGCTCGCCGTGAGCCACGTGCTTGCCATCTTTGCAGGTGAGGGAAAACCACGCTCTGAGTTCCGGCCAGCTTGCCAGCGCTTCACCAATGGCCTCAGCCTCTTCAAGTGAGGGCAGCGTTTCAAAGGCGAGTAGATCGGGAGATTGCGAATCTGGCGCATCAGCCAGCACGCCGATACGCTCTCGGTGGAACACAACCAGATCGTTGAAGGTGCAACCGTAGCGTCCGTGGTATTCGGCCCCGTTGTGCAGCGCCGCGCCATACGGCCCCAGCGACGCAGCGACCACCACGCGCCGTTCCGGGAACTCCGCAGCAGCCGACCGCGCCAACTCCACCGAACGCAGCAGCGCCGCATCCGCACGTTTCGGCGAGAGACCAAACTCCGCATAACCCATGCGGGAGACCTGGTAGCTGGCCGTCAGAATGCACTCTGCGCCTGCCTCGATATAGGCGCGATGAACGGCAAGCACCTTCTCCGGCGCGTCTTCCAGCACATGCGCCGACCACAGCGGCCCATCGATGTCGGCGCCCTGGTATTCAAGCTCCGACGCCATTCCGCCATCCAGCACCCGAATCCCACGCAAGACGGAGCGCCCGTCGGCCTTCTCGCTCATGCATTTATCGTACTGCGGGTGTGTCTTGCAGGCTGTCCGGAGGCTCTGGAGAATGGGCACGCTCTGAACCGGCCTCTGACTCCGGTGTCTTTCGGATGCCCGCCAATCTTGCGGATGATTTCCCGCCATTGCCGCACAATGTATAGAAGGGATGGTTTCAGCAGGCAAAGAGGTTAAGTACCGTCCCACGTTCAGCATGTCAGGGATCCGCCCGGTCTGTTTCGTCGGACATCCGCCCGGTTTATACCCTGCTTATGCCCACCCCCTCCCCCCACCCGAGACCACTTTTCTCACCCGGTAATGTGTGTAACATGTTGCAAATGAGTGCTTTGTAAATATGGCCTGTTAACTGATCAGTAAGCAAGATCGGCTTATTTAGGCTTGTTTTAAAGCCAAAACTGCCAGTTTCTGGCGATTTCAAGCTCAAAACCGGGCATTTCCGACCGGAACCGCGGACCGTTCAGAACAACTGCAAGCGTGATCGCAGGGGTCGATCTAGTGGCTGAAAGCTAGCAGCTAAAAGCTGCCTTTCAGAGCTTCTGCGTCCGCTGCACCGCGCGCACGCCGGCAACGCGGCGAAGACCCAGAACCATGCGATTGAGGTGGTGCAGATCCTCAGCTTCCACCACAAACTCGACGATGGCTTCGCCATTCTCGGCCTGGTGGATTTCAACCCCGCGGATGTTGGTGTTGTCGTCGGAAATAACGGCGGTCATCTCCTTCAACATGCCGGTTCGGTCGTCGCAGAAGACCGTAATCTTGACCGGATAACGCTGCGGGCGGTTGGACGACTGGTCGCCGACGCGGGACCACTCGACGGCAATCCGGCGGTCGCTCTCGTACAGCAGGTTCTGCACGTTTGGACAACTGCGGGCATGGACGGCCACGCCTTTGCCGCGGGTGACGTAACCGATGATCTCTTCACCGCGAATTGGGTTGCAACAGCGCGCGCGATAGACGAGCAGGTCGTTCTGGCCTTCCACCTGGAGCGAGTCAGAGCCGGTGAGATGCAGCTTGCGCACTGCATCGGACATTCCCGACTCACCACTGCCCGGCTTGGCGGTCTCCGGAACGCCCTCTGCATCACCCTGGCTGTCAAAGCCCGGAGCCAGCTTATTAAGCACCTGGTGAGCGGAGTGCTTGCCCTGGCCAAGCGTTGCCAGCAGGTCGGCCGCCGTGGCCACTCCGTATTCGTTGGCAATGCGGCCCAGGTCCTGGTCGGTAACCTGGCTCATCGGGACCTTGAACCGGCGCGCCTCCTTCTCCAGCAACTTGCGGCCTATCTCCACGGCCCGGCGGCGCTGATCCTCATTGAGCCAGTGCTTGATTTTGTTGCGGGCGCGAGGGCTCTTCACGAATGTGAGCCAGTCGCGGCTGGGCTTGTGGTCCTTCTGCGTGACGATCTCAACGATGTCGCCGGTGCGCAGCTTGGAACGCAGGGGAACCATGCGACCGTTTACCTTGGCACCCACGCAGGTGTGGCCCACTTCAGTATGGATGGTGTAGGCAAAGTCCACCGGCGTGGCGTCGGCCGGAACCACAACCACCTTCCCCTTGGGCGTGAAGGTATAGACCTCGTCTGGATAAAGATCCATCTTCAGGCTGGAGAGGAATTCGTTGGGATCGGTCATCTCCTTTTGCCACTCGACGAGCTGACGAATCCAGTTGAGCCGCTCCTCGTCGCGTGCTGAGACGCCGCCGCCCGCGGATTTGTATTTCCAATGCGCTGCGATGCCTTCCTCGGCGATGCGGTGCATCTCTTCAGTGCGGATCTGCACCTCAAACTGGTGTCCGCTGGCGCCCATGACCGTGGTGTGCAGCGATTGATAGCGGTTGGCGCGAGGGATGGCGATGAAGTCCTTGATACGTCCCGGCACCGGGCGCCACAGCGTATGAATCAGTCCGAAGACGGCGTAACAGGCGGCCACGTCCGGGGTGATGACGCGAATGGCCAGCAGGTCATAGACCTGGTCAAAGGAAACTTTGGAGCGCTCGATCTTCTGGAAGATGGAATAGAGCCGCTTGATGCGCCACTCGACGCGGGCCTCGATGTTGTTCTCGCGCAACTGCTCCACCAGTGTGTCTTCCACGCCGCGCAGAAACTGTTCGCCCTCCACGCGCCGAGCCTCGACCGCCGCTGAAACCTGCTCGTAGCTCACCGGGTCGGTGTAGCGGAAGGCCAGGTCTTCGAGTTCGCCGCGCACTTTTCCCATGCCCAGGCGGTGGGCAAGCGGAGCGTAGATGTCCTGAGTCTCGCGGGCAATAGCTTCCTGGCGGTCTGGCTGCAGGTGCTCGAGGGTGCGCATATTGTGCAGGCGGTCGGCCAGCTTGATGAGCACCACGCGCACGTCCGACACCATGGCGAGAAGCATCTTGCGGACGTTTTCGGCTTGGCGGTCCTCGCGATTAGCGAACTGGATCTTGTCGATTTTGGTGACGCCTTCGACAATGTGGGCTACCTGATCGCCGAAGCCCTCTTCGATCTCCTCGTTGGTGGCGGGCGTATCCTCGACGGCGTCGTGCAATAGGCCGGCGGCGATGGCCGTTGCGTCCAGCTTCATCTCCGCAAGCACCTCCGCGACCTCCAGCGGATGAATGATGTAAGGCTCGCCGGAGGCGCGCATCTGCCCCTCATGATGCTTCACGCAGAACTCCCAAGCCTTGCGGATGAGAGTTACGTCTTCGCTGGGGCGGTTGGCCTGCACGTGCCGGAGGAGCGCTTCAAATCGCTCATTTATTGGGAGTTGATGGGAGCTTGGCTCGGGGGCACGCGCGGCATCCTGCGATTCTCCCGTGGAGGCCGGGGATGCGCGGGAAACATCTGCCGGGATGGGCTGCCGGACAGTCGCCATGCTCCATTATAGGCCGGAATGGTTCAACGAGTATGAAAGTGTCACCGCGGCCGCAAAGGGAAACCCGATAGCCTTAGAGTAGATCGCAGGCAAGATACTCGCAGATACACTGAATGCTTCAGGTTTTTCGGGATGCTTCAATGGCATAAGTCATGGACGGCTACGTAGCTAACGTGTCAAAGCATGACAGGCCGAAATGAAGCACGATTTTTGAGCAATTTCTTAGTCGGGAATGATTGGATGAAAGCCATCTAGAGACCGCCGCATATAGGTCGCTCTCTGACACAAAAGTAACTTTGCACGCTATCGCTAACTCACGCTCCTGCAACTTTTATGGATATGCGGTATATGCTCCCGAATCCTAGGCTTTCCCCTATTGGTTCGTCGGTGCTGGAAGGCCCTGTGCATTGTGCTGGCCGTCACATCCCGAGTACTACAGACGAGGAGTAGAGTCCCCTTCGGACTAGAGGTCCAGAACCGAGGAACTTATGTTGAAACGCCTCTTAGTTATGACCATGACCGCTGCGGTCGCGGTGGGCATAGGCTATGCAGATCAATCCAATGGAAAGGTGATCATCACAGTCAATAGGACGACGGCCACCAGTGGCAAGCAGATGTATGTCAATTATTGCGCGCCATGTCACGGTGTGGACGGCAGGGGCCATGGCTCCGTCGCACCCGCACTGAAGGTACAGCCGACCGACTTGACCGTGATGACCAGAAACAACCACGGAAGATTTCCTGATACTCACATCGTCGTAGTGCTTGAGAATGGCGTAGATGCGCCGTCGCACGGCACGGCCGAGATGCCGGTATGGGGTCCCATCCTTGGTAAGATGTCCTTGGGCAACACTCAGGACAGGCTGCTCAGAATGAGCAATTTGAGCCGATACCTGGAAAGCATTCAGGTAAAGTAGGGGCCGGCGGCCAGTTTTTGCTCCCGGCCAGGGGCCGGTAGGCCCCCAAGGGAGCAATATGACAAAGCCGCGGATCCCGCAGCCTATAACACCTCAAAAGGCGCCGAGGGCCCCCAAGCCTGTGGCGCCCTTTGATCGAAGCCGCGAGAAGCCTGCCCCGGTCGGACGCCCGCAGAGCCGGGCTCCCGCAGTGATGTCGCACATGGCGAAAAGCGCCGCTCTGGAACCTCGTGGTACTGGCGCGCTAATCAACCGACGCGCCGCAGATCGCCTGCGAAGTGGCTACCTCTGGGTTTACGCCTCCGATATCGAGCGGATTGAACTCCCGGGAGCCGGTGCAGCCGACCCGCCAGCCTTGCTGCCGGTGGCTGACAGCCGCGGCCTTTTGTTGGGGACCGCCCTTTACAGCGCCTCATCGCAGATTGCACTGCGGATGATTTCCCGCGAGGCAATCGATGAGGAGAGCTGGTTGGAATTGATGGCAGATCGGCTGCGACGAGCGATTCTCAGGCGCCGACCGCTGCTGAGCGACCAGACTGACTCGTGCCGGCTGTGCTTCAGCGAAGCCGATGAGATACCCGGCCTGGTGGCGGACAAGTACGGCGACTTAGTGATACTTCAACTTTTGGCCAAGGGACTGGACTCCGCAGCCGTGCGCGAAACCTGTGTGCGCGTGTTGCGCGAGGCGCTGGCGCCAGCGGCCATCCTGGAACGGCCTGACCCGCGGATGCGCGAATTGGAGGGCTTGGGCGCGACCAGTTTGGATCCGCTATTTGCCAAAGACGCTGCGAGTATCTCAACAAACACGGAATTCAGGCTCAACGGACTGGTGTTCCAATTCGATGCGAACGCGGGACAAAAGACGGGCGCTTTCCTGGACCAGCAGGCCAACTATGCCGCTGCTCAAGGGTGGGCGCGACGGCTGGGAGCGGGACACTCAAACGCTGCGGGCCGCGCGCTCGACGTGTGTTGCTACCAAGGCGGGTTTGCCCTGCACCTTGCGCAGGTTTGCCGCCAGGTGACGGGTATTGACGCCTCTCGCGCCTCGCTCGAAGTGGCGGAGCGGAACCTTGAGGCCAATCGTAGCCGCCTCAGCGCGCAGGTGGATTGGGTGGAAGCCGACGCTTTTCAGATCCTGCGCGACTGGTCAGACGCAGGGGAGAAGTTCGATACGATCGTTCTGGATCCGCCTGCCTTCGCCAAGACCAAGCGTGCTGTGGAAGGAGCTCTGCGCGGCTACAAGGAACTGAACCTGCGTAGCCTCAAAATGCTGCGCCCTGGCGGCTTGCTGGTAACCTGCTCCTGTTCGCACCACGTAAGCTGGGCGGAGCTCGAAGGCAGTCTGGCCTCCGCCGCCGCTGATGCCGGACGGCGCGTGCGTCTGCTGGAACGTCGCGGCGCCGCTCCGGATCACCCGGTGGTGTTGAACTTGCCTGAGACCGAATACCTGAAGTGCCTGGTGCTGGAAGTGGAGTAGTACCTTCCTACGGCGATTCCAGAGTAGGTGTATCTTTTCGAAATTCGTGCTGTGTCGCCGCTCCCTGATGGTTGCGTCGACTTGAGGGTGCCGGCTTCGGGGTATAGCAACCCGCAATCGCGTTGGAAGCGCGGTGATCAGGTTCGGGCAACGTGTTGACTCGCATGAGTCGCCGGCCAAAATTCAACCATCCTTTGAAACCAACTGCGCCGGGCAGAGCCGCGGACGGTTCGATCGCTCTTTGCCTGGTTGCCCTGCGTCTGATCGCCCTTTGGGGGGTCGCATCGCAACTGGGCCAGCGTATCTTTGACCAGCGCACGCAAGGATTCTGCCTCAAAAGTGCAGGAGCGCAAATAGGCAGACACAGTGAGGCCGGCTTCCGCAGCGCGCCGGCGCAATTGCGCGCATTCTGCCTTGCTAAGCCGGATAGTAATGCTGGCGCATTTCAAGTTCCGGTCGAACGCCGCGGGTGGATTTTCGGAGTTCTTGAGTTCATCGCCCAGGCTGGATGGCGCTGCCGCCTGAGAAGGTGCCAATTGACCGGAGTCTAAGGCCGCGATCGGCTGCGATTCGTGACTATGGCCACGCCCCGGAATGGCGGCCTGGTTGAGCGAATAGTCACTTGGATCAGCCGGCCGGTAGCGCGCATGGGTACGCAGGGCGCGCTCATAGCTGAGAGTGGCGACATCTTCTTCAAGCCCGTCGTCGCTCCACCCCTGGTTTCGCTTCTGAGCGGGTGCGGCAAGCGCAGCCAGCATGCCCGCAAAGCTGGATGACCCGGTGGAGGGCGCGACTTCCGCTGGATGCTGCATGGCTTGGAGCATACTTCGTGGGCGGCTCAAGCGAGCAAGGAAATTCAGGTGTGCGGGGCTCAGTAGATTCCGTAAAGGAAACCTCTGGTCGCCTGTTCCAGAATGAAACCGGCTTTCAAACTTCTCTACTCGGGCTTGTGTATGCTGCCTGTGCGGTCAGGCGCATGCGTTTTCGCATGTCTCCGGATCGGGGAGCACGCGGCCGGGAAGCCGCAAGAGACTCGTGATAGCCTCGGCACTCATGGGGCGAGCGAACAGGTAGCCCTGGCCGAAGCGGCAACCCAGTTGCCGCAGCAGACGATACTGTTCGCGCGTCTCAATGCCTTCGGCCACCACGTCCATTCCCAACACGCGAGCCAGTTCGATGATAGTGCGCACGATCTGGAGCGGCTGATCTCCGTCAGTCATGCGGCCCACGAAAGAACGGTCGATTTTGAGCACGTCAAACGGAAAGGAATGCAAGTGGTTGAGCGAGCTGTATCCGGTACCGAAATCGTCCATCAGCAGCGAGACGCCCAGTTTGCGCAGACTGCCCAGAACTTCCAACGCGGTGCGCATGTTGGGTATCAGGCTGGACTCGGTCATCTCCAGGCCGAGCTGGCGACTGGAAATACCGGATTGGAGAAGTAGTGCCTCGACGTGATCCGCCAGCCCCTCGCGGGAGAACTGACGTGCGGAGAGGTTGACACAGACGCGCAGAGATGTGTGTCGTGGATCCTCGCTGCACCAGGTCTGGATCTGGTTGCAAGCCTCTGCGAGCCCCCAGTCGCCGATGGGGAGAATCAATCCACTCTCCTCGGCGAGAGGGATGAAGTCCATGGGGGGGATAAGCCCGCGCTCCGGGTGAGCCCAGCGGATCAGTGCCTCGAGGCCGACGATCTTGCGCGTGGAGAGATCCACTTCAGGTTGGTAGTGGAGCACAAACTCGCGTCTCTCCAGAGCCTGGCGCAGATCGGGCCGGGAGGGCCAACTGTCGGGCGTGATTGCGGCGCGAGGCCGCCGCACTCCTTGCGTGGCAAAATTGTTGCGCAGCCTGCGGAGTTCCAACTGGCTGGAAACCATATCGGCGAGGCTTTCCAGCATGCGAAGCTCATCCGGTGCCATGTCGCAACGGGGCTCGCGGCAGAAGATCGTCAACACGCCCAGGATCTTTCCATCGCTCGAGCGCACTGGAGCACCGGCAAAGAAAGCCGCGTCGAGGAGCCGGATGAGGAATTGAGGCCCTTTGATATGCGATGCCTTGGTGATGTCCGAAACCACGACCGGCCCATCCACGGCAAGCACCATCTCAAAAATGGAGTCCTTGCGGGGCAGTTCGCGACTGTGCTGGCCCCAGAAGGACTTGATCCACACGCGGCCCTCGTCGGCAAAGCCGAGCCCGGCGGAATCGGCTCGGAAGTACTCGGCGGCAAGCCGGGTAATTGCGTCGTAGCTGGGTTCCGGGGGTGTATCGAGAATGCGCGTCGCGTTGAGGGCTGCCAGGCGGGCAATCTCCTGCTCACGGTCGAACCTGACGGTCTCCAATTCTGCTGCTCGCATCTTCTCTCCGGCACTCTACTCCAGCGTAAACGCGGAAGCCCTGTGGACATCAACGGGATTGACCATGGTATTGGGCCATAAGAACGCGCCACGGACCCACGCCCTGTATGTCCATTATCGGAAGGGGTCAGCAGCGGCATGAGGTTACGGCGGAGCAGTGTCCTTGAGTACCTTCTCCGCGCAGACCCGCGCCCTATTTGCCGTGCGCTGGCTGGCCCGTTTCAGTCCACAGGAAGGTAAGCTGGTCCGCATCGTCCTGAATCTGCTGGTCTACGCTGACGCCGGCTGAGTGTCCGCCAGTGAGGCTATAGTGCAGCAGAATGGGACGGTGGCTGGATGACGAGGACTGCAGAAGAGCTGTCATCTTGCGCGCATGCAGCGGGTCGACACGCGTATCGCTGTCACCGGTAAAGAACATCACCGCCGGATAGGCCGTGCCCGGCTTCACGTTTTGGTAAGGCGAGTACTTCTGCAGGTAAGGAAACTGCTTTTCGTTGTCCGACGAGCCGTACTCGGTTACCCAATAGGAGCCCACCAGAAATTTCTGGTAGCGGAGCATATCCAGCAGCGGATAGCCGCACAGAACGGCTGAAAACAGATCTGGTCGCTGGGTGAATGAAGCACCCATCAGGAGCCCTCCATTGGATCGGCCGGTAATCGCGAAGTGGTCCGGCGATGTGTATTTGTTGGCAATGAGGTATTCGGCCGCCGCGAACCAATCGTCGAAGACGTTCTGCTTTTTCTCGAACATCCCCTGCTCGTGCCAGGTCTCGCCGTACTCGCCGCCGCCGCGCAGGTTGGGCACCGCGAACCAGCCGCCCTGCTCCAGCCACCACGCATACGCCGGATTCCATTCCGGAGTGAGGCTGACGTCGAATCCGCCGTAGCCGGTCATCAGCAGGCGCTCGGCGCCGTCCCGTTTCAGTCCCTTTTTCCCCGCAATGAACATCGGCACCTGGGTGCCATCCTTCGACTTGAAAAACACCTGCTTCAGCTCGAACTGGCTGGAGTCGAATGGCACCTTCGGCTGAAAAAAAACATCGCGCTTACCTGTCACCGTATCCAGGCGGTAGATGGTGTACGGCACTACAAAGGACGAGAAGAAAAAGTAGCCGTACCGATCGGTTGTCCGGCCGTAGACGCCAGAACCTGAACCGATACCTTCATATTCGACCTTGCCGGACGGTTTTCCGTCCAGCGTGTAGACCGTGCTCTCCGTCTTCACATCTTTGAGCCGGTTCACGTAGATTTTGCCGCCCACAATCGACCAGTCATTGATGACATCCGGCCCCTCGGGCACAATCGTCTTCCATACATCCGGCATAATGCCCGGGTCAGCCCTCAGTATCTTTCCCTTGGGCGCTTTGTAGTCGGTTTTCACGTACCACGCGCCTTTGGCGTAGGTCGCGTCAAACCGCGATTCCAGCCCCCAGACAAGGATTTCAAAGAACGAGCCTGGCTTGGTCAGGTCGCGATAGACGATGTCTACCCGCTTGGCCGGTACCCCGCGGTCGATTTGGACGACAAGGTAGTGGCCATCGTCGGTCACCACTCCGGAGAACAAGTCATCGCCGGTGAGCAACTCGCCGCGGAACTCCCGCCCAAAGATCAGTATGTCCCTGGAAGTACGCGTCCCCAGAACGTGCTGGTACAGCATGGTTCCCTGCTTGTTGTTACGCGAGTAGTAAAAGCTCGCGCCATCCGGGGCGAAGTTGACACCAAAGTAGCGTGCAGCCGGGAGCTCATCCTCGAGCGTCTTGCCGGTCTTCACATTGAACACATGGATGGTGGTCTCATCCGCTCCGCCCTGCTGAACCTCATATGTCAAAAGCATGCCGTCGCGGGATACGTCCGTCATCCGGACAGAGGTGTTCGGATCGCGGCTCAATGCGGCCGGATCAATGAGGCGGACATCCTTACCCGTCCAGCCATGGCGCACGTAGATGGACGACTGCTGTTCGCCGGCCAGTCGCTTTTCAAAGAAGTAGCTGTTTCCGCGCTCTGTTGGCCCACCGGCCTTGGAAACATTCTCCAGCGCATCCAAATCGTCCACCACGTCGGGACGTATGCGCGCCTGCTTCAGATAGCGCGCAGTATAAGCGTTTTGCGCGTCGATGAAGGCGCGGGTCTCCGGGCTCTTGGCATCCTCAAGCCATCGATAGCTGTCAGGGACCTTGGTTCCGAAGTAGCCGTCGGCAACAGAATTCGCCTCGACCGCGGGTGGCGCCGACAGCGTGATGCCTTCTCGTCCTTGAATCGTCTGGGCCATCGCGCTCGCCCCCAGGACCATTGATAACACCAGTCCCGACACAAAAATCCCTTGCATGCGATGCCCTCCTCGGAACAGGATACGCGGAGCGACAGCCGTCACGCCTTTTTTCCGGCCATAAAGGGAAGGTCCTCGCCGGCATGCAAGGCCGGTAGAATCAACTGAAGTGGACGGATCGCAACCAAACCAACCTGCACCGGACCCGACAACGGGAGACGCTAAACCGGAGAGCGGGCGTTCGCGCTGGGCGCGAGGCGTGGGAATGCTGCGCCCCTCCCACGCGCACAGTGTCTTCTCGGCCACCATCGTGCTCATGGTGTCCACGTTTCTTTCCCGGATCATCGGACTCGTCCGCGTCTGGTACATTGCGTGGCTCTTCGGCCGCGGCGTGCAGGCCGACGCGCTCTACGGCGCCTTTGTGCTGCCGGACATGATCTCGTATTTTCTCGTGGGGGGAGCGGCATCCATCACGTTTGTCACCATCCTCACGCGTTATCGCGAAACTGGGCGCGAGGCGGAGGGGGAGCGATCACTTTCAGTCATTCTGACCACCATGTACCTGGTGCTGGGCGCGGCCCTGGTGCTGGCGGAGATTTTTGCGCCGTGGTATATCCACTGGTGGTTTAACGGATTTGACCCTGCAAAGGCCGCTCTCTGCGTGCATCTGACGCGGATCCTGCTTCCCGCGCAGTTGTGCTTCTTTGCCGGCGGAGTGTTTGGCGCCGTGTTGCTGGTGCGCAAGCAGTTCAGCGTGCAGGCCGTGGCGCCGCTGATTTACGGACTGGGCACCGTTGTGGGCGGCCTGTTGCTGGAGCGGACGCTCGGCGTCTCCGCGCTGGCTATCGGAACCGTAGCAGGAGCCTTCCTGGGCCCGTTTCTCCTGAACTGGATATTCGCCCGGAAGGCCGGCGTGCACTACCGGCTTCTCCTCGACTGGCGCGACGAGGGCCTGCGCGAGTGGGTGCGGCTGTCTCTTCCGCTGATGATCGGCGTTTCGCTGGTCACTGCCGATAGCTGGATCATTGTCCACTTTGCCTCGGCCACCAGCGGCGCAGTTTCCATGATGAGTTACGCCAAACAAATCTTCACCGCGCCGATGGCCATGCTGGCTCAGGCTGCCGGCGCGGCCTCCATGCCATTCTTTGCCACCATGTGGACGCAGCAGCGTCGCTTCGAATTTGCCACAGAGGTGGCGGATTCAGTATCGCGCGTGTCGGCAATGGGATTGCTGTTGGCTTCAGGCATGGTCACTCTGGGACAGCCCTTGATCGACCTGGTCTTTACTGGAGGACGCTTCTCCTCAAACGACGCACGGGTGTGCGCCGCGTACTTCGCCGTCTTTTCGGTTTCGCTGTGCCTGTGGTCGGCACAGGCTATCTATGCGCGCGCCTTTTATGCGGCCGGCAACACCATGGCGCCGATGGTGGCGGGGACAATTGTCACCGTGCTCTCGCTGCCTATCTATTCCACGCTCTACCACTGGCATGGAGCCATGGGGCTGGCCGTTGCATCGGACCTGGGGATCGCACTGCAAACTGGAACTATCGCGGTTCTGCTGCATCGGCGGCGCATGGTCTCGCTGGCCAGCCTGGATTACGCCGAGTTGGGACGTTGCCTGCTGGCCGCCCTGGCAAGCGGTGCGGCGGTATGGACGGTCATTTTGGGCCTGCGAAGCCTGCCAACCCAGCATTGGAGCCCGTTCCATTCCCTCCCAGTTCGTCTGACCGACGTGATGCTGCTGGTGGTTGGGACGGCGGTGTGGGTGGTGGTGACGAATTGGATTCTGGAGAGAACCGGATCGGCGCTCCCGAGGGTGATCATGAGACGGTTGGGATTTCGATAGTCGGTCCTCGACTCGTCTCCAGCAAACTTTCGTCTTCTCTAATTTTATCTGTAACTTAGTCGCAGTCTACCCCGTTCACTGCCGCGCCATTTTGGAGTCAATCGTTGAATTTAAGTCTCCAAGGAATGCCGCATTTGCGGCTTGGAAAGACGGTAATTATACCGCGTCCAAGACACAAGAACCCCCGCAGTTGCGGAGGCTCTTGTGATGGAGCAAAACTTGAAGCCGAGCTACACCTGAACGGGCTTGGGCAATTCGGCCACGACCGGTTTACCTTCCGGCTTGCGGATGTCGATGCCGCCCTTGAAAAATGCGCCGTCTTCAATGCTGATGCGAGCTGCGGCCACATCGCCGCTCAGCGAGCCTTCGGCACGGATGTCAACCCGGTCAGTGGCAGTGACGTTGCCGCGAACCTTGCCCAGTACCACAATCTCGCGGGCGGTGATGTGGGCTGCCACCTGGCCGTTGCGGCCCACGGTGACCCGATTGCCGGGAAGGTTAACGCTACCCTCGACTTTGCCGTCGATAAACAGCGACTCTGAGCCGGTGATTTCGCCCTTCACGAAGAGGCCTTTGCCGATGGTAGCCTGTTCGCCAGTCGGAATCGGAGCGCTCCGGACGGGTTCAGGGGCCGGCGTGGCTGACACCGTGCGGATAGGTTCAGGGGTGGGATTGTGGCTAGGGCTGGGGCTGGGCGATCCAGTTTGGGTCGGTTTCCACATTGCGCTCAAGGTGTGTTTCCTTTTCTGTCCTGATGGGACTGGGTTTCCAAGGCAGGGGCCAATGCCATGGGCCCAAGAATCTGAAGTTGTGGACCGCCGGGCTTTTTGCCTGCGACGACCCCGTCAACGGCCACTGATACGATGCTTTTCCTTCGTGGTCCGCGAAAACGTTGCTCCCCGCTATTCTAAGACCGAGCACCCCCATTTGACGAAATCGCGCTCTAACATGAGGGATCGGTAGCCAAGTCTGTCAACAGTTCGCGTGGCCATCTGCCATGGAGTACAGCGCCGAGTCCGATTGTTGTAATAGCGGCAAAACATTAATGCGGCGTTGTGGTGATAGCGTTTATGGGCATGACCAACCTGGACAAGAACAGCTCTCTCAATGTGGACCTCGACATCCTCTCGAAGATCAAAATACGTCCGCTCGGGGTTTCAATGGGCCCGAGGGATTGGCCGCGCGCGAGCCGATTGCCCTACTCTTGATCTATGACCGATCGTGAACTGGTTGCGCGGATTGCCCGCTCTGCCGGTCAAAAGGCCGGATACAAGCAACTGGTGCGCGAACTCTCGCTCGGTGGCGGCATGCAGCGGCGACTGCTGCTGGAGCAGCTTGCCCGCCTGACGGTACGCGGCGAACTGGCCAAGCTGGACCGCGAGCACTGGAGCATTCCGAAGAAGCTCTCCGGCGTTGGTGGCACCCGAGAAAACCTATCTGCAGGGCGGCTTGATCTGCATCGCGATGGCTACGGATTTGTGCGGCCGAATGCGCGCCAGGCTTCAGGGCAGGACGACATCTTCATTCCACCGAACGAGATCAACGGCGCCATGCAGGGCGACCAAGTTCTCGTGGAAGTGGAACCACCGAAGGCCGATGGGCGGCGCATGGGCCGCATCGTCCGCGTGCTGGAGCGGCGCAACCCAACCGTGGTTGGCGTCTTTCACTATCAACGTTCGGACCGGGCACAGGGACATACTGTCGTTCCCTTTGACGACCGCATGACGCAGCACATTCTGATTCCGCCCGGCCAGGAGCTCCCCGAGATTGGCGAATCCGCCACGCCCCACCGGGTGCTTGGCACGGAAGCTATCGCCAGCGAAATGCATGACAGCCTGGAAGGGCTGGTGGTGGATGTCGAAATCACCAGTTGGCCCACGCCCACGCGGCCTCCGATTGGCCGTGCGATTGAGGTGCTCGGCGATCCGGACGACTTCGGTGTGGACGTCGAAATGATGATCCGCAAGCATCAGTTACCGCGGATATTTCCTGACAAGGTGCTGGCCGAAGCGCGCAGCGTGGCCCATCGGGATCTCGACGAAGTTGCCAGCCGCCGCGATTTTCGTTCCCTGCCGATCGTGACAATCGATGGCGAGACCGCGCGTGACTTTGACGATGCGGTGCTCGTGACCGAACGTGACGGCGGTTTCGAGCTCCAAGTACACATTGCCGACGTGGCCCACTACGTGCGCATGGGAACGGATCTTGACCTGGAAGCTCGGCTGCGCGGAACTAGCGTGTATTTCCCCGATCGCGCCATTCCGATGTTGCCGCAGGAGCTTTCGACCGGCATCTGCAGCCTGCGCCCGGGCGAAGACCGTCTTGTCCTCAGCTGCATCATGCAGCTTGGCGCGGATGGCCGCATCGAGAGGTACGAAATCGTCGAGGGCGTAATTCGCTCCGCGGCACGGATGACGTATACCGAGGTTCACGCGATCATCTCCGGAGAGACGGGGGAAGGCAACGCCGAGACCCGCGCACGCTACGCCGCGCTGGTCCCTGACTTTGAACGGATGCGCAAGCTGGCGGGGCTGATGAACAAACGCCGCGAGGAGCGGGGCAGCATCGACTTTGACCTGCCGGAGCCCGTCATCGAATTCGATGAGCAGGGCCAGATGCGCGGCGTCACCAAGTCCGAGCGCACATGGGCCAATCGCCTGATTGAGGAGTTCATGCTGGCAGCCAACGAGTGCGTAGCCACATGGACTGAGGACCTGGGCGTGCCTTCGATCTATCGCATTCATGAAAAACCAGAACCGCGCCGCGTGGTGCAATTTGAGGAGTTGGCTGCTGCCTTTGGCTACTCGCTGGGACTCGGCGCTCTGCCGGTGAAGCGCATTCAAACCCGCGGAGATCGTCGCGATGCGCAACGCAGCGGCCGCAACCCGCGCACTCTCGAAGTCCCAGAGGACATTCCGGTCACGCCGCGTATGTACCAAAGGCTCGCCGCGAAGATCGAGGGCAAGCCGGAGGAGCGAATCTTGAGCTACCTGATGCTGCGCTCACTCAAGCAGGCGCGCTATTCCGAGATCAACGAGGGCCACTTTGCTCTAGCTGCTCCAAGTTACACGCACTTCACCTCGCCCATCCGCCGCTATCCTGACCTGATTGTGCATCGCATCGTCAAGGCGCTGCTCCGGGAAGGTGTGCGCGGGCAGGGCGAGGTTGCGCATGGCCGCCATAACTCGCCGTGGACGCATCCGAACGAAGGGCTGACAGGATTGCGCGTGACCCAGCCTCACAGTGCGAATGGGGCTTTCACCGGCGAGCCGCCCATTCCGGAAGCCGAGCTGGCGCAGATTGCCGAAGAGACCAGCCTCACCGAGCGCCGCGCTGCAGAGGCCGAACGCGAACTGGTGGAGTGGAAGAAAGTTCGCTTCATGCAGGACCGCGTCGGCGAGGAGTTTGCTGCTCTGGTGCTGAATCCTGCCAAGTACGGACTGTTTGTTGAGTTGACCGACATGTTCGTCGAGGGATTGGTGCCCATCGATAGCCTGCGTGACGATCGCTACACGTGGCGCGAAAACACGCACGAGATTATCGGCGAGCGCGCAGGGCGCCGCTTTCGCGCCGGCGACCGTGTGCAGGTGATTCTTGACCGCATTCTGGCCCAGGAGCGACGGCTGCAGTTTTCAATCGTGGAGGAGGGCATTCCCCTGACTGGGCCCCGAGTCGCCAGGTCCCCGTCCAAGGCGAAGAAGAACAAGCGCAAGGACACAACGAAGCCAGGATCAAAGGGGAAAAGGCGATCGACCAAGAAGGGCAAGCGGCGTTAGGGCGAAGACGGCGTCCACGCGGAGCCGTCTCGAGAGCCCCGGTAGGCGCCGTCTATTTGTTGGCCAGATTCTCAGCGATGTTGCCGATGAGAGGAAGCTTGAATCGCTTGCCGTTCAATGCGTTGACCGCACACAGGATCCAGATGAGTATCCAGAAAACCCACATCAACCGGCTGAGAGCCACGAAAAGGAATGCCCCGAAAATCATACTGAACGCCAGAACAATGCTCAGAACGATGCTGATGACAATCGCCGCAATGTTCAGGAAGATCGATTGCCAGCAGTGAAAGCGCACAAAGGAATTCGCGTTGTAGGGCGGGAGAACCAGAAAAACAATCGCGGGAACAATGGTGAGATACGAGAGTGCGCCAGCTGAGTTGTCGCTAATGCCAGTCGGATTCTGTTCGGGCATGTAGTTTCCTTTCGTGGTCAGAACTGGAGTGGGGAACCAGGTACTCCACGCGCAAATCCGTGTCAGCAAAAAGGGAAATCCCCCATCCGCCGATGCGCAAAACGGCGATAAGCTGGATTGAGATAAGGAAAACCCCGATGCGCGCGCTTGTCAAGCGACATTTTCCGAGAAAGTGCGCAAACCATTGTACGCATTGACGAAAGGGCTGGCGTGGAAGGACATAGCAAGGTTACTATAGGCGGCTTTCACGCATCGACTCATCTCGCGCAGCTCTTGAATTGCCGCGCTCGTCACCGCACCTCAAAAGGTCTCATCCACTCCCGGCCGGTCGGAGAGCGAGCCAGCGTCGGGGTACTTCCAAGTCAAAGATGAGTGGAGGGTGGAGACTCCGGGCCGCACGAGTCGAGTTGCAATCCAGCGTATCACCGGCGCCGACGATCGATTACCGGTTCGCCTGTTGTTCTGCCAGTCTGCCAATGAGAGGTAGTTTGACGAGCTTGCCGTTAAAAGCATTGATCGCGACGATAATCCAAACTAGGAAAAACAGGACATCCAACAGGCGCCACAACGTCACAACCGCGATTCCGGTGAAGGGTACAATTCCGAGCAAGGCCCCAAGCACGATATAAACCACGGAGAGCACGACGAAAAAGAAAATCGACTGCCACGCCTGGAAGCGGACATACGTACTTCTCCTGAATGGCTCCAGGATCAGGAAGATGATCGCCGGAATGATGGTGAGATAGGAAATTCCTCCGGCCGCGTTATCAGAGATGCCAGAAATATTCAGATCGGACATAGTCTCTCCTTGGGAGTTGAGACGAAGCTTTCGCGCATGCGGTTGCCCGCACCGTCGTCGCAGCCATCAAAATTGTGAATCAGCACAAGGGGATCCGTCCGGTCACAATTGCTCAAGCAAATGTGAATCACTGGCGGGGCGGTTTCTTCCCGGCCTCCCCGCGGCCCGCGCGAGCACTTTGTTAACTGGAGAACGGTCGCGGCAGATCGGTGGGCGAATCGGCCGCGGATTTTCTTGAATCAGGGCCGCTCGCTCTGGTCCGGGCACCGCCTTTCCACTTGCCAGGGTCGGTAGCGCGCCTCATCCAATACAATGGGGTTTGGGAGCGTCGATCATGGCACACACGGTTTTTTGCGTTCGCAACAAGAAGGAAATGGAGGGCCTGGACGAACCGCCCTTCGACTCGGAGTTCGGTCAAAAGATATTCAAGAATGTTTCGAAGGCAGCCTGGGCCGAGTGGGTCGACCGGCAGAAGATGCTGCTGAACGAGTACCGTCTGCAGCCATGGACCCCGCAGGCGCAGCAGTTCCTGGTGGAGCAGATGGAGGAGTTCTTCTTCGGCGCAGGCTCGGGTCTTCCCTCGGAGTTCGTCGCGCCGGAGTACTGACGGGTGCGAAGCGCCAGGATATGGCCCGGAGAGTTCGGACCCATCGCAATGGACACTCTGACGTGGCAGTCGCGCCGTTTGCCGGTTTTCGAGTGGAGGGGCAGATGAGCTTCCAGAGTCTGCAGTGGCTTTTTCCCGTCGCCATCACTCTGCACAATGCGGAAGAGGCCATTTGGTTTCCAGCCTGGACGCAACAACCGGGTCGCTGGTTTGCTCCTGTGGCGCCAGGCGTCTTCCGTTTTACCGTGGCG
>Ga0302319_10005427_pt1 | contig 25630 bp, 24 predicted proteins | sample Bog_T0_2_FD_203319 | JGI IMG/M metagenome (GOLD analysis project Ga0302319, IMG submission 203319) | Peat permafrost microbial communities from Stordalen Mire near Abisko, Sweden - Bog_T0_2 | ecosystem: Environmental > Terrestrial > Soil > Wetlands > Peat | place: Sweden: Abisko, Stordalen Mire...
AGGCTCCTCCGGGGGATTATTAATCGCCGCGTGCGCCACCGTATCCAGCGAAAACCCGGGTCCGTGATCTTTAATCTGAAATTGGATCAGGCGCGGCGTTCGTATACAGGTGAATTCCACCATGCAGTTCTGTCCATCGCGGCAGCCATGCTCAATCGCATTCCGCAGCAACTCGTCAACCGCCAGCGCGAGTTGCTCGCTCAGTTCTCCAGAAAGATCGGCGATTTCGCAATGCACATATCCCATCACCTGGTTGCGGGCATCGGTGGTGGACGGTAAAAGCAGCTGAGTCCATTCAGGACGCGCCGATTTAACCTTCACTTGAGAGGATGGTGCAAAGATCTGTCTTGCGTCCACTATTGGTTATCATCGCACCGCCCACCTGTTGCATGTTAGCTTCTTAATAGAAAGGTTCGCTTTCCACATGCGCGCTTCGAATCTTATTGCCTTTGCACTCGTTCTAACCATCCTTCCCGCCTTTGCCGCGAAGAAGGTGATTTCGCCGGAGACCAGCGCGGGCAACGAAGAAGTCGATCTGGTGGCCACTATTTTTCTCACCGAGGACGAGGCGGCACAGAAGCTGGGAATGGACCCCGGACCCGATATCGCGATTCTTGATGTCCGCGTCATTCCAAAAACCGACAAACCGGTGCAAGTCGCGGCCGACGATTTTATTCTGCTCGCCCATAACGACGGCGAACGCAACAAGCCCTTTACGCCATCCGAAATTGCCGGCCAAGGCGCGATCATCGTGAGCAACACGGCCGATCAAAAACAATCAAAAGGCAATAAGACCACCACCAGTGGAGGATTAGGCGGCATCATGATGGGCGGCGGCAGTTCCTCGCCCGGCAATCCAAAAGTTGTTGCCTTGGGAACAAAAGTGGACGATAAAAAGGCGGGAGATCCGAAGTTGCTAGAAGCGTTAAAGGCAAAGCAACTGCCAGACAAAGAGACGAGCGAACCGCTCGAGGGACTACTCTACTTCCGCCTTAGCGGCAAGCACAAGCTAAAGGATATGGCAGTTTTGTATCGAGGTCCAGCCGGAAAACTGGACCTCGAATTTGAACACTAATCTACTTTTTTTCGATGGAGTCGATTTTCACTACATCGCCGTCAACCGATCCCATGACCTTTACATCTTGTCCGGCAAACGCCTTCGCCTTGGTGGCCGAGTCGGCGTCAAACTTCATCACCTTGTCGCCAACTACCAGCACCGGGTCGCCACCCTTCTTCAGGCAGCCTTCCACGCACTTCGTATTAGCGTCGCTAACAGAGTTGTGCTTGGCGCCGCACATTGCATCGGAAACATAGCCGGTTAGTTCTTCGGCCATGGCTGCGAACGAACCAAGTGTTACGGCCATCAGAGAAGCAAGAACAATTTTTTTCATTTATGTACTCCTTTTAGAGTCAGCCTCTAGTGTACTCGAAAATTATGAGCGCGCAAGCAAGATTCGGAGAAGGTAATATTAAGTTATTACTCCCATGTCGAAACAAGAAGAAGCCGGACTCATTTTGAAGCTCTACGAATTGCGCCGCGAGGAAACGTTGCGCAAAGCGCGCGATTGGTATTTCAGCCAATTCCATCCTGAAACCATAGCCGATTACAACGCCGCTTTGTTTGGCCCAAACGGCGTTTACGTCCGCATGGTCATCAGCTATTGGGACATGGCCGCCGCGCTGGTAAACCATGGTGCGATCAGCGTCGAACTGTTCAGTGACGCCAACGGCGAGCAAATCGGCGTCTTTTCCAAGGTTGAACCGTTCCTAAGCGAGCTGCGCGAGCAGTGGGGCCCACAATATCTGGCCAATCTGGAAAAACTGATCGACGCTTCGCCCAACGGCCGCAAACGCGTGGCGGCCACCCGCGAACGAATGAAAGAAATGCGCGCCAAACGGGCGGTTTCGTAAGGCAATCATCATTGCCTCAAATTGACCCTAATGGCCCGCCGTGTCTGTAACAAATGAAAAGTCCCGTCGGACTGCTTCTTTTCGATAATGAATTTCAGGCCAAAGCAGGCCAGATCCGGTGCCATCCATAATGTCGCCCGAGGATCGTCGGGCAGATTGTAGTGGATCACCACGGTCCGGTAGCCGAGGATTGCTTCTCCCGTGGAGACGATTTGCCCGGAAGCTGTACAGCCATTCTTGATGAACGCCGTTCTGGCTGTCTCCTGCTTGCCACTTCCCTTACTGAAGGGCAACGAAATGTCAAACATCAGCAAGCCAATCCAATCCATTACTTGGCTGAGGCCTGTCCTGAATGGCTGGTCAGGAAAAGAACGCGACAGCAGGACCTCATACCCATTATGGGTAAAAGAAGTCGTGTACATTTCAACCGAAGACGATCCGTCGTCTGCGTAGCGAGTAAATTCCGAATCAACGGTGAACGGGACGTTCAGAAGTAGAAAATCCATCTTCGCGACTTGCGGAACGGCCTCGTTCACAAAAAGTCCTAAGGCCAGCAGGCAAACGACCGTGACCGCCGCGATCTTCGCGGTGAACCATCCTCCCCAGCGTTTCGACGGAAGCTCCCGCTCTAAGCTGGCTGCGAATCGAGCCCTTACGTTCTGGCGCAGCGAGCCCGTCACCGGCGGAACATCCCAGGCGTCGAGAATATCTTTGAGTTCTTGATCGTTCATCTTTGTCGCTCCAAGTCAGTCGCGTAAATGGCTAGCTTTTCCTTCAAGCCGTTACGGGCTCGCTGCAGGCGTGACTTCACTGCGCCCAATTCAAGCCCGACTACTTTCGCAATCTCGGCCAGCGGCATTTGCTCGTAATGAGCAAGAATGAGAACCGCCCGCTGCGTCTCGGGCAATTGCATCACGGCGCGGGCGACCGCGGCTTCCAACTCCGCGCGCAAGACTTGGCCTTCCGGCGAAGGACTAAACCCTACCGAACTGAGTCCAGCCCCATCATTTCGCCTCAGCCGTTTCAGAGACTGATTCCTGACAATGCCGAAAAGATAGGTTCGCACCTCAGCACGCCGCGAATTGTAAGAGCACTCGGGGCGCAGCAATTGCAAGAAGCACTCCTGCACAATGTCTTCGGCGTCCGCGCGCGATCCGGTCAGCCTATAGGCAAAACGGAAAAGCGGCCAATGATGCTCGTCGAATAATTGGAGGAACGCGGCCTCATCGCCCTTTCGGGCTGCTCGCGGCAGATCCATGCTCGTTTGAACAGTATTACCGCAAACGAGAAAAAAGAATCGCCGAATTCGAACCTGTTTTGGTCAGACTTCCAGAATGACGGGCATGATCAAGGGCCGCCGTTGGGTCTGCTTGCTTAAATAACGTTTCAGATCGGCGCGAATTTTCTCCTGCATCACGCCCCAATCGCCGCGCTCTTCCGGGCTGGAGCTATCGAGGGTGCGCCGCACCACGTTGCGCGCCTCTTGCAGAATCGCGTTGTTCTCGCCGGTGACAAATCCGCGGCTGACGATTTCCGGCAAGCCTTCGCTTTTGCCGGTATGTTTGTTGATCGCGATGATTGGCAGCACGAAACCATCTTCCGATAAATGCCGGCGATCGCGAATGATCATGTCTTCGACGACATCGTCGAGCGAACCGGAATCGATGCAGACCCGTCCCACCGTGATCTTGTCGCCGCGCCGCGCGCCACGCTTATCAATTTCAAGCGTGTCGCCCGTTTCCAGCACAAAAGTCTCTTCTAAACCGGCGAAGCGCAAATGCTGCGCCAGGTGCGCGTGTTTTGAAAGCTGCCGGTATTCGCCGTGAATCGGAATGAAGTAACGTGGCCGCACCAGATTCAAAATCAGCTTCAACTCCTCTTCACTGGCGTGTCCTGAAACGTGCACCGGCGGTTTCATCGAACCGTAAACCAATTCAGCGCCTCGCCGCGCAATGTGGTTCATCATCCGGTAAATAGCTTTCTCGTTTCCTGGAATGATGCGCGAACTCAATACCACCGTATCGCCCGGTTGCAAATAAAGGTGTTTATGATTATCCACCGCCACGCGCGAGAGGGCCGACATGGGTTCGCCCTGCGTGCCGGACACCACCACCGCCACCTTCTCGGGCGAAGATTGCATGATGTCCTGCGGGCGCAACAGCGTCGAGTCGGGAATCGAAAGCAGCCCCATGCTGTGCGCGATCTCGGTCACGCTCAACATGCTGCGTCCTAAGAACGCTACTTTACGGCCGTACTCCGCCGCCAGATCGAGGATCTGCTGCAAGCGGTGAATCGAACTGCTGAAGCAGGAAATTACCAAACGCCGCTCGCTGCGCGAAAACAGTTCTTCCAAGCGCGGACGCACAGCACGCTCGCTCTCGGTGTAGCCGGGCCGGTCGACGTTCGTGGAATCGGACATCAGCAATAGGACGCCGCGCTTGCCGTATTCGGCGAAAGTATGAAGATCGAACAACTCGTTATCGGTGGGTGTAGGGTCCACCTTAAAATCGCCGGTATGGATGACCACACCCAAGGGCGTTGTAATAGCAAGCGCCACGCAGCTCACGATAGAGTGAGTGACGCGGATAAATTCGATGTCGAACGGCCCTAGTTTAATACGGTCGCCCGCTTTCACTTTGTGCAGCGTGACGTCGTCGAGCATCTCATGCTCGTCCAGCCGCCGCTCGACCAATGCTAGCGTGAATTCGGTGCCGTAGACCGGAATATTCAACGTTGAAAGAAGAAACGGCACGCCGCCTATGTGGTCTTCGTGGCCGTGTGTGAGAATCAGCCCGCGCACCATTTTGGCGTTCTGTTCGAGGTAAGCAAAGTCGGGCGTGACGATGTCGACGCCTAACAACTCCGAGTCCGGGAACATCATGCCGGCGTCAACAACAATGATGTCGTCTCCATAGCGCAACGCCATGGAATTCATCCCGAATTCACCCAACCCGCCAATCGGGATGATTTGTAGCTTCTGATCTGCCATATTAACGAAGGAAGCTAAAGGGTATCACGCAAGGAGCAGTGGGGTGCCGCTAGGCAAAGATCTGGTCAACACGGATGCTCGCGCCGCCAAGCGTCGTGAGAGGCACATCCATACCGCCCGAATACTCAACAGAGTTGCCATCGCAGGTTGTAACACTGATCGTCTTCGTCTTATAGTTAACTATCCAGAACTCTTCGCAACCATTGGCCAAGCAGAGTGCCGCATATTCGCGGAGCTGAGCTTTGGTGTTTGATGGCGAAAGAATCTCAATCACCAATTCCGGCGCGCCCGACAGATAACCGTCGTTCGCCTCATCCCAACGCGCTTTCGTTACAAACGCCACATCCGCATCCCGTAGCTCATACTCGGAAACGGCGCGAAACGGCAGCTCCATTACGATGTAGCCTCGGCCGGCCGCCACCGGTTGAAGCAACTCAGTCAACTTCATCTGAAGCTTGACATGCCACGCCTTCGGTCTTGACATAGCGACGAGACGCCCCCAATGCAACTCTTCCAGCACATCTTGGCGCTCAGGCAACAAATCAAATTGCTCGACCGTCATCAGCGACGGTTCCGGGAGTGTCGACATAACTCTAGATTACTCCCGGGATCAAGCGTTTGGTGCGTTTGCTGTAAGCGGCGTATTCGTCGCCAAAGGCAGCGTTTAAGGCGGCTTCCTCAATATGAATTCGATAAAGCAGCGCGGCGGTGGGCGGGATCAGGGCAAGTGCTAAAGCCAGCCAGTGGCGCGAATACAGTCCAATGGCGAAAAAGATCACGAGCAAGCCGAGATATGACGGGTGCCGCACAATACTGTACAGGCCGGAGGTATTCAGGGTTTGCTTTTCACGAATGGCAACATTCGCGCTGAAGGCTTTGCCGAGCCAAAGAACGGCGCTCCAGCGAATCGTGAGGCCCAGGATCATGACGATCAAGCCGGCGGTTTTGAGCCAGTGAGCGCCGCCGAACATGTCGGGCGGATTGGTCGCACTGATCCACTGTGAGGCGGTGATGGACGCCACGATGACGAGCCACAATATGAGCATCGACCCGCGGTCGTGAACCTTTCCTCCGCCGGTGCGGGTGCGCGTCAGTATCGCGATGAAGATCTCCGATGCCGTCCAAGAATAGAACAGAATTTTCCAAATCATGCGCGAACTCCAAAAATGTGTTCGGCATAGATGCGGCTTAAGCGAAGATCTTCGGTGAGCGGGCGGGTAACCAGGGTTTTCTCGCGATAGGCAAGTTCAACGACAATGAGAGGCTTGAGGGCATGGCGGTTGAGATAGGCGGCGATTTCGCGATAATCGATATCACCGTCGGCTAGCGATTCGAGCCAAAGTTTGTCGCGGGAATTGCGGACGTGAATTTCGTGTACGCGATTGCCGGCTTCCCGCAACATATCGAGCGGCGCGAATCCGCCCTGGTGGACCCAGTCGAGATCAAGGCACAGCGCCACATATTGCGGGTTGGTGTTGTGCAGGATGTGACGCCATTCACGGGCGTTTGCAACAAGTTCGGGCGTGTGGTGGTGAACGCGTAGTTCAAACCCAGCGTCTTTCAGAGTGCGGCCCAGAGTGTTCAGAGCGGTAGCTTGCGTGGCCAGTTCATCATCGCTCTTTTGCGCGGCGGCGGGTTTGGGGTCGGGATTGTTCACGACGGCAGTGCAGCCGAAAGGTTGGCAGAGTTCGCCAATTTCGAGGGCGCGGGCGGTGGTGGCCGCAGCGGCTTCTTTCGTGTGCATCGCGCCACCGACGTAAACCGACGGCATTTTTAGTTGATGGGCGTTGAGAGAGGATATCGTTCGGTCGCGTAGTTCGGGGGTGAAGAAGGCATGATTAATTTCGATATTGCGAAAGCCGGCCGAGTGCGCGATGGCGAAAACTTCTTCGAGGACATCGCCGAGAGTCTTCTTCTGGCGTTCGGCGTATTGCTGAAAAATGTAGCCCTCGACCGACATGCGAGAAGCGGAATCGCGAGCGTAGATCGGAACGGCAGCGAGCAGCGCCAGCGTTTGGCGGCGAGTTAGTTTTGGCATAGACTTATCCTGAAGGAGATGACACGCGCGGTTTTAGGACTGACTTTGGCATTTGCCGGACATCTTTGCGCCCACGATATCATCACTACCAACCTCACTTTCACGCGCGACATTGCGCGCATCTTCGACCGACATTGCACAACCTGCCACGGCCCTTCCGCCGATATTCCGCTCGTCAACTACGAGCAGGCTCGCCCTTGGGCGGTCGCCATCAAGGAGCAAGTACTATCACGCGCGATGCCGCCGTGGGGGGCGGTGAAAGGCTTTGGAAATCTCAAGCCCGATCATGCACTCACCCAAGAAGAAATCCTGATCATCGCCGCCTGGGTGATCGGCGGCGCACCGCAAGGCGATCCGGCGTGGCTGCCGAAGCAAGCGCATGGCAAGCCCGCCAGCCCTCCGCCAAACGTCAAGGACGCGTTGAGCGGAGGCAACCAGACAAAGTTGACTGCAGCGCTACAACTGGCGGCCATTCGACCGCTGGCCGACACCATCGTTGAGTCAGCGAAAATTACGGCGCGGCTGCCAAACGGAGCCGTTCAGCCTTTGGTCTGGCTCTATCATTACGACCCGAAGTGGGGCCGAGAGTTTCGGTTTCGGGAACCAATACAACTGCCGAAGGGCGCGGTGATTGAAACGAGCGCGCCGGTCAAGTTCGTATTGGAGAGCGCGAATTAGGCCACCTTGGTCAGTTTGCTGACGCGGCCGACTTCCACCCATTCGACAACAAAAATATTTCCGGCGTGATCGAACGAAGCGCCGTGGGGGCAGACGAATTTGCCGGGCGTGAAATGATCGCGCGTTAGTTTGCGCGTCTCCATGTATTCTTTGCGGGCGGAATCGTCGCCGAGTTGGGTGATGACTTTGTTGTTGCGGTCGATGAGAGTGACGCGCGCGAAGAGGTCGGGCACAACAATGTCGCCGTTCTTGTAAATGTTGAAGTAGCAGGGGGCGGGGAAATCTTCGACGAAATCGATGTGTTTGCCGTCGAGTGTGAAGCGCTGCAGGCGTTTGTTGCTACGGTCGGCGACGGTCAGGTTGGGTTCGCTGCCGCGGGTGTCGCAGACGATGCCGTGAGGGCAATCCAGTTGCCCGGCCTCTTTCCCTTTGCCGCCGAAGGTGCGGATGTATTTGCCGCTGCTGTCGTATTGATTGACGTAGCTGGAGCCGTAGCCGTCGCCGATGTAGATATCGCCGTTGGGCGCGATGGCGAGATTGGTCGGGCTGTATTTGATTTTGTCGGCGGCGTAGGGCGCGGCTTCTTTGGGATAGCCAAGAGTAAAAACTTCTTCGCCGGCTAGCGTGGTCTTGACCATGAGACCGCGCTGGGTGTCGCAAAGATAAAGGAATTCGTGTTTGCCTTCCTTGCGAATATGCAGGCCATGTGCGCCGCCCTTGAAATCCTTGCCCCAGCTCTTGACGAATTTGCCTTTGTGATCGAAGACCACCATGCTGTCGGACTTTTCGCTGGCGGCGTTGACGGTGTGGTGAATGTAGATGTGGCCATGCGAATCTTCGCAGACACCGTGGGTGTTGCCGTATTTGATGTCGGCCGGCAGTTCACCCCAATCATGGGTGACTTCATACTTGTGATCGCCTTCGCCGAGAACTGGTTTCTTGGAGCCCGATTTATTGTCGGCTCCCAAGATAAGCGGCGCGGCGAGGCCGGTGGAAACTTTCGTCAGAAACGTGCGACGTGATGTAGACATGGTTCTCCTAAGCAAGAATCTTCTGGTTAACGTTGCCCGCCACGTCCGTGAGACGGAAATGGCGGCCTTGGAATTTATAAGTGAGCCGCTTGTGATCGATGCCCAGACAGTTGAGCACGGTGGCTTGAATATCGTGAATGGGCACCGGGTCGGAAACGGGGTTGTAAGAATAGTCGTCGGTTTCGCCGAGGCTGAAGCCGCGCTTCATGCCGCCGCCGGCAAACCACATGGCGAAGCAGCGGGGATGGTGATCGCGGCCATAGTTGTCTTTCGTGAGATGGCCCTGGCAATAGACGGTGCGGCCGAATTCGCCGCCCCAGATGACAAGCGTGTCGTCGAGCAAGCCGCGCTGCTTGAGATCGAGCACGAGTGCGGCGGAAGCCTGGTCGGTGCCCTTGCATTGCAAGGCGAGATCGCGCGGCAAATCATTATGTTGATCCCAGCCGCGATGATAGAGCTGAACGAAGCGAACGCCGCGTTCGGCCAACCGGCGCGCCATGAGGCAATTGGCGGCGTAAGTGCCCGGTTTGCGTGAATCGGGGCCGTACAGTTCGAAGGTGCTTTCGGGTTCCTTGGAAAGGTCGGTTAGCTCTGGGACGGAAGATTGCATACGAAACGCCATTTCATATTGCGAAATGCGCGCGTTGATTTCCGGATCGCCATAGTTTTCTTCGGTGATGTGATTGAGTTCGCTCAAGCTATCGAGCATGGCGCGGCGGGTATCGGGATCGATGCCATCGGGATTGGCGAGGAACAGAACGGGATCGCCGCCGGCGCGGAAACGCACGCCCTGATATTTGGAAGGCAGAAAGCCGCTGGACCAAAGGCGGCTGAAGAGCGGCTGATCGCGATTCAACGCATTGGCTTGCGAAATGAGAACGACGAAGGAAGGCAGATTGCGATTTTCGCTGCCCAGGCCATAGCTGACCCAAGCGCCCATGCTGGGCCGGCCGGGCTGCGTGAAGCCAGTTTGGATGAAGGTGATGGCGGGATCGTGATTGATGGCGTCGGTGTTAACGGTCTTGACGAGCGTGATTTCGTCGGCGATTTTGGCGGTGTGCGGGAGCAACTCGCTCATCCACATTCCCTGCTCGCCGGCGCGCGAAAACTTAAACATGGAGGGAGCGATGGGCAGCGAATTCTGGCCGGATGTCATACCGGTAATACGCTGGCCCTGACGGACGGAATCGGGCAGTTCGACGCCAGCCATATCCATGAGCTTGGGCTTGTAATCGAACAAATCAAGCTGCGAGGGCGCGCCGGATTGATGAAGGTAGATGACGCGCTTGGCTTTGGGCGCGAAATGCGGGAGACCGGCCTGACCGCCGAACTCGGTTGCGTCAGCAGCAAAGAGACGCGGATTGAGGAGCGAAGCGAGCGCAGCCACGCCAATGCCGGTGCTGGTTTTGCCGAGCAACTGGCGGCGCGTCATGAGAAGTTGTTCTTTGCTAATAGGGTCCATGCGTTTCCTCAATTTTTGGTGACCGTTTCGTCCATGTTCAAGATGGTGCTGGCGACCATGGTCCAAGCGGCGAGTTCGGCCGGTTCGAAATGGCTGTCGGGTTTGGATTCGCCGATAGTCAATAATTTTTGCGCGGCGTCCTGGTGGGCGGCATAGTGATCGCGTTCCTTTTCGTAGAGTTTGGCGAGCACTTCGGCTTCCTTGGGCGAGGGGTCACGGTCAGTCACGAGGCGGAAGGCGTAGCGGACTCGGGCGGGTTCAGCAGGCGGAGCTTCTTTGAGATGGCGCTGGGCCAGGAAGCGAGCGGCTTCGAGATAGGTGGGATCATTCATCAAAAGCAAGGCCTGCAAGGGAGTGTTGGTGATCGTGCGGCGGGCGGAACATTTTTCGCGATCGGGCGCGTCGAACGTATTCAAGCCGGGGTACGGGACGGTGCGTTTGATGAAGGTGTACATGCTGCGGCGATACAAATCTTCACCGTGGCTTTGCTCATAGGTTTGCGCAGAAAAATTGCCGCCGAAAGCCATCTCTTCCCACAACCCTTTGGGCTGATAGGGACGAACACTGGGGCCGCCGATTTTATCGTTGATCAAGCCGCTGACGAAGAGGGCGTTGTCGCGAATCATTTCGGCGGGCAGACGGAAGCGGGGGCCGCGCGCCATGAGACGATTTTCGGGATCTTTTTCAAGCAGGTCTGGGGTGACCTTCGAAGCTTGCCGATAAACGGCGGAAGTGACGATTAAGCGCTGCATGGCTTTGACGTCCCATTTGCTTGCGACGAATTCGGTAGCGAGCCAATCGAGCAGGGCTTGATTGGCGGGCGGGTCACCTTGCGAACCGAAGTCTTCGGCGGTCTTGACTAAGCCGATGCCGAAATACATTTGCCAGAAATGATTGACGGCGACGCGGGCGGTGAGCGGGTTGCCGGGATCGACAATCCATTTGGCGAGAGTGAGGCGATTGCGCGGCGCGCCGGCGGGTAAGGGCGGCAGAACGCCGGGTGTATTGGGCAGAACTTTGTCGGTGGGATTGCGATAATCGCCGCGCTTCAGGACGAAGGTGTCGCGCGGCTTATCCATTTCAGACATGACCATGGTGGAGGTGATTTCGTGATCGAATTGCTCGCGGCCGCGGTTGAGAGTTTCGAGATCGCGCTGCTGGTCTTTTTCAAGCGGGTTAGCGACGTTCGAGACGAAATAATTGCGCAGCCAATCGCGTTGAGTTTCGGTGCGGCGAGCGGCGGGAACGTCGAGGACTCTATGAAGCGGACCGAGCAACCCGAATTCGAGAACCTCGTTCGAGTAGAGACGGCGATCATAAAAACGCAGGTCGCTTAATTGGCCTTTGAGAGGAGTGCCCCAATCCTTGTTGCCGGTTTGAAGTTCGCCGCGATCGAAGGTTGCATTGAGGGGAAGGTCACGAACGATGTCGGTGCGGACGGATTGGCCGTCGATATAAATCTGGATGCCCTTGGCTTTGCCGGAACCGTCGTAGGTGACGGCGAGATGGCTCCAGGATTCCAGCGCGGCACCTTTTTGCGACTTCACTTCGAGGCCGGAAGCGGGACCTTTATCTCTAAGGCGGACAATGACATCGCAGCCATTGTTGCCGCAATAGTCGAGGGCGATTTCGAAGCCTAGACCTTCCTTGGGCGATTTTTCGAAGTGTTGGAGAAGAGCCATGCCGGAGGGTCCATCCGTCCGGAGCCAGAAGGCGACGGAGAAGGGCTTATTGCTAGCGAAGACGCCGGGATTGCCGTAGGAAAGATGCGGTTCGGCATCAAAATCGGCGGCGCGGCCGGCTAAACCTTGAACGTATTCTACTTTTCCATTCAATAACTTAGCGGATACATCCGAACGTAAAGAATCAGCCAAGGAATCTTCCAGAGGATATTCGGCAAGCAAGCCGTTAGTGACATCGGAAACGGGCATTTCGCGCTGTTGGCGTTCCCAGGCGGATTGCGATTGGAGCAACGCGCTATCCATTTGCTTGATGGCAGCGGCGAGTTGATCGCGAATGGCGGCTTGGCGGGCATCGGGCAGTTGAAGAAACGGTTTAGCATTTCCCTTGTAGCCATCCAAACCCTGCTCATTTATTCCATTGAAGAATGCTCCGAAGCTATAGAAATCTTTCTGGGTTAGCGGATCGTATTTATGATCGTGACAACGGGCGCAACCGAGGGTGATGCCGAGCCAAGTGGTGGAGGTGGCTTCGATGCGATCGACAATGTATTCGTTTTGATACTCCTCGGGGATTGCGCCGCCTTCGAAATTGATCATGTGGTTGCGATTGAAACCGGTGGCGATTTGCTGGGATTGGGTGGCTTGGGGCAACATGTCGCCGGCGATTTGTTCGATGGTGAATTCGTCGTAGGGCATGTTGCGGTTGAAGGCGGCGATGACCCAATCGCGCCACGGCCACATCTCACGGGCGCTATCAATGTGATAACCGTGCGTGTCGGAATAGCGGGCGAGATCGAGCCAAGGAACGGCCATGCGTTCGCCGTAATGAGGTGAGGCGAGGAGACGGTCGACAACTTTTTCGTAGGCGTTGGAGGAATTGTCGGCGAGGAACGATTTCAGTTCGCCGGGCGTGGGCGGAAGACCGGTGAGATCAAACGTGACGCGGCGCAGGAGGGTTGCTTTATCGGCTTCGGGCGAGGGAGCGAGAGATTCTTTTTCGAGTTTGGCGAGAACGAAACGATCGATGGGAGTGCGGGCCCAGGATTCCTGTTTGACGGCGGGGAGTTCGGGACGAACGGGCGGAACGAAGGACCAATGGGTTTCCCATTTTGCGCCGGCATCGATCCAGGCTTTGATGGTTTCGATTTGGGCGGGCGTGAGTTTGTGGCCGGAGGAAACGGGCGGCATGCGCATGGCTTCGTTGGGATTGGAGATGCGCAGATAGATTTTGCTGTTCGCGGAATCACCGGGGACGATGACGCCGGGTTTAGAGAATGCGCCCTCCTTGGTATCGAAGTGAAGGCCGGCCATGCGCTGTTTGGAGTCGGGACCGTGGCAAGCGAAACAATTATCGGAGAGGATGGGACGGACTTGGCGGTCGAAGTCGATATTGGGCACGACAGCGGGCGCGGCAATTAGGGGGATGGCGCAGACGGCTAGAGTGAAAACAGACCTATGGATGGCGGGCATGGGGATGCTGAATACAGCATATAGAATATCGAAAATAGATTTTGGGCACACGTCGAGTGCAGGCGTGGATTCGTGCGCTTGAAAACGGGTTGACGCGAGCCGGGAGGGCCCGCTCAATTGGGTGTTTTGGCCGATTTGTCCCTCCAAGTTCGATCCCAGAGGGGCAAAATGTCGTTGCCGCCGTACTTTTGGGCGTCGGCGCGGGCGAAAAGATATTCACTTGAAAATTCGAAGCCAAATTTCTCTTCGAAATCGGGGCGCTTCGTCATGTAGGAACTGGTGGCCTGCTTGCGGCGCATTTGTTCGAGAGCGATGCGCTCGGCTTGCAGGTTGTGCAACTCACAGTTGAGTTTTTCCAAGGTACGGCGGATGCGGCTGTCTTGGAGCGTCAGATTGCTGAGTTCGGATTTGTATTTGACCATGATGAGCGCTTCAATATGAAGGGCGCGTTGTTCGAAATTTTCGATGTGGGCGCATTCTTCGGCGAGTTCGGTGCGGCCGAGAGACCAGATGGCCCCTTCGAGAACGGGAATGCGGAGCAGACGCCATTGAGCATCGACGATGGATTGAACGAGTAGCCTTTCCGGGTCGGTTTCGGGTAGCCATTGTTCGTTGACAATGGCGATGAGTTTTTCGTAGGCGGCCACATCGTCAGTTCGCAAGAGAACGGTGCGGCCAGTGAGGCCGTTTTTGACGGCGTTGTGAGAGGCGATGAGTTTGCCTTCCGGCGACGACGGGCCGGTGGAGTGTTGCGCATTCGCGCGATTTGCATTGATTTGAGCTTCGGTAGCCATAGATAGGATTCCCGGCTTGATTGGAGCATGGAGGGCGAACGGGGTGATGAGTTTTTTCGCGGTAAGCGATTGAAAAGAATGCAGAAAAATTTTTGGGAAGTTTTGTGAACGGGAAAATGGTGGATCGAAGGCGGGTACCCAAAATGGTTGGCGATGGGTTTAACATTTATATAAGACCGTTTAGGTCCTATTAATCGCAGATCGAGCTCAATATTTTTCCAAAGGCTGGAAAGCTGTCGGATATAGGACCTGTCCAGTCTTATATTGTGACTCAGGAGCCAAATGACGGTTTTTCGAGTATTTTGTACAGCAGTGCTGGCGGCAATCCCGCTCTTCGCCAGCGCCAGCGGGCGTATTCAGGGAACAATTACGGATCAGTCCGGTGCGGTTATTCAAAATGCGAAGGTGACGGCGGAAGATGGCTCCAGCGGCACGGTGAAAGCGACGTGGACGGGGAACGGCGGCGGTTACGCGTTCCCGATTTTGCCGGTGGGCCGCTACACGATTGAGGTAAGCGTTCCGCATTTCAATTTGTATACGCGAACCGGGGTGGTGGTGGATGCCGACAGCGCATTGGTGATTGACGTATCGTTACAATCGGCCCGGCAGAGTGAATCGGTTACGGTGACCGATAGCGGCATACACGTGGATACGGCGAGCACGCAACTAGGCGAGGCGATACGGGGACGCCAAATCAGCGCGCTTCCGCTTAATGGGCGCAGCTTTACGGATCTACTCTCGTTGCAACCCGGCGTTGCGCCGGCGACTTCCATCAACGCGAATACGGTTCAGGACGTGGGCGCAAGTGTTTTCTCACCGTCGGGCGATTTGAATCCCGGAACGATTTCGATTAACGGGCAGCGGGAATTCGCGAATGCCTTTATTGTGAATGGCAGCGACGTAGAGGAAGACGTGAACATGGGGACCTCGATTGTTCCGAACCTCGACTCGATCGCCGAATTCAGAATTTTGACGAGTAATTTTGACGCCGAATATGGCGAGTTCAGCGGCGGGCAGATCAATGTGGTGACGAAATCGGGAACCAACGAGCTGCATGGCGACGCTTTCGAATTCCTGCGCAACACGGATCTGGATGCGCGCAACTACTTTTCGCCCGAGCGCGGCGCATTTCGGCAAAACCAATATGGCGGAACGGTGGGCGGGCCGATACGGCGCGACAAGATTTTCTTTTTCCTGGATTATCAAGGGACGCAGCAGACGCAGGGCGTGGATACGGGTGCGATTGCGGTGCCCTCGGTAGAGGATCGAACCGGCAACGTTTCCGATCTCGCTTCGTCGTTAACGGGAAGCGTGAGCGGGCCCTATTTGGCCAACCTGCTGAGCCAAAAGCTTGGATACAAAGTGGCTGCCGGGGAGAGCTATTACACGCCGGGATGCGCGCTGGCGACCCAATGCGTATTTCCGGATGCCATCATTCCGCAGAGGGCGTGGTCCGCTCCGGCACAGAAACTGCTTCGGTACATTCCAGCGCCCAATGCGAGCGGCAACAGCTTCTCCACCTCTTCCTACAATCAAGATTTGACCGATAACAAAGGCGGCGCGCGGGTGGATGCCAACACACGCCTGGGTATGTTGGCGGGCTACTACTTTCTGGATAAATACAATCTGGACAATCCGTATCCGGTAGCGCAGGGCGGCGCGAGCGTTCCCGGTTTCAAGGCAGCCTATCTGGGGCAGGCGCAGTTGGTGAATCTGGGCGACACGAAATCCTTTGGCCCGAACGCGGTGAACGAATTGACCCTGAGTTTCATGCGCAACACGAATGTACTGGGCAAGCCGGAAGGCGGACTGGGAGTGAGTTTAGCGTCACAAGGGTTCGTGACGAATGCCGGCGGCACGAGCATCGTACCGTTAGCGCCGCAATTGGAAGGCGTGGAGAGCGTCATCTTCAATAGCTTTTCGTTGGGCACGAATACCAACGAATTGCGGCAGGCGAATAACACGTTTCAGTTGGCCGACGGTTTTTCGCGGGTGATTGGCAAGCACACCTGGAAGCTTGGCAGCGAAGGGCATTACGATCAGGTGAACGCGAATCCGATTGCCCAGTTCAATGGAAGTTTCGTTTTCACAAGCAGCGAGACGGGAAGCGATTTCGCCGATTTTCTACTGGGAACGCCGAGCCAGTACAACCAGAGTCAGTTGAATTCTTTTTACAGCCGCAACAAGTACGTAGGCGCGTATTGGCAGGATAGCTGGCGGGTGCGGCCTGCTTTGACGCTGAGCTACGGAGCGAGATGGGACCGGATCGAGCCGTGGTATGAGAAATATAATCAGATTTCCACGTTTGCGGCGGGGCAGCAATCGGCAGCGTTTCCCGGAGCGCCGGCCGGTATTTTGTACCCGACCGATGCGGGAGTGGCGCGCACGATCGCGCCGCCCGGGAATGAATTTTCGCCGCGTATCGGTATCGCCTATGCGCCGGGAGGCGCGGGCAAAACCAGCATCCGTGCGGGGTTTGGGATGTTTTATACGGCGATTGAAGCGCTGACGGTTTCGGTGGCGGCGGCGAACGCGCCTTATGGCACGACTTATTCGAGTCCAGCGCCACCGCTGTTTAGCGATCCGTTTGTCACGGCGTCTACGGGTCAGAATTTTGGACAGCCTTTTCCGGTGAGCCTAGCGCCGCTGAACGTAACGAAATCAAATCCCGACGCAAACGCCGATTTCTCGCAGTATCTGCCGATCAGCGGTATTCCGGCTTATCTGACGTCGAACAAGATTACATATACGGAGCAATACATGTTCTCCATTCAGCGACAGATTGGCCAGAATACGCTCGTGAGCGCGAACTATGTGGGCAATGAGGGGCATCGTTTGCTGGTACTGATGGAAAATAATCCGGGCAATCCGGCGCTGTGCCTCAGCTTGAGCCAGCCCAGCCAAGTGGCTGCCGGGACGGCGACGTGCGGGCCGTTTGGCGAAGGCAACGTCTACACAACCGCCAGCGGACAAACGGTGAATGGCACGCGCGGACCGCTGGGTGCGAATTTCGGCAGCAACGCTAATCAAACGACAACCGGTAATTCGAATTACAATGCGCTGCAGCTCAGCCTGCGGCATGCGAGCGGACGGTCACAAGTCATGGCTTCCTATACGTACGGCAAGTCGCTTGATCATTCGTCGAATCTGGGCGAGGAAGTGAATCCGGAGAACGCAGCGCTGAGTTATGCGATTTCGTCTTTCGATATCAAGCAGAATTTTGTGTTGAGTTACGAGTACGAGCTGCCGATTGAGCGCGCGCTGCATGCGGCGAATCGCTGGACGCAAGGCTGGAGCATTTCGGGCATTACACACTTGAGCAGCGGTTTTCCGGTCACGCTGGTTAATAACAGCGATAACTCGCTGCTGGGGACGAATCCGAACGGGGTGAATAACTCGAGTGTGGATGAGCCGGAGTATGCGGGCAGAGCGCTTGCCTTGAATCACGATCCGCGGAACGGCAAGGCGTACTTCAATACGTCGTTGTTTAGTTTGCAGCCGCTGGGGGATCCGGGCAATAGCTCGCGGCGTTTCTTCTACGGACCGGGTTCGGAGAATTTCGACGTGGCGCTGAGCAAGAAGGTGGCGCTCAGCGAAAGCAAGGCTTTACTGATGCGGGTGGAGGCATTCAATGTGTTTAACCATGCGCAGTTCTTCGGACCGCTGTCGGTGAATGGGACGGTGGGTAGTTCGGCGTTTGGACAGGTGGTGAGCGCGACGACGCCGAGGCTTTTGCAGATTGCTTTGAAATGGACGTTTTGAGGAGGGGCTTCTAATACGGGGACGTTCACCCCGTTACACTTAATTCTGCATTAAGTGTAACGGGGTGAACGTCCCCGTATTAGAAGGGTGAAGCAGATGGCAGAGACGAAGGCAGTGCCGGATGGCTACCATAGCGTGCAGCCGTACTTGATGGTGAAGAACTGTGCGGAGGCGATGGAGTTCTACGGCAAAGCGTTTGGCGCGAGCGAGAGGCTTAGGATGCCGAGGCCCGATGGGCGAATCGCTCACGCCGAAATTCAGATTGGCGATTGCGTCCTGATGATGGCGGATGAAGCGCCGGAGATTGAGGCGTGGAGCGTGGAGCACTTTGGCGGATCGCCGATAAGTTTGATGTTTTATACAGCGGATTGCGACGAAGTTTATCGCCGGGCCGTGGCGGCCGGAGCAAGCAGTTTAAGGGAGCCGACAGATCAACCGCACGGCGACCGCATGGGCGGGGTGAAAGATCCCTTTGGGTATCAGTGGTGGATTGCGACGCATATGAAAGACGTCAACTTTCAGGAGATGGCGGCGCAGGGCTGAAGCGATTGTTTGAAATTTATGCTACCGGACTAGCCCCTGGTGTAAAATCTGTTAAACTTAAGGTGTCTTTGCGTGTACCCGTATTAACTACCGAGTGCCTTCTGGCTGCTATTCCTTCCTTCTTGTTTAAGTTGGTTTCAGAGCTGTCCGGCAAAGATAATTTGCAAAATAAAGGATTAAGACTGTGACCAACATATTTGTCGGAAACCTCAGTTATCAAACAACGCAGGATGACCTGCATGCCGCTTTCGCCGCCTATGGGGGCGTGGAGCGAGTCAATATCGTAACGGACCGTGACACTGGGCAACCGCGTGGATTTGCTTTCGTGGAAATGTCGGATTCGCAAGCTGCGCAAGCGGCGATTTCTCATTTGAACGGTGCCGAGCTGAATGGCCGGGCGCTGAACGTAAACGAAGCAAGGCCGAAGCCCGCGGGCGGCGGTGGCGGCGGTTATGGTGGACGCCGGAACGATTCCGGCGGCGGCGGCAACCGTGGCGGCGGTGGCGGACGGGGACAGCGCTGGTAAATAGGCTGAACCGGCGGCGGAAGCCGCACAAAGCGTTATAGTAAACCGCCCGCCTGGATTTCGCAACATCCGGGGGGCGGTTTTTCATGTTTAAAGGAGAAACCACATGCCGGGTCGCGGACCACAGACTTTTAAGAAGCGTCAGAAAGAGCAACAGCGAAAAGAGCGCCAGGAAGAAAAAATGGCTAAACGGCTGGCACGCAAGAACGAGCCGCAGACGGCCGACACGGATAGCGAGAACGCCATTGAATCGGAAGGCGATTCAGTCGATAGCCAGGATACGGAACAGCCCGGTGCCGGCGGGTTCGCCGCCTGACGATTTGACAAATAGGTTGTTTTCCGTATATCGTTAAAATGCTCGAACATTCCTTCCGGTCATTTGAATTCGCTTGGTACGGCATGCCTTTGTTGGTAAGCAGTTCTCGATTTCCTCAATTGATTAGCTGGGGTTAAAGTAGCAGAAAGAGAGAACTGAATTATGAAAGAAACTGGGACCGTCAAGTGGTTCAATGCTTCGAAGGGTTTTGGCTTTATCGCCCGCGAAAATGGCGAGGATGTGTTTGTGCACTTCTCGGCCATTGAATCGGCAGGGTACCGCAGCCTGGATGAAGGGGCGCGGGTTTCGTTTGTGGTAAAGAACGGGCCGAAAGGTCTACAGGCGGAACAAGTAGCATTGGCTTAAGGGTTAATTAAGAATAGAGTGGCCAGCCTGATACGGAGACGTATGAGGCTGGCCATTTCTATGTAGTACCTCCCAATTCGGCGCGAATGGCGGAGGCAATTCGGCTCGTCCACGTTTCCACTTCTTCGTCGGTCTTGGCTTCGATCATGACACGCGCCAGAGGTTCGGTGCCCGAGAAGCGGACGAGAACCCGGCCGCTACCGGCAAAGGCGTTTTCCGCCGCCTGAATTTCGGCTTGCACGGAGGAAAGCTCAGTGAGCGGGCGCTTGTTCTTCACGCGGATATTCACAAGTTTTTGCGGGAAGGTTTTCATCTCGCTAATGAGTGAATCGAGCGACTTGCCCGAATTGCGCACTATTTCCAGCACTCGCAAGGCGGTCAGAAGCCCATCGCCGGTGGTCGCGTGCCGCAGGAAAATGACATGGCCGGATTGCTCGCCGCCCAGCGCCGCGCCGCGCTTCAGCATTTCTTCCAGAACGTATTTATCGCCAACCGGAGTGCGCAACATTTCAATGCCGTGCGCGGCGAAAGCCTTTTCGAGGCCGAGGTTCGACATGACCGTGGCGACGACAATATCGCCCGCAAGCTCGCCCGCCTGTTTGAGGCTGACGCCGGTAAGAAAAAGCACCGCATCGCCATCGATGATCTTGCCAGAAGCGGAGACAAACAGGGCGCGATCCGCGTCGCCATCAAAGGCAATGCCCAGGTCGGCGTGGATTTCAAGAACGCGTTGCCGAAGCTTGTCGAGATGGAGAGAACCGGAATCGAGGTTGATGTTGCGGCCATTCGGAGAATCGCCGATCCAATCGACCTGGGCGCCTAGACGTGCGAATAGGCGTGGCGCTACTTCGCTGGCTGCGCCGTTGGCGCAATCGACCACCATCTTGAGGGGAAATCTGCCGCTGACGGTGGACGCGAGATAATCGGTATAAAGATTGTCAAGCGCGGGGTCAACGGTAAGTTTCTTTGGATCGGCCGGCTGACCGGAAGCGAGCCAGTTGGTCATGAGGGATTCGATATGGATTTCGACGTCATCCGGCAACTTGTAGCCCGAGTGGCTAATGGCCTTTAGGCCGTTATCTTCATAGGGATTATGAGAGGCGGAGATCATGACGCCCGCTACGAATGGGCCGGTGCGAGTGAGATAGGCCACTCCCGGCGTTGTGATGATGCCTGCGAAGCGCGCATCGACGCCGGCATGGGCGAGGCCGCCGGCGACCTGCTCGGCCAGCCAGGGACCGCTTTCGCGGGTATCCATGCCGATGACGACTTCGGCGGCACCGGCGGGAATATCCTCGGGGTGCGTTTGCTGCGCCCAAGCGCCGAGCGCGACGCCCAGAGCATGGGCGGTGCGGGCATCCATGGGTGGTTCGCCGGCCACGCCGCGAATCCCGTCGGTTCCGAATAGCTGTCTGGACAAATTCGCTCCGGGGGGCAGATTTAAGCTTGAGGCGGTCAGACCGCCTGTGCTTGTCCCCAAGGACTATTGTGATACGAGAGTGGGGAAGCGTTGGGGTAAAGTCTCGACACGAATGTCGAGACGGAGGGTACGGGTGCCCGCGCCAGGTGTTTAGCGGGCCGGGAATCGCTGCCTAATGCAAAGCAACGATTCCACTGTGGCCCGCTTGTCGAATTCATACTAAGCCTTGCGCTTGCGGGCGATCATGCCGAACGAGATGAGCGGCAGACCCAAGAGCGCTAACGTGCCGGGCTCCGGCGTGGGCGTGCAGGAAGGCGTTGTATAGCCGACTGTTCCGGAATAATCCAAACCGTAGGAAATGCCATGCGTTTGCAGAACTTGGAAGCTGAGGACGTTGACGCCGGTTTTCAATTCGGAAGCGGCGATGTTAATGGTGCCGGTGGTGGCGGAACTGCAGCCGATGGTGAAATCGGAACAAACGAAATAGGTGTTGCCTTGGGTTGGCGCGAACGCTTCCAGGGCTACGCCGTTGAGGTAAACCGCTGCGGTGTCGTCGGCCATGACCTTTACCGATCCGCCGGTGGGCGTGCCGTTCAGAGTGAAGGTATCGGAGAATACCACGTCGGTTCCGTTCGGGGGCGAGAAATAGCCCGGGTCGGAAGGATTTCCAGATTGGGTATTGGAAATCCAGTGCGAACCGTTGAGCGCCGTGGCCCAGAGCGGATTCGGGTCAAGATTTTGGGTTGCTTTCGAACTGTTGTTGGTGGTTTCGGCGGCGCTGCTATCGAGGGTGAGCGTCACCGTCGCTCCAAAGCCGGAGCCGGCGAGGGTGGTAAGCGCGCAAAAGAGAAACGCTTGCCGAGTGAAAGTTGCTGTCTTCATGGAACCTAGCATCGCGGCTTTTGAAGCCGGCAACAATTGAACCCCGCGGCCTAAAGTGTTTGCGAAATTGAGCCGCAAACGCGTACCCTGAGCCACCCGACTGATGGGACGGTGTAGGGTAAAATTCGGCGAATCCCGCCGCCTTGGGGTCGATTGCCTAGCATTTCTATCGAGAAATAAAACGAAGGGGGATTAGAATCGGTAGTGGGTTAGTGAGGGCATGAACATTTCGGTTAAGAGCGAATACGCGTTGAAAGCGATATTCGATTTGGCGGCGCAGGCGTTGGCGATACCGCAAGGGTCAACCATGCCACCCGTGAAGATTGCCGATATTGCCAAGCGCCAGAAGATTCCGCAGAAGTTCCTGGAGCTCATTCTGGCGGGATTGAAGCAGAACGGTTTTGTGGATTCGCGGCGCGGGGCCGAAGGCGGCTATCTGCTGGCGAAACTGCCGGACGCCATTACGGTGGGCGAAGTGCTGAGGGCGGTAGAAAGCACGCGCAACGGCGGCAAACGTAGCAAAGAAGATCCGTTTGGGCCGATTTGGCAGAAGGTAGATGCGGCGGTTTCCGGCGTGCTGGATGAAACCAGCTTTGGTGAACTGGCCCGTAGTTGGAAGGCGAAGAACGCAAAGTATATTCCCAACTGGGAAATTTAGGAGTTTTGGGTGATTTTTCAAGATAATTCGCTGAGTATTGGGCGCACTCCGCTGGTGAGACTGAATCGGGTAGTAGACGGAGCACAGGCCACTGTACTGGCCAAGATTGAGGGGCGAAATCCGGCGTATTCGGTGAAGTGCCGGATTGGCGCGTCGATGATATGGGACGCCGAGGAGCGTGGAGTGCTGCGTCCAGGCAAAGAAATTGTCGAACCGACCAGCGGCAACACCGGCATCGCGCTGGCGTTTGTGGCGGCGGCACGCGGCTATCCGGTGACTCTTACGATGCCTGAGACGATGTCGCTGGAACGGCGTAAGGTGCTGAAGATTTTTGGAGCGAACCTGGTTTTGACAGAAGGCTCGAAGGGGATGAAGGGGGCGATTGCAAAGGCGGAAGAGATTCATGCCTCCGACCCGGACCATTACTTTCTGCCGCAGCAGTTTGAGAATCCGGCCAACCCGCGCATCCATCTCGAAACGACCGGGCCGGAGATCTGGCAGGACACGGGCGGCGCGGTGGATGTGTTTGTGGCGGGCGTGGGCACGGGCGGCACAATCACCGGCGTTTCGCGCTATATAAAAGGGGTTAAGAAGCATCCGCTGCTGTCGGTGGCGGTTGAGCCGGTATCGAGCCCGGTGATCACGCAGACGCTGGAAAGATTGGAAATAAAGCCCGGACCGCACAAGATTCAGGGAATTGGCGCGGGGTTTGTGCCGAAGAATTTGGATTTATCGCAAGTGGACCGCGTGGAGCAAGTGACAAACGAAGAATCGATTGAAATGGCGCGGCGCATGGCACGCGAAGAGGGGATTATTTGCGGCATCTCCTGTGGAGCGGCGACGGCGGCGGCGGTGCGCATCGCCAAGGAACCGGCGATGGCCGGAAAAACTATAGTGGTTGTACTACCCGACGGCGGCGAGCGGTACTTGACGTCGGCATTGTTCGAGGGGATGTTCGACTAAGTTTCCGAAAACGCCCCGAAAATTTACCGGACCTGTAACCCCGAGGGGCACTCCCGTCGTTTAGATGTTATCCCCGTAACAGGCGGGCGCTCTTCCCCAAACCCGAAACCCCGAGCGCCCGCCACCCCCTGATTTTTGTAGTTGCTACGCAATTCTTTGAAGATACGCGGTCATTGTAAAAATTAGAAGGGACGGCTCACTAGACTCTTTCGAGCGTGATCAATAGACCATACGGTTTTGCATTGTTTCTTTATTTGCCAATTGGAAACGCGCTTCAGTGCGGGGCCGAGCGGCGGTGACGAGTTGCGCAACATACTCTCCGATTGCAGGCCCGTGCTTGAACCCGTGGCCTGAGCCGCCTCCGGCGATCCAAACGTTCTCATAACCGGGATGGCGGTCGAGAATGAAATCGCCGTTCGAGGTGTTTTCATATTGGCAAACGCGGCTGTCTACGATGGGCGCGCCGGCCAGAGCGGGAAAGCGCTCGGCAAGGTAGGCGCGCATGTGAGCAATGGTGGTGGGCGAAACGATACGGTTGGCACTGTCTGGATCGATAGGCGGGCCATGCCGGTCAGAGGCAAGTTTGAAACCGCGAGTCTCAAGATCGGGGAAGCCATACATGCCCCGCTGGGCACTGAAATCGAGCCAGATGGGGAGTTGCGGGGGTTGGAAACGCAGGTCGCCCGGCGGGATACCGAAGAAGAGAATCTCCTGGCGAGTGACAAACAGACGCGGACCGAGCAGATCGGGAAACAGTTTGCCAAGCCAGGGGCCGCAGGCGTAGATCAAAATATGGCCGCGCATGCTTTCCTGTTCGGGCGGCGAATGAGGGGCTTGCCGATAGGCGCCTCCGAGGCGGATAAACTCTGCCACCACGGCCTGCACCGCCTGCCGCGCCAGCAGTGCGCCGGCGTGGGTTTCGAGAATGGCTCCCATTTCCGAGGGAATGTTGATTTGCGTAAAACGGCGCCGAACTTCATTGGGAGAGAGATCCTCGAATGCGACGCCGGCCTGGCGCAGGGCGATTCGGCTGGCGGCCGCATGTGCGTCTCGTGGTTCGGTGAGCCACAGCACACCAGTTTGCGCGAAGAGTTGCGGGCGACCGATGGAGGCGAAGAATTCCCGCCAGAGAGCGAGTGAGCGAAGCGACATCGCCGTGTAGAGTTCATCAGCCCCATAAGAGCAGCGGATGATCCGAGATTCGCCGCCACTCGAGGCGCGCGAGTGAGCGACGCCATAGGAATCAAGTAGGTTGACAGTGTGTCCGGCGCGCCGTAGAGTGTAGGCGATCCAAGCGCCGAAGACACCAGCCCCGGCAACCGAGAAGGAAAGAACTTTCAAATTAATTTGACTCCATGTCTGTTTTATCCGAATCCCACCCGATGGATAAGGAGTGTAACTTTGTGGTTACTATCACAGTAGAGCAGTACAACCTCGTTTACAACGCGTTTTCCTTTACGATTGCGGTTATGGGAGCTGCCACGGTTTTCTTCTTTCTGAACCGGGCGCAGGTATCCCCAACGTATCGAACAGCTATTTCACTCACGGGACTCGTGACCCTCATCGCGCTGTACCACTATATACGTATCTTCAACTCGTGGGAGGCAGCTTTTTCGGTGTCGAACGGAGTGATTAAGGCAACCGGCTTGGAATTTAACGACGCTTATCGCTATGTCGATTGGCTGCTCACCGTGCCGCTGCTATTGATCGAACTCATCCTTGTGATGCGTCTGCCGAAAGGCGAGGCTGCGGGTAAAGCGACCAAGTTAGCTCTCTTGGCGGCTGTCATGGTGATTCTCGGATATCCCGGAGAGGTTTCAAGCGATAACAGTACCCGCTGGATCTGGTGGGCGCTCTCGATGATCCCCTTCTGCATCATCGTTTTCGACTTATTCTTCGGCCTGAAGAAATCAGTCAATGCCCAACCGGAGGAAGCGCGAGGTTTGGTGAATGCGGCTCGCTTCGTTACGGTAATTTCGTGGTGCTTCTACCCGATTGTCTTTACCCTGCCAATGCTGGGACTTGTTGGCGGCAGCGCAAAAATGGCAGTTCAGGTTGGTTATACGATTTCGGACATCGTGGCAAAGGCCGGCTTCGGTGTTCTGATCTATATGATCGCCTTGCGCAAGTCGGAGGCCG
>Ga0302319_10005429_pt1 | contig 25627 bp, 17 predicted proteins | sample Bog_T0_2_FD_203319 | JGI IMG/M metagenome (GOLD analysis project Ga0302319, IMG submission 203319) | Peat permafrost microbial communities from Stordalen Mire near Abisko, Sweden - Bog_T0_2 | ecosystem: Environmental > Terrestrial > Soil > Wetlands > Peat | place: Sweden: Abisko, Stordalen Mire...
CGATGGCTCGATAGAACTCAAGCAACTCGGTATCGTATTTGCCCCAGAGAATATGAGAATTCTGATCGACCGAAGAGAAGTAGAAGAAGAGGAATCCATTGTTGTAATGCCTCAGCGATTCGTCGAGCATTCGCAGTTCGTCCTTCAGAACCTCACGGCTCTGCGTCAGGAATTCCTGCAGACTGAACACGCCCTGGCGCAATGCCGATGTATCCTCCGGGATCCCGACGGTATAGAACCTGCCCATTGTCTTCGCAAACGAAGGCGGCGATGAGATGGGGAGCGCCGGCTGCTGCGGATCGATGTTGACCGGCGATACGTAGATCTCGAAGCGGGGATGTAGTTGTTTGACGAAAATGCGGACCATGCCGCGGGCCGAGATCATGTGCGGCATCAGTGGGAAATCGAGACTGAGCCAGGGAGACCACTCGCCCTGCCGCAGAACTGTGACTTCGCCTCCCACCTCAAATCGCGCGGCAGGCATTTCCGCGTCGACATCGAGAGACATCGAAACGGCTGCATAAGCCCGGTCCTTTCGAAGCGTATTCGGAGGGCCCTCGATCGTCAGATCCAGATGGCCGTCTGTCAGTGAGACCTTTCGGATCAGACCTCCCGATACCGCCCGATCCGTTTCGCCGGGATCGTCGGTATAGAACTGGAACGTGCTTTGAGTGCCCCGCAGATCCGGCGTTTCCATGCCTGAGATCTCGCTGCCGAATGGCAGCGGCGGATAGTTCGCTGGTATCCGCACAATCGTTACCGGCAGGGACGACTTTACCCAAAAAGCCGCGCCATGCCGCAGCGATTCCACATGCGACCCGGAGAGCGGCAGTTGGTAAGGTCCGACCGGAAGCGTGAAGCGCGGCGGAGTTGTGCGGTCCGTTGAGAGAAACAGCTCATGCGTTGCCGGATCGCGATGTACGAAATCGAAAATGCCATGTTCGGCCGGATCGAGACCGGTGATGAACGTGGACCATGCCACAGGGCTCTGCGGCGGGGTAGTGGTTGCGAGGCGCGAGAACGCGAGGCGCTTCAGGTTTGGCAGATCGGCCCAGTGTCGTTCGACGAAGCCTGGGTCCATGCCATCAACCCCGATGACGATGATCTTCTTTGCAGAATGAGCGCCGCAGGAAGAAAGAACCAGAACGGCAAGCAGCGCGAAGCGTGCCCTCACGCCACCGACTTCCCTTCCATCCATGCGGGCGCTGCAATTCCGAACAAACTCAACGCCGTCGGAGCCATATCCTCAATGCCCGGATCTTCGGCATCGATCTTCCGGTTTGAAAACAAGACCCCCGGCACCAGTGACGGGTCGACGCAATGGTCGCCACACCAGGCTTTGGCGTTGTCTTCAAACACTTCCGCCGATACCTTGCCGACGGCTGCATCCCATGAAGCGCGGTAGCCATCGGCATAGCCGATGATGAGATCCGGCGCCGCGCCGATATAAGGTCCGCGATACAGGTCGCTGCTTTCGTACGCTTTGACAACAGCGAGATGTTCACCGTCGCGAAGACCCGTGAGTTTCCCGGCGATCTCGCGCCGCAGGACCGGTGCTTCGTCTTCCGCGACGGTCCCCTCGGCTTCGCGCCCCTGAAGATTCAGATAGAGACCTCCGAGTCCGAACGTATAAGCCCGCGTGCGGCTCCAGTCGATGGAATCGCCGAGCAGTGTCAGATAGCCTTCCCGCAGCAGCCAGGTATTCAGATTCATGCCGCGCCGGAACGAGGTGAAGCCGTGGTCGGAAAGCACATACAGCACGGTAGAAGAATCGATCGAACTCAGGGTTTGTCCCAGCACGCGATCCATGTCGCGATACATCGCTTCAATCACAGCGGCATCGTTGAAGCACATATGCTGAACGCGGTCGGACGTATCGAAAACACACGCGACAACACCGCGCCGGGTGTGTTCGAGCGCGCCAAAGAACATGGCTTCACGCTCCGCCTGAATAAGCGCGGCCTGTTTCAGAAAGTCGGCATGATCGATCGCGCCTTCGTTCAGTGCCCACGTATCTTCCGCCATGCCAAGTGTTGAGAACGAGCCCAGCAGTTTCGCCAGATATATTGCGTAATATTGCGGATGGCTGATCGGCAGCGCCGGCGCTTCGGGATCGATTTGCACCGGCGTCGCATAGAGCGAAAAGTCGGGAGCTTCGCGAACCAGCAGGAAGCGGACGATCCCTCGTCCCGAAGGGAATCTCACTCGAATCCAGGGCGTGTAATCTCCCACCGCAAGCCGATAAGCCTCGCCCTGAATATGCAAACGCCCCTCGACCACGCGAAACGAAATCGTCTCGCCGTCAGGACCGATCAGTTCTCCCTCCGCGGCATCGAATTGTGAAAACGTCCCCTGCGTGCCGCGCAGATCGGGCGTGCACATGGCCGACAGTAACCGCCCATTGAATTCTTCGGGCGGGAATGTAATCGGCACCCGCAGGATGGTGCTGGCGACCGAATTCCGCCCCAGAATCTTCCAGAACGGTTCGCTCTTGCGCCGCATCTCGACCGATGAACGAGTCACCTTTGCCGACGAAAGCTCCGGCGCATAAGTCCGCAGATCGCGATTCAGAAAATCGAAGATATTGTGCTTCGCCGGATTCACGCCGGTCGCGAAGGTCGACCACGCGACAGGCGAGAGCGCAGGGAAGGTCGTTCGTAATCGTCGATATCCGCCCTGTTCTTTGAGGCGCGAGAAATTCGGCAGCTTCCCTTCGGCCATAAGGCGTTCAGTCAGGCGCGGATCAAGACCGTCGAATCCCAGGAACACCAGCTTCTTCGTCGAGCGGCGCCCGCGCAACAACATTCGAAACGGCCAGATGAGCAGCGAAGCGAATCCGGCGAGAATCCCCAGCAGCAGTGTGAGGAAAGATCCGAGGAAGGCGAAGCCCGCGCCGGGACCGATGTAAGCAGGCAGCGTCAAGAGTTCAGAATATAAGAAGACGCAGCACACAGCACAGACCCATGCCCCGCGCGTTGCCCCACGCACCTGAAGAACTGACGAGCGAACGCCTTACTCGTCTGGGTGAAGGGATCGGCAAGGTGGTCTATGGGTCGGAGCACTGGGTGGTGAAGCGCGAGCGCTCGCCAGGCGAAGTGGTGGCGCTGATCATCATCTGGAAAATACTCCGCCGCTGGGCACATTTGCTACCGTTCGGATGGGGCGATCGTATGCTGAAGCGCCCTTCGAAGGCGATCCGATTGCTGCGGGTAATCACCGAAACCGCGATTGCGGTGATTCCGAAGAGCATCTGGTACACGACGCATGTTGCGGAAGTCCTGCGGGTTTACCGCGCTCGCGACCGCCGCGGCGAAAAGCTGGCGCGCACGCATCTGGCCGATACCGACCTGGTTCCCCACATCATCACGTTTCCGCCCGCGACGGTGCTGGTGGGCGGATGGCCGGGCTGGCTCAACGTACGCGAAGCCACCGAGCGGGTAGACGCGACGCTGGACCGGCGGGTAACAGATCTTGCGGCAGCCGGGGACTTCGCCGGAGTGGAAACATGGCTGGAACGCTTCCTCAACGCCCGCCAGACCGGCTGGCAACTAGGGCTCTTCTCGGTCGATGCGCATCTGAACAACTTCGGCGTGATTGGCGACCGAGTCGTGCTGCTCGATACCGGCGGAATCACCAATCGCTGGACCGATATTTCCGCAAAGCTGTCGAAGGAAGAGCAAGTCGAAGCCCCGCATATCCAGCTCGGTCTGGGCGACGCGCTGGCCGGATGTCCCGATGTAGCGCGCCGCTTCGACGAGCGCTGGAAGTCGCTGGTCAATCGCGAATCGGTGATCCGTCACTGGCCCGACGACCCGACCTAATTCGAGGAATCCGAGGTTACGCTGTAGGTCCCGTCAGGATTTGCAACCGGGATACTCGCCGGAAGACTGCTCCGGCCGTCGAGATAAACCACCAGCTGCTGCGCCGGTCCTTCAGCCTCGTTCGGGTTCAACTGGAACGCCACCTGATAAATACCTGCCACCGGCAAGGTCACCGAACTCACGCTGTGCATCGTTCCGCCAACTCCCACCTGAACCCGGTTAGCGGCTATCGCGCCGCCAGGCGCGAAATTCGACAAAGTAACAATCAGCTGATCGCCCGGATGTGCGGCGTGTGTGGAATCGATATAGCCTCCGGAAATATTCTGAATGGCATTGATCCCCGCCGGAGCGGCATCGATGTTTACTTCGACCGGATAAGCGCTGAGAGCCCCGTTATTGAGCGCCAGTACCGTGGGACCCGAAGGCAACCCCCCGGGAATCTGCAGATTGATCTGCGTCGGCGACGCATAGATTACGTTGGCCGCCTGGCCGCCGATCGTCACCGACGGAGTCGCGCCGCCGGAGACCGCCAGATTAGATCCATATATGCTCACCAGTGCGCCCGCATAAGCGCCGTTCAATCCAGCCACCGCGTTGGTCAGCGTGGGAATAACAGTGGGAAGCCCGGCAACCGCCGGAACGATCTGAAAGCCCGCGGGCGCGGTCGCAATCTGGAAACCGTTCACAATGCTCACATCGGGATTCGACAGCGCCGCTCCCGCCGATACCGATACGTCCACGATCACATGACTGGAAGACTGCACGAAGACGCGCCGCACCAGAATATCGGAACTCCCAAAGCCCACCGAAACCGGACCCTGCGTGAAACTGAAGCCCGTACCCGAGATATCGACCAGCGCCTCGGCCCCCGCCGGCAGCGACGACGGACTGATTGTCGCGATCGAAGCCTGCGCAAGGTTGCCGTAACTGTAAGTCACCGGAGACGCCGACTGTAAAGACCCGGAATTTTGCCCGTCGCTGTTATACACCGTGACCACCGAAGTCTGGCCTGGCGAGCCGACCGGCGGGGTTACGTTAGCAACTCCATTGACCGGATCGAGCGCAGAAATCGTAGCCGGAAGTCCATCGAAATAAATCAGGCTGTCGGGCGCCCAGTTTGTTCCCGCCACCGTTATGCCGTTGCCCGTATTCCTTACCGAAGTAACCGTGGGCGGCGGGTTGGGCGAAATCGCGAGGCCGTCCGGCAGCACGTACATGTAATCCGGGGTGGTGAAAACCAGATGCTGCGGCTCGAAGACAGGCGCCGAGCCGATCTGCATAAACAGGCTTACGGCGGTGAAGCCGGGCTGCGGCTGAGCGGCCTGCGAACCATAAATGGAAATTGACGAGCCAAGCATCGTCTGCGCCTTCAGGCCAGGCGTCGTCAGGCCCTGCCCCTGGGCGTTCACCGCGACCACTCCGCCGGTCAGCAGCGGCAGATCGATGTAGGCGGGCTCAATGCCGACATAAGAGTTGTTGTAGCTGAAGTAGCTGAAAATCTGAACGTCGTAAACCTCAACCGAAGAACGGGAACTCAGCCCGATGTTGATGCCGCTGGACGTGCCGCCGGGATCAACGGTGATCTGCGTCGCCAGCAGCGGATTGTTCGTGCCTCCCACGGTTCCGCCGGGAGTTCCGCCGGGTGCGCCGAAGAAGAACAGAGCGTTGGTGGTGCCTGAAGCCGCGGCTACCGACCCGTCGGCATTCCACGGGCCTTTGATATCGGCATCGGGCGGCAAAGTGTGGGCGTATACGAAATACTGCCCCGCAGGCACGCCCTGGATCTGGAAGGTTCCATCAGGATTGGTGAGCGCGCTCACCGCGCCCCAGCCGCCCTGATGAATCGCGACGACCGATGCCAGATGGACCCCGGCGGTTCCATTCGTAATGCGGCCGGCAATAGTCCCGAACTGCGAGAACGCCGGCGTGGGATAGAGGATCGACAGCCCCGCGATATCGTCCGCGTCGATCGGGTGGCTCAAAGTCGTCGCTCGCGAGGTCGCCTGCGACATCACCGATGAGGTGAAGGTGTGCTGCAGGCCCAGCGCATGGCCCATTTCATGTACGCACGTCAGGAAGAAAGTGGAAGTATAACTGGGGCCCGTGCTGCTCGGCGGCAGGATCGTCAGATTGCGGTTGAGGTGTACGGTCGAGCGGACGATCGGGATGAACGTGCTGCCGTCGGCCGCCGTTGCAGAGGCGAGATTCGCGGTCGGACCGCCATAGCCATACAACCCCGGCGCCAAATCTTCGAAAACCACGTCCGAACCCGGCGTATTCTGCAGCGTGCTGCCGTTCTCCAGGCCTCCGAAAGCTACTCGAAGATTCGAAGTACCGACCCCATTCCAGATTTGAGTTGCCTGCGCGATCTGGGCGATCACAGAGTTGAAAGAATCGGTCTGATTGTAAACATCGGGGCCCGCTTCGGAAACGAAAAACGTTACGGTGTTGTTCGTCAGCGCGCTGAGATCGAACTTTTCACGAACGTTCTGGCCGTTCAGATAGTGGATGTAGTGATAGTAGGCGGGCGCAGGCAAACAGGTTACGGCCAGCGCCGCCAATACGCCCCAGCGTCTCACTGCACGCCTCCGGATAATCTGGTTCTGACCTGAGCCTTGAGATTTGTAAGGCTCATCTGAATCGCCTGGTCCGCCACCTTGCGGCCCGACCCGTCGAGCATCATTTCGCCAATCAGCGGGCGTATGGCCAGGGTCGATCCGTCAGACTGGGCGCTCAGATTGAAGAGCCCCTGGGAGAGCCCGGTCAGGTGGGTGATTCCGGTAACGCCGGACGTCCACAGAAACATCACGTATTCGGAACCAACAGTCAGCGTAGGCATCCCCGGAAAAGTCTGCCGTAATCCGCCCGCCACGCCGCCGGGGATGGCAACTTCCGTGGGCGTGAAACCTTTCCAGGATTCCGTCACCTGGAGTTTGTAATGCGTATAAATCGTCGACCCGTTCAGACTGGCCGTTGCGCTGACAATCCGCCCCCGCACTATGGCGGTGGACGCCTGCGTCATCTGATCGAGCGTCAGTTGTTGCAGGGTCGCAGCCTGAGCCCCGGTACAGAGCGCAAGGGTGGCCGCGAGAATGGAGAAGTACCGCACCATATAAATACTGCGATTGGAATTGCACCCGGCCCTCCATTTGTCCACGTTGCAAACAATAGGGTTAAGGGCCGGATTTAAGCTCAGCGGTTCCCTTTTGACACGGAGATGACACGGATTTGGGACAGGGTGATTACTCCAAAGGCAGACCGGATTCCTTGAGCGCCCGCCACCCGCCGTCGAGCGAAACGGCGTTCTGATAGCCCATTTTCCCCAGGTTATCTGCCACCAGCGCCGACCGGAAACCGCCCCCGCAATAAAGCACCAGGGTCGTGTCCTTATCCGGAAACTTCGCCTCAATATCGCGCTCAATGATCCCCTTGCTCAGGTGCACGGCGCCTTTCACATGCGCCGCGCCGAATTCATGATCTTCGCGGACATCGATCAGAGCCGGCTTCTCACCGCGTGCCAGCATTTCCATATAACCTTCGACGTCGGTCTCCCTGATACGGGACTTCGCGTCGTTGACCAGCGTCAGGAACCCAGGGCTGTGCACCATGGGGTTTATTCTACTCGGGTAATGCACGCTCCGATAGCGGAAAGTTTGGCCTCGATTTTCTCGTAGCCCCGGTCGATGTGATAAACACGGTCGATGACCGTTTCGCCCTTCGCGACCAGCGCCGCCAGCACCAGAGACGCACTGGCCCGCAGGTCGGACGCGATCACTCCCGCGCCCGTAAGCTGATGGCCGCCCGCAATAATCGCCTTGCGCCCGTCCAGACGGATCTTCGCGCCCATCCGTATCAGCTCCTGCGCATGCATGAACCGATTTTCGAAGATGGTTTCGGTCACGATCGAGATGCCGTCGGCCTGCGTCATCAGCGCCATGTACTGAGCCTGCAGATCGGTGGCGAACCCCGGAAATTCCTGGGTGGTCATATCGACCGGCTGCAGTTTGCCGCCCGACGGCTGAACCACGATGGTCGAAGCATCCGGAGTGGTGATTTTCACCCCCGCTTCCAGCAGCTTTTCGATAAGCGCCCCCAGATGCTCCACCACGCAGCCGGTCACGGTAACTTCGCCGCCGGTGATCGCGCCCGCCACCACAAAAGTCCCGGCTTCAATGCGGTCGGCGATGATCTCATGGGTGGCCCCATGCAACTTCGCGACACCCTGCACCTTAATCAGGCTGGTTCCCGCGCCTTCGATCTTCGCGCCCATTTTTGTCAACAGCGCGGCCAGATCGGTCACCTCCGGCTCGCGCGCCGCGTTTTCGATAATCGTCTCGCCCTGCGCCAGCACCGCGGCCATCAGGATATCCTCAGTGCCTGTGACGGTGATGCGGTCGAAAACCACATGCGCGCCTTTCAGGCCGTCCGCGGCGACGGCTTCGATGTAACCGTGTTCCTGCGAAATCACAGCACCCAGATGCTGCAGGCCGGCAAGGTGGAAATCGATGGGTCTGGCTCCGATCGCGCACCCGCCCGGCAGAGACACCCGCGCACGCCCGGCGCGCCCCACCAGTGGACCCAGCACGAGGCTCGACGCTCGCATCGTCTTCACCAGTTCGTAAGGCGCTTCGGGCGAAACGATATTCTTCGTCTGAAGCGTCACCGTCTCCTCGTCGACCGACATTTCGGCGCCGATGTTGACGAGGAGGCGCTCCATGGTGCGGATGTCGCGCACCCGCGGGATGCGCGTCAGAATCACCGGCTCATCGGTGAGGAGGGCTGCCGCAAGCGCGGGGAGCGCGGAGTTCTTGGATCCGCTGGTCGGGATGGCGCCGTTGAGCGGCGAACCGCCTTCAATAACAAACTTGTCCATTTATCGTTTTTCGTTTTCTGTAATGGCCGCGCGCACGTTGTTGCCCGCCCTCTCCAGCAGACGGCCCGCGTCGTCATAGGTTACCCCGGTCGCGGCGCTTACGATGCGTTTGGCCCGGTCCAGCAGTTTGGAGTTCTTCGGCTGCACGTTCACCATCAGGTTTCCCCACACGTAACCGCGCCTGATAAAGACACCGGTGGTAAGCATGTTGAGCACCAGCTTGGTAGCGGTGCCGGCTTTGAGGCGAGTGGATCCGGCAATCACCTCGGGCCCCGGCAGCGGCGTAATCGCAATATCCACCCGGCGGCTGAGCTCCGAATCCGGCGTGCAGCTGATTCCGATGGTGACTGCGCCCAGCGCCCTCGCGGCATCGATGGCCCCCAATACATAGGGAGTCCGCCCGCTCGCGGCGATTCCGCAGAGCACATCGCCGGTGCGAAATCCCCGTGCCGCCAGATCGCGCGCGCCGATTTCGGGATCGTCCTCTGTAGTCTCGGTAGCTCGCGAGAGGGCGGCCTCTCCGCCCGCGATGATGCCCTGCACCAGGTCGGCAGGAACGTTGAAAGTGGGCGGGCATTCCGAAGCATCCAGAATCCCCAGCCGTCCGCTGGTTCCCGCTCCTATATAAAAGAGCCGCCCACCGTTTTCGAAGGCTGCGGCAATCGCATCCACCCCTTGAGCGATCCGGGGCAACTCGGGCGTTACCGACTCGGCTACTTTGCGGTCTTCGTCATTGATCACGCGCAGCATTTCAACCGTGGAAAGCGCGTCGATGCGCGCCGACGCCGGGTTGCGCTGCTCGGTCAACAGGGTTCCGATCTCACAGGACGGCGAAGACATGAACTTCCATTTTAGGCGGCGCGGTGATAGTCTTCCGGGTGAGCTTTCACAATGTCACTGAAAAATACCAAACGCAGAGATTTCCTCCGCCTGTCCGGATCGGGTCTGGCGGCGGCCGCATTAACGCGCGGACAAGCCGGAATGTACGACGTCCGGGCGCAGGGAGCGGCGGGCGATGGTAAAGCCATCGACACCGGGGCCATCAACAAGGCCATCGACGCCGCGGCAGCCGCCGGCGGGGGAACCGTCGTGTTCCCCGCGGGAGATTATCTCGCGTATTCCATTCACCTGAAGAGCAACGTCGCGCTTCATCTGGAGCAGGGCGCGACCATCATCGCCGCCGACCCGGCAGGCGACGCCGGCTTCGACCATGCGGAACCCAACGAATGGGACATGTTCCAGGATTTCGGCCACTCCCACTTCCACAACAGCCTGATCTGGGGTGAGAATCTGCACGATATCGCGATCACCGGGTCGGGCCGAATCTGGGGCCGCAGCCTCAGCAAGGGCCAGGGTGCGCAGACCCCCGGCGTGGGGAACAAATCCATCGCGCTCCGCAGCTGCCATAACGTCCTGCTGCGCGATTTTTCGATTTTGCATGGCGGGCATTTCGGGATTCTCGTCACCGGCATCGATAACCTCACCATCGATAATCTGAAGATCGACACCAATCGCGACGGGATGGATGTGGACGCCTGCCGCAATGTCCGAATCTCCAACTGTTACGTCAATTCGCCGTGGGATGACGGTATCTGCCTCAAAGCCGATTACGCCATCGGTCAGGCGAAGAGCTGCGATTTCGTCACCATCACCAATTGCTACGTGAGCGGCTGCTGGGAAGAGGGCACCCTGCTCGACGGGACTTACAAAAAATTTGCCGCCGACGCGCGCGTGCCCCATACCGGACGCATCAAGTTCGGGACCGAATCGAACGGCGGCTTCCGCAACATCACCATTTCAAATTGCGTGTTCGAAGGCTGCCAGGGGCTCGCGCTCGAAACGGTGGACGGCGCGCTGCTCGAAGACATCACGGTAACCAATATTTCGATGCGGGACATCGTCAGCGCGCCGATTTTCCTGCGTCTGGGCGATCGAATGCGCGGCCCGGACAATACGCCCGTTGGAACCCTGAAGCGCGTCATCATCAGTAATCTGGTGAGTTCCGGCACGTCGAGCCGCCTGGGCTCGGTAATCAGCGGCATTCCGGGGCATGAGATCGAAGACGTCAAGATCAGCAACGTGCAGATCCTTCACGAAGGTGGCGGGACGAAGGAAGACGCCGGGTATCAGCCGCCGGAGTATGAGGATATGTACCCGGAGCCGACCATGTTCACCGGCGGTCCCAGGCCCAACGGGCGGGGAGCCGATGGCAAATGGCATCCGGAGGGTCAGGGGCGCGGGCCAGGAGCAGGAGGCGTTGCGGGAAGAGGCGCAGTTAGCGCAGCCGGCCAAACCCCGGGCGGCGGGCGAGGAGGGCCGGGACGCGCCGGACCGCCTGCCCAGACCCATAAAATGCCTTCACACGGATTTTACGTCCGGCACGTGAAAGGAATACAGTTCGACAATATAGATATTCGGACGCAAAAGGAAGATCTCCGTCCCGCATTCGTTCTGGAAGATGTACAGGGAGCGGACTTCTTCCGGATAAAGGTGCCCCATGTCGATGGAGTGCCGGAGTTTGTGCTGCATAAGGTCAGCGGTTTTTCAGCGAATATGTGCAGCGGAATTGCAGATACAGTCTTAGCTTCGGCGGACTCCAAAGTCCTCTGACCAAACTAAAAGGCGGCGCCTGTTTAGGGGCGCCGCCTTTTCAGGTCTTAATTTGAACGAGGAGAAGTTCCTGTTAGAACACGAACTTTCCGGTTAACTGCACCACGCGCGGGGACGAATCGAAACCGAGGAAGTTGCCATACGGGCTGGTCGGTGTTCCCTGCATGCTTGAAACCATCCCAAACGTCGCATCGCCGAGTCCTGCATCCGGCAACCCGAAATTGGGGTGATTAAAGGCGTTAAAGGCCTGCAATCCAATCGCAAGAGTCGCCTTTTCGGCGAGCTTGAAGCTTTTGAACAGCGACATGTCCACGTCGAAATAATGAGGCCCGTGGAACTGGTTGCGATTCTGCGATGAAAACGCCGTGAAGTTATTGAAAGTTGCGGCGCCGCTGTTGAGGAAATTGGCGGCGTTCAGACAGGGGGTGGTTGCCGCCGCCGCGCCACAGTTACCGGTCGTATATGGTCCGGTGGGGGTAGCGAGAAGCGATCCGCCGCCGTTTCCGAGCGCTGTGTTGTTGTCGGTCACCGAGAAGGGAAGACCGGTGCGGAAGAACAGTTTGCTTCCAAACTGCCAGCCGCCGAGGACTGAGTTAAGGACATGGTTACTCAGGTGGTAAGCGGGCGTGTAAATCAAGTCGCCGCTCGTCGAATGGCGGATGTCGTAGTCGGCATTGCCATAATTGTCGGCCCTGAGGCTCAGCGGGTTAATCTGACCCAGCAGCGAGTCTCCGTAGGTGAAGATCCCCCCGTTTGAAACTTCGTCGAGGGTATGAGCCCATGTGTAGTTGAAGTGCCCCGCGAAACCATGGGAAAACCGTTTTGTGACAGTCACATTCAGGCCATTGTAGTTCGACACCGCCCCGCTCAGGACGCTGGTGACGGTTCCATAGTTCGCGACGGGGGGATTTGCGGGTATTCCCTTCACGCCCGGATATAAGCCGTAGAGATCGTATGCGTTCGGCCAGGCGTTGGTATAGGGAATATGGATACCATGATTCCCTACGTAATTAACGGTCAAAAGCGTCGAGCTGGTGAGTTCCCTCTGCAGCTGCAGGTTCCATTCCTGGAACTGCGGGGAGTGCATAGTACCCTGAATCCCGGTCACCGACGGGGCGGTGAAAACGGCCCCAAGTTTTGCCAGCGAGTTTGAGATCTGCGTATAAGTCTGGTTAATGTTGAACGCCGCAGCCGAGGCCGCCCATGTTGCTGCGCCTCCGGCGGGATCGAACGGCAGCACACCCGCCGCCGGCCGCACCCGGATCGCCACGGATACCGGAGGATTTGCCAGCAGGTCGTCCACCAGTCCGGCAGCCAGATTGTCGTAGAAGATTCCGGCCCCGCCGCTAACCACGGTCTTGTGGTCTTTAAAAGGAGACCACGAGAACCCTATACGGGGCGAAATGTTCAATGGGTCGGTCGATTGATATGCCTGATGCAATCCGAATGCGATATCGCTGCTGTAGGGAACCGCTCCGGGATTGGCGCTGGTTGCGCTGGGCAGGCTTGCGAACGGAGCCTTGAAATTAGCGAAGCAGTTCGTCTGGCAAACCGGATTGGAGTTGTGCTCAAGACGCAGCGCCAGGGTGATCTTCAGATTGGGTTTGACATTCCACTCGTCCATCTCGTAGAAACCCATGCCCCATAGAGCAATCGGAACGTCGCTCGAGGCGTTCAGCGATTGCCGGTACTGGTAAGCCAGACCATTGGCAAACTGCTGCAGGCCATTGCTGGTATAGCCAAAGTAAATGGCCGGAGAGTTATAGAAAAAGTTGTGGTCGCTCACGTCGTAACGGCGATAATTGACGCCGTACTTGATGGTGTGATTTCCCAGGGAAAGCGAATAGTCGTCGATGAACTGGTACTGACTGACATCTCGGCCCTGCGGGAAGCTCGTGATGGAGTTGAAACCGGTGAACGGCACGGCTCCCGAAGTGATAATCCGATCCGGGAAAGTGGCAGCCGCGGCAGGTCCCTGAGCAAAAATCGCCTTGTACCAACTGAATGTTGCCATGAAAGTGTTGGTCGCGTGGGGGCCGAAAATATGCGTTTCGTTGAACTGCGTGTCCCACGAGGGCTGAGGCGACAAAGCGTCGAAGTTCGCGCTGATCGGATCGATGGTGGTCGGCTGCGTGCCCTTGTCCTGTTTATAGCGGAAATAAGTGCTGTCGTTGTTGCCAATCTTCTGGTCAATCTTGAACGCCAGAATCCACTCGGACGCCAAAGCCGTCGGCGTCGCCTGGAATTTTGCCGCACAGGCCTGGGTCTTGGGATTAAATCCAGGAACCACCACCGAACTGCAATAACTATCGTTGGCGATAGCCTGCGCGCCCGATGCGCCCGGGGCGTTCTCCCAAAGGTTGATCATCTTCTGATACAGGCCGAACTCGGCGGGCTTGGTCGCCTGAATGTTGGCCAGTACGGCGTTTGCGAAGGCCGGAGTCGGAATGGTGACCGAATCCACATTCGGAAGAACGAATTTCAGCCCTTCGGTATCCACAAAGAAAAAGGTCCTGTTCCTGCCGTTGTAACGAGGAATGAGCACCGGCCCCCCGACGGAGCCACCCCACTGGTTGGCATTGGAGAATGGCCTGCCAACCCCGTAGAAATTGTTGAACCAGTCGTTCGCGTTCATGTCCCGGCCATTCCACCAGTAAAGGAGGTTGCCGTGGAACTGGTTCGTTCCCGATTTCGTCAGGTAGGTCACCTGAGCGCCGGAAAGCTGACCGTATTGCCCGGAATAGGCATTCGCAATGACCGTAGCTTCCTGGATCTCGTTCTGCCCCAGCGTGAGATTGGAGGCGCCCGAGTTATTGATGTTGAAGTAGGGGTCCATATCGTTCTCCCCGTTGATGGTGAAAAGATTGGACGTCGCGGGAAGACCGTTGAGAGTGAAGTTGCCGTAGCCCCCCATGCCGTTTACAATTACGCCCGGAGCCGTAAACGCGATATTGGTGAGATCGCCACCCGCGCTCGGAAGGAGTTCTACCTGCTCTTTAGTGAAGGAGGTGTTGCTGCTGGCTTCCGAACTAATCAGCGGGGCCGCCTCATTAACTTCTATCGTTTGAGTAGTTTGGCCCACCGTTAACTGCAGGTTGGCGGTGGCATCCGCGCCCACTGCCACATCCACCACACGCTCCGCTTTTTCAAAGCCAGGCTGTGAGGCTGAAACCGTGTACCGGCCAGGCTTAAGCAGCGAAAAATGGAACTCACCCGCCTGGTTAGTAGTTGTTGTCTGGGTAGCGCCGCTATCCAGACTCTTGATCGCGGCGCTCGCATTCTGTATTACGGAGCCCGATGCGTCAGAGACTTGGCCGGAGATCGAGCCCGCAGTCAGACCCTGTGCGAAAACCTGAACCGACAACGCCGCCAGTCCAAATAATAGCGCCACTGCCAAACGAATCTGTTTCCTCACGTTATTCTCTCTTTCCCGGCGTGCGCCGGCTTCTACTTTCACTTCGACTCTGGTGAGCAAGCGGTCCGCCAAAACATAACTTTCTAAATAACTGAAAATAAAAGGGGAATATCCACCTAACGCCCGCCTCATTCCATTATTGGAATTATGGGCAGCTGTCGTACCAATGATTCTCCGAAATACCGTAGCCTGGGCCAAGGATGGCTGGCGCCTAAATGGCTCCTTCCAGGTCCGGCCATTTCCGGTCCCAATCCTTCAATTCGTATCAGTTTGATATTTTTATCCTTAAACACAGCCTGAGTTTTTTGCTCCTCCGCATGTGCGTCAAACGACGCAGCAATCTGCCCTGATTTCACGCTGCCGGCTCAGTCCCTCCCACTAAGTCCTTTCATACGACGGCTTCGTTCATGGTCCGGCAAGTGCAATTTCCTGTCCCATGAATCGCTTCAAAGACTCGGAACACCTCATCCGTGTCGCCGCGGTCTTCCTGGTGGGTGTAACCCTCTTCCTCTGCTTCCGAGCCTGGTTCGTCCCCAAAAGCTTCGGTCAATACGGTCACTATCGAGCCGACTCCATTACCGAAATCGCCGCACTCCCCGTCGTTCACGCCGGACACGAAACCTGCGAAGCCTGCCACGCCGATGTCCTTGAAGTGAAGAAAGCCGGCAAGCACGCCGGCGTCAACTGCGAGGCCTGCCACGGCCCGCAGGCAAAGCACGCCGAAGATCCCGGCTCAGTAAAGCCGGTGCTTCCCGATACCAGCGTTCTCTGCGCCCGATGCCACGAAGCCAACTCCGCCAAACCCAAATGGTTCCCCGCAGTCGTCACAGGCGAGCACTCCCAGGGCCTGCCCTGCAACACCTGCCACACGCCCCACAGCCCCCACATCGGAGACAAATAACATGAACCGCCGCTTCTTCATCACCCTCACCGGCGCGGCCGCTATCGCGTGGGAGCACGTTCTGGCCGGAGCGCCCGAATCTTCCCCCAACTACAAGATTGCCGACCATTGGTGGGCCATGCTCATCGACGTCGATAAGTGCATCGGCTGTGGCAACTGCGTGCGCGCCTGCGCGGCCGAGAACAACGTCCCCGAGGGCTTCTTCCGCACCTGGATCGAACGCTACCAGGTCGACGACGAGCACATGATGGAACCCATCGTCGATTCCCCGGACGGCGGCAAACACGGCTTCCCCGCCCATCCCGCGGGCGGCAGCCTCACCGGCGCCAACTTCAAGGAATTCTTCGTCCCCAAACTCTGCAACCACTGCGTCGATTCCCCCTGCACCCAGGTCTGCCCCGTGGGCGCCACCTTCACCACCCCGGATGGCGTCGTGCTGGTCGACGAAAAGTATTGCCTCGGCTGCCGCTACTGCGTCCAGGCCTGCCCCTACGGCTGCCGCTTCATCCATCCCGAAAAGAACGTCGCGCAAAAGTGCACCCTCTGTTACCACCGCATCACCAAAGGGCTCACCACCGCCTGCTGCGAAGCCTGCCCCACGGGATCTCGCCAACTGGCCGATCTCAGGAATCCCAAAGATCCCATCCATGACTTCATGAAGAAGCACAGCGTACAGGTACTGAAGCCGCAAATGGCAACAGGCGCCAAAGCCTTTTACGCGAATCTTGACGGATCGGTCAGGTAAGGAGCCCCATGCATAATTTCATCTATCCCAACGAAAACGAGCTCCAGTGGAGCATCCTGATCGTTCTCTACCCCTTCCTCACCGGCCTCGTCGCTGGCGCTTTCATCCTGGCCTCCCTCGAACGCGTCTTCCGCGTCGAAGCCGTCAAACCCACCTACCGCCTGGCCCTCCTCACCGCCCTCTCATTCCTTCTCGTCGCGCCCCTGCCCCTCCAGCTCCACCTCGGCCACCCCGAGCGCTCGCTCGAAATGTATCTCACGCCGCACCGCTCCTCCGCCATGGCGATGTTCGGCTTCGTCTACCTCTGGTACCTCATGGTCGTGCTCGTCCTTGAAATCTGGCTCGATTACCGCCGCGACATCGTCATCTTTGCCCGCACCAGCAAAGGCTTCCTGCGCATCGTCTACAAACTCATGACGCTCGGTTCGGACAACATCTCGGAAGGCTCCCTCCGCGTCGACGATCGCGTCGGCTACATCATCACCATCATCGGCATCCCGTCCGCCTTCTTCCTCCACGGCTACGTCGGCTTCATCTTCGGCTCAGTTAAAGCCAACCCCTGGTGGTCCAGCCCGCTCATGCCCGTCGTCTTCATCTTCTCGGCGATGGTCTCGGGAATCGCCGCCGTCATGCTCCTCTATATGGGACTCGCAAAGCTACGCAAAGAACCAATCGGCATAGATTGCGTCGACGCCATCGCCAAATATCTCTTCTACATCTTCATCATCGATTTCAGCCTCGAAATGCTGGATCTGATTCATCGCATCTACGAAGCCGACGAATCCTTCCGCAGCCTCGATTTCATGGTGCATAACAGCCTCTGGATTCCCCACGTCATCATCCAGCTGCTTATCGGCACTCTCACGCCCATCGCGATCCTCGGCGTCACCCAAATCGTGCCGCTCGCCGTCAACATCCGCAAAAGGCTCTACGCCATCGCCGGATGCCTCACCATGGTTGGCATCTTCGCGATGCGCTGGAACGTCGTCATCGGCGGCCAGCTCTTCTCGAAGAGCCTGCTCGGCTACACGACTTATAACCTGCACTTAGGTTCGCGCGAGGGCCTGGGAACCGCCATCGTTCTCACGATCCTGCCGCTCGGAATTCTGTTTGTACTGGCCAAGCTGCTACCGCCCTGGACGTCGGAAGCGCACCATGACACCGCATGATGACAATACCCCCGAACTGAATCTTCTTCGCGAAGAACTTCACAAACTCGCGCTCCGCGTCGATGCGCTCGAACACCACACGGTGCTTCAGACCGAATCCGCCGCGCCCGCGCTTCCGGTAAGCCCCGACTTCGCGATGCCGGACGCGATTCCCATCCTGGGCAAAGCGGTCCTTGCACTGGCCGGCGCCTATGTCCTCCGCGCCATCGCTGAATCGAGTCCCGTTCCTGGTCTTATCGTCGTCGTATTCGCCATCGGCTACGCGATGGCCTGGCTCGTCTTCGCGCAACGCTCCGCGAAGACCAACGCACTCGCCGGCGCCACCTACGGCCTTACCGCCGCGCTCATTCTCTCGCCGCTGCTTTGGGAAGCTACCGTACGCTTTCATGTCCTGCCCGGCATGGTCGCCGCGGGCGTGCTCGTAGTCTTCGCCGCAATCAGCGCCGGCGCGCCGATCACAACCGTCTCTTCCGTCCTTACCGCACTAGCGCTCATGATCGGTACCGGAGATCTCGCCCCGTACGCGATGGCCCTTCTCGCCATCGCCGCGATGTCGCAAACGCGCGGCCGAATCCGAGTCCCCGCTATTGTTGCGGCAGCGCTCGGCGTCTGCGTGGTCCTGTTCATCGTGACTCGACCCGCCGGAATTCCTGAAAACTATCGACCCGTCGCTCCCGCCGTTTCGATAACGCTCTGCGGACTCCTGCTGCTGATCTCAACCGCCGGCATCGCCTGGCGGACCGTTTGGCAGCGCGGACTCGTTTCTGCTTTTGAAATCGCCCAGGCAATCGTCGTCTTCTTCATTGCCGCCGGCGGGACACTGCAAATCGCTCACGGCCGCGCCGCAGCAGCAGTCGGCGCACTTAGCGCTCTGGCCTGTGCCGCCTGCTATTTCACGGCCTTCCTGCGCTTCCCCGAATCCCCGCGCCGTAATCATCACGTCTTCGCGGCATGGGGCGCGGCGCTCGGCATCCTCGCCTGCTTTCTGATCCTGCCCGACTCATGGCTCACCCCGATCTGGAGCGCAGCAGCGGTAGTCGCCACCCTTACCCGCGCCCGAACCCTCGCCTTCCACGGCGCGATGTTCCTGCTTGCGTCCGCAATCGCATCGGGAGTGCCCCCCAGCCTGTTCAACGCCTTCACCAGCACCGATTTCACACCCCTTACACCCGCTCTGTGGATCTTCACCCTCGCCGCATTGGCCTGTTGCGCCGCTTCTTTTCGGACACCTCTCGGCACCGTCTATGCCCTGATCGCGGCCCCCTCGCTGGCCATGCTTCTCATTCTCCTTGCGAAGCCCTCGGCCGCGTTCCTGCCCGCAGCGCGCACGCTCGTCACTTCGGCGCTGGCTCTCGCCTTCGCCTTAGCCGGGTCTCGTACGGGACGGCGCGAACTCACCCGCATCGCCTACGCGATCGTCGCGCTCGGCAGCATAAAACTTCTCGTCGTCGACTTTCGGCAAAACCATCCGGCGGTTCTGTCGGTCTCGCTCCTTTGTTACGGTGGTCTCCTTTTACTCATGCCCAGACTTAGCGCCCAGTCTGAGTAAACGTGCAAAATAACTAAGTCCGCCTGCTCGCCGGCTCATCCATTCTCTTAGCAACTCCACTAACTCAACACAGGAGCAGTAACCTAAGTGAAACGATTCCTCCCTCTTCTCGCGCTTTTCGGCGCATTTGCGCTCGCAGCGCCGGCTGCCGATATTGTCGATACCGCAGTCTCAGCCGGCAACTTTACAACCCTTGTCGCGGCTGTTAAAGCGGCCGGCCTCGTGGACACGCTGAAGGGCTCCGGCCCCTTCACTGTATTCGCGCCCACCGACGAGGCCTTCGCGAAGCTGCCTCCCGGAACCGTCGATGCTCTGCTCAAGGATCCGGAGAAACTCAAGGGCATTCTTCTCTACCACGTAGTCGCGGGAAAGGTTATGGCGGCTGACCTGGTTAAACTCAAGACCGCTAAGACCGTTGGCGGCGGCTCCCTTACCATTAAGGTTACAGGCGATAAGGTCATGGTCAACAATGCCAACGTCGTCAAGACCGATATCGTAACCGATAACGGCGTGATCCACGTAATCGATACCGTATTGCTTCCCAAGGCTAAGAAGTAGCTCAGATCTGAATCCGCCCATCACGCACGACTACAAACGCAACGGCACCACCACGCTGTTTGCGGCTTACGCGTCATCCGCGCTTCGTTTCTCACTTCGTGTCAACCGGTGCAACTGGACGAATCCTGTCGAGCGCTGGTTCGGTCATCTCTATAATAAAGGCCGTTAAGCACGGCGTGTTCCTCAGCGTCGAGGATCTTCAGGCAGGTAATTCCACCGGGGTTTCGTATCCGGATCGGTGCTCAGTCGGCAGTCCCTCACGTTCGTTATCCGGTGGTGGGGCAGGTTGTTAACATTCTTAACCTGCAGCGGATTGGTAATCCGCCTGCCCGCTGGAGCGAAGCCTTCTGCGGCCGATTACCAATCGGCCGCAGCTTACCAATCTGCCCAACAATCCCCGATTAAGGTTGCTGTTCCCACGCGCCGGGCATTTGCGCCAGGTAAGACCATTTAGGTTTCTTATCGGGATCGGTGCTGAGCGTCAAATAAGCCCAGCCGCCTTCCGTTCTCTGGACGGAGACGACAAACGTGAGGGAACTCGGGGTGGTCCAGGACGTGAATTTCCAGGACCTGCCGGGGAGAAAGCCGTCGGGAAGCTGGGAAGGCGTCTCGTTGACCATATATACCGGGAGCGGCGCGCCAACACCGACTTGCGCGGTGGGCGGCACGTTCTTTTGTGCATGAACTGTGCCCGTTTTCACCAGAGTGGCCGCGGCCGCAAGCGTCAGCAGGGTCAATGCGAGGCGTTTTGTTGAGATAGTGAAGGTAGTGGAAGCCATGTTCTCACGGTACAGCGTTTCTGATGCCACATACCGCCCTGCGCAACGGGTCCCGCGTGCGTGAGTAACGAAGTGCCTCAGATCGCGGCTCCGGAGCATCCGCAAAAGCTACTGGCTCCCCCTCCGGGAAGCGTGCCTGCGCCTAAACGGCGGCGATGGCCGTATTGGGTCGTTTTGGCGATAGCAATCGCCGCCGCGGTCGCTTATTGGTGGCACGGACAGGACACAAAGGCGGCCGCTGCGAAAGCCGCCCCCAAGGCGCCTCCTCCTGTTCCGGTGGTCGCGGTGCAGGCTGAGAAGGGCAACATCGGCGTATACGTCACCGGACTCGGGGCCATTACGCCCATCAACACGGTGACCGTGAAGAGCCGGGTGGACGGACAACTGATGAGCGTCCACTTCAAGGAAGGCGATCTGGTGAAACAGGGCGACACCCTCATCGAGATCGATCCGCGGCCTTATCAGGCTGTTGTAAAACAGACCGAAGGGCAACTCACTCGCGATCAGGCTCTGCTCGCCAATGCGAAGGTGGATCAGGCCCGCTATCAGACGCTGCTCGATCAGAACGCTGTCCCGGAGCAGCAACTGGCAACTCAGAAAGCGCTGGTGACTCAGTACCAGGGCACGGTCGAGAACGATCAGGGTCTGCTTGAGGCCGCGAAGCTGAATGTGACCTATTGCACCATTACTTCGCCGATCACCGGCGTGGTGGGCCTGCGGCTCGTCGACCCCGGCAACATCGTTCACTCCACCGACAGCAACGGGATGATCGTGATCACGCAGATCCAGCCGATCAGCGTCATTTTCACGGTTTCGGAGGATCAGATGGCTCCCATTCTTCAGAAGATGCGGGCCGGTCAGAACCTGCCCGTTGACGCCTGGGACCGCCAGCTGAAAAACAAAGTCGCGTCCGGAACGCTGGCGACGGTTGATAACGAGATCGACCCGACAACGGGCACACTCAAACTCAGGGCCCTTTTCAACAATGAGAACCGCGCGCTCTTCCCCAATCAGTTCGTGAATGCGCGCCTCCTGCAGCAGGAAAAGACCGGCGTGACGCTGCTTGCCACCGCCGCCATTCAGCGCAACACCAATGCAACGTATGTTTACCTGATCAAGCCCGATAACACGGTGACAGTGCGCAATATAACTATCGGCACAAGCGAAGGCGATCAGTCCGAGATCGCCTCGGGGCTTGCCCCCGGGGACAAGGTTGTGATGACCGGCGTAGACAAGCTACAGGAAGGCAGCAAGGTGCTGCCGTCGGCTCATTGAGGCCATGAGCCCGTCGCGAATCTTTATTCTTCGCCCAGTGGCGACATCGCTGCTCATGGTGGGAGTTTTGCTTGCCGGCGTGGTCGCGTACAGGCAGCTGCCGGTCTCGGCGCTGCCCGAAGTCGATTACCCGATCATTCAGATCATCACGTTCTATCCGGGCGCCAGCCCCGACGTGATGGCCTCATCGGTAACTGCGCCGCTTGAACGCCAGTTCGGCCAGGTTCCCGGTCTCCAGCAGATGACCTCCATCAGTTCCGCCGGCAGCTCGGTAATCACCCTGCAGTTCAGCCTCAGCCTGAATATCGATATCGCCGCTCAGGAAGTGCAGCAATCGATCAACGCTTCCGGCACTTATCTGCCCGCCGATCTTCCGGTTCCTCCTGTCTACACGAAAACCAATCCCGCAGATGCGCCCATCCTGACCCTGGCGCTGACCTCGAAGGAGATTCCGTTGTCGCAGGTGGAAGATCTGGCCGATACGCGCCTGGCGCCGAAGATTTCGCAACTTCCCGGAGTCGGACTGGTGAGCATTGGAGGGGGCCAGAAACCCGCCGTGCGCATTCAGGCGAATCCCGCTCAGCTGGCGTCCTATGGTCTGAATCTGGAGGATCTGCGTACGGCCCTGGTTGCGGCCAACGTCAATCAGGCCAAAGGCAACTTCGATGGCGCGCGCCAGTCTTATCAGATCGGCGCTAACGATCAGCTGCTTTCGAGCAAAGACTACAAAGGGCTGGTGATCGCCTATAAGAACGGCGCGCCGGTGAACCTCACCAGCGTCGCGACGGTTGAGGACGATATCGAAAATCAGCGCCAGGCGGCGTGGATGAACGACGTTCCGGCGGTGATCCTGAACATCCAGCGGCAGCCCGGCGCCAACATTATCTCGGTGGTGGATCAGATCCATCAGCTGCTGCCGACGCTCACCAACACCCTGCCCGCCTCGGTCCAGGTCAGTACCCTCACCGACATGACCACCACGATTCGCGCTTCGGTGGCCGACGTGGAATTCTCTCTGATGCTCACGATCGCGCTGGTCGTGATGGTGATTTTTCTGTTCCTGCGCAGCGTTTCCGCCACCATCATTCCCAGCATCGCGGTGCCGCTGTCGCTGGTGGGAACGCTGGGCGTGATGTACCTGCTGGGCTACAGCCTGAATAATCTTTCGCTGATGGCTTTAACCATTTCTACCGGCTTTGTGGTGGACGACGCCATCGTGATGATCGAAAACATCGTGCGCTACATCGAGCGCGGTGAGAAGCCGCTCGATGCCGCGCTGAAAGGCGCCGCGGAGATTGGGTTCACCATCATCTCGCTCACCGTTTCTCTCATTGCTGTCCTGATTCCTTTGCTGTTCATGGGCGACATTGTGGGCCGTCTGTTCCGTGAATTCGCGGTCACGCTGAGCGTAACGATTCTGATGTCCGCCATGGTGTCGCTCACGCTTACGCCGATGATGTCCGCACGCCTTCTGAAGCACACGCCGGAAGCCGAGCAGGGCCGGTTTTTTAAGGCTTCGGAGCGAGTCTTCAATTCCGCGATCGATTTCTACGGCCGCACCCTGAAGTTCGTGCTGCGTTTTCAGACCATCACGCTGCTGGTAGCCGTCGCCACCTTGCTGTTGACGGTTTTCATGTTCTACGAGATCCCGAAAGGCTTCTTCCCGATTCAGGACACGGGCGTGATTCAGGGCGTTACAGAAGCCGTTCAGTCGGTGTCGTTCCCCGAAATGTCGCGCCTGCAGCAGAGCGTAGTCAAGACCATCCTGAAAAATCCCGACGTGGAGAGCCTGTCTTCCTTTATCGGAATCGACGGAACCAACACGACGCTCAACAGCGGCCGCGTACAGATCAACCTGAAACCGCTCGCGCAGCGCAAAATCAGTGCCAGCGACGTGATTCGGCAGCTGCAGCAGTCGCTCGCGAACATCTCCGGCATCACGCTCTACATGCAGCCGGTGCAGGATTTGAGCGTTGACGACCGCGTGAGCCGCACCCAGTTTCAATACACTCTCGAAGATCCGAACGCGGACGAACTGAATCAGTGGGCGCCGAAGATGCTTGCAAAACTGCAGAAGCTCCCCGAACTCAGCGACGCGGCAAGCGATCAGCAAACGCAGGGCATTCAGGCGAAGCTCGTCTTCGACCGGGCCACCGCGTCGCGCCTGGGCATCACGGCGTCCGCCATAGATCAGACTCTCTACGACGCGTATGGCCAGCGCCAGGTCTCGACCATGTTTACGCAGCTGAATCAGTACCACGTGGTGCTTGAGGTGGCGCCGAACTTCGATCGGCGGCCGCTCGACCTGAGCAGTCTTTTCATCCGTTCGGGCAATGTCTCGGCGTCTTCAACGTCAACATCGTCCACCTCGAGCGCAGCCCCGACGACCGGTTCCACCTCAGCCACAACCGCCCCGACTGCACCGTCAACGACCGGCCCCATGCCCTCACCGCTTCAATCGGGCCCGGCGGCATCGACTATGGCTTATCCCAACGGCGGAAACGTCCCGTTCAGCGCCTTCACGCAACTGCAAACCACTTCAGTCCCCATCACCATCGAGCATCAGGGACAGTTTCCCGTGATCACCCTTTCGTTCAATCTCGCTCCCGATGCTTCGCTGGGGGATGCCATTGAGGCTGTGAACAAAACGAAGGCAAGCCTGGGGATGCCCGACAGTATTCAGGCATCGTTTCAGGGCACGGCATCGGCCTTTGAAAACTCCCTCACGAACGAGCCGATTTTGATACTTGCCGCGCTGGTGACGGTTTACCTCGTGCTCGGCGTGCTGTATGAAAGCTACATCCACCCCATCACGATCCTCTCCACTTTGCCCTCGGCAGGCGTGGGCGCGCTGCTTGCTCTTTACATCACGGGAAACGATTTCAGCGTAATCGCGCTTATTGGCATCGTCCTGCTGATCGGGATCGTCAAGAAAAACGCCATCATGATGATCGATTTCGCTCTCGAAGCCGAGCGAGTGGAGCACAAACCGCCGGAAGAAGCGATCTTTCAGGCCTGCCTGCTGCGCTTTCGGCCCATCATGATGACCACGCTGGCGGCGCTGCTGGGCGGTTTGCCGCTGGCCCTCGGGTCCGGGACCGGTTCGGAACTGCGCCGACCTCTGGGCATCACGATCGTTGGCGGATTGATCCTGAGCCAGATGCTGACGCTCTATACGACGCCGGTGATCTATCTGTTCTTCGATCGCCTGGCACAGAGGTTTTCCGGTTCAAAGGAGCGGCCCGCCTGATGAACGTATCCGAGTTGTTCATCCGCAAACCAGTCGCCACTACTCTGCTCACAATTGCGCTGGCGCTGTCCGGAGCGGTCGCCTTCACGCTGCTTCCCGTCTCGCCGCTGCCGCAGGTGGATTTTCCTACTGTCTCGGTAGGGGCCGCGCTGCCCGGAGCAAGTCCGGAGACCATGGCGTCTTCCGTTGCCACACCGCTCGAGCGGCAATTGGGCCACATCGCTTCGGTCACGGAAATGACCTCGTCGAGCAGCCTGGGCACCACCGCCATCACGCTCCAGTTCAACCTGGATCGCAACATCGATGCCGCCGCTCGCGACGTGGAATCGGCCATTAACGCGGCGCGCGGATATCTGCCAACGAATCTGCCGGGGAATCCCTCCTACCGCAAAGTCAACCCCGCCGATTCGCCGATCTTCATTGTTGGGCTCACCTCGAAGACATTGACTAAAGGCCAGATGTACGATTCCGCCTCCACGATCATGGCGCAGAAGCTTTCGCAACTGGCGGGCGTTGGCCAGGTGATCGTTGGCGGCAGCGCGTTGCCCGGTGTTAGCGTGGAACTGAATCCCACCAAACTGAACAAATACGGCATCAGTTTCGAATCTGTCCGAACCGTCCTCGGAGGCGCTAACGCCAATGTGCCCAAAGGGCACTTTTCGAGCGGCCCTACCATGTGGGA
>Ga0302319_10005430_pt1 | contig 25626 bp, 25 predicted proteins | sample Bog_T0_2_FD_203319 | JGI IMG/M metagenome (GOLD analysis project Ga0302319, IMG submission 203319) | Peat permafrost microbial communities from Stordalen Mire near Abisko, Sweden - Bog_T0_2 | ecosystem: Environmental > Terrestrial > Soil > Wetlands > Peat | place: Sweden: Abisko, Stordalen Mire...
TTTTTCCAATTCGACTTGCTCGAAGCCGTCTGCCGCCAGGATGGCCACTTTCTTGTGTGATAATGTTTGCATACAATGATTGTTGGTTCGAATGACAGATGAGACATGCAGGCGATTGCCCGCTCTGTAACAGGAAACGGAACCCGCGAGCGGCGCGGTCGCGCGTCGCGCAAAGGAGGGGCGCCGCTCAGCAATCGGACTACGGGCCAACCCGGTGATTTGCCGTCGTGTGACCATGCCAGACATTGCAAATCGCCGGAGGCTCCTCCAATGCTCCAGTTAGCGCATGCTGATTAGGTCCATTAATGAAACCATCCTTGATTGAGCGGGCAAGGTCACCGTGCGAGGCGCGGTCCAAGGCGTCGGATTTCGCCCATTTGTTTACCGGAATGCGATAGACCTGGCTCTCAATGGATGGGTTTTGTGAATTCCTCACAGGGTGTCATCATTGAAATTGAAGGGGCGGGCGAAACCGTGCGCGAATTCATCCGCCGTCTGGAAATCACCGGGCCCCCGAGGGCGATAGTGGAGAGCATCGAGTGCGCATATCTCCAGGCGGCGGGCTACCGCGGATTTGATATTCGCCCGAGCGAGGACGCCGACGGGAAGAGCGCGCTCATCCTGCCGGACATGGCGCCTTGCGCGGAATGCGTGGACGAGATTTTTGACCCGGGTAACAGGCGGCATCGGTACCCTTTTACAAACTGCACGAATTGCGGGCCGCGATTCACGATCATCGAGTCGCTCCCGTACGACCGGGCAAACACATCCATGAAAAAATTCACGATGTGCCCGGAATGCGCCGCCGAGTACCATGACCCGCTGGATCGCCGATTCCACGCGCAGCCGAATGCGTGCCCGGCGTGCGATGCGGCGGCGAAGGAGCCGCGGCGCTCGGCCTTGGGACTACTGTATGAAATTTTTCAGCAAGAAGCAGCGAACCGCGCCCCGGTCGATTTTGGCTTTTCAATAACCGGGAGACGGCTGCTCGAGACCATGCTGGCGCGGGGGATCAACGCACCGCTGACATCAAGCGCGGGGAGACTGTTCGACGCAGTCGCGTCATTGTCGGGCATTCGCCAACGGGCCACTTACGAGGGTCAGGCGGCTATGGAACTGGAATTCGCAAGCGAGCCGGCGGAGAGAGATGCGTACCCGTTTGAGATCACGGACGGAGCGCCCTGCGTTATCGACTGGGCGCCGATGATCGTTTCAATGCTCGATGATATGCGGGCAGGCGCCGGAGCGCCCACGATAGCGAGCCGATTCCACAATACGCTGGCGGAATGGATCGTCGCGATGGCGCGGAAAATAGGAGAGCCGGAGATATTGCTCACGGGCGGTTGTTTCCAAAACCAAACCCTTACGGAGGGCGCCGTCGAGCGATTGAGCGCGGCTGGGTTTCGGCCGCATTGGCATCAACACATACCGCCCAATGACGGCGGCATCGCCCCGGGCCAGGTCGTCGGCGCAGCGTGGGCCATTAGTGAGCAACTCATAAAGGCGTAGCATCCGGCGCGGCGCAGGATACCAGGCGCCGCCAGGATCGCTACCGCTCTGTCAAATATTCCTGCTCAGGTATCCGCTTATCGCGATAGTAGCTGACCGTGAGCTGCTGGGAAGGATCGATCTGATAAGAGTAATGCCTGCTCACTTCCCCGATAGTCGAGAGCATCCAGGGATTGGCAACATTACCGCCATTCTTCGTGAAGCAGATGTTATCGGCGATATAAACGGCGGAATGGATCACGGAGCCATTTGGCTTCGAGAAAAAGATCACGTCGCCGTAGCGGGGAGCGTCGCAAACTTTTTCATAGTTGTCCTGAAGCTCGCGCAAAACGTAAGGGAACTTGCCGAAGTTGGGGTTGGGAACCGAATTGAAGAAATTAAGCGCGGTCCATGCGCAATCGCGGTTGACCGGAGGCCCATTGAGCGGATTATCCTGGACAGTCTGGAAATTGTAGATTTCTGACGATGGAAGGGAGGGCATCACCATGAGGATGTTCATCCATGTGCCCGAGGGGCTGGCGGTGAGAGACTTCAGGATGGTATGGATGTCCGTGTCTCCGCAGCCCTTGCCCCAATATGCCGAGAGGGCATCGATATCAGATTGCGGCGTCACGTGGAGCCTTAGTAACATGGTGCGCTGGCTGGTGAGTCCCCTCGCGAGCGCGACCTTCTCCGCGTAAGTGGGGAGCCGGCTCAGAAGCGCGGGCAGACTCGATACCACCATGAAATCGCCGCGGACATAACTAAGCCGCTTGAACAGCTTGGTCGTCGCATCCGATACGCCATTCGCCGCAAATTGCTGATCCACCACATTCTTGTCGATCACGGCAAACTGGCCCTCGCTATCGGGACCCTGCGCCAGCACGGAGATCAATTTATTGCGCGCATCGTCAGGCATCGACAAAACAAGATCGTTAGAAGGCGTGAGATCGACGCCATCCGCCCGGACATGCATGACTGCTGGCGATAGGAACGCCCGCTGCTGGTCCGGGCTGAGACTCGTGGACTGAAGGAGCGCGACGATCTGATCGGTCGAGTAACCGCTGAAGAGCCAGTGGGTGCCCTCCGCCTCGATGGAGCGGATTGGCAGAAGATCATCCGGGGTCGAGATTGTGAATGGGGTGTAAGTGAGTTCCCCCCACGGCCCGGGGTTGCAGTGAATGGAGCCATTTGGCAGCGGCCGGCTGCGATCGGCGGCTTGCTTATAGCCGATATCCCTGGCCGCAAAGAAGCTGGCAAGGAAACCCAATGCCAGCGAACCGACAGTGATGCCCGTGAGGCGGCTTATAACGTGGTACACGGTGAAAGAAAAGGTTTAAGAGATCGAAGTTGCGGAAACAAGTATCGCAAGTGGATTGAATTTTTCAAGTAGAAACGAGGATTTACAAGTAGATAATTATATCACCGCCGAATTGCCGGTTCGCAAAACTAATTAGTTAGTTGATAATTATTTAACCCCGCTTCCAATGCCTTTTCGCGCACGTTATGATTAAAACCATGACGCTAGTGGAAGTGTTTGGCAGCGGGGTGGTCTGGCTGGTCTCGAGGGAAAGACGCTGGAAATCACCTCAACGCCCAACCCACGACAGCCAGATCACGCACAAGGAGCCACCCCGCTTCTCGGCCTGGATGTGTGGGGAGCACGCCTATTACTTGAAGAACCAGAATCGGCGCGCGGATTACGTCGGCGCCTGGTGGAAGGTCGTGAACTGGGACTTTGTCTCGGACTGCTACCAGAAGGCGCTTGCGTAATCAGGGCCGGTGAGGGCAGCGCAAGTTCATTGCCCGTCCCCCAGGGCCTGTTAGGCATGGACCTGCTTTCCATCCGGCGCTCTACGCGCTCGGGCCCTGGTAAGTGGCGCTGCCGAAACCAAGGATAGGGACAAAAATGAATGTCAGCAGCCATATCCCCACGCCGAAGCCCGCCCCTTTGCCAAAGCTTTTAGCCAAGTCCAAGGAAAGGATGATGAAGATGATAGCGTTTACCAACGGAATCAGCATTAGCAGCACCCACCAGCCCGGCCTGCCCACGATCTTGCAAAGGATGTAGAGATTGTAGATCGGGATAATGCAGGCCCAGCCCGGCTGTCCCGCCTTGACGAAAACCTTCCAAGCGCCAATGAGGCATATTACGCCAAGCACAAGGCCGACAAGGCCGCCCACACCGCCTCCGACGGCAGCGCTGGCATTGGCGGAGTTTGAGTAATCGGTGGTCGATTGCGCAAGCAGTGAACTGGTTGTGGCAAGCGATGCGAGAACAGTGAGTAGGGAAATATTTGGGCGGGTAAGCGTTTTCATTGCGGGGGGTTATTAGGGGTTATCGTCTTCCGTGGTGGGCAGACATCCGCCTTCATGGGCAAATTCACGGAAAAAGACAACGAAAATCAGCCGCTTTAAACCACCTGAAGGGCCGGTGTGATCACCTCCCTAATAGCCACCGCACATGCGCCGCGTTACTTCTTTAACGCATCCCGAAGAGTCAAGAGAAGCTGCTCCTTGGTGTACGGTTTGACCAGTATGGCCTGAGGGAGCAATGAACGCAACTCGGCAACTCGGACATCCTGGCCATTACCGGAGGAAGCTACAATCCGGACCGCCGGATTGATCTTCTTAAGCGTGCGGGAAAGCGCCGTCCCATCGAAGTGCGGCATCATGACATCCGTAAGCACAAGGTCTATCTCGGGGCCGCGCATTGCGTAAATCGCAAGCGCCTCGGTGCCCTCAGCCGCTGTGAGAACCTTGTAACCATTCGCAACAAGTACCGTCTCCGTGACTGAGCGTATCTCGACTTCATCCTCGACAACCAGTATCAGCTCGCCATTGCCCGTAGCGGCGGGGTCCGCCGGCGAAGGAGCAGCGCCCGCGAGGTGCTCCTGCTCGTCAGAGGCGGGGAGATAGACCTTGAACGTGGTGCCCTTGCCCGGCTCGCTATAGACGTTAATGAAGCCTCCGTGACTTTTAATGATGCCGCGCACAGTCGAGAGCCCCAGCCCGGTGCCTTTGCCAACCTGCTTGGTGGTAAAGAATGGATCGAATATCTTGTCGCATATCTCCGGGGGAATGCCCGTGCCGGTATCCTGGATTGAAAATAGCGCGTAGCGCCCGGGCCGGGCGTCCGAGACCATCGCCGCGTAATGGGCATCAAGCTCCACGTTCGAGACGCCAACGGTGAGCGTGCCGCCGTTCGGCATGGCATCGCGGGCATTCACGCAGAGATTCAACAGAACCTGATGCACCTGCGTGGCATCCGCGTTGACCTGCCAGACATCGGCATGGTCCTGGTGGATGATCCGTATCAGCTTGGGGAAAGTCTGCCGCGCGATCTCGGCGATCTCCTCGGTAAGGTATTTCGGTTGCACGAGGGTGCGCTCGCCATCGACTCCCTTGGCAAATGTGAGCACCTGCCTGATGACCTCGGCGCCGCGCTGGGCCGATTTCTCGATGGAATTGGCCAGCCCGTGAAACTCCGGGGGCAGTTGATCGCGCACCAGGGGGGCGCAGAGCATGATGGGGGCGAGAATGTTATTGAGATCATGCGCGATCCCGCTGGCCAGCGTGCCGATGCTTTCGAGCCGCTGGGCCCGCAAGAGCTGCTCTTCCAGTTTCTTGCGCTCTGTGATATCCCGCGAGATCCCACACGTGCCGATGATGCGGCCATGCTGATCCCGGAGAGGCATTTTCGTGGTAATGGCCCATGTGATGCGGCCATCTGGGAGCGTCTCCTTCTCCTCCTTGCCAATAATGGTCTGGCCCGTGCGCATGACCTCCTGCTCATCGCGGAAAGCCGGTTCCGCATGCTCCGTGGTAAAGAAATCGAAATCCGTCTTCCCGAGCACATCCTCCTGAGTCGTCATCCCGAAGAACTCAACCATCGTGCGGCTCACGCGCAGGAAATGGCTCGATGTGTTCTTGAAATAGACCCGGTCGGGAATCGTATCCAGGAGGAAATTAAAAAGATGCAACTGGAACGCAGGCGCATTTTCGGACTGCAAACCGAATGGCACCGGCATTGGAAACGGCATGAGCTCGGAGGGAGGCACGAATTATCAGTCACAAGCACTCCCCGTGCCGTGCTTCGGATTACGATGTTGTTACAACTTTATTGCAGTTTGAGCGCAAACAATGGCATGACGCCAAATCAGCGCCGTTTAGCATATTCACCTGGGTATGCTTGGGTATGATAGGAGAGCCAGCACGCGCGATGTTGTCCTCGGAGGCCGGATTCTGTTATCACTCCGCACCTGTGAGCCTGAACCGTCGAAAGATTGACGCGTCCGTATGTTATTGCGAGTGGATAGCCCGCGTTTGGCAGAGCTTGCGGAGCCAATCGCGCGCGCTACGCGGCTGTCTCGCCGCGGGATGCCTCGCTTTAACTGGCCCAGCCGCGCTTCGCGCGAGAGACCTTGCTCCTCCCTCGCCTGACCAGCCGTGGAGCCCGCCTCAACTTAACAAGTATGAAGACGACCTCGCGCTGCAATCATCGCAGTATAGGCAGGATTCCACCGGCGCGCCGATTGACCCGCGAAAAATCTATGACCTGCCTGATTTAATCGACATTGCGCAACGGAATAATCCAGAAACCCGCATTGCATGGGAGCGCGCGCGACAAGCCGCCGAGGCCGTCGGCCTCAGCCAGAGCACCTACTACCCATATCTGGTGGCCTCGGCGGGCGCCGGTTACTCGCGCGCGTTTCTCCCCTTCCCTTCACTGGCCGTCGATCAACGGAGCCTTGTCCAGCAACTGGCGCAGGCCGTCCCGGAAGCCGCAGCCAATCCCCAGGCGGCATTGCGGACCATCGAGACAAAGAACCTGAATCTGGCCGCGCCTCCAGTATCCATAACCGGCGGCGGCACACTCGTGCTTGATAGTGTCGCGTCAAATGCAACCCTGAGCGTGAAATGGCTGCTGATCGACTTCGGCCAGCGGGGCGCCATTGTTGACACCGCGAGGCAGCAACTCATGATGGCCAACGTCGGCTTCAACGCCACGCATCAAAAAATCGTTTTCGAAGTAACGCGGAATTTTTACGACCTGGGCAATGCGCGCGAACAGGTGGCGGTTGCGCGCAGCGCCCTCCGCGCCGCGCAGACTGTCGAGCAGGCCGTGAAGGCCCGGCTCGATAATGGCCTCGCGATCAAGCCCGAGTTGCTCCAGGCGCAGCAGCAGAGCGCGCAGTTCGCGTTTCAACTCGAAGCGGCATTGGGGGCAGAAAGCGACGCCCAGGTCGCGCTGATCGACAGCTTGGGAATCCTTCCGACGACCCAGTTGCAAGTCGCCGATTTCGCGGATAAGCCCGTACCGCCGGTACCGCAGGAGTCGGTGGACAAGCTGATCGACCTGGCTCTCTCCCAGCGTCCGGACCTCGTGATAAAACTTGCCAACCTTCGAGCCAAACAAGCCGAGGTTCGCGCCGCGCGGGCAGATTTTTATCCCAAAGTCGCCGTGGGCGCCAATGTGGGGGACGCCACTCTCAACACGAGCATCGCGGACTCCGCGTACTTCGGCGGCCAGCATTCCGTTTACGGCGCGGATTTGACTATTGAGCTGCCGATCTTCGATGGCTTCGAGCGGCTCAAAAACCTGCGCATCGCAGAGGACGATCTCCAATCCGCCGAGAGCGAACTTGCCGCGGCTCGCGACTCAGCCGTGCGCGAGGTTTGGAAAGCTTACACCGATTTCCGGACTGCCCTCCGGGAACAGGATGCCGCCGCGAAGCTTCTTGCCGCGGCGGACAATGCCTACGCCGCGGTGCTCGAGTCCTATAAAAACGGCCTGAGCACATACCCTGAGGTCGTCAATGCCGAGCGGGACGTCAGCTCCGCTGGGAGCGTGGGTTATACCACTCGGGCCGCTATTTTCACCAGCTCCGCGGCGCTCGCGCTTAGCATAGGGGACCTTGCCAACCCGAAGCCCCAGACCTCGATCAACCGATGAAACCATCGCTCCTCCGGGCCAGCCTTCTCCCCTCGCTGATGATCTGCCTGCCGGGCTGTGCCGGGGCCGGTTCCCATTCACCCACGGTTGACGTATTAGGCTCCTACTTCCCGGCGTGGATGGTCTCGATAGTCATCGGCCTTGTCCTTACCGGCATCAGCCGCCTCCTGCTGGCCGCATTCAAACTCGATACCCACCTGCTGCCATCGCTGATCGTCTATCCCTGTCTGATGGTGGCTTTCACCATGGCCGTCTGGCTCGCATTCTTCCAAATCTGACCCATTTATGAGTGACTTGAAGCTGCCGCATGAGGAATTGCGCATATCCCCTCCCAAAAGCCCGGAAACGCCCCCGCCGAAACCCGCGCCCGCGAGCCCTCCTCAGGACTCCGGACGGCGCATCGCCGGGAAAATCCTCAGCATACTCATCGTCTGCGCGGCTATCCTCCTTGTCCTTTGTGTATGGAATATCATCGAGCGCCACCCGCGCACCGATGACGCCGCGGTCCGCGCAAATATAGTCCCGATCGTCCCGCGCGTGCGCGGCCAGATCATCAAGCTCGCGGTCGAGGACAACCAGGCCGTGAAGGAAGGCGACCTGCTCTTTGAAATCGATCCCGACGACTACAAGCTCGCGCTGGAGAAGGCCAACGCGGACCTGGCGTCCCTGGACGAGCAGATCGCCGTGGCCCAGGCGCAGGATACCGGGTTGAAGTTTGCCGTAAAGGCCGCGGAAGCCGCGGTCGAAAGTGGGAACGCCCAACTTGACCAGGCAGATGACACATTGCGCCGCATCGAGCCGCTATTGCCAAAAGCCTTTGCAACCGCGGAGCAGGTGGACCAGGCCCGGACGGCCAAGGCATTGGCCACAAGCGAACTCGCCGCGGATGAGCAACGCCTCAATCAGGCCAAGGTCGCCCTCAGCGCGCTCCAGACACTGACTGCGCAGCGTCCGGGCGCGGTTGCCGCCGTGCATCTGGCGGAGCTCGAACTTTCCTATTGCGAAATCCGCGCGCCGTTTCCCGGTCGCGTCATCAGTCTCAATATCTCCGCCGGGGCATACGCGAGCGCCGGAGTCCCCGTATTCTCGCTGCTCGATACCCGGCGGTGGTACGTGATGGCGAATTTCCGCGAGGGCGAGCTCCGTCACATAGCGCCGGGAACCGATGCCGAAGTTTACCTGCTCTCGGCGCCGGATCGGCGGTTTAAGGGAAAAGTGCAGGGAATAGGCTGGGCGGTGGAACCGGAGGATGAAATCGATATCCCACACAGCCTCCCCTACGTGAAGCGTGAGTTGAACTGGGTCCACGTCGCGCAACGGTTCCCCGTGCGCATCGAGGTCGAGGACCCCGATCCCGATCTCTTCCGCATGGGCGCATCGGCCGATGCAATCATCAAAGGGAGCGGCGACTAGCATGGATGCCGCTACTCCCGTCGCCACGGCAATGCGCCCCGCGTGGTTTGATTGGCTCCGCCGGGAGCTCGCCCCTACCCCGGCCCGGGGCGGAATGATGCTGCGTATCATGGTGACGACCGTCCTGGTGGTCATCATATCGATGGCGCTCCAGGTGCCCGATATCCTGATTTCCGCCTACATGGTTATCTTTGTGACCAAGGAAAATAAAATTGTGACCGCGCTCGTAGGGACGCTGCTGATCATTGGTGTAACCATCGCCATCGCCATCAGCCTCCTGGTTTATCGATTCACTTTTGATTTCCCCGAATGGCGGGTTCCCGCAATGGCCGTCGTGCTATTTGCCGGTTTTTTCGCGTCGCGTATCCTGGCGATCGGGCCATTGGGCTTTGGAATCGGGTTTGTCATCGCGGCAACCCAGAGCGTAGCCGAGTTAATGCCTTCCGCGGAGTATCTCGTCCATTGGCTCCTCTGGCTTTGGGTCGCCGTCACCTATCCCATCGCGCTCACCGTCATTGTAACCCGGCTTATAGCGCCGCATGCCAATGCGCCTGCCGGCGCTGCTCCCAAACCGAAAAAACGCTTCGTCGCAGCAGATGCCTTCACCAATCCGGCGCACATCCATTTCGCGCTCAAGGTCACACTGGCCGCGATGACTTGCTATATCCTCTACACCGCAGTCGATTGGCCCGGCATTCACACAGCGTTCATCACCTGCTGCTTCATCTCGCTGGAGAGCCTGGGCGCCACGCTGCATAAAGGCGCATTGCGCCTCGCCGGCTGCGCCTGCGGCGGCCTCCTCGGCTTTCTCTCGATCATCTATCTGGTCCCGCGCATGGAAAGCATCGTCTCGCTGTCAATCCTCGTTGCCTCAGTCTCCGCCCTCGCCGGTTGGGTTGCCGCGGGCAGCGAACGCATCGCCTATGGCGGGCTGCAAATCGCGCTCGCGTTCTATATGTGCATCCTGCAGGACTTCGAGCCGGACACAGACTTCGTTAAAATACGGGACCGCCTCGTAGGGATCGTCCTGGGCATCATAGTTACCACCCTGGTATTCCGCTATTTATGGCCGGTGCATCCGACGCCTCCCGCCCGAGTAACCCCGGTAAGCGACAATCCATGAACCCAAGCTACCTTCCAGCCCTCGCCGCGCTCGTCGGCTCCGCAATTGGGGGCCTCACCTCCTTTGCCACGACGTGGCTGACCCAGCGCGGCCAGGCAAAAATGCAACAGCGCATCCAGGACAGGGTCAAACGGGAAACCCTCTTCGCAAAGTTCATCGAAGAAGCCTCAATGCTCTACGCGGACGCTTTTACGCACGAAAGCACCGACCCCGCCAAACTCAGCCAGCTCTACGCAATGGTCAGCCGTATGCGGCTTTTCTCATCTCAAGGCATCGTGGACCACGCGGAAAGGGTTTCCCACATGATCATCGAAACCTACCTGGCTCCGAACAAAACCTTTCGGGACATCATCCACCTGAAGGAGAGCGGCGCATTGGACCCCCTTAAGGAATTCAGCGAGGCCTGCCGCGAGGAGCTGCGCCGATTCAGCGCACAGTGACTTTCCTACCTGCTCAACCTGCCGGAGGTCAAGCATGGGGACTCGGCGACATTATGCGCCGTACTGCTCATCACTGACTTTTTCCATCCATTCCACTACCTTGCCATCGAGTTGCTCCTGAATGGCTATATGCGTCATGGCGGTGGTCGGCGCGGCGCCATGCCAATGCTTCTCCCCCGGCGGGAGCCAGATGACATCCCCGGGATGTATCTCCTCTACCGGGCCGCCCTCGCGCTGCACCCAGCCGCAGCCGGCTGTAACAATCAACGTCTGGCCGAGGGGATGCGTATGCCACGCGGTGCGAGCGCCCGGCTCGAACGTGACGCTTGCCGCCGCCGCGCGCGCCGGGGCGTTAGCCTGGAACAAGGGATCGATTCGCACTGTGCCGGTAAACCAATCCGCCGGCCCTTTGCCGGAGGGTTGTGAGCCAATTCTTTTGATTTCCATATTGATCTTTCTTTTTTGAGTCTAACAGCGAGTCAAGCGGCTCGGCGAACCGAGCCCCGGGGCAATTCACCCGCCGGCCATGGCCCCGACAATGAAGAATGGCTCGACGCCGGTTGCGACCGCATCTGGCAAAGTCGTCGTGGCCGATTCGTTCGAGAGGTCCTCCTTGCGTGCAAAGAATCGTACAAACGGCCTGCGCCGCAAGGTGACCTGGTCCCGGATCGTCCCCCGGAGGACCGGATGGCGCGCCTCCAGCGCATCGAGCACTGCGCCAATCGTGGCCGGCCCCCCGAGTTCAAGGCGCACCTCGCCATCGACCCGCGCCAGCGTCCGCAGGTGATACGGCAGCGCCACGCGGATCACGGCAATGTCTGGGCCTCAACCGAGAGCACCGCCGGGAGATCGCGGACAATTGCAGTCCAGGTGTCGCCATCATCGGCGGAGGCGTAAACCTGCCCGCCGGTGGTCCCAAAATAAACCCCGCACGGCTCCAGCGTGTCCACGGACATCGCCTCGCGCAGGACATTGACGTAACAATCCCGCTGCGGCAGGCCATTTGTCAGCGCCTCCCATTCGTTTCCACCCGTCCGGCTGCGGTACACTCGCAGTTTCGCCTCCGGCGGATAATGCTCGGAATCGCTCTTGATCGGCACCACGTAAACCGTCTCCGGCTCGCGGGCATGAACTTGAATGGGAAAACCAAAGTCCGACGGCAGGTTGCCACTGACCTCCCGCCATGATTCGCCCCCATCGTCGCTGCGCATCACGTCCCAGTGCTTTTGCATAAACAACACCTCCGGTCGCGAAGGATGCATCGCGATGCGATGAACGCAGTGACCCACCTCCGCGTCCGGATCGGGTAATTCATACGGCGACTTCAATCCCCGGTTCGCCGGACGCCAGGTGACGCCGCCATCATCGGTGCGAAAGACCCCCGCCGCGGAAATGGCCACGAGGATTCTCCGCGGCTCGTTGGGATCAAGCATGATCGTGTGCAGACACATGCCCCCCGCGCCCGGCTGCCAGAGCTGCCCCTTGGCGCTGCGCAAGCCCGCCAGCTCATGCCATGTCAGCCCCCCGTCCGCGCTCCGGAACAGCCCCGCATCCTCCACACCCGCGAAGAGGGTGTCCGGGTCCGCCGGCGCAGGTTCCAGATGCCAGACGCGCTTGAACTCCCATGGATGCTGCGTGCCGTCATACCACTTGTGCGAACCCGGCGTCCCTTCGTACCGGAAATCATTGCCTACCGCCTCCCATGTCCTGCCCCCATCGTCCGACCGCTGCATCACCTGGCCAAACCACCCGCTGGACTGCGACGCATAAAGCCGGTCCGGCTGCGCTGGCGAGCCCTTGAGGTGGTAAATCTCCCACCCCGCGAAGTGCGGCCCACTGATATCCCAATGCTCCCGCCTGCCATCCGCCGTGAGGATGAATCCCCCTTTCCGTGTGCCCACCAATATACGTACTTTGCTCATAGGGATATATGCATCCTGCAATGAATCTTCTGAACGATTTTCGACTCGGAGTCGAATTAATGATCCTCCCTGCATTTCTTGCAATAGTCCGATGCGCAAAAATTCTGCACCCAGCCCGTTCCGATCAGCGGACGGAAAGCTCCCGAACCTTCGGAATCCGAACAAACGTCTTCGATGAAAATGCGGTAGGCTTCGCGCGCCGAGCAATGTTCGCACACATGAAATGCCACGCCGGCCAAAGCCAGCTTCGCGAGCGCAATTTTGAGTGATTCCTCCGCCTGCTCGTCGGTCGATACGGTCGCGGGCGACGGGAGATTCAGGTCCGCAAGGAATTCCATCAGGGGCGTTAGCTTCCCCTTCTCCAGCATCTCGTCCATCAGTTCCATTTCTTCCATCGTTTTGATCGAATCTTCCGCTTCTCCGGCGACCTCCCGGTCCGTCCGCCGGGCTTTTCGCGCGAGTTCGGATTCAAGTTCATCCGGTATCAACCCATATCCCTCTTCATCCTCGCCCTCTGCTGGGAAAAGCAAATCCAATGGATCAATCTCACCTTCCGGCGTGAAGGCGATGATTCCCGGGCCGCCATCTTCGCGTTCCTCATCCCGTTTGCGCATTTCAGCCTCCATGTCTTCCACTTCCGCTTTGTTTCGCGCGGCGATCTCCGCCTCGTCAAAGAAACGGACCTTCGAAACCGGAAGTTCAATCAACACCCGCCCATTCTGGCCGAACCATTCGAGATACAGGCAATCTTCCCAACGTGTGGGCGGCGGCTCCCCGGGCTCGGATCGCCGGACGAATTCCTCGACGGAACAATCGAAGGTTTTCACTTTTCGCTCCGCGGTCATTTCCCCAGTGACTCCGATTTGAAGCGGCCTGATTCCGGCCGCGGCCCGGCGGTCTTCATCGGATGCCTCGTGGTCATTTTCAGGCACCTCGAATTCCAGCGTCCGTCCACGCAGGTCCGGACACGGGGCGCCGGTAAGCTCAAATGAAACTGGCATCTCCCCCCCACGCAGGAGCAATCGCCCGTGCGTCGAAAAGCGGCTGGGATTCATGAAGAATCCGGCAATGATGATGTCGCTCAATCGAATTGCCATCCGCCACTTCTGCCCAAAACCCGGCCCGCATGCAACCCCCGCCGCAGGCTATTGGAGCCTAGGGGATTCGAACCCCTGACCTCCTCAATGCCATTGAGGCGCTCTACCAACTGAGCTAAGACCCCGGGAATTTGACGCGGAGCGTGAAATTAACCGAACCTGTCCCGGCGGCAAGGGTTTTTTCCGAGCCCGCGAGGGTTTGCCCCGCAGTCCCGCGATGATTCAACAGAACCGCCCCCGCGCTGTCCAACTCCCCGAAACCGATACTGCCATGACCAACGAAGAAAGCGATTTAATCCACGGCCTTTTCCAGCGGCTCAAAACCGCCAGTCCCGCGGGCAGGGATGCCGCCGCGGAGCAATTGATCCAGCGGCTTGTCGCCGCCCAGCCGGACGCCCCTTACCTGCTGGCCCAGACCGTCCTAGTCCAGGAACATGCCCTGCAGAATGCGCAGTTGCGGATCGATCAACTCCAGCAGCAAGCCGCCGCCACGCAGGGACAAGCGGCCGGCGCCGGCGGTTTTCTCTCCGGGATTTTTCGGCGCAACACGGCCACGCCACCGCCATTACCCAGTTATCCCACCACGGGCGCAATGGCGCCGTCCGCCAGCGGTGGATTTCTCAGGAGCGCATTGTCAACGGCAGCCGGGGTGGCGGGTGGATCGCTCCTGTTCCAGGGGATCGAGGACTTGCTCGGGCATCGCGCGGGCGCCTTCGGATCGATGCTGGGCGGCGCGGGTGGCGGCTTCATGCCGCCTGAAACCGTCGATGTAACAAACAATTATTACGGCGCCGATCCGGCATCGGCGGCGGAAAACGCTTTCATGCCCCCAGCCGGCGACCCAAACGCCTTCGCCCCCGCCTTTCAGCCGCCCGATCCCGCCAGCATAGCCGGCCCCGATCCCGGCCTCGGCGTGGACTGGGGCTCGAATATCGACCCCGGCCCGGGCATCGATCCCTGTTCATTCGACCCGACCGGCGGCTCGGATGGCGGGAGCATGGCCGTCTAGGGGAGGAATCCCGCCCACATTCGCCAATTCCCATGCGCCGGGGTAGATTACGCCCATGGATTGGCAGTCAACGTACGAGCATTGGAAAAGTGTGTTCGAGTTCACCTTCTACATGGTGGACACATTCGCCCTGCCGTTTGCCATCATCGTGTACGTGCTCGAGCGCCGCAAGGAGCGTCAGGCGGACGAAGAAGAGCTCTACCAGCGCCTATCGGATGAATACATGACCTTCCTCAAGCTGGTCCTGGACAACTCCGACCTCCATCTCCTGCATAAGGAAGAGACCCCCCGCATCCTCACGGAGGAGCAGATCGAGCGCCGCTTCGCCATCTTCGGCATCCTCGTCTCCATATTCGAGCGCGCCTACATCCTCGTGTTTGAGCCGCGCATGCCCCGCCAGACCCGCCGCCTCTGGTCCTCATGGGAGGATTACATGCGCGAGTGGTGCCGCAATCCCGACTTCCGCGCCGCATTGCCGGAGCTGCTCGAGGGCGAGGACGAGGACTTTCAAAATCACATCCGCCGCATCGCCGCGGGCACGCAAAAAAGGCGTCCCGACCCGCTGGCGCTGGCGGTATAAGATTGGCTGAAAAATAGGGCAAAAAGTTGAACGTCCCGCGCGCGCGGGCAGTCAAATAAAGTCATAAGCACGTACAGATATATCCTATGAAAATATATACTCTGAAATCCAACACGCGTTTATGGACCAGCGGCCTCGTGGCCGCCACATTGGGGCTCTCCGGCCTTGCGCTCATGGCGGAGCCGCCGGCCGCCTCACCCAAGGCGCCCGCTGACTCGCAGCAATTAACGAACACCGCGCCACAAGCCGGCGATACCTCCCCGCAGGGTTGGGACGATCAAGCATTCGACCGCATGCGGCACATCCAGCAGGAGATGGATGATCTGTTCCGCACCAGCATGGGCGATCTCGACTCCACCGCGGACAGAACATTCCTCACCGGCCCGAAATTCGACGCCTCCGCAACCGTGCAGGATCGCGGCGATCACTATGAGGCCAGCTTCTACCTGCCCAAGCGCGACCTCTCGAACGTGAAGGTCAAGATCAGCGACGGAATGCTCTCCGTGGATGCCAGTTCCGAGCAGACAACCCGCAGCGCCACCACCACCGGGAAAGCTCCCGCCGAGCAGAGCGAAATGCTCAGCCAATACGAGCAAATCATCTCACTGCCGGGTCCAGTGGATGCCGGGAAAATGCAGGTCAAAAAACAAGGCGACTCCCTTATCGTAACCATCCCGAAAAAGGACAGCGCCACCGCCTCCAACAGGTAGCCGCCGCCATTCATATCCCGCGCCGGTTCCGCAAAAGAGCCGGCGCGGGCCGATTGGACCAACCGCCGTCCCTCCTTACCCCACCACCCGATGCCCCTCGGCATCGTACTCATAGACCTTCCCCTCCTCCTCCACTATCGCCTTGTGCGAGCCGTCGCAGTAGGGCTGGTTTTTGGATAGGCCGCACATGCAGATCCAGACGGACTTTTCCTGCGGTTTGATTTCGAGCGGGCGGAGATCGGATTTGAGGACTTTGCGCATAAGCGGACTTTGCGTCCTGCCCCCGTCCGATGCGAGAATTGAATTTCGATTCGACGTTGCGCCCACAGCCCTTTGCGGCCGCCATTGGAGCGCTTTCGGTTTAATGCGGCTCCGCCGGATCAAGCCTGCAATCCGGGCAGATGCTGTAAATGATCTGCATTCCGGGCGTGCGCAGGGGTTGGAAGCGGCGCTTGCAAACGGCGCAAATCATTGACGGCCTCGCGGCCCTCTTTTTCGACTTCCCGCCAATTCTTCCCCCATCGCCAGTCATGAGCCAAGTATCTCAATCGGAGCCAGTTTTGTAAATCAGCCAGCCGCCTGTGCGAGACATCGGACGAACCCTGAATCCCTAATCGTGATAATTACAGGAATTGCTTCGGGTTTCGCCAGTAGAGGCTCCAAATGGGATTTGCGGTTTACACCATGCTGAGGCTAGATATGCATCGCATCTCCGTTCGATCCATTATTTAAGTATTTGTATGCGGACCGCATTCTCCAGCCATTGGATGCACCAACCGGGATTTAGCGGATCCCGGCGGTTTCGGCGCACCCATCAATGAACGCTTTTGGCGGCGCCCAGCCCTTGGTCGAGATTGAGGACCTGTCTAAGCGCTACGGAACCTTCGACGCCGTGTCGGAACTCTCCTTGCGCGTCGGCGCTGGGGAGCTCTTCGCCCTCCTTGGCCCCAATGGCGCCGGCAAGACCACCACCATCCGCATGTTGATGGGCATCCTCCAGCCCACCACCGGCGTCGCTCGCATCGGCGGCCTGGACTGTTTCGCGGACCGCGTCGAGGTAATGCGCCTCGTCGGTTACCTCCCAGACGAGCCGGTTTTTTACGACTACCTTAGGGGGGGCGAAATCATCCGCTTCGTCGGCCAGATGCACGGCTTCTCAAAATCGGAGATCGCCGCCCGCACGGATAGCCTCCTCGAGCGCCTCGATCTCGCGGACGCCGTCAATGAGTTCGCGGTCAATTATTCAAAAGGCATGAAGAAGAAACTCGCGCTCATCTGCGCCATGCTTCACGACCCCGCCCTCCTCATCCTCGATGAGCCAACCAACGGACTCGATCCCTTCGCCACCCGCACCCTCCACGCAATCATGCGGGAAAAAGTGGCAACCGGCAGAACCGTCTTTTTCAGCACCCATCTTCTTGACCAGGCCGAGAAGCTTTGCAGCCGCCTCGCCATCATACATCGCGGGCGACTGGCCGCCGCGGGCTCCCTGGCGGACTTGCGCGCGAATCTGCCGCCGGAGAGCACGCTCGAGGAGGTCTTCTTCGCCCGGACAGTCGAGCAGGACCCGCCGGCCTCCAGCTAATCCAGCCTCATGGATACGCGGCAGCCAGTTTCTTTCGTAAAGGTCACGCGCCTCATCGCGAGCCTCTTCCTGCGCCGGTTTGGCAACCGGATGGCTTCCGCCCTCAGGCGTAGGAAAAAGGATGGCGCCGTGCGGACCGGCACCGGCCGCAAGGCCGTTAGCAACCCCCTCGGCTTGGCGGCTATCGTGGTCGCCTTCATCTTTAACTCCGTCAATATCTCGGGCGAGGCGATGAAATCCCTCGCAGCCGAGCTCGGACCCGTTCGCGCCAGGGATGGCCGCGTGGAAATCAGGAAATCCACCTACGAAAATCTCCTCAATGAATACGGCGGCTCCAGCGACAGTTTTTTCAAGAACCCGGCGCATGAGGTTTGGTTCGAGCGCGATTTCTCCGGCGAGAGCGAGGCGGATAATCCAGCCTCGAGCGCGGACTACGCGCGCTCGCTCGCTCAAGTCCTCGCGGATAAAGGCCTTGCCGGATTTGTGCCTGTCAATGATCCCCGCAGCTTCTGGTTTCCGCGCCTGCGCGCATGGAGTGATCTGGCTCAGCGCCGCGTTCTCTTGCACGCGCTGGGATTGATGCTCCTCATCCTGGCCGGCGCGCGCCATTGCTGGACGCTCGGCAGCCGCAACCAGGACCTAGGCCAGGTCGAGTGGAGCACGGAGTGGCTCTTCACATTGCCCGCTCCCAGCCGGACCCTTTTCGGCGCGCAAATCCTCGGCCATGCGTTCGTGGACCCTTTCTCGTGGATTGGGACAATCCCATTGCTGCTTGTCATGTATCACTCCTCCGGGGTTGGCTGGCTCGGGGCAATCCCCGCCGCCCTCTGCAATTCCGTGTACCTCAGCCTGGTCATGGCCTCGCTTCGGATGGTCAGCGAGACATGGTTGCGGAAAAATCTTGGCCCTTCGCGGCTCAAGAACATCCAGGCCATGTTTACCCTCGTCGGCATCGTCCTCCTCTTCCTGTTGATCGCCACCGCCCGCAGCCAGGAGGTTGTTCAATGGGTCATCCGCATAGCGCTTCACCTTTACCCGATCCTCATCTGGAACCCCTTCTCGCTACCGGCAATGACCTTCGTTTACTCGCCTTGGACCATCGCCGCCGCGGAGATTTGCAGCGGCTTGGTCATCGCGGGCGGCGCAATCGCTTTCTGCTCTTTCCTCGTGCGCGATGGCCTCGTTGGCGCCCCGTCAGTTTACAGTGGGAAACGCGGCGTCCTGGCGCCACGGGATTACCTGCCCGCGGGGATCATCGGGAAAGACCTGCGGCTTCTCCTTCGGGACCGCAATTTCTTTGTCCAGACGCTTGTCGCCCCGGCATTGATCGTATGCTTCCAGGTCTTCTTCAATATCGGCATGGCCCAGTCCATCGCATCGAGCTATCATCACGCCGCGACATTTGCCTTCGCGGTCGGCGCATATGTCATGATCTCGACCGGGCTCAACGTCCTCGCGGTCGAGGGCAACTCACTCTGGATGCTCTATGGCCTCCCGGTCACCCTGCCATCCATCATGCTCCGCAAGACGCTCCTTTGGTCCGCTCTCGGCCTTTGTTATGCGGGCATCGTCCTCGGAGTTTGCGGGTGGCACATCCACCATTTCCAGGGCATCGATTTCTCGTACACCACCGTCGCCCTTGCCGGCGTGATCATCTACTCCTTCATCGCCTCGGGCATGGGCATGCTCGCCACGGACCCTCTCGAGGTCGAGGTGAAGCGCCGCATCCAGCCGGGGATGATCTATCTCTACATGATCCTCGCCAGCCTCTACGGCTACGCCCTTTATGCCCCCTCGACGTGGGCTCGTCTTGGCCAGATCGTCCTCTCATCTCTTCTCGCGTTTGCTCTCTGGCAGAAGGTCCGGGACCGCGCCCCGTTTCTCCTGGACGCCGTGTCGATGCCCCCGCCGCGCGTATCGCTCGCGGATGGCCTCATGGCCGCCCTCGGCTTTTTTGTCATGCAGGGAGTGGTCGCCATTCTTTTCCTCAGGATCCGCCTTCCCTTGGGCACCGGCATCGTCCTCGCTTACACGATAGCTGGCGCCCTTGTCGTCGGCTTCACGCTGCTGATGTTCTGGCGCTCCCATGTCGTCGGTGTCCTTGAGGCTGTCGGGCTTAAAGGCCCGCGCGATGGCCGGCGCCCGCGCTCCATCTTCCTCGGCATCGCTTTGGGCGTCGGCGGCGGCGCGATTGCCTTTGCCTACATCGTCGCCATTCGCAATCTCCCCGCCCTCGACCGGTTCCGCCTTAACGGCGATTTATTGACCAGCGTGAAGGGCTGGTGGCTTCCACTCCTCGGCGTGATCGTCGCGCCATTGTTCGAGGAGTTCATTTTTCGCGGCCTCGTCTATCGCGGCATGGGCCGGGCGCGCCCGGCGCATTGGTCCATGGCGGGAAGCGCCGCCGTATTCGCGATTTGTCATCCACCCATCTCATTTGTGCCAGTCTTCGTCATGGGCGTGCTTGCGGCCCTTGGATTCGAGCTCACGGGGTGGATCGTCACTCCCATTTGCGTCCACATGACATACAACGGCCTCGTGCTTCTCACCGGCTTTCTTCAACATGGCGGCGGTTTCTAGACATTTTTTCACCGCCATTGTTTTGGACCGCTGACGATTACCAACCAATGGATTCCAGGATGAAACTGCGCGCATGGCTCATGGCCGTCCTGATCGCCATCCCATCGGCTCAGGCCCAGGATGACCTGCCAAAACGGGCGCCCGGCAAGACCTTCGATTTCGAGCCCAGCCTCATGCTCGACGGGACATTCCCCGCCTCGCCGCATGCGTCGCCCTCCGCATCGCCTGAAACCGATATCGAGCAATTGGAAACCGCTCTTGGCGAGGCCCGGCAGCGGGCCACCGCGAGCGAGCAGTTGGTCAAGGATGGCGTTCTGGCAAAAGTGGAGGCCGAAGCGCGGGCCATGCAGGTCATCCAGATACAAAAGCAACTCGCCGACGCCCGCCTTGCCCTCGCCGAGAACCAGGCCGGCGCCGCGAAAACATCATTCGACGCGCACAAGGCCACGCAGGCCGCGCTTGACGCCGCCAACCTCGCGCTCAAGGCCGCGCAAGACTCAGACAATGCCGCCGCGGCGGATTGGATGAAAGCCCAACTCGACGCCGCCACGCTCGACGTAAAGCGAAAGCGCAAGCTCTACAGCGAAGGCGTCGGCTCGAAACTCGAACTCGAGATGGCCGAGCAACGCCTCGATATGCTCACAGGAACCACGCCTCAAACTCCCTCTTCACGTTAATCGCAAATCCTAAACGGAAAGCTTCGCGTAAACCCCGATCAGCTTGTACTTGCAAGCCCAGGACGAACGATAGTCGCTCGCAAACCCATGCTCAGTGCGGAACTCCACATGCCCCGCGCCCCCGCCCGAGTACACCAGCACCGCCCCCACGGGCGCGCTGTAAGGATTATGTATCGGCAGCCGCACAAAGCCATAACGCGAAGTAAGTTCCGCCCCCGCCTCACAGGCATAATTGGTTGCGGGATAAGCTCCCACCGCGCCAGCCTGTACCAGCGCATTTTTGACATAGCGCCAGCACCGATAAGTCGAGTGTGGGAAAGCATGCGTCTCCGCAAACCGCGCCGCCTTCAGCAGGTGCGGGTCCATCCGGCTGTCGTGCGTGGCCCGCGGCGGCTGCGGGATATACGTATATCCACCATCCGTCGATACGTAAGGTATAACCGTATTTTGAAACGAGCCGTAGTAAACATCCCCGGCGGCGTGCCTTGGCAGAGTTGAGAATGCGGTGATGGCGATAAGTAAGCTACAGGCACGGCGAAACATGAAATGGTAAAAAGCTTGAGGCGTGCCAGACCCCCCATACCCAGGGTTTGCCCGGGTCGGAAATAAGGTGTTTCCCTGCCGAAGCGCGCGCAACGGCAACGCGCGCATGGGTCGATATCAGAAGGTAATACGGCAGATAGGGGCGTTAATGGCGCCGTCGAGGTGGCGGCGCTGCGCGAGATACTCGCGATCGCGATCCCCCGGTAGAGAGAATTCGCCACAAATAACGGAAATCCCCCCGGGCGCGCCCCATCGCCCATCGGTGATTAGTTTATCCCACATCACTGCAACTTGCAGTGAATCCCTTTTCGCAGGAATCCCGACGCCTTGATCACCTGATGATCCCCCGTAACGATCTCCACATTCACAGGCAGTTCCGCTCCCGCTAACGGCCCCGGGTTCACCTCCTTCACCACCTCCTCGCCGCCCACCTCCTCAGCCACATAATGTGACAAAGTGTATCTCCCTTTTTTGTAACCGTAACCATCTCCCGCGTCCCGGTATAGGTACCCCTCGGCGTAACCGCCTCCAACCTGCGGGCAAACCACCAGCGTCAACGGTGAGAACTTATATCCGGCGGTGCTCTGGACAATATCTCCCATGGGCACGATCGCCCCCTCCCGTATCTTGATATCCGGCTGATACCCATCCGCCTCGCTCTTCGGATCGATGATATCAATCGATCGCCACTCCCCATTGGTATGCATTTCCGGCATCACCGCCCACCTCGGAATGACCATCAAATCCGCCCCAAGTGTAAATACCTGGTCCTCCGCCCGCAGCCCCGCATCACCCGGGTCCGTTAAAAACAGCGGTCGCATCACAGGCAGCCCCGTCGTCGCCGCCTCATGGAACACGGTGTATAAGTAAGGCAGCAGCCGGTAGCGCCGCTCCAGCGCCGTGCGCGCCGCCCCTTCCACCGCCGGCCCAAACGTCCATGGCTCGGAGTCCGGCTCCCCCTTCGCCTTGTGCGCGCGGCAGAACGGATAGAATGCCCCCACCGCGATCCAGTTCCCATACACATTCGGTTCCGTGACCCCGGAGTACCCGCCTATGTCCGGCCCGCTGAATGGCTGCCCGGACAACCCGAGATTCAGCGACATCGGGATCGATTCCTTGAGATACTCCCATGTGCTCCCGTTATCCCCCGTCCATGTGGCCGCGTAGCGCTGCCCGCCCAGGAAATTCGCCCGCGTCAGCACAAATGCCCGTTTATCCGGCTGCGCCTTCTCAATCCCCGCCCGCGACGCCTCAGCCATCAGCATCCCGTACACGTTGTGATACTCGCGATGAATCCCCGGCGCCAGCCCAGCCCCGCCCGCATGCTGGTTATCCTCCGGCATCGAGTGATCCGGCCCGTCAAACACCGCCGGCTCGTTCATATCATTCCAGACCCCGTCCACTCCCTTCGCCAGGAAATCCTTGTACAGCCCGCCCCACCACTTACGCACACCGAGCGACGTGAAATCCGGGAACACACATTGACCCGGCCACACCTGGCCCGTGAAATCCGCCCCCTCCTTCGTCTTCACCCAGGCGTCAATCGCGCTCCCCGCGTCATACACGGCATACCCTTTCTCCGCCTTCACCCCGGGATCGATCATCCATATCGACTTGAACCCATGATCATGCAGATACCCATTGGTCGCCGCCGGATCCGGGAACCGCGTCGGGTCAAAGGTGAAAATCCTGAACCCGTTCATGTAATCAATATCCATCCAGATCACGTCGCACGGGATCTTCCTCGCGCGAAACCCGTCCGCGATCGCCCGCACCCGCGCATCCGGGTAATACGAGTACCGGCATTGATTAAATCCCAGCGCCCACAGCGGCGGCATCGGCATGGTGCCCGTCAGTTCCGTAAGCCCCTTCAGCACTTCCGCCGGCGTGCTTCTTTGGATCACAAATATGCGGAACGGCGGCCCCTGGCTCTCGAACTTGATATCGTGATCTCCGCAACTCAGCCGCGATTTCCATGTCGTATCAAATAGCACCCCACACGCCCCCGTATTAGGCGCCGGCGCGACACACAGCACCCATGGATGCGACTGGTACAGCCGCTCGCCATTCGCCCGTTTCCAGTTAAAGTTATCCGTATTCCAGAGGTCCACCGTGGTATTGTTCCGCAACAGCGGTCCAGTAACCTCCCCCGTCCCATAAAAATTCGTCCCCGGGGCCGCATCAATCGAGGCCGTGTATATCTCCGACGGCCCACTGCCAAAGAACGAATCCGTGCCCGTCTCCTTCTCGTGGCTCATCACCGGTTGAACCGTGAAATCCGCCGCCATCTTCCCAGTCGGCCTCGGCTCCTGCGCCAGTTCAAGGGATGGCGCCCTCGATGCGTCATACCCCACGGGCACAAACTCACCGATCCCAGGCCCCACCATGACCACGTGATCCCAGCGCACCTTCTCCGGCCCGTCACCAAGCGCCGTATCGGCAAATACCCGCAAAAGCGCGAAAGCAGCCGCCAGGACGAGGGGAAATCGCTGGGTCACAAGCCATTCAATGCGGGACCCCGACCTAAAAGTCGAGCCCATCCCCCGGGGAAACACCCCTTCCACGATCACCGGCCGACTTGACACAAATAAGCTGACCCGCCCGCGCTCCCGCCCCAGCCGCTACTTCGAGCTGACCCCCTGGTCTCGAACCACCTTCGAGTGCATCTCCGCGGTCAGTTGCTCGATCCGCTTGCTCAATTCATTGGTCATCTCAGTGAGCCGCGTGTTCTGGTTCATCAGTTCGACCAGCGCGTCAGTCTGCTTCGCCGCCAGCGCCTGCCGCTCCAGGCTCGCCTTCGCAAGGTCCTCCCGATGCGCCGCATCGGCGTCGGCGTGCGCTTTATCGCGATCCGCCTGCCGCGTCTGCGCAAGCAGGATCAACGGCGCCGCATAGGCCGCCTGGAGGCTGAACGCAAGGTTGAGCAGAATGAACGGGTACACATCAAACTGCCACGCCTTGGTGAAAGTGAGTACGTTGAACAATATCCAGATGCCCACGATGACCGTCTGCCCCACCAGGAACACCGGCGTCCCGAAGAACCGCGCAAACGCCTCCGCCTTCAGCGCAAACCAATCATTTCCAAACACGCTGTTCAGCTTGGCGTGCGCCAGATGGAACCGGAGATGATGTTTATCGGGAGTTGGCTGGGTGCTTTGGGGAGTGTCCACAATGTTCATTCTTTAAGTTTTTAACCCGGAAGCGGTCAATTCAAACTCGCTCTTTCCACCGAGCTTATCTCAGCCTCATCGCGATTACGCGAGGGATTTTCGAACGGCCTTTAAGTTCAAAATCCCCTTCTAATCCGCCCCCTGCCCCCGCCGCTCCACCAGCAGCAGTTCCTGCTTCATCTCCCCAATGTCGCTCTGCGCCTGCGCGAGGTCCTTCTCCAGTTGCGCGACGCGCGGCGTGAGGTCCGGCGGCGCGGGCCGGCGCCGCCATGCTTCCATCACCCCCAGCGTATAAATATCCACCGCAACCAGCATCGCGACTATCAGGGCAAGCACTCGATTCATCCCTCCTCACTACCACAGAATCCGCGGCCATTGCAGCACCGGGATTGCCGCCCCCTCTACCCCACCCAGCCGTCACGCCGAGAGCTTCAGCGTCATCAGCGGCTCCCCTTCTCCTTCGCGTCCGCCGATTTTCTTCGCGTGGTCGATCCCGTGCCGCACCTTGCTCTTGCTCGTCGAGAAGATCATCGCCGTCTCCTCGGTGATCAACTCCCTCGCGTACGCATCCACCACCGCCTGGTCAAATGTCCGCCACCCATACGGCGCGCTCGCCTCGATAATCTCAGCGTACGACCGGTTCTCTCCCTCCCCCAGCAGCAGCGTCTCCCGCGTCCGCAGGTTGCTCCCCATGATCTCGTTGATCATCAGCCGCCCCCCCCCTATTTTCGGGATCAATCGCTGGCTCACTACATACCGCAGCGTATCCGCCAGCCGCTCCCGGACCAGTTGCTCCTCATCTTTGTCAAAAAAACCAAGGATGCGGTTGATGGTCTGCCCCGCATTGATCGTATGCAGCGTGGAAAACACCACATGCCCCGTCTCACCCGCCGTCAGCGCGATCTCCATCGTCTCCCGGTCCCGAATCTCGCCCACCAGGATGACCTTCGGCGCCTGCCGCAGCGCCGACCGCAACCCAGCCGCGAACTCCGGGAAATCACGCCCCAGCTCCCGCTGCGAGAATGTCGCCTTCGCGTGTTGATGCATGAATTCAATCGGGTCCTCGAGCGTGACGATATGGATCTCCTGGTGCTGGTTTATCTCATTCAGCATCGCAGCCAGCGTCGTCGTCTTCCCCGAGCCCGTCGCCCCCGTCACAAAAATCAGCCCCGTCTTCTCCTTGATCATCTCCCGGAAAACCGCGTGCAGCCCCAGCCGGTCAATCGTCGGGATTATCGAGTTCAGCTTCCGCATCACAATCGCGTGATGCCCGTTCTGCCGGAAGATATTCACCCGGAACCGCGCAAACCCCTCGATCCCATACGAGCAATCG
>Ga0302319_10005433_pt1 | contig 25617 bp, 19 predicted proteins | sample Bog_T0_2_FD_203319 | JGI IMG/M metagenome (GOLD analysis project Ga0302319, IMG submission 203319) | Peat permafrost microbial communities from Stordalen Mire near Abisko, Sweden - Bog_T0_2 | ecosystem: Environmental > Terrestrial > Soil > Wetlands > Peat | place: Sweden: Abisko, Stordalen Mire...
AAAAGCGCACCTGGCCGAGGCAATCTCAAAACTATCTGAAAGAGAGCAACTGATTCTGTCGTTGTATTACCGGGAAGAGCTGACTATGAAAGAAATCGCCAAGGTCGTGGGAGTGGCGCTCTCGCGGGTCTCGCAAATCCGCCAGGAAATTATGGTGAAGCTGCGCGTTTCTCTCGACCATCTGCAAGCCAGTCCGATGCCGATGACTGTCAATAATAGGAGAGGGTATTATGAGCACGCCTAGTTTGAACCCCTCTGAAGTTTTGCCGACGACCGCGCCGCCAGCCGCGCAAAAGCCGCCGGCTAAGACCAAGCAGGTTCATAACTGCAATTTTCGTCTCGCCGGACGCTTGTCGAATGAAGATGCACGCTCGGTGATCGCAATCCATACCATCTTTGCGCAGCATGTCACCGACGCGCTGGACGCGTACCTTGGAGGCGGCGTCGAGGTGAAGTTCGGCACGCTCAATCAGCTTGCCATCAAGGATTATCTTGCGGAGATTTCCGAGCCTAGTTACGTTGTGCCGTTTTCCTCCGGTCTGGTAACAGTGGAGTTCGGCGTCGATATGGTCTTTCCCATCGTCGAACTGCTGATGGGCGGCGCGGCCGAACCCCAAAGCGCATCGCGCGACCTCTCTGAGATTGAAGAAGAGGTGATGCACGACGTGGTCCGGCTGATCGTGCGTCAGGCTGAAACCTTGTGGGCAATTCCGGGCATCGCGCTCAACGCGGAGCCTCGCATCAAGCCCTCTATGATGTACCAGAGTTTCCGCCCGACCGAAAAGCTTGCGGTCTTGCGCTTTGAGATAACGCTTGGCAACGCGGCAGGCGCATTCAACCTGGTTCTTGCCAAGCCGCTTCTCGACTCGCTCATCAAGAAGATGAAGGAAGACCAGCCGCAGAAGAAGCAAAAACTGCGCAGCTTTCCCTCGCCTCCTCTGCGCGAACGCATTCTCGATTGCGATATGGAAGTGGTTACCGAATTGACCGGAATCAAAGTCGCGGTCAAGGATCTGGTTGCGTTGCAGCCGGGTTCGGTGTTGAAGCTGCGCGCTCCCATCCGGATGGCGGGGATGCTGACCGCCGGCGGGCGCGGACTTTTTGAGGCGGTTCCAGTACGCAATGGCACGCAGCGTGCCGCACAGCTTGGTCCACGTGTTTCGTCGACAGATTTGAAGAGGGGATAAACGCAATGAATAAAGACGCTAAAAAGAATGGCGCCAATGTCTTCGCCGCCGCATTTGCTGAGGCTCTATCCGACGTACTGACTGAGTCAGCGGATTCACCATGGCCGCTCGAATTGATGCCCTGCGGCGCCGTTCCCACGACCAAGGGAACGCCGATCCACTTCCGGCTCACCTTGACCGAAGGGCTTTGCGGGGAATGCTTCATTGAGTTCTCTGAGCCGCAGGCCGTGGTTCTGCTCGCCCAGATGCTCCATGGGCCGGTGGACGAGGTCGCCGAAGAACACAAAGAGACGCTGGCGAAGGCCCTTTTGCAGGCCGCGGAAAAGGCCGCCGCTTCGCTCCAGGACAAGTTCGGACCGGTCAACGTGAAGGTCGATCCGGTTGCCGGCCTGGCTTTTGGGGGAATGTTCGTGGTTCCGATTGCATCATGCGATTCGGGAACGGAGATGCAGGTGCTGCTCTTCTTTGGCGGGCAACTGCTTGAGGCGCTCTCGGCGGCGTATGGAAACGGCGAGGCGGATGGGGCGGAAGAACTCGTGGTTTCTCCGCGCAACCTGAAACTGGTGATGGATGTGGAGCTGAATGTCTCGCTGCGCTTTGGCCAGCGGCAACTGCCTCTGCGCGATGTGCTGGATCTGGGCAGCGGCTCCATCGTCGAACTCGACCGCATGGTGGACGATCCCGTGGAGCTTTATCTCGACGGTAAACTGATTGCCCGGGGCGAGGCGGTTGTTGTCGATGGCAACTACGGATTGCGCGTGACGGAGATTCCGCAGCCGATCGCCAATCACTTCTTGAATTGACGCGCGGCGGCGAGCTGTTGCCTACGGCTCGCCGCCGTGTTTTGAGGTTACTAATTGCACAGCAACTGGACGCGGGACCAACCGTTCCGCGTACAATTGTTCGATTCGAAGAGCGGTTTTCCACAATTAACGATGTTTCTGAAGATTCTGACGTTTTTTGAGTGAAACTAGCTGCGCGAGTTGCCGATAAATGTGCCAGGCGGTGGCACGGTGCTGAATCGGAAACTACTGACAATTGCAGCAGAGCAAAGCACTCCGGCCGGACGCGGCGTTTCGCGGCTCGACCTTCTTCGCGGCCTTCCCGATCTCCCCGTATTATCTGAGACGCTTTTGCTCATGGAACTCATGCTCCAGGGGCAGTCGGTGAACCTAACCGGCGTTTCGCAATTGATTCTCTCGGACCTTGGCGCGGCTTTGCAGGTGATGCGTCTGGCCGGACTCGAGAGCTCGTCTGTTGCCAGCCTTCCCCGTCGCATTGAAGATTGCGTCTCCGGCCTCGGGTTAGATGCCTGCCTTGATGCCATGTCAAAACGCCCGGTTTCCCGCAGTGCCCGCCATTCCGGCCTTCTTCAAATCTGGACGCATGCCCACGAGATCGCGGATTTGTGCCGCTCGCTCGCCGAAGAGACGAGGGGCAAAGTCAGCCCGTCAGATGCTTTCCTGATGGGATTGTGCCACGAGCTTGGCGAGCTGCCTGCCGCTCTGGGCTGGGATTGGCCGCGCGAGTACGCAAGCAATCCTGACACTGCCGGACTCAAGCTGGCCGAGGCATGGTCGCTGCCGACCTGCATTCTGGAGTACTTCTTCGACCGTCAGGCTGGCCACAGTTCGAGCCAGTGGGTTGAGATTGTCGATCGCGCGCACCAGTTGGCCCTGGCTGAGTCGAACCGTGAGTTTGAAACGAATCATCCTGTATACGAGGCAAATGCCGTCGCCTGGCTGCACGCGGTATCGTCTTAAGCCTCGACATTGACCGATCCAACGCCCGTATCCTCCATTGCGTTCGCATGAGGACCGGTCCTCCAATCCTGCGTTAGATTCGCGGTCGAACTGAACTTCTCATCGAACCTTCATCAAACTGTGCATATTTGCGCCATAACCGCCCTATTTCAGGCAAAACTTGCCGAGTAGGATGGCATCCGCCGTGCATATCTCTTGTCGAAGGGAATCGCATGGACAGTGGATACTACGCCGCTTGCACGGGTCTTGTGTCTCGGACGCAGGCTTTGGACACGATCGCCAATAACCTTGCCAATGCAAGCACGTCCGGCTTTCGGGCGCAGCACAACGTGTTCAGTTCGGTGATGGCCTCGGCCGGTGGCCAGTCAGGCACGGCGCTGAACCAGGCGATCAATAATTTTGGAGTTTTGGGCGGAATTACTCTCGACCAGAGCCAGGGCGCGCTGCAGAAAACCGGCAACGAGCTCGACCTCGGGATCGAAGGGCCGGGTTACTTTGTTGTGCAAACGGCAAACGGTCCCATGTATACGCGCAACGGCGCATTTCAGGTTTCGAGCAAAGGCCAGTTGGTCACGTCTACGGGCGATGCGGTGATGGGCGACAAGGGCCCGATCACCATGCTGCCCGGTCAGGCCTCAATCAGCGCCGACGGTACCATCTCGTCCAACGGCGCAGTCTCGGGCAAGATCAAGGTCGTCGAGTTTCCCACCAATACCGAGCTGACGAGCATGGGCGGCACTTACTACTCCGCGCCAGCCGGCACTGCAACCACGGCATCCAACTCGAATGTGCGGCAGGGCGTTCTGGAGAGCTCGAACGTGAATCCCGTAATGAGCATGGTGGAACTGGTGACGGCGCAGCGCTCGGCTGAGATGATGCAGCGCGCCCTGGGAATGTTTAGTAACGAAATAGATAAAACCGCGGCGCAAGAACTGCCGAAGGTCGGCTAAAGGAGATTCGATGTTTCATGCACTTTATACCGCTGCAAGCGGAATGACCGCCCAGCAACTCAACCTGGACAACATCGCCAACAATCTTGCCAATTCGAGCACGTCGGGCTTTCAATCCCGCCGCGTTCAGTTTCAGGACCTCCTTTACCAAAGCACCATCATGCCGGGCTCTGCCGCAACCCAGCAGACCACAGTTGCTTCAGGCTTGCAGATCGGCCTGGGCACGCGCCCCGCGAACACTGAGATTGTGCAAACGCAGGGCGATTTGAGCGCAACCGGCAATCCGCTGGACTTCGCGATTCAGGGCTCCGGCTTCTTTCAGATTCTTATGCCGAGCGGCCAGACCGGCTACACGCGGTCGGGTTCGTTCCAGCCGGATGCGCAGGGAAACCTGGTGACGGCGAACGGCGATGCGCTGCAGCCGGCCATCAATATTCCCTCCGCGGCCACCAATATTACGGTAGGCAGCGACGGTACGGTCAGCGTGACCCTGCCGGGCCAGACGCAGGCGCAGCAGGTAGGCGTCATTCAGCTTGCCTCGTTTCAGAATCCCGGCGGATTGAACAGCGTTGGGAACAACGTTTATCTGCCTACCACTGCTTCGGGCGATCCGGTTGTCGGCGCGGCCGGCGGATCGGAAGGCCTGGGAACAATTCAGCAGGGAATGCTTGAAGCCTCAAACGTGAATGTTGTGGACGAGTTCGTGAACATGATTCTGGCGCAGCGTTCTTACGAGTCGAATTCGCGCGTGATCAAAGCGGCCGACGAGATGCTGCAACAGCTCAACCAGTTAGCCCAGTAGAGTAGATGCCCGATGACGAGAACGAACGCAATTCTATGGTCGATTGTTTTAGCCGGCGCGGCGCTGCCCGCTGCCGCGCAGCACTATGCCATCACCAACAGGAGCATTGCGGCAACCATGAGCACGGTTGGCGTTCCGGTTTCAGCGGATCAGGTGACGCCGCTCAGCGATGTGGTCTCGTCAAAGCCTTCGCCAGCGATGAGGGTTCGCTCGGTCTCCAGGCTTGAAAACGGTGAGCTGCTGGCAAGGCTTGAATGCACGGCCAGCGAGGAATGTCTGCCGTTCTTTGTAAGCGTGCGCACGTCGCAAGGCGGCGGAGCGCAAGCTGACGGAGGCACGGTGAGCGCGTTGCCGGTTTCACTCACGCAGAAACAGGAGCCCAGATCGATCGTGGTGCGCGCCGGTGCAAAGGCGATGCTTGAACTCGATGGCAGTCACGTGCAGATTCGCATGCCCGTGGTTTGCCTGCAGAGCGGCGGCATTGGGCAGACGATTCGCGTGATGGACAAGAGCCATCGCCAGGTTTATCAGGCCGAAGTGGTTGACGACGGATTTGTGAAGGGGAGGCTGCAGTAATGTTCAACGCAAAGCCAAGCGGCTGGCAGCTTGCCTGCATTGAGATTGTGGTGGCCTCGCTCGTGGTCCCTGGGGCGCATGGGTGGACCAGCAAGAAGAACAGCCCTGCCCAGTTGCGGACCGACTACATTGCCCGCCTGCAGGAGCAGGAACCGCCCAAGCCGGAGCATACTCTTGGCAGCCTTTGGAACCAAGGCGACCTGTCGGAGCTTTCCACCGACTACAAGGCGCGCAAGCTCAACGATACCGTTGTGATTCTCGTATCGGTGGCTACCACGGCCAGCCAAAGCGGAGACGTGAACAGCGCGCGTGCCTTCCAGACCAGCTCGGCGATCACCGGCCTGGCCGGGGATGTGAACACCAAGGGCCTGAACCCGCTGTTCAACGCCAACTCCAACACCACGCTCAAGGGATCGGGCGCAACCGGTTCCAGCACCAACTTTCAAACCAGCATGACCGCGCAGGTGATTGCGGTACTGCCCAGCGGCAATCTGATTATCGAAGCGCAACGCAAGATTTTTATGAACAACCAGCATGAGGATGTGACCGTTCGCGGGGTTGTGCGGCCCAACGACATTGGATCGAACAATACCGTCTCCTCTGCTGCGCTCAGCAATCTTGAAATCGAGATGAAAGGGAAGGGAATTATCGCCGACAGCACGCGTCCGCCGAACCGCATTACGCGCGCCGTGCTCTGGCTCCTTGGGTTCTGATGAAGATGATTTCCATCCGTACAAATTCGTGTGCGCGTATTGCCGGGCTTGCTGTCTGGGCGCTGGTGCTTGGCTTTGTTTCGCTGCCGCTGACACCTCGCGCCGCAGCAGACACCTCAAACCATCGCGTTCTCATCCGCGACATTACCAGCATTCAAGGCGTGCGTAACAATATGCTCGTGGGCTACGGGCTAGTGGTTGGCCTCAACCGCACCGGCGACTCGCAGCAGACTTACTTTACTGTGCAGACATTGGCCAATGCCATGCAGAAGATGGGCGTTCTTATCTCGCCCTCGCAGGTTGAGGTCAAGAATGTGGCTGCCGTATTTATTACCGCGTCGCTGCCGCCGTTTGCGCGGCCGGGTTCCACGCTCGATGTCACCGTATCTTCAGTCGGCGACGCCAAGAGTCTTTCCGGCGGAGTGCTGTTGATGAGCGCGCTGCACGGTCCGGATGGCCAGGTGTATGCCGAGGCGCAAGGGCCGCTGATTCTGGGTGGCTATACCACGGGCAGTGGCACGAATGGCAAGGAAGTGAACTCCGTAACGGTGGGCGCGATTCCAAACGGAGGAATCGTTGAGCGCGATGCCTCTGTCGATCTGCATGATTTCAAGACTGTGTCGCTGCTGCTGCGCAATCCCGATTTCACAACCGCCAAGCAGATTGCCGATACGGTCAACGATGAGTTCCACAAAGCGGTAGCCACGGCAGTCGATAGCGGGCGTGTGGACGTGGATGTGGCAGACGCAGGCTCGGCTTCCATTCCAACGTTGATCTCTCGGGTTCAAAGCCTTTCGCTCAACGTGTTCACACCGGCCAAAATCGTCATCAACGAGCGGACGGGCACCATCGTTCTGGGCGGCGACGTAAAGCTGACACCGGTTTCGGTGATCCATGGCAATCTGTCGATTGAGGTGGTGACCACTTACACGGTCGCTCCGGTTCCGGGCGGAATCGCGCAGGGATACACGGAGCGAAGCGGGGCACAGGGAGCGGGCCAGTCGGGCAAAGGCGCCGCGGCAGGCTCCGGTGCGTCTGGCGCAGATACCGGCCAAGCGGCGCAGAATCAGAATGGCGGACAAGGCGGCGGGCAGGGAACGGAAAAGTTTAGCGTTTCGACTCCCGAAGCGCTGGTTCCGCAGACCACGGTGAACGTTACCGATGCGCCCGCGCAGACGATGCGCCTGGACGACGGGGCGAACGTGGACGAATTGGTAAATGGATTGCATGCAATTGGAACGACGGCGCGCGATGTCGTGGCCATCCTGCAGGCGATCAAGGCTGAAGGCGGTCTTCAGGCGGAATTGGAGGTTCAATAAATGGCAACGAGTCTCATCTCCGGCTCTTTGGCGGCCCAGGCGCAAACCAGCATGATGCAGTCGCGCGAAGACAGCGCGCTTAAGCAGATTCAGTCCGCGCAGGGGTCGAAAAGCGACTCCAAGATCGACAAAAGCGCGAAGGAATTTGAATCCATGCTGTTAACCAGTTGGCTTCAGCAGGCTGAACAATCCATGGCCACAGTGCCCGGCGCGGAGGACGATGAAGATGCCCCCGGAAAAGACCAGATGATGAGTCTCGGGGTGCAATCGCTTGCATCGTCAATGGTTGCGTCCGGCGGCATCGGGATTGCCAGCATGATTTCAAAGGCGCTTCATGCGGCCGCGGATAAAAACGATCAATCTACCACAGGAACCGCCGCTGGCCCGGCGCAAGTCAAAGGAAATCAAATTGAAAAACGATACTGAGAGTTGCATTAAACTTTGGGGATCGATGTGCCGATAGGGACGCAGGCACAAAAGAGGGAGTCGAAATGAGAATCGATCTATCGCAAGCAACGGAGAGCCTGCTCACAAGCGATCCGAACCCGAACCAGGTGAGCAAGCAGAACAGCGCTACGACCGAGCTTACAGGCGGAGAAGATCGTACCACCCTTGCCTCTGCTCAGCAGTCGATCGGCACGCTGGTCGGCACGGCGATGAGTTCCCCCGACGTTCGGCAAAATCTGGTCGACAGCCTGAAGCAGTCAATCAACAGCGGGCAGTACGAACTTAACCCCGGCAAAATTGCTTCGTCGATGATTGACGAGCACGCATAAGCTCGCAAACCAGTCAGGCTCCGGGGCCTGAAAGCTATGCACGGAAAGCACCAGGAATGACTTCGAGCAGCATTCAGGACCGGAATGGAAAGCTGGAGGAGTACCTTCAGTTGTTGCGCTCTATGAGCTTTGAGCTCGAGCGCGCCATGTCCGCAATCTCGCAGAACTCGATTCAGGCGCTCGAAGAAAGTCTCTCGAATCAGGAGGCCTTCAGCACGCGCCTGGTTGAATTGGCCGACGACCTTGGCCAGTCGCAAAGAGAGACCGCCACCCATCGCCAGCCGCTCGCCGACGATGGTTTGATGGACCATATCAACGCGGCCTCGGAATCGTTGCAGAAGTTGAATCGCCGCTATTCCGCGCTGCTCAAGTTCTCCAGCCGGTCGGTGGCGTTGATGGTTTCACTTTTCAGTTCCTATCAAGGACAGTTTCAGGAGGGTTCTGGCCCCAGGTTGAAGCTTGAAACCTGGTCATGCCAGATGTGATTGCTATGGGCGGACTGAGCACATCTCTGTTGATCGGCGTACAAGCGCTGGAAGTGAGCCAGGGTGCGCTCAACGCGACCAGCAACAACATAGCGAACGCAAATACCGCGGGGTACACACGCGAGGTTCCCGCGATATCGGAGAACGCCGAGAGCGTGTCGGGCGGAGTAGTGACGGGCGGCGGCGTTACCCTTACCGGGCTGCAAAGCGTCCGGGACGAACTGCTGAATCTGCAGATTCAGCAGCAGACATCGTCGCAGAGCCAGGCGGATACAACGTCGACAGCGCTCAGCCAGGTGCAGACCTACTTCAGCACCTCCGGCACGGATATCGAGACCGCATTCGCCAACTTCTCCAGCAGCTTGGCCGCGCTTTCTTCCAACCCATCCAGCTCGTCCCAGCAGGCAGGAGTTATCTCCAACGGGAAGAACTTGGCCCAGGCATTCAACAACACCGCGAACGGCCTCACCAATGTACAGTCGGCGATGGACGAGCAAGTCACGCAGACCGTTTCTCAAATCAACACTCTCAGCAAGCAGATTGCGCAGCTCAATTCGCAGCTTTCTCAGTTGACGGCTGCCGGCCAGAGCGGCGGAACGGTTGAGGATCAGCGCGATCAACTGGTTCAGAATCTGTCGCAGCTCACCGGTATATCCGTAACGCAAAGCAGCAATGGCGAAGTGATTACCACGGGCAATGGAACCCCACTGGTGATGGGCAGTCAGAGCTTTACATTGCAAACGACAACGGGCAGCGACGGCATGCAGCAGGTGCTTGATTCGAGCGGCAACAACGTCACTTCCTCGATTCAAGGCGGCACGCTGGGCGCTTCGATTACGGTGCGCGACCAGACGATTCCCAGCTACCTTTCGCAACTGAATACGCTGGCCACTCAGTTTGCTTCGGCCTTCAACGCCGCCCAGGCCAAGGGCTACGACTCGAACGGGAACACCGGCCAGGCTTTCTTCTCCGTGCCGTCGAGCGGCACTGGCGCCGCCGCTGGACTTGCGGTCGCCATCACCGATCCGTCGCAGATTGCCATCAGTTCCGATGGCTCGGCGGGCAGCAACGGCAACGTCGCTAATCTTTCAGCCGCGTTGACCGCTGCACTTCCATCCGGAAAGTCCCCGGCTCAGTCTTTCTCCGACCTTGTGTATCAGGTCGGCAACGATGCCTCGAACGCAAACACGCAATCCAGCGCTATCGCCGCCAACCTGCTGCAATTGACCAATCAGCAGAGCTCGGTCTCTGGCGTGAGCATCGACGAAGAGACAACCAACCTGATTCGTTATCAAACTGCTTACGAGGCCGCGGCCAGAATCGTGAGCACAATCCAGGCACTTTCAACCGTGACCCTCGATATGGGTGCTTCGCAGAGCTATTAATCGATATGCGCGTAAATCCAAACATGGTTCCGAACATGCTCGCCGACCTGGCGCAAAGCCAGTCGGCGCTGAACACCGCCCTGCAAGAGGTGGCAACCGGCAAGAGTGTCAGTCAGCCCTCCGACAACCCCTCTGCCTCTGCTGACATGGTGCAGAACAGCATTGAAACCGCCAACGTCGACCAGTACACGCAAAACACCAGCAGTGCGCTGTCGATGGTGCAAACCGCGGACTCATCGCTTAGTTCCGTTGTAACGTCGCTGACGCAGGCAATATCATTGGGCACCGAAGCATCGAACGGCACCATAAACGCCTCCAATCTGCAGGCGATTGCTACGCAAGTGCAGGGGATTCTTTCGAGCGTGGTGTCGCAGGCGAATACCGACTACGAGGGAGTTTACCTGTTTGGTGGAACGGCCAGCACTACCGCCCCATATACGGCGAGCTCCTCTTCGGCCTCGGGCTACACCTATAACGGCAACAACAATTCAAACTCCGTTGCCATTGGCGACGATCAGTCCGTTCAAGTGAATCTTCCCGGGAGTCAGGTCTTTTCCAACTCCACTACCGATGTGCTTGGTTCGCTCTCGTCGCTTGTCTCTGCCATCCAAAGCGGCAGTAGTTCCGCGATTGAGAGTGCAACTTCATCGGTGAGCGCCGCACTTAGTTACGTCGATCAGCAGCGTGTCGTCTACGGCAATGCGGAGACTCAGTTGAATTCGCAGGAAACATATCTGCAGAATGAGACTGTAAACCTGACATCGCAGCAGACTTCGCTGATCGGAATTGATGAGGCTACAGCAGCGGAAACCCTGAGCGCGGATGAGACCGCCAACAGCGCGGCGCTAGCTGCCGCGGCAAAGGTGCTGCCCACAACGCTGCTTAACTACCTTTCGACACCGCAATAAGGGCGGCAATTCCAAACAATCAAGATCGCGCAGATATCTTGTTAAGCGAGCCTGCCCATGCAACTGCGATCGCAGTTGCATGGGCAGACTTTCGTTGTACAGGGAATTGGTGCGGACTCGAAACGCGCGCGATGGCAGCAATCGCTACGCTGACCAGCCGCCGTACCGGCTTTCAGAGAAAGTCGTCGCATAAGCCGAAGTATTCGTCATGGCCGCAGTTTGGCTAGATCCCAGATCGTTAGCCGGTTCAAGGCCGGGCATATTGGCCTTTTGCCAGGATTCCCGGATCTCCAGCACGGCAGCCATTTGGCGTTCTAGCGCCTCGGCCGATTGCTTCTTTTGTGCCTCAATCAAGTCGCGCCGGATTGACGAGTAGAAGGCCGCCAATTGTTGAGCCAGTTCCCCGCCAGGCCCTTCGGCAACGCAGTGCTCGAGATATCCGATCACTTGGAGTGCATGCTTGATCTCGTGGCAACGTTTCTCAATGTCGCCGCTCTGCTGGGCGGCCGCAGCCCGCCGCAGGTCGCCCGCGAGTGTTTCGTAAAGAGCAATGAGAAGGCCATAGCCGCCTCCATTTGCCGCCGCCATCGTCCGATATGCAATGTCTGTGCGATTCATCTCTTCCGCCGCTTAAACTTCGCCCGATCAAAGAACCTGTGTCATGCGGAACGGCGTTTGCCACACCGCGAAGGTATCCGAGCCTTTCGCATCCCCATCACTTGTAGGGGATGCGAGGGTCCTATTCGTATGCTTCTTAGCCGTTCGAGGAATTGTACCCAAGTTCTTGCTGGATCTGTTTCATCTCTGTCGGCAATTGCTGCAACGCGATCTCTGCTTTGCTGTACTCGCTCTGTAACTGGGCCTTGAGCGGCGTAATCACGTTGTTCTGGAAGTTAGTGACATCCGTTTGCAGCGTGGAGTATTCAGTGCTGATGCTCTGCAGATCGATCGTAAATGCGCCATTTGCCGGGTTGGTAAAATTACTCAGTTGTTGATCCAGTGAATTGGCAAAGCCATTCAGCGCCGACCCTTGAAAGAAATTCTGCACATCGCTGAAGTTATTCTGTAACGCGCTGCTTAGCGCCGAACTATCAACACTTAGAGTTCCATCGCTGTTTACCGAGACGCCATAGGAAGCAAGGCTAGAGATCTTTCCCGTAGCGTTGGTCGCGGTATAACTTAGAGCGCCTTCCAGCTCCGATTGCAGGTTACGCATGTTCGGATCGGTGGCAAGAGCACCCTGGCCCGATCCAGAGTCGCTAAACTGCGCGTTCACGGCCGTGATGATCGCGTTGTAGTCGGTGACAAACTGATTGATCGCTGTCGATGCCTGCGACGTGTCGGGACTGACTCCCAGGCTCACTTGTGTGCCTGGGACCGCGCTCAACAGGTTCAACGTCAAGCCGGGTACGGCATTGGTCACCGTATTGGTGGCACTCTGTATCGCAATCCCATCCACCGTCAACGAAGCATTGACGCCGGCTGATTGGGTGAATCCAAAAGAAGCTAGCTGCGGAGAAGTAACGGAGAAGTTGGCAGCACTGCCCGATGTGTTGGCAACAATGGCCAAACGTGCGCCAGTGGCGTCTGTCACCACGCTTGCAGTCACGCCAAGGTTATCGCCGTTGATCGAGTTTGCCACGTCGGTGAGGGTAGTGGTTCCATCGGTCGTTACCGTCGCCGTACCGGTGCCTGTGGTGAGGGTAATGCTTCCCGCAGGCAGAGCTGTAGTGGCGTTGGCAAATACGCCCGAGGTCCACGTGTCGGTGGTCGCCAGGCTGTTGACAACTACAACATGGTTTCCCAAGGTCGCACCGGAAGAGGCGGAGGCGGTGACAATGTTGGAGTTGGACGAAGTCACAGTCCGTGCAGATAGCGGCCCTGTCAGGCTGTTCAGCGACTGCATATCCGTGTCGAGACTCGTGGCGTCCGTCTGGAGCTGCTGCAGTGCGGTCGTTTGGCTTTGCAGTGTGCTTTCCTCGGTCAGCCAGGACTGCTCCGGAGCCTCTGCGGCTGTAACGCCGGCATTCACTGCAGCGGTCACGTCGATTCCAGACGAGCTCGCCCCAAAGGCTGCTTCCAGAATGGAGCTTAGATCGAGTGTGGAGGATGAGGAGGACGAAAGAAGCGAATTGAGGGCGGAGGTTGAACTCATAGGGATGCCTTTTCCTGCGGTTCGCCGCGCGATGATCTGCGCCGGGCGTCAGCATTCTGGCCGCACAGTATTATCGGCAGTTTGCTGTAGGAATTTCAGGCGCTATGACAAAAAGCAGCGGCGCTCATGAGAGCGCCGCCGCAGGGGGTGAGTTCGGTTGTTGGAGTCTACTGCAGGAGCTTCAGCACGTTCTGCGCAGCCGCGTTCGACTGTTGCAGAGCTGCCATGCCGGTCTGTTCCAGAACGTTGTACTGCGTCATCTGCGCAACCGTCTGGCCGATATCGGCATTCTGGATATCGTTTTGGGCGCTGGTCAGGTTCGAGACTTCAGTGTTCGCAACGCTGGTGTCGGCATTCAGCTGGTTGACCGAGGCGCCGATTGTTCCGCGAGTTGCCGCAACCGTGCTGATTGCGCTCATGATGGTGGTGAGGGCCGCCTGCGCGCCGCTGGCTGAAGTAAGCGAACCCGTCAGACCTAGTCCCCCCGTCCCCGAGGCGCTCAGAGCGCCAATAGAGGTTGAGGTTGTCGTGCCGCTCGTACCGTCAGTGGTGTACACGTTCTGAGCAGAGGAGCTGAACACTGCAACGCCATTGAAGTTGGTGGTCGAGCCAATCTGGGTGATCTCGTTCTTGATCGAGGTGAACTCGGCGTCTGCAGCGGACAACTGAGCGGTGGTCAGGCCGCCGTTTGACGCTTCAGTCGCGATCGTGACTGCCTGGTTCAACAGCGTCGTCACCTGAGACAACGCGCCGTCGGCGGTTTGCAGCAGGCCGATACCGTCTGTTGCATTCTGGCTGGACTGCGTGAGAGCAGAGATGTTTGCGCCCAATCCGTTGGCGACTGACAGAGCCGCGGGATCGGATGCTCCCGAGGTCAGCTTCATGCCGGTGGACAGTTCGGTGAGGGTGTTCTGCAGGCTGGCCTGCGTTGAGCTAAGGGCATTCTCCGCGGTCAGGGAGGCGACATTGTTAATTACACTGATCATTTCTTATTGCTCCTTATATCGAATTCCGCCTGCACCGAACCAGTTCCGCGCTTGGGGTCCAGATTCGCTACTTGGAGCAGGTGGTGGGCGTTACGCGTTTTCTATCGGCTCATGCGTTTGCAGATTCTAGATCGTCAAGAAAATTTTTCACCGAGTGCGCTTCTTATGTGACAAGCAGACTCGCAAAATCAATCTGCGTAGTGGACGTTCGAGATGTATGGAAAGCGAACCGGCAGGCAGGAATCTCTCTCACTTACCTTTCTGACTATGAACTCTATCTCGCTCTATTCTCGGTTGCGATATGTGTGTGGCGATTTCGATGATTGAGCCTTGTTTTCTGCACAGAGTTATCCGCATAGTTATGGATAGCTATGGAAATAGATCGTTGCCGACGCTATGCCACGTTGCGCATTCAAGGCCGATCATGCGTCATTACAGAAGAGATAATGTGAATGCCAGTCTCTTTCTTTCCCAGATTGGCAACGGCGAGGATCGCGAGTACCTTGGTAATCAAGGCACATCCAGGCGCGGATCCAGGTTCGGAGTATCGCAATTAAAATCAGACAGTTCATGCCGTTTCCATGACAGGAAAGTGGTACGGCGCCGACCGTGCAAGTGTTATTGTTCATCCCCGGCCATCCAATTACGATTCCCGTTAAGGACATTTGTCCGCTATTTTGCAAGTTCTTCTCAATGCGTTGCGGCCAGTTAAGGCTTAATAATCTTAGAGATGACCGTAGATGCAAATCGGGATCAACAGCGGAAGGTTCTGGGGTGAAAAATGAGTGATCGTGGACCGCTGTACGACCAGGGTGAAACGCCTGAAGATGTAGCAACTCTTTATTCGTGGGCTAATCTGCACGGCGCCAAGTACAGAGACTTCTCCGAGTCGCGGGCTCATACGCGCGAGCAGGCACGTTTGCGCATGCAGCAGGCCATTGAAGCGGAACAGGCCCGTGCGCAGCAACTGGCGCAGGTTGAGCGTGTTGCCGAGACCCAGCGCATGAGCGAAGATGCCGGACTCGAGGAAGAGGCGAAACACGCCGAATGGATGTCACGGCAGGCCGCAGAGGAAGCGGCGCACAAGGCAGAAGAACAGGCCGCACGCGAGGTTGCGGAAAAGGCAGCAATCGAGGCCGCCCGCCAAGCCGAAGAGAGAGCCGCCCGCGAAGCCGTCCGCCGGGCTGAGGAATTAGCAGCACAGGAGACAGCAAGACTTGCCGCGGAAGAAGCCGCACGCAAGGCGGAGGAACAAGCTGCCCGCGAGGCTGCGGAAAAGGCAGCAATCGAGGCTGCCCGCCAGGCCGACGAGAGAGCCGCCCGCGAAGCCGCAAGACTGGCCGCGGAAGAAGCCGCTCGCAAAGCGGAAGAGCTGGCCGCACGGCAGGCCGCAGAGCAGGCAGCAATCGAAGCCGCCTTCCAGGCAGCGGAGAAAGCCGCCCAGGAAAAGGCAGCTCAGGAATTTGCGAAGCAGGAAGCTGCAAGATTGGCTGCAGAAAAAGCAGCGCAGGAGGCTGCAAGGCTGGCCGCGGAAGAGACGGCTCGCAAAGCGGCAGAGCAAGCCGCGCGCGAGGCAGCCGAGAAAGCCGCACGGGAAGATGCCGCGCATCTGCGCGAGACAGAGCGGATCCCGGAACCTGCCTTCACCACGCAGTACGCAGATTTGAAGCAGCCTTCGGTAGAGCCATTAGCCGCCTTGTCACCGTCTGAACTTGCGGAAAAGGTTGCGGCGAGTTTGCCGTCAAAGCGCGACTACACATCCTACGCGCCGCCGCAGCCGGTGTATCCCACATTTACGCAGCAACAGCCTGCGGCAGTCCGTGAAGAGCCGGCAGAAACCCGCAGCGCCTGGGGTCCCGCAGATCGGGGCGAACAGGCAAGCCGTCCCGCCTGGTTGACGCCCGAGCGCAACGAAACTTCAACACAGCCCGTTGCCGAGCACGCTCCTGAAGATACTCTGCAGGGTTCTCGCGACCGCCTGGCATCGCGTTGGTATGCGCTGCGAGGCATCTTCGATGCGGCCGGCGCTCCTCCGGAACCGGTACCCTCTGCGCCGCCGCCGCGCGCGCCCATGCTTGCGGTGTTCTCGCTGGCCGGTGGTGTGGGCAAAACCTGCCTGGCCGCGACCCTTGGCCGTGCGCTCTCGGCTCGTGGCGAGCGCGTGCTGCTGGTAGATACGGCCGCCTATGGATTGATGCCGTTCTTCTTCGGCGCTCAAGATCAGCGTCCGGGCGTGTTGCGCACCTTCAGCCCTCCAGGGACGAGCGGCGATGCACCCGTACAACTGCTCACCATCGATCCCGAGTCTTTGACCACAGAAAACGCGGCCGAGGAAGTTCTGACCGCGGAGATCGGGAAATACTCGCGCGGTTTGAGCCGCGTGATCGTCGATCTTCCCACCGCCTCTGGAGCAACCACACGGCGGATTATCGGAATGTCGCCGCTGGTGGTGGTGCCCATGGTGCCGGACATGAACTCAGTGGTCAGCATCAGCTCGATCGATGCCTTCTTTGAGCGCAACGCTACCGGAAACGCCAAACAGTCGCTTCCTTTTTATGTGCTGAATCAGTTCGACGCATCTCTGCCGTTGCACCTGGATATCCGCGAGGTGCTACGCGAGCAGCTCGGCGATCGACTTTTGCCGATGGTCCTGCGCCGCACTCCTGCCGTGAGCGAGGCTTTAGCCGAAGGCATGACGGTGATGGATTACGCTCCCAACTCCACCGTCGCCGAGGATTTCGCCACACTTGCCAGTTGGGTTAAGAGCCAGTCGGCACCTGCTACGAGCGTCTATCGCGGGGTTCGCTGGAGCGAACGATGACGCCATCGGGCCTTTGGCAGGATATTGGAGCAGGAGAGAACGTCCTTACCAGGATTCTCCGGCTCCTTTTCCTGCTTGCCGCGGCGTTTGCCTTCTGTTTTCTTGCCATTCTTCCGCTCACCTGGCCCCAGCAGGCAGTCATGGGACTGCTCACGCTGCTGGTGGCGCTGTTTCTGGCGCGCGGTTCCGATTCGTATCTGGTCACGCTCACACTGATGATGATGTCCATGTTCTGTACCTTCCGGTATGGATATTGGCGCGTTCTGCAGGTGGTGCGTTTCTTCAAGGATCCGGCCAGCCATTGGGGCGCGCTCGACGCGTTCTTCATCGGATGCCTGCTGTTTGCCGAGGCCTACGCATTCCTCATCCTGTTTCTCGGCTACTTTCAAACCATCTGGCCGCTGCGCCGCGCTCCTGTGTCGTTGCCGGAGAATACCGCCGACTGGCCGCACGTCGACGTGCTGATTCCCACCTATAACGAGCCGCTCGACGTAGTGCGCTTTACCGCGCTGGGCGCTCTCAATATGGATTGGCCGGCCGATAAGCTCCACATTTATCTGCTCGACGACGGCCGGCGGAAGGAGTTCGAGAGGTTCGCCTTCGAAGCCGGCATCGGCTACAAAATCCGGGAAGACAACAAGCACGCCAAGGCCGGCAACATCAACGCCGCGCTCAAGAGCCTGACCTCGCCGCTGGTGGCCATCTTCGACTGCGACCACGTGCCGACGCGCAGCTTTCTGCAGATGACGGTGGGCTGGTTCCTGCGCGACCGCAAACTGGCGCTGCTGCAAACCCCGCATCACTTTTATTCACCTGACCCGTTCGAGCGCAATCTGCAGCAGTTTCACGTCATCCCCAATGAGGGCGAGCTGTTTTACGGCGTTGTGCAGGACGGCAACGATTTCTGGAACGCCTCGTTCTTCTGTGGCTCCTGCGCTGTGCTGCGGCGCGAGGCCCTCGACGAAATTGGCGGCATCGCCGTGGAAACGGTTACTGAAGACGCGCACACCTCCCTACGCCTGCAGATGAAGGGCTGGAGCACGGCCTACATCAACATTCCGCAGGCGGCGGGCTTGGCCACCGAGCGGCTTTCGGCGCACGTGGGGCAGCGCATCCGCTGGGCCAGGGGAATGGTCCAGATTCTGCGCACCGACAATCCTCTGTTTGCGCACGGGCTTACGTTTCCGCAGCGTCTTTGCTACTTCAACGCCATGAGCCACTTTCTCTATGCTATTCCACGGCTCATCTTCCTCACCGCGCCGCTCATTTATCTGCTGCTGAACCACACCAACATTCCCGGCTACTGGGCGGCGATTCTGGCCTACGCGCTGCCGCACCTTACGCTCTCGAACGTAACCAACTCGAGAATTCAGGGCGAGCACCGGCATTCGTTCTGGAATGAGATTTACGAGACCGTTCTTTCGCCCTATATTCTGCTGCCCACCATGATGGCGCTCATCAATCCCAAGCTGGGCAAGTTCAACGTCACGGCCAAGGGCGGCGTGGTTAAGGAAACGTTCTTTGACTCGAATATCGCCAAGCCGTTTTTGGTGATGCTGGTGTTCAATTTTCTCGGCCTGCTCGTCGCCATTCCCCGGTTCTTGATCTGGGACAGGGACCGTCCCGGCACAGTGCTGATGAACGTGGTCTGGTGCTGCTTCAACATCGTCGTCCTTGGCGTTTGCGTGGCCGTAGCGCGCGAGCTCAAGCAGTTGCGGACCTCGGTGCGTATCAGCGTAGTAACGCCGGTCACGGCCATTTTGCCGGATGGAAGGCAGGTCCCCGGGGAGACAATTGACTTGTCCAGCGGCGGCACCAGTATCCGATTCGCCGAATCGCTGGAGATTGCGCCGCTATCGAAGATCCGGCTGGTGTTTCCAGCGCCGGCTTCGGGCACGTATCTGCCGGGGACCGTTCTATCCTCTGAAGGGTCGGTGTTGCGCGTGAGGTTTGAGAACTTGACGCTTGCCGAAGAGGAAGTTTTGACGATGGTGCTCTACTCACGTGCGGACTCCTGGCTGGGTTGGGGCGAGTCTCGCGAAAGCGATAATGTGCTGAATAGCCTGGGGCGTATCTTCGTGATCTCGATGCACGGATTATCATCGACATTCAAAAGTCTGTTTACGAAAGAGAAGGGCGTCAAGTCCAATTCGCTGTCGATTGCCCGCACCTCGGTGATTCTGCTCTTTGCCGCACTGCTGGCAGGCGGCGCGCAGAGCTTGCACGGCCAAACTCATGCTGCAGCCCCGGCCGTTCGAGCCGCCGCTGCGCCGGCCGCCATTCCCCCGGCCGCTCCCAACGACAAGATGAGCGCCGCCGTTCAGGTTGCGCCGGGCCATTATCAGGATCTGTTTTCGCTGAACGATGCGGGTTCGCCGCAGATTGAGCTGCACGGCATCGACAGCATGCACAGCATTTACTTCACGCTGCCTGAGGCGCATGTTGCCCGCACCGCGAAGATCCATCTGTTTTACGCCTTTTCGCCGAGCCTGCTGCCGCAGCTTAGCCACATCAAGCTCATCCTGAACGGCACGCTGTTCGCCACCGTGCAGCCCACGCCCGGCCAGTTGGGCGGCTCCGACGCGCGCGACGCCGAGGCCGACTTCACCATTCCGACCGACCTGCTGGTGCACAACAACACGCTGACCATTGAGTTCATCGGCCACTACACGCTGGTGTGTGAAGACCCGGCAAACACGACCTTGTGGGCGCGCGTTCACCGCACCACGTTTCTCGACATTCAGGGCGATGTGTTGCCGCTGGCCGACGACCTGAAGCACCTGCCCATGCCGTTTCTCGATCCGGCCGTCATTCAGCCGCCGAGCATCCCCGTCGTCTTTTCCAGCCAGCCTTCCTACAAAGCGATTCAAGCGGCCGGCGTGGTAACCAGCTACTTCGGTCAGGCCTCTGAGAGCAGAGCAGTCCGTTTTCCGGTCCATATTGGAGCCATTCCGCAGGGCAATGCGATCGTGATCGCCGAGAACCCGGCGAATCTGCCGGCGGCCCTGGGGATGACCAACATCGGCCAGCCCACCGTGGCCATGCGAACCAATCCCAGCGATCCCTACGGCAAGCTGCTGATCGTCACCGGCGCCGATGCCGATCAAACGCTGATGGCGGCTCAGGCCGTCGCCCTGCACAGCGAGATGCTCAATGGCGCGCAGGTGCCCATCGATGCGCTGAACCTGCCGGCCAAACGGCTGCCCGACGATGCGCCGCGCTGGGCGCGCACCGACCAGAAGATTCAGCTCTGGGACTACGCAACCTCCGATCAGATGCAGGGCGATGGAACCTCGCCGCTCAACGTCTACTTCCGCATTCCGCCCGACATCTTCTACTCCGACCGGCCCAACGCGCTGTTGAAGCTCGTCTACCGCTACAATTCGATTCCCATCGGCCCCATATCGAGCATGCAGGTCAGAATCAACAACGCCTTCCTCGATTCGGTGCCGCTCATCCCTGGGCAGGAGTCCTCGCGCAAGACCGAGAAAGACCTTCCCGTGCCGGTCGTCAATCTGCGCCCGTTCTCGAACTCGCTGTCGTTCGATTTCACATTCCAGTTGCTCAAAGAGGGTGGCTGCAAAGATACGACGCCCATCAATATGCAGGGCGCAATCCTGAGCGACTCCTATCTTGACCTGAGCAGCTACCCGCACTACGCGCCGCTGCCGAATCTTGAGATATTCGCCAACGCCGGCTTCCCCTTCACGCGCGTAGCCGATCTGGCCGAGACAACCGTTGTGCTTCCATCCTCGCCCAGCGAGCAGGAGATCGAAATCTTCCTCACGCTGATGGGCCATTTTGGCCGGCAGACCGGCTTTCCCGCGTTGCGGGTAACCGTGGCCGGACCTGACACCTTGCATGCCGGCGCTGCCAGCGATTTTCTGGTGCTCGGCACCGGTGACGACCAGCCCGGCTTTACTACCCTGCAAGACAGCCTTCCGGTTTCAATGCGCAGCGGCAAAATCCAGGTGCATGACACCCAGGGCTTTTTCGTCAATGTTCTTCACCACGCATGGTGGAAGCTCAAAAGCGACGAGCACACCGAATCCGGCGACCTGACCGCCTCGGGAACGCCCGATGCCGTCATCGAGGGCATCGAGTCTCCATTCCTGCCCGGAGCCAAGCGCAGCATTGTCGCCATCTATCTAAGAGACGCCGGCAACTTTGAGCCGTTTATGGATACATTTCTGAAGGTTCAGCAGGCCAGCGATATCTCGGGCTCGGTTGCGGTGCTGCACGGAACGTCGTTTCAGTCCTTCAGAATTGGCGCCAATGTTTACCATGTTGGTACAGTGCCGTGGTGGATACGCCTGCAGTTGTGGCTCACGCGTGTGCCATGGCTGGCCGCGCTCATCGTGATTGCGCTGGCCTTTCTGATTGCCATCTGGACACGGCAATGGCTGCGCGTGAGGGCAAGAGCGCGCCTCAAGATGGTTGAAGATTAGCCGCGCTTTCAGATTAAAATACCCAACAGCAAGCGCATAGTCTCCCCTTGGCGGGCTGCGGCGTTCTTTTCCTTCAAGAACGGTCGTCTCCGGCTGCTAAGTGCGGGCTTATTTTGCGCGCCGTGGAGTCAGGCCGGCGGCATCACCGGCTGCGGAAACTCAAAGGGCGGCAGCGGCCCTTTCTGGAGAATTTGAGCGATGGGCGTTCGGATGTTCCGGCATGGGAAACGATTTTTGCCGATCGTCTGCTTGCTGCTGAGCATGGCGGGTGGATGCAGGCAAAGCTCCTGGCCTTTGTGGAGATCTTACTCTGCGCGCTTTATCGATGCGCAGGGCAGGGTATTCGACCCCAAAGGCGACCAGCACACCACCTCTGAAGGCGAAGCCTATGCATTATTCTTTGCGCTGGCCGCCAATGACCGCGCGCAGTTCGATCGCGTCCTCTCCTGGACGCAGTCCAACCTTGCCAAAGGCGATCTGCAAACGCATCTTCCCGCTTGGCTGTGGGGCAAAGACAAAAACGGCCAGTGGACAGCGCTCGACACGAATTCAGCATCGGACGCGGACGTTTGGATGGCCTACACGCTGATTGAGGCAGGCCGCATGTGGGACAACCCCATCTACGGCTATCTGGGCAAGAATATGCTCGGATTGATCGCTAAATCGGAGGTGGCCAACCTGCCCGGTTTTGGCGAAATGCTTTTGCCCGGCCCGGTCGGCTTTCAGCACGACCAGACCTACATCCTCAATCCCAGCTACGTTCCGCTTTTTTTGTTCGAGCGCCTTGCGGTGGTCGATCCCGCGGGCCCCTGGAGCCAGATTGCGCAGAACATTCCACGCCTCTTGCGGCAGAGTGCGCGTCATGGCTTCGCCATGGACTGGGTAGCATACTTTCCCGGCGATGGCTTTTATCCGGTAGCCGAACAGCATCCCGGCACGGTGCCCGGCAACCAGTTGGATGGTCCTGGCGGCGGATACGACGCTATTCGCGTTTATCTTTGGGCCGGCATGCAGTATGCCAAAGGCGAAATGCGCAACCAGCTTGTGAACACCGTCGCCGCCATGAGCGGCTATCTTGGCAATCATGATGCCCCCCCAGAGAAGGTGAGTGACGAGGGCATTGCTTTGGCGCAAGATGGACCTGTGGGATTTTCTGCGGCGGTGGTGCCTTATCTCAACTCGTTTCCTGGCCGTTCCACCATCAGCGCGCAGCAAATCATCCGCATGAGCTTGATGAAGGATGATTCGACCGGCCTGTACGGCAAGGATCTGGCTTACTACGACCAGAATCTTGCCCTGTTCGCGACCGGATTCCTGGATGGAAAGTTTCAGTTCGGCCCGAGCGGCGAACTGAAGGTGGAATGGAAGAGCCGATGAGGGTGGTCTGGGAGCCTTTGAAGAAAAACATGATGGTTGCGGGCTGCCTGCTGCTGGCGCTTCCGTTGGGCGTTGCTCAAAAAAAGCCCGCGGAGAGCCCCGCGGGCGAAACGCGTGCGATGGTGGTGGAGAAAGCCCGCGCCCTGGAGTCGCGCGGACGGCCCGATATGGCCGTGCAGCTCTGGCAGCAGATTCTGCTTTCGGAACCGAACAACGCTGACGCTCTTGCCGGCCTGGCCAGGGACTATAAATTGATGGGCGCATCGGACAAGGCCAGCCAGACGCTCGACCGCCTGCGCCGCGTGAATCCCAACGACCCGAACATTGCACGGATTGAGGCGCTCAGCAGCAGCCAGACCCAGAGCGAAGACCTGCGGCGCGCCGGCGATCTTGCTCGTCAAGGAAAAGCCGACGACGCCATGGCCATCTACCGGCGGTTGTATGGCGACCATCCGCCCGACGACAACATCGGCGCGGCTTATTATCAAACGCTCTATGCCACAGCCACCGGCAAAGCCGCTGGCGTGGCGGGCATGCGCGACCTTGCCGCCCGTCATCCCGGCGATGAGAGCTTCGAGGTTTCCCTGGGAACCATGCTCACCTTCGATCCCAGAACGCGCGCCGAGGGCATTCGCATTCTCATGGCGTACCAGGACGATCAGGGCGCGCAGTCCGCTCTGCGCCAGGCGTTGCTTTGGGACTCCGCCAATCCCGCATCGGCGGCCTTGCTGCGCCAATATCTCAAGCGCCATCCCCAGGATCAGGAAGTCGCAACCAATCTGCACACCGACGAGCAGAAGCTGGCCCGCATGAACTCCGGCATCGCCCGCAACGCCGCCGAGCGCGCGGCCTTTGCGGCGCTCAATGCTCATCGGCTCGACGATGCCGAGGCGAAGTTCGAGGCGTTAGAGCGCAAGGAGCCGAAGAACGGCCGTGTTGCCGCGGGCATTGGCTTTTTGCGTATGCAGCAGCAGAACTTTGGCGGCGCAATCAGTTATCTAACGCTGGCTGAACAGGACGGCTACAAGACCAAGTCCATTGAAGATGCTCTGGAGTCGTCGCGGTTCTGGCTCACCATGTCAGAGGCATCTGACGCGCTGAATGCAAACAAGCTCGATGTGGCGGAGGCGAAGTACAAGGCTGCGCTGGCTATGAACGCCAAGAGTCCCGTAGCCCTTGTCGGGCTTGCCGGTCTGCTCATGAAACAGCAGCGGTATGCTCAGGCAGCGGGCGTCTATGAGCAACTCGTCGCTGTGCAGTCCAGTAATCTGGATGGCTGGCGCGGACTGTTTCTTGCCTATGCAAACGGCAAGCAGAATGAGCGCGCTTTGCTTGTGCAGACGCGTTTTCCAGCGCAGATCAAATCCGAGCTTGCTCGCGATCCCGAGTACCTGCGCACGCTGGCAACTATCTATCTGGCGCAGAATCGCAGTGCAGACGCCGAGCGTGTTCTTGCTGTCGCGCTCACGTTGCCATTTCCCAATAATGGGTCGAGTCTCAAGACGGATACAAAGCTGCAGTACGCCGGCATCCTGATGGATGCCAAGCGTTACAGCCAGGCCGCCGCGCTGTACGAGCAGATCGTGAACGAGAGCGCCGCCAATCTTTCCGCATGGGCCGGTTTGGTCAGCGCGTATCACCTGATGGGGAGTGACGCGCAGGCCCTTGCCGAAGCGCAGAAGATGCCAGCGGCAACCTATCAGACCGCCCTGGGCGATCCCGGTTTTCTGTCGCAGATGGCAGCAATCTACCAGCAGACCGGCCAGTATGAAAATGCGCAGGGAATGCTGGAGAGCGCTATCAAAATCGAGACTGCGGCTGGCCAGCAGCCCAGCATAGCACTGCAATTGCAACTCGCCGCCATCTATCTGGTGCGCGGCAACACGGCGCAGGCCTACGCCATTTATCAGCGCGCCATCGCAACCAATCCCGATCGGCCTGAAGCGTGGAAGGGCCTGATCGGCGCGCTGCTTGCGGAAAAACAGAATGCTGACGCTCAGCAGGAACTGGCGGCGATTCCCGCGCCGGTGCGCAAGCAGCTTGAGAGCGATGTCGAGTTCGAGCAGTCTGAAGCAAGCATCTACGCCGCCGCCGGAGACACCGCACGCGCGCTTGTAGCGATGAATCGCGTGCAGGCCTACTACGCCAAGCTCAAAACGCCGCCGCCCGCCAATGTCGATATCCAGCATGCGTGGCTGCTCTACAACATCGGCAACGACCGCGAGCTCTACGGCGTTCTCATGCGCATCGGGGGCCGCGGCGACCTGAGCCTGGCGCAACGTGAGGCGGTGCAGGACATCTGGGCTGACTGGAGTGTACGCCGTGCCGGCGAGGCAATGGACAAGGGCAGCATTGGCCGCGCCGTGGATATTCTCGATGCAGCGTCGCAGGCCTTCCCCGAAAACATGACGGTGCGCAAGGCGGTGGCCGGCGGATATGCAAGCGTTGGCCGCGCCAAAGAGGCCCTCAAGCTCTACAAAACGATTCCCATGCAGGACGCGAGCGTCGGCGACTATCAGGGCGCAATCAGCGCGGCTCTGGCTGCCGGCGACAGAACGCAGGCTGAAGATTGGCTGCGCCATGCGCTCGAGCTTTACGGCCGCGACCCGGCCATCCTAACGCTTGCGGCCCGCTTTGAGCAGGCACGCGGCGACAATCAGCGCGCGGCCGACTACTGGCGCGCGGCAATCGCGGCCATGCCTGCGTCGTCTCCTGCAGATAAGCTGGCGCACGAACTTGTCTATCCCGAGCAGGACACGCGTGCGCATCGCGCCGTGACTGCCAGTGACCTGCAGCGCCTGCTCGATCCAGACTCCGAGCCATTCCCAAGGACCACCAAGCTGCCGCCGCTCCCCGCTTATGGTCCCGATCCTTACGGCGCGAAGGCTCCGGCCGTCGTCAATGAACCTCAGTCCTCAGTGCCGCCGCAGGCGCAGCCGCAACTTGTCCAGCAGAGCTACGAAGCT
>Ga0302319_10005434_pt1 | contig 25614 bp, 31 predicted proteins | sample Bog_T0_2_FD_203319 | JGI IMG/M metagenome (GOLD analysis project Ga0302319, IMG submission 203319) | Peat permafrost microbial communities from Stordalen Mire near Abisko, Sweden - Bog_T0_2 | ecosystem: Environmental > Terrestrial > Soil > Wetlands > Peat | place: Sweden: Abisko, Stordalen Mire...
GGATAGCGCGCAAACGTTTTTAGGAGATCTCCCCATAGCTTCTCCGCAGTTGCCTTCATTTCGCTCCGATACTCGATGATGCTGGGCAAGAGTTTTTCCGCTTTCAGCTTCGGCAACTGCTGCCTTACCTGCGCCGGTGTCATTGCATCGATCTCCGAGGCCCATTTATTGATTGCCACGAACCAGCTATCGTATGCGTCCTTCGCGCGCTTCCGGTATTCAAAGATGTCCGTATAATTCAGCTTTGCGAGCGCCTCATCGGGGATAACGGCGCTGGCGACCTCAAGGCCGAGCCATGGCGTAAGCGTCGAAGTGTCGCCAGCATATTCCTTGCCCGAAAATCGCATCGCCAGGAGTTCTGCAAAAATCGGATCATCAGCCACCGGCAACAATCCCGTCTCACTCGCCACTGCAAGCGTTCCTGTAATCCTCACGGAGGCCTCCGTCAGAAGCATTCTCAGTGTGTCGCGCCTCCCGACTTCCGTATTTGTCTGGAATGGCCTTCCCTCAAGTTGCGGGCTTGATATTTCGGCAGCGGAAAGTGACGAATCACTTATGATCGCTTGCCGTATGTCTTCTCCTGTGCCCGCCGGATGACCGTACTCCGCTTTCAACTGAAGGAATTTGAATGCAAATTCATCACTCGCCCGCAGACCACGGAGAAACGCTTCCCTGAAGTTTGGATTTATCAGGTCACGACGGACGTATTCCTCGTGCAACGCTGAAATTGGGCCCACTGGTGGCACGTAGACCTTTAGCGTAGGCTGCGTCTCCTGCATAGCCTGCTCAAATTGCCTGAGCGGTGAAGCAATGCCGATCATTGTCCAGCCACCTATTGTCACGGATGGGCGATCCATGAAAGCCAACTCCTCACCGATGATCATCAGCCGCTTCAATGTCTGCGCAGAGCATCCGGGATCGCCGCTGAAGAGAAGTTTCACCACTGGACAGAATAACAGCCAATAAGGCGCTGTTATCCACGTCCCTGCTCTGGCCCCCTTGATGCCGCTGCGGTCGCATTCTCTGCCGTCAGGCGCGCATAATTGTCGCCGTTCTCGCGGGCCTTTGAGCTCTCTTCCATCAGCCGGGCTGCGATTTCCTCGATGCCGTGACCGCGTTGAGCGGCCATCAAGCTCCACATGAAGTCAGCGCGGCTGATATCCGGGCCGCTTCTGTCATGCTTCTGCGGCGCACCCTGCACGCACCGTTGATAATCCGGCCAGCTCCGGGAATTGGAAACTCGAAGGGGCGTCGCATGCGCGACGGGCTCGGGTGCTGCCACAAGCCCCAGCGCTTCAAGTTGCTCTGCCGTCACAATCCGTCCTGGGAAACTTGACAATACCTTCACAGTCGGGAAGTCTGGCTCATACTTCCGTTTGAAGTTGACCGTGCCGGCGATGCGCGTAGCCCCGGAAGCGGATGGGTCGGCGCCGGTTCCCTTCCTCAATCTCCGAGCGAAGTCTTTCGCTCCTGCATCACCTGCACTTTCTTGGTGCTCCTGTGTCATCTGCACCGCAACCCACGCTTGGTGGTTGCCGGGACTGGTGGCGAGCGTCAGAAAAGCAACATCCTTCACGCGGTCCAGCGCCGCGGAATCGAGGTCGTCGAGCTGGATCAGCGTTCCGCCGTCTTTTGCATGCGGCCTTACGACTATGCTCTGCTGACGTTCGGCAAGGCCCGGAAACAGCTTCGGCAGCGAGTTTTGGAGCTGTAGGACGGACTGCCCTTTGCGGAAGCCGCGCTTTGCCCCGTCGATATCGAGAAAAGTCACGTCGAAATGAGCCGCGCCGACGCTGGCGAACGTGTCGAGCATCCTGTTGGCTTCGGCGGAATCGAACATACCGTTTCCTTGTCGTGGCCTCTCGCAAAGCGCTGGGGCCATAAAAGAAATACCGGTCGGGCCGGAGCCGTCAAGAGGGAAATGAGTAAAGAAATGACGATTTCGCTATCGGTCCCGGCCAGAGGGTCAATCCGTGTGCGAACTGACTGTAAACCGTTCGCCGGGGAATTGCGCGGACAATGTTTTCAGCGCCGTTTTGCAAACGATTTCATCGTTTTTTGCGGTGAGCGGGACCTTCATGAAAACTTAACTTTACGTAAGACAAATGTTCGGATTACAGTTCAAAACCTAAAAATAGTAATTCGGAGAGATACATGAATTCTGATGTGCAAGCGGCCCGCAAGAAATTCTCAGAGCTTGAAAAGCTCGCGCCCGAACAGCAGGCCTCCGTGCTGGCCGCGTCCGGTTTCGTGAGAAGTCTGGCGGATAACGGACAGACTGCGCAGGCCCTCGCACTCATTGAGAAACTCACGCCCCAACAGCAGGCCTCCGTGCTGGCCGCGCAGGATACCGTGTGGGTTCTGGCGTATAGCGGACAGGCTGCGCAGAGCTTCGCGCTGATTGAGAAGCTCGCGCCCGAACAGCAAGCCTCCGTGCTGGCCGCGCCCGATACCGTGTGGGCTCAGGCGAATAACGGGCAGGCTGCGCAGGCCCTCGCGCTCATTGAAAAACTCACGCCCCAACAGCAGACCTTCGTGCTGGCTGCGCACGGCGCCGTGCGGGGTCTGGCGAATAACGGACAGATTGCGCGGACCTTCGCGCTCTTTGAAAAGCTCGCGCCCGAACGGCAGGCCTTCGTGCTGGCCGCGCGCGGTGTCGTGGAAGGTTTGGCATATAACGGAAAGACTGCACAGGCCCTCGCGCTCATTGAAAAGCTCGCGCCCGACCAGCAGGCGTCCGTACTGGTCGTGCCCGGTGCCGTGGAAGGTTTGGCATATAACGGAAAGACTGCGCGGACCTTCGCGCTCATTGAAAAGCTCGCCCCCGAACAGCAGGCCTCCGTGCTGGCCGCGCCGGTTGCCGTGCGGAGTCTGGCATATAACGGACAAGCTGCGCAGGCCCTCGCGCTCATTGAAAAGCTCGCGCCCGAACAGCAGGCCTCCGTGCTGGCCGCGCCGGGTGCCGTGCGGGGTCTGGCGGATAACGGGCAGAGAGAAGCCGTGGAAAAACTTCGGCGTGGTGTGGCGCAGTGGCGGACACGCGTGGTCAGGGAGAATCAATCATCCATCTTGGGGCGTTGAACATTGAGCATGGATTGATCTTCGAAAACCGAATCCCTCGCCGCCGCTGCTGTTGCGTTCCCCGCTGTCAGGCGCGCATAGTTCTCACCGTTTCCCGAGCTTTTTCGGTTTCCTCCAGCAGTCGGGCTGCAATCTCTTCGATGGCCCGTCCTCTCTGAGCGGCCATCAAGCTCCGCATGAAGTCAGCGCGGCTGATAGCCGGTCACCCGTGCGGCTTCCGGCGCGCGGTGGATTTACGCTGCAGGCGGTCACGGGCGGCGGCCGGGTCAACGGTTTCGCCGCGATTAACGGCAGCAAGGCGGCGACCGAGCTCGTCGTTGAATTCCGCCAACTGGGCGACGCGAGCGGCGTCGTGCTCTTCCAGAAGCCGGAGGGCTTCGCGAACAACTTCACTCGCTGAGTTATAGCGTCCCGATCCGACCTTGTCGTTGACGAATTTCTCTAACTCGGGGGTGAGGGATACATTCATGGCCAGTTCTCCTTAACCAGACCATACCGGCGATAGCGAAGATCGTCAATCTCTGTTATTGCCGTCAAGCGGCAAGCCGGAGCCGTCAAGCAGGAAGTGGGTAACGAAAGAACGAAAGCGTCATTTCTTCAAAAGGACTGAAATTGAGAAATCTGGCCGTATAGTGCCGCGCGCTCGAAATTATGCGGGGTAGACCCTATCCAGTCTTTTTGCAACGGCGACGCATCCCGCAAGAAGCAACTGGCATAGATTCCAGTTGCAGCCGACCTCTATGGCCTCAATCTTCAGGTTAGGGCGGTAGTCGGGCTCAAAGACACACGAAAATCCGTCCGTCTGGGTAAAGTGGATCGAGAAAAGCACGCAGTTTGTCCTGCACCAGGTAGTGACGACCGGCAGAACGTGCCCGATAAAGTCGTAGTCGAATTCGCTTAACGATGCCGTGATCCAGTCCGGGAGACTAATATGCCGGGTGAGCTGAGTGGATCTTAGGGTCACGTCTCCGATTGCGTCGGGCTGCAAAAGACAGATCTTCGTAAACTCCAGCGCGATCTCATCGAACTCGCGCCATTTAATGTCAAAACTGCTTTCTTGTGGGACGCCTTCCGGTTCAGGCATAGGATCAGGGTATCAGCGAATCGCCGTCTTATATGCGCATCGTCAGAACAACCCCATCTGCTTCTCCTCCGGGTCCGCAATCCCGTACACTTCCCGCGCCAGCCGGAGCGTCGCGGGCCCGGCGCACATTGGCGTCTCGGTATGCCGGTGCGGCATCCCATGCGCCGCCCATATCTTCAGGCCGTTGCCTTCATATTCGACGGAAACGCCATCGCTTCCGCAATAGCCGCCCATCTCACCAAGCTCATATTTAATGGCGGCGGCAAGCTGTTCGTCGGTGAGGCCGGTGCGGACGCGCTCGGTCCAGCGTTTCGGCGCGTTTTCCACGGAGTTCGTGGCTTTGCGGAACGCCCAGACTTTTTCGTCGGGGGTAAGGGGCGGGGATTCATCGGTCATCGGCCGGGGCCTTTGTTGATGGCGTTCTGAATCTCGACCAGACTCTGATCCACCCGGAATGTATGCCCCATGCGTTGCTCGGCCAAAACGTAATCGGAAAGCAGTTCGGGGTTATGCTGACCTGCGATGATCAGCGCCTTTCTCGGTGCGAAGATACAGAACACGCAACTGAGGCGCTTCATACCCAGGTCATACGCCTTGTGGTGTGGCACGCCGGAATCGTAAATCCGCTTCCAGACTTCCCGCTCGCTCCAGTTGTGGATGGGAAGCCACTCATCAACATCGCGCTTCGTCTTATTGCTGGCTCCGTCGTCATGCCGGAAGGCTTCCCGTTTGGCGCGGGCGTCCGACTCCTCTGCGCGCAGGCCCATGCAATTGAGAATTCGAATACGGGTATCGCCTTTCTGCCATCCGTGCTCCTGTACGAGGCGGGTCATCAGGGTTCTGACTGGGGCGCGCTTGTAATCGCTGGTGCAATAGCGGGCCTGGCTGCTGGGCCACATGCCCCGCTTTTCAATGTGCTCAAGGAGATCGCCGCCGTTCTTTTTCACGACTTCAAACCGGATGCCGTAGTGCGTCGCCTGCGCTTCCGCGAGGTCGCGCGTGCCCTCCCACTCGACTCTCCCGAGATCGGCGTGCACCGCCACGAGCCTATCCATGACGCCTGCCGTTCTTGCTTGCTCGACGATGTAGTCGAGCATGGCCTAGCTGTCCTTGCCCGCGCTGGTGTTGATGAGGATGATGTCGTACTGGGCGAGGTCAACCGGCGGCGGCTCGGCCAGTAAACCGAGGGTGAGTTGTTCCGGGCCTGTAGTCATCAGCGGCCACGCTCGCTATACGGAACCGCCTCGTTTATCCGCTGCGTCATCCCTCGCTGGAACTGCTCGACTATCTCGGCGCCTGTCGTCGGCCACCATGTGGTCAAGCCGGTCGTAAATATTCGCTCGGGGTTTTCCTTTGCAGCCCGGACGGCCTTTATGTAGGCGCTGAGCGGAACTTTCTTGTTGATGGCGGGAAGGTCAACGAATCTCATGGAAGATTTCCTTTCTGTTGTTGCCCGTACGGCGATAAGGAGGTGGCCGGGATTGGTCCTGCTGGCCGGTGGTGGTCATGCCTCATTACTCCTGTCCGTAAACGGTTTCCAGTTGTTCTCCGTACTTCTTCGCGAGATACAAGGAGGCGGTCTTTCCCGTGATGTTCAAGGTTCGCCACTCATCCGGGTCATCGCCCTTGACGCGGAAGAGCGTCTTTTTCTTTGCAATCCGCTTCAGTCGTTTGTCGTTCTCGTGGTCATCGACGAGCCGGGAAAGCAGCCTGTCAGGGTTATACGTAATGCTCATGCCCTCGAATTCTGTTGGCGGCATCTGTTTGCAGACGGCTTCCAGTACGGCCTCTTCCGCGGGGATGGTCCACTGGAAGTGAAGACATCCACCGTTCGCGTCGTCGATAACAAAGGCGATGGGCTTTCCGTCCCGGCACAAAGTTGCGTTGAAGCCGTGGCCCTCCATGCCGATAAAGGTCTTGACGTTGCGGACGGTATAAGCTGCGAGTGGATTGGGATTTATCATCGGTGCCTCCTTGAAGTTGTTACCCGTACCCCGCAGCAAAAACGGATGCCGCGTCAAACGGCTTCTCGGCACTTGGTGCGGAAACGTTTGACGGAGAGGCAGCGGGCTTTTGCTAGGGGAGGAAAGGGAAACAACGGAGAGGAGGTTAAATACGCACAGCCACAATACGACCGAATCAAAGAGACCAGTGCGTACCGCTCGATGCCCACGCACGCCGGCATATACGCAAAGTACGCACCGGTTACGGTGCGGCCGATTACAGTATGCAATCGAAGGCGTTTTTCGATGGTCACAACGGATCATTTCAACCCTCGCCCGAGAGAATTTCGAGGGCGGCATGCAGGCACTTCACAGCCTTCGGGTCCAGCCTGAAGTGGAGCGCCATGTCGATAAGGCTCATAGCGCAAACGGCTATTGCGTCGTCGTTCCGACCGGCGCACCATGCGTCGAAAACCTGTTGTGTGTGCCGGTCTGCGTAAACGCGATCCGCGGCCGGAACCACGGCGGGGGCAAGGCTGTAGCCGCGGACGTTGGCCCACGCCTCGAAGGCAGAAGGGGCTATTGCGAGCGGAATCGGTCCGGCGGCTTTCGCCATATCACTGTCCCTGCGTCGGATGGATGTTGATAAAAGCCGCCATGCCGCCGAGGTATAACCCGGCGATGACAAGCCCAAGGAACCAGGGTCCGACTGGCACGAATATCCCGACAATCACGCCGATGACGAGGGTCACTGCCGCCATGCCGGCAATCCAGATCAGATGGACGCGGTTGCCCAAGTCGATGCTCATGGCGGCTACTCCTCAGTTGCCGGGAAGGACGCGATGTCGCGGCCGTTTAGGATAACGGCGGTCCCATGGATCTGGTGAAGCGTTCCGGGCTTGCAAACCCGGTGATATAGCGCCGTTGCCTTGGGGTTGACCGGCTTTCCCTCGATCATACCCGCATCGTCTACGAACATCACCGTCTCGCGCAGGCGGTCGATAGTGACCGTATCGAGCATGTCGCAGCCGATCAGGCGGCAGATATCCGGCACGGAAAGCGCGCCCTGGTGGACGGTCTCGGTGCCGTCTGTGCGGATGACTTTGTAGTGGCCTCTTTTCATCGGTGTCTCGTCAGTTTGGTGACCACCGCGTGCGCAGCGGCCAGGGTTAATCGGCAGGCGGGGCGTCATTTCAGCGCTTCTGGTGACTAAAATCCAGAAAAATATCGCTGTGGCAGGCAAAAATGCGCGTCACAGAAAGCAAGGTATGCGGGTTGTTTCGTTGGTGATTCCGCGTTTAGCTTCGTGAGGTGATCTCATCGGCTTGAATAACCGCTGTAGCGGATATTCTTGACGTTGTGAGATTATTGCTGTAGCGATAAATGATGCGTATCACCTTCGATCCCGCCAAGAACGAAAGGAACATCGCCGAGCGCGGCCTGTCCTTTGAACTGGCGTCGGAACTCAAATGGGACACCGCCCTAGCCGTGGAGGACACCCGCCGCGACTACGGCGAGACGCGCCTGCGCGTCCTGGCGCTTCTGCATGGACGCCTGCACGCCGTTGTCGTCACAGCCCGCGAGGACGAGCTGCGCGTTATCAGCTTCAGGAAAGCCAACCGCAAAGAGGAAAAACTGTATGAGCACCAGACCACTTGACCCCGAACGCCCCGACAAGGACAACCCCGAGTGGACGCGCGCGGATATGGCGAGAGCCCGCCCTGCCTCGGAAGTGCTTCCGGCCCTTATCGGCGCGAAGGCGACGGACGAACTTGTGCGGCGGGGCAAGGGTCGCCCGCCGAAGGGAGACCGCAAGGTCAATCAGACGATTCGCATTGACCCCGACGTGCTGGAAGCGTACCGGCAGGAGGGCAAAGGCTGGCAAACGCACATCAATGACGTGTTGCGCCAGAACATGCCGAAACACCCGAAGTAACGCGGACGCGGCCGAGCGCAAATGGAAATCGTGTGTACGGCCTTTCCTGTCGGAACATAAGAAACCCTGCTGTATTCTGGAATTAACCAGTTCTTAATCCTCGTGGCGTATAGTCGTCCCGTGAGCGCCATCGGCGTTCATGGGGTGTCAGAACCTCTTACTCATAGCGGCTTTGTGTGAGCCGTTATTCGCACTCCCTGTCCTAATGGGCGGGGAGGCGTTGGTATGTATGTACAGGTCATTGACTAAAGACCAGTGCAAACGTCCCTATGAGTAGGTTTTCTGAACTCCCCGCTCGCCATTTCGGTGTTCGCACAGGATTGCAGGGAGTTTGAAATGCGTCGCTTTTCCAAGCTGTTTTGGTTCACCTTGTTTGCTGGTGGCTTTTCTTCACTGCTCCTGACCTGCGCCCTGCTGTGGTTTTTCACCACTCAGGCGGGTGAAATGCTTGCGCTGTGCAGTCAGGGAAAAGGCGGATGCACCAGTTGGGAATCGCTTCAGCATCTGTTCCGGGTGGTTTCCATAGCTCAGGTGTGCGGCACGCTCCTGTTATTTGGGTTGGCGCATAACATAGGGCGCAGACTCGTACAGCCCACACCACCGGCGGTGACGGGCATTCACCCATGAAGACCGCATTTGCCGGGACGCTACGCGGCTTCACCATTCTTGAACTTTCCATCGTGCTTACGCTCATCGGCGTGATTATCGGCATGGGACTGGTGGTGCTCACCGCCTCGGTCCAGCAGGCGGCGTTCAACAAAACCGTCGAAAGAATGGACGCGATAGAAAAGGCCCTGCTCAATTTCAGCACGGGTTACAATCGCATCCCGTGTCCTGGCGATCTGACGCTTACACTCACCAATGCCATGACGGGCACCTACTACAACACCACGGCGGGTGCGAACTATGGATTGGAAGCTGGAGCGGACGCCAAGTCGGCTATCGGCGTCGGCACGGGGGTCTGCGCCGGCACGAATATGACACCACAGGCCAATTTCACCTCAACCTCCGGCGTGGCGGAAGGCGGTGTGCCGACGCGCGCCCTCAAACTGCCGGACGATTATATGTATGACGGCTGGGGCCGCCGTTTCCGATACGCGGTTGATCCTAGCGCCACGATTGCAGGCTCTATCCCGTCGATGACCCTGTCATGCAGTCCTATTACGATCAACGACTCCACCGGCGCAGTGCGCAGCGCGGCGGCCATTTACGCGCTCATCAGCCACGGGGCGAACGGCCACGGGGCCTACACGAGCCATGGCGTCGCGCTCAACGCCGGATCGGTCAATCAGGGCGAACAGACGAATTGCCATTGCGACAATAACGGCGTTTCCCAAAGTTATCCGCTCACCAGCTTCCAACCCTCCGGCACGGCCACGGGCTTCACAGGAGTGACCTACGTCGAGAAGGTTCCCACGCTTGACCCGAGCAACGCGCTCGACAATTTCGATGACATCGTGACCTTCAAGGAAAGCTGGCAATTGCAGACGCCCAATAACCAAGTGACTCCCAGTTCCCTGTATATTGCTGACAGCAGTAACAATGTTATCCGTCAGATATCGGCATCGATGAACGGTATCATCACAACGATCGCCGGCAATAATACCGTGGGCTATGCGGGTGCTGGAGGAACTGCCACCAGCGCCCAATTACACTCTCCTGTCTCTGTAGCAGTTGATACTTCCGGCAATATCTACGTCGTCGACCAGTGGAATGCCGTCATCCGTAAGGTTACGATTTCCACTGGCATCCTCACTACTATTGCAGGCACCTTAACACCAACTCCGCCATCGAACTGGGGCTATAGTGGCGATACCGGTCCCGCCACCAGCGCCGAGCTCGATAGCCCATACAATGTAGCACTGGACAGTTCCGGTAATCTCTATATCGCTGATTACGGCAACAATCGTATCCGCAAGGTGACCGTTGCCACGGGCATTATTGCCACGGTCGCGGGGACCGGGACGGCGGGGTATAGCGGTGATGGTGGGGCGGCCACCAGCGCTAAGATAAACTACCCAGACAATGTTGCGGTTGACGTCTACGGCAATATTTATATAGCGGACACCGCTAATAACCGTATCCGCAAGGTGACCGTTGCCACGGGCATTATTACCACAGCCGCGGGTACCGGGACGGCAGGTTATAGCGGCGACGGCGCCGCTGCCACCAGCGCCAAAATCGATAATCCATGGGGTGTCGCGGTGGACGGTTCCGGTAATATCTACATCGGCGACGAATTCAACTACCGTATCCGCAAGGTGACGGCGGCCACGGGCTTTATCTCCACCATTGCGGGTACTGGCGTGAGCGGCTATAGCGGTGATTACGGTCCCGCCACGAGCGCCAAGATAAGTGCGCCAACCGGTATCGCGTTGGACAGCTCTGGGAACCTCTACTTTCCCGACGGCATGCGCATTCGGAAGGTAACTGTATCGGGCACCATCTGCACGATCGCAGGTAACGGCACGGCAGGTTATGCCGGCAACGGCGGCGCTGCCACCAGCGCCGAGATTAAGGGCCCAGAAGGTGTCGCCGTGTTTACGAGTAGATAATCCCGCTTGCGACATTTATGCCGTAGGCTCTATTAATAGTCTTGGTAACACGTGAAGAGGCATCGTGCATGAAGCGCCAGAGTTTACACGCCGGATTCACGCTCATCCAGATAAGCATTCTGCTGGTGGTGGCGTCGCTGGTGCTGGTGGCGATACTTTTTTCGTCCCAGACGAACCTCACCGCCAATAGCGTCACCACCACAAGGATGAACGCGATCCTGACGGCGGTGCGTGAATTCCAGGCGAAAAACGGCAGGCTCCCTTGTCCCGCCAGCCAGCCGATTAGCGGCACCAGTTACGCCGTGGAGGCCGCACAACCCGGCTCCGGCACCAATTGCACCGGCGGCTCTCCTGCCGCCAACTTTGTGGACGCCACCAATCACACCGCCATCGGCATGGTTCCGCTGCGCGCGATTGGATTGTCGAATGATTATGCGCTCGATGGCAATGGCCGCACCATCACCTATGGGGTGGACACCGCCGCGACATCCTGCTGGGCTTCGGCTTCACTTCCGGGAAACATCCTCGTCGGCGACAACGGGATAACTAATAATACGGTTACGGCCCTCATCAGCCACGGCGCTGACGGCCATGGCGCATGGATACCGATTACCGGGTCCACCGGCACCGCGGCGCGGCTTAATGCAGGCTCAACCGATACCGACCAGCTTGTGAATGCGCATCTGCTGACCACCGGAACCTTCCCTAACCCAACCGCCGGTTCGCGGGTGACGGATTCGGGCGGAACAAGCGTCACTTTTGTGAATAAAGCACCCACCGCCACGTTTGATGATCTGGTCGTATATCAGAGCCCTTTGTGGAATATCAACAACCTGCCGCTTTCCACTCAGACCACGTCCGGCCCTGTCGTCGCGGGTCCGGCCAATGGCAATTATGTGCTGGGGCAGGCGCTGACGTTCACCGCGACGTTCAGCACCGCTATTACGGTCACCGGCACCCCTCGGCTTGACTTGCTCATAGGCGCAAACACACGGTATGCCAATTACGCAAGCGGCTCCGGCACGACGGTCCTGACGTTCAGCTATACCGTGCAGGCAAGCGACGCGGCGCCATTGGGCGTGGCGCCAACAGGCATTACGCTTTATTCGCCCATCGATCTCGTAAACCAGACCGCGACACTGTCATCAACCGCATCCTCCGACTATTGCTTCATCTATTTTTCGCCGCCCAGCCTTTCACTCGTAACGATAAGCGCTCCGTCCGGCATCGTTATCGACAGCTCCACCAACTGCACCGGCTCCACCAGTTGCATCAATGTCGTGGACAGCAATAACAGCCGTTTTGTCAAATGGACGATCGCGAGCCCCGCCTATAGCAATAAGCTCGGGACCCTGGGCACCGGCACCAGCAGTTTCGCGAACCCGTCCGCCATCACCAAAGACACCAGCAATAACCTCTACATTGTGGATACCGGCGCGGGCTCCAGCGCCAACAGCCGGGTGATGAAATGGACGAACCCCGCAAGCCCCACCGCATCCGCCTATAGCAGTACGTTCGGCACCTACGGCGTCAATGTCGGCGTCACCACCAATGCCGCCAAATTCAACAATCCCATGGGAATCGGTATAGACACGACCGCCAACTGCACCGGCGGCACCCCGTGCCTTTGGATAGCCGACACCGGCAACAACCGCGTGCAAAGATGCAGCACTACCGGCACTTGCACGGTGCCTGCGGCGGTTGTCGGCTCTTTCAATGGCATCACGCTCAGTAACCCCACCGGCATCGCGATTGATGCAAGCAACAATGTCGATGTGGTCGATACCGGCAATAACCGCGTGGTGCAGTTTAGCTCGACCGGTGCCGCCACCACGAGCTTTAACAGTGCCACGAATAACTACTTTTCCGGCAATGGCGCGGGCGGCGCGCTCAGCAATCCCACCGGCATCGCGGTGGACAGCAGCGGCAATATCTGGGTTGTCGATACGGGCAATAATCGGGTGGTCAAGTTTAACAGCAGCGGCGTTTATCAAGCCGCGTACGGCTCCCTGGGAGCCGCGGCGGGCAAATATAACACCCCTACGGGCATCACTATCGACGCGAGCAACAACCTGTACGTCGTGGACGATAACAACAGCCGCGTGCAGGAATGCACCGCCGCAAGCGTCTACGCGACATGCACGAGCTTTGGGACTTACGGCGCGGGCAACAGCAATTTCAATTTCTGAGGGGGACGCAGGATGAGGTTTCGAGGATTAATGGGGTCTCGCTCCTCCGCCAGAGACCGTTGCCGGCATCGAGTGACGGGAATTTACACTCGCGGCTTCACGCTGCTGGAGCTTTCGGTCGTGTTGATCATCGTCGCGCTTGTCACGGGCATGGCCATAAGCAGCGGGATTTCGGTCGTGGCCACTGCGCGCCAGGCCGCAACGATCCAGAAGATGAAAGCCATCGACCAGGCGCTGATGGCGTATCGCACGGCCAATAGCCGCCTGCCGTGTCCGGGCGATCTCACGATTAAGCCGGGTGCCGCCAATTTCGGCGTCGAGGCGGGCGGCACGAATGTGTGCACCACGGGCACAGGTATATGCACGAACGCTCTTAACATATCCAGTGCGACGGGGAGCGCGAACAACACCGGCACCACCATGGCCGGAACCTGTATCGGTACGACTCTGGTGCCAGCGGCCAATTTTTCCGCATTGGGCGCTACACTGTCGGGTGGCCCCATATCCTCGAATCGAGTGGGGGTGGAAGGGGCATTACCGGTCGTGACGTTGGGTCTGCCCAGTGACTATATGGTGGATGGCTGGGGCAACCGTTTCCGCTATGCCGTGGATAGCAACATGACGATGATTGGTGCGTTTCAGGATTCGCCCGCAAACAATACCTGCGGGGCCATCTCGGTCAACGACGTGAACGGCAACGCTCGCGCAACCGATGCGATTTATGCCCTCATCAGCCACGGCTCCAACGGCCATGGGGCTTATACACGCAGCGGCGCTGTCGTGAATGCCGGCTCCGTCAACGCCAATGAGCTGATCAATTGCCATTGCAGTTCCACTACGGGAGCGGATAACGGCACCTACGCCGCCACTTACGTGCAGGAACAATCTCCGACGCTCGATCCTTCCAATTCGCTCGATACGTACGACGATCTCGTCACCTATAAAGAGCGGTGGCAGATGCAGACGCCCTGGGACCCGGTGGCGACGTTCTATTTTGCGCAAATAACTGGTGACATCATAAGTAAGGTTCAGGGATGCACCATCACCACGGTTGCGGGTACCGGCACGTCAGGCTATAGCGGCGACGGAGGGCCTGCCACCAGCGCCAAATTGTCTTACCCACTTGGCGTCGCGGTGGACAATTCCGGCAATATTTACATCGGCGACGAAAATAACTACCGCGTCCGCAAAGTGATGGCGGCCACAGGCATCATCACCACGGTTGCGGGTACCGGGACGTATGGCTATAGCGGCGATGGGGGAACTGCCACCAGCGCGAAGGTGACTTGGCCGAATAGTCTTGCCTTGGACAGTTTTGGCAATCTCTATATCGCAGATATTTGCAACAACCGCATCCGCGAGGTGACGGCTGCAACCGGCATCATCACCACGGTCGCAGGCAACGGCACGTCAGGCTATACCGGAGATGGCGGCCAGGCCACGAGCGCTGAGTTGCATTTGACACAGGGGGCTTATTGCTATGGCAGTGTCGCAGTGGATAGATCCGGCAATCTCTACATCGCCGATGCCTTTAACAACCGCATCCGGAAGGTGACGGCTGCAACCGGTATCATCACCACGGTCGCAGGCAACGGGACAGCGGGCTATACCGGTAACGGCGGCGCCGCCACCAGTGCGGAATTGAACCAACCGGAGGGCACCGCGGTGGACTCTTCCGGCAATATTTATATTAATGACACCTTAAATTATCGCGTTCGCAAAGTAACGGTGGCCACCGGCATCATCACCACGATTGCGGGCAATGGCACGAGCAGCTCTTATAGTTATAACGGCGATGGAATTCCGGCAACCAGCGTGAGTATCAATCCGGGTCCTCTCGCGATAGACATGGCGGGGAACGTCTATATCGCTGATAACGGTAATATAGCCATCCGTATGGTGGCTGCCTCCACCGGCATCATCACGACGGTAGCGGGCAACATTGGATGGTGGGGCAGTGTCAGCGGCGTACCCGCCGTCGGTGCCAGTTTAAGCGATCCATACGGCATCGCTGTCGTCCCAAGCGGCGCACCGGTCTTGAACAGGTGATTTCGCCCGCCGTCAGGTTACGGCTCAGCGGCGCTCATTGGAAATCCTGTCTCCCGTCAGAGCGTCGCGTCCGATCTGTATTCCTAACTCGATAAAAGGCATTATCGAGTCTGTAATCGATGCATCCATGTTGCCTTCTCGCTCTAAGCGCGTCGCCTATAAACGCGTGTATCTTTTTGACGCTTCATTCTGCCGTTCCGTCTCCTGCCTTATCCAACTACTCCGCGACTCTCCTTTTGCCTTGCGCAGGAACCCGTGCGGGTCGGACGGATTGTGAAGCGCCGCCGTGGCAAACACATTGGGAGTGTCGCGGAAGCGTTCGAATTCAGGGTCACCGGCAAGCGCGTCGATATTCCGGCCCACCTTGCGCAGGAACCCGTGCGGGTCTGACGGATTGTGAAGCGCCGCCGTGGCAAACACACTGGGAGTGTCGCGGAAGCGCTCGAATTCAGGGTCGCCGGCGAGCGCGTCGATATTCCGGCCCCCCTTGCGCAGGAACCCGTGCGGGTCGGAGGGATGGTCAATCGCCGCCGTGGCGAACACGCCGGGCGTGTCGCGGAAGCGCTCGAATTCAGGGTCACCGGCAAGCGCGTCGATATCCCGGCCCACCTTGCGCAGGAACCCGTGCGGGTCGGACGGATAGCCAGTCGCCGCCCTGACAAACACACCGGGAGTGTCGCGGAAGCGCTCGAATTCAGGGTCGCCGGCGAGCGCGTCGATGTTCCGGCCCACCTTGCGCAGGAACCCGTGCGGGTCGGACGGATAGTTAAGCGCGGCCCTGACAAACACACCGGGAGTGTGGCGGAAGCGCTCGAATTCCTGTTTCAATTCAGGCCCCCCAGCGCCTTGGTGCAGAGTAAATGAAACGAGCTTTTCCGCGGGAACTGATAGAGCTTGGTGATTGACGTATAGCTCAGTGGCCAACAGTTTGACAATGTGCGGGCGCAGGCCTGCATCGATAAGGACTTTGTGGCGGCGACACATTTCCTCGAATCGTTCGACAAGAACGTTCACCGACAGGTCCGTCTCGGTGGCTCCTTTTATAGCCACTACCAATGCGCTGATACTTGCTGCCTGCGCTATTGCCTGCTGTTGCTCCGGTTCGATGTAGTTCGGTCCACTGAGTGTTTTGCCGCTGCCCGATTGCGCCTGGCGTATCTCACGCATAAAATCGGCAGCGCGCCGGAGCCCGGATAACTCGGTTTCTTCCGATTGGATTGCCAAGTGAAGCCCATGGGTTTGTTGAATGCATGTAAACTTATGGGAACCCGCCCCTTAAGGAAAGTTAAGGTTTTGTGACAGGGCTGTGTGACACCCCATAAAAGAGGTTATGGGTCGTAATCGGTGGGTGGGCAGGGGGCGTGTGCCGGGTTTTGCCATTGACTGATGGGCGCGGCTCGTGTAGTGTTACCTGACCATTAACCAGTGGGATATACAAGTGGCCCAGAAACGCACCCATGTCTCTTTCTCTGAAAGATTGCTCACCGATATCGACGAGCTGCTCGGCAAGGGAAAGCGCAGCGCCTTCCTGACCGAGATCGCGGAGCGCGAAGTCCGGCGGCGCAAACAACTGCGCGCGCTCGATGCCGCGGCCGGATGTTGGAAAAGCGAAGATCATCCCGAGCTGAAAAACGGTTCCGCCGCATGGGTGAAAGAACTTCGCTCGGGCTGGGATTCGCGTCTTCCGAAAGACGGCTGATGACGCGGTTCCTTCTGGACACCACCTTCATCATCGATGTGCTCAACAACCGGCGCAATCGGCCCGCGGTCATGCGCGAACTCATCGCCGATCAGCATGAGCTGGCCTGCTGCCCGATCAACGTCACCGAAGTCTACACCGGCCTGCGCGAGCCGGAGCGGGAGAGAACAGAGGCGCTGCTCCGGAGCTTCGAGCTGGTTCCGATCAGCTTTGAAGCCGGGCGGCTCGCGGGCGAGCTTCTCCAGACGGGGAAAGTCCAAGGTAAGACCTTCTCCGTCCCGGACATGATCATCGCGGCCGTGTGCCTCACGGAGGATCTGACGCTCATCACCGACAACCGGAAGGATTTTGCAATGTCCGAACTGAAACTTCATCCGCTTAAATAAAGGAGGCGACTTGAATGAAGCCCAAGCGTCCCAAGCGTAAGCGAGGAGCCGCGCCCGTGCCGCTTACACTCGCCCTGAAGATTGACAGGTTCGTGGGCAAGCGCAACAGGAGTGCTTTCGCGGTTGAAACCATTCGGAGATACTTGGCGGACCCCGAATTGTTGGCCGTGCTCGCACTCAAACGTCGAGATGGGCAATCGTGAGGGACGAAACCGCACGCTCCCCTCTCCTGCCCGCCCCGCCCCTCTCCTTTCCGGTGCCCGCGATCATCGCAGCCGCCGGCGAAAAAGCCAGCGAGCACTTCCTCGAATTCTTCGCCGCGACGATCCGCAACAAAAACACGCGCATGGCGTATGTGCAAGCCATCGCCCAATTCTGCCGATGGTGCGAGGCGCACGAGTTGCGGCTCGCGGGCATCCGGCCGCTGCATATGTCGGCCTATATCGAGGGGTTGAACATGAGCGCGCCATCCGTGAAGCAGCATCTGGCGGCGCTCCGCGGGCTCTTCAACTGGCTCGTCGTCAAGCAGGTTGTTCCTGAAAACCCGGCGATGTTCGTCAAGGGGCCGCGGTTCAGCCGCCAGATTGGCGTCACGCCGATTCTGGAGGCTGAACAGATGCGGGCGCTCCTCGACTCGATCCCGGTCACGCGGGAGGTAAAGATTCCGAAGAAATATGGCGGAGGCGCAAGGATCGAACCGGACGTGAAAGGGCTTCGCGATCGCGCCGTTATCGCCATCATGGCTTACACCTTCGCGCGCGTGAGCGCGGTCGCCGGGCTGAAACTGGCCGATTATCGGCTCGAAGGCAAGCGCGCCCGGCTGCGCATGGTCGAAAAGGGCGGGAAGGAAAAGCTCGTCTGGCTGCATCATGAGGCGGAGCAATTCCTGGATGCGTATCTGGCTGCGGTGGCGCTGGACGGCGCCGGGACGGCATTGTTTCAGACGCTCGACAAAAACCACCGTATGGGCGGCGATCCCTTCACCCGCCGGGACATGCTGCGCGTCGTCAAGGAGCGCTGCCGGGCGGCGGGTCTGTCGGAGACGTTTTGCAATCACACCTTCCGGGGAACGGGAATTACCGTGTTCCTGCAAAACGGCGGCTCGCTCGAAGCCGCCCAGGATATGGCGAACCATTCGGACCCGCGTACCACGAAGCTCTATGATCGGAGAAAGGATCTGGCGACGCTCAGCGAAATCGAGCGGCGGATTGCGTTTTGAACACCGCCTTCATCAGGCTACATGAGGGCCGGTAAACCACGAGGAGTTATGAAAGATCGTTTCACAGGTGATGCTGGCCGGAGAATATTACTGGATGCGCTCGCCGGACAGAAAATCGTCGCGGGGAACGCAGAACTGGCCGCTGAGATCGCATCGATTGGTGAGCTCGTTGATGTAACAACAGGTACGGCGATTATTGAACAAGGCGGAGACGATAACGAGGTTTACCTGATCGTCGCCGGTTCTTTCAACATCGTCGTAAATAACCGGGTCGTTGCGGGGCGGTTCCCGAATGATCACGTTGGCGAAATGGTCGCCATTCAGCCCACCCAGAGACGATCGGCGTCGGTGGTGGCACGAGAGAATGCGGTCGTGCTTAAGCTGTCGGAGCCGCAGTTTGCCGAGCTCAGTGCCAAATATTCGCAGCTGCTGTTGTACATCGCCAAGGAGCTTGCGCGCAGGCTAGAGCAACGTAACGCGCTGGTAACCTCCGTGAGCGAGAAAATCCGAGTTTTCATCATCTCCTCAGCCGAGGCGCTTGAAATTGCCAGGGCCATCCAGAATGCTTTTGATCACGACCCTTTCACCGTGACCGTCTGGACGGATGGCGTCTTTCGCGCGTCGCAGTATGCAATCGAGAGCCTAGAACGCGCGCTGGATCAGTCGGACGTGGCTATTGCTGTAGCACAGCCTGATGACATCACGGATAGCCGGGGAGAACGCAGGGCGACGCCTCGTGACAATGTCATCTTTGAGCTAGGCTTCTTCATGGGGCGTCTGGGCAGGCATCGGGCCCTGCTGGTCGAGCCGCGCGGGGAAGAAATCAGTCTTCCCTCCGATCTCGCCGGCATCAACACAATTACCTACCGCTATGACGCCCGTGATCTGCCGCGATCGCTGGCGACGGCATGTAACCGTCTCCGAGAAATCATTCGCGATCTCGGGCCGAACAGATGACCGGAGGACATCCATGGGCTTAAAGGAAGAATTGGGAACGCATGTAGCCGCGATATATCGCGCAAAGTGGGATGAGCGCGACGGCAATGTCGTACCTGATGACGATTCTTTGACATTGGGAAACGATGCGGTAAAGCTCGCGGCAACGGTACTCTACGCCGATCTGGCGGACTCGACAAAGCTTGTGGCGGGCCACGCGAATTTCTTTGCGGCGGAGATGTACAAAACCTTTCTACACTGCGCTGCAAAAATCATTCGCAGCGAAGATGGCGCGATCACCGCCTACGATGGCGATCGCATCATGGCGGTGTATATCGGCGATCTGAAAAACACCAGGGCGGTTCGCGCCGCCATGAAAATTCGGTTTGCCGTTTCGCACATCATCAATCCGGCCCAGCAAGCGTTCTATACAAAAAGCGACTTCACGATGAAACATGTGGTGGGAGTGGATACGAGCGATCTCTATGTCGCCAAGACAGGCGTACGGGGAGCCAATGATCTTGTTTGGGTCGGCAGGGCCGCTAACTATGCCGCCAAACTGTCCAGTCTTCCCGACGCCTTCGCTACGTACATAACAAAGGAAGTGTACGAAGCGATGACAGACGAAATGCAGGTTTCCACGGACGGGCGACCTATGTGGGAGGCCGTGCGCTGGAACAATTTTGACGACAGGACGATTTACCGCTCCGAGTGGGGATGGCGAATTTCATGAGCGGGGCGCTCCTGAACAGGAGGACTTATGGGTCTCGCTGACGACTTGGCGTCTGAGGTAGGCGTGATTGTTCGTTCGGCATGGTCCGTGCGCGAGGGCGAGGTCGTACCTGATACCCCGGACATTAAGCTTGGCAACGAGGGCGTCACGCTCGATGCCACGGTCCTCTACGCCGATATTGATGGCTCGACCAACATGGTTGACTCGAAACCCGCTCAGTTCGCAGCCGAGGTTTACAAGACGTATCTTCTATGTGCTGCTCGGCTGATCAAGTCAGAAGGCGGTGTGATCACGGCCTACGACGGAGATCGCGTAATGGCTGTGTTCATCGGAAAGTCAAAAAACACTTCCGCCGTGCGTTGCGCCCTCAAAATCAAGAGTGCCGTCAAGGAGATCATCAATCCGGCACTCAGGCAATACGAACCGGACTTTACTCTCCAGCAGGTAGTCGGCATCGATACGAGCGAACTGCTTGTTGCCAGGACCGGGATTCGAGGCTCTAACGACCTTGTGTGGGTCGGCCCAGCTGCAAATCACGCGGCAAAACTCAGCGGCATAAGCGAGCAACCATACGCAACGTTCATCAGTTCCGAGGTATACGATAACATGCACAGTTCGGTCAAGGAAACTGATGGGGTTGATATGTGGGAGGCGCGAACGTGGAAAGGCGAAACCGTCTATAGATCGTCCTGGTATTGGCATGTGCCGAATTAAAGGACAAAACCCGATTATCACGGAGATGTCGGGTAGAAAAGGGGTTGCTGGATCGGTGGTTCGGGTATTATCGTTGGAGCCTGAATCAGGTTATTAGATATGAAGGCCAATGCCGGAGCGATTCGTTTATCTGCCAGCGACTTGAGCAATCACTTGGCGTGTGGCCATCTGACTGCGCTCGATCTTACGGTCGCTACGGGACAGCGTACCGCGCCGAAATGGCACTCACCCGACGCGTGGGTGCTTCAGCAGCGCGGGATGGAACACGAGAAGGCGTACCTGAGTCATCTTGAAGCCGAAGGTATCTCGATTACGGACTTGCGTGAGATCGACAACGATGCGACGGCGCTCGCGGAAACGGTAGCTGCCATGAAACAGGGCGTCGCTGCCATCGCACAGGCCACGCTGGCAAACGGGCGCTGGTTCGGGCGAGCGGATGTACTGCGCAGAGTCGAGCGGCCCAGCAGCTTGGGGAACTGGTCGTATGAGGTCTATGACTGCAAACTTGCGCGGGAGACGAAAGCCGCCACGATCCTCCAGTTGTCGTTGTATTCCGAGCTGGTTGCGGCAGTCCAAGGCGTCCTGCCGGAGTCGATGTACGTCGTTCCTCCGGGCGAGAGCTTTCATCCCGAGACATACCGGGCGCTGGATTATGCCGCGTACTACCGATACGTGAAAGCGCGGCTGGAGGTAGCCGTCGATGGAAACGGCAAAGTCACCGAAACCTACCCTGAGCCAACGCCGCATTGCGACGTGTGCCGGTGGTGGCAGGATTGCGACGATGTCCGCCGAAGGGATGACCATTTGTCGCTGGTGGCAGGCATCAGCAGATCGCAGCGTAAGCAGTTGCACGCGTGGGATACCGTGACCGTCACGGATCTGGCGCGCTTGCCGCTGCCCATACAGCGCCGTCCCGAATACGGTTCGAAAGAGGGATACGTTCGCGTGCGTGAGCAGGCCCGCGTACAGGTGGCAGGGCGCACTGATGGCCGCCCCGTTCACGAGGTCTTTGAAATCACAGACGAGCATGGTCTCTCCCTGTTGCCGGAGCCGTCCGCCGGGGACATGTTCTTCGACCTTGAAGGCGATCCCTTCGTCGGCCTGAGCGGGCGGGAATATCTGTTCGGGGTTGTTGTGCTGGATGGTGCAGGAAAAGCGAATTATGAATGCCGGTGGGCGCTCGACGCGGGGGCCGAGAAAGAGGCCTTCAAATGGTTCGTGGCCGCGGTGATGGATCGGTGGGCGCGGTATCCGTCGCTGCACATCTACCACTTCGCGCCGTATGAGCCGTCCGCACTAAAGCGGTTGATGGGCAGGCACGGCGTCTGCGAGGACGAGATCGACCGGATGCTTCGGGCAAAGCTGTTCATCGATCTACATACGGTTGTGAAACGCTCGGTGCGGGCGAGTGTGGAGCAGTATTCCCTTAAAGCCTTGGAAGTATTTCACGGTTTTGCGCGCAAAGTGCCGCTGGAAAAGGCTGGTGCTGCAATGCGGCAGATGCAGCATGGACTGGAACTCGGGCGTGCAGCGGCGGTGGACGGCGCGGTGAAAGAGGCAATCCAGATCTACAACGCCGACGACTGTTTTTCGACGCTGTCACTGCGGGACTGGCTGGAGCGCGAGCGACTGGCACAGGAGCAAGCCGGTCACCAGTTCGCGCGCCCCGCCGCCTCGGACGGAGCGGCGGCGGAATCGGTCAGCGCGCGCCAACGACAGAGCGCGGCGCTGGCCGAAGCTCTGGTCGGCAACATTCCAACCGATCCCGAAGCGCGTAGCGCCGAGGAGACGGCGAGATTTCTGCTGGCCAATTTGCTCGACTGGCACCGCCGGGAGTCCAAATCGGAGTGGTGGGAATATTTCCGCCTGAAAGAGCTGATCGATGAGGATCTGCTCGATGAGCGATCGGCGATTGCTGGTTTGGAACTGGTCGAAACAATCGAGGTGTTACGGAAAATCCCAACAGACCGTTACCGCTTTGAAAGGCAGGAAACGGATGTCCGCAAAGGCGACACGGTCTGCCAGCGCGGCGAGAAAATCGGCGACGTTGTCGCCATTGACGTTCCGGCGCGGACTATCGACATCAAGAAGATGAGGAAGACTGCCGACGTTCACCCCACGGCGGTATTTGTTGACCCGCGAGGCCCTAATACCGACGTGCTGGCAGACGCCCTGATTCGCCTCGGCACATGGGTTAACGCAAACGGTATGGATTCTGCTGGCCCTCACCGGGCGGCGCGGGATCTTCTGCTTCGTCGGCCACCTCGCTTGCTGGATGGAAATGGACTGGCGGCGCGCGCCGGAGAAACGACGGTAGATGCTGCGAAACGGATCGGAGCGCAACTTGACGATTCCGTTCTGGCTATTCAAGGGCCGCCCGGCGCAGGAAAAACGTTCACCGGTGCGCGGATGATCTGCGAACTGGTACGGCAGGGGAAGAAGGTTGGCATCACCGCGACGAGCCACAAAGTCATACGGAATCTGTTGGACGATGTGATCAAAGCGGCCCCAGAGTTCGGCCTCGTCGGCCTGCAATGTATCCAGAAAGTGACGACCAAGCCCGACGAGGAACCGCCGGGTATTCTCACTATGACCGATAACGCGGAGCCGCTTGCGGCGCTGCTGGGCGGCGCTCACGTCATTGCGGGAACCTCATGGCTATGGGCGCGTGAGGATTATTTCGAAGTTGTGGACGTGCTGTTTGTCGATGAGGCTGGCCAGATGTCTCTGGCCAATGTGCTGGCTCTCTCGCAGGCGGCGAAGAGCGTGGTGCTCCTGGGTGATCCTCAGCAATTGGAACAGCCCTTGACGGGAAGCCATCCCGAAGGCGCCGATGTTTCCGCACTCGAACATATACTCGCGGGAGCAAGAACGATTCCGGCGGAGATGGGATTGTTCCTCGAAAGGACGTGGCGTCTGCATCCCAAGCTCTGCGAGTTCACCTCGGAGGTCTTTTATGAGGGACGCCTGCACGCCCGCGACGGGCTCGAACGCCAGAGGATCGGAGGCCATCCCTGGCTGGGAGAGTCTGGTCTGTGGTTTATTCCCGTCCGGCACGAAGGGAATCAGAATGCTTCGCCGGAAGAGGTTGAGCGTGTCGCCGGTATTGTCGAGGCGTTGATTCAACCGGGGATAAACTGGGTCAATGACACGGGCAATACTCGTCCGTTGGAGCTGAACGATATTCTGATCGTTGCTCCATACAATGCGCAGGTTTCTGATCTGGCTGCTCGATTACCCCACGCCCGGATCGGAACCGTGGATAAGTTCCAGGGGCAGCAAGCACCGGTGTTGATCTATTCGCTCACCACATCATCGCCCGAGGACGCGCCGCGTGGGATGGAGTTCCTATACAGCCTCAATCGTCTCAACGTGGCGACGTCCCGAGCACAGGCAATGGTGATCGTGGTGGGGAGTGCGCGCCTGCTGGAACCCGAATGTCACAGCCCACGGCAGATGCAACGTGAGTTTCCGGCAAGCATGCATGAAATCGTCGCCAGATAACTGTTAAGGTCGTTCTGCCGTCGGAGTCCCCGGCGTGGAGGAAGGCCATGGCACGTAGCGAGATCGCGATTATCAGTCTGGAAGAGACAAAAGAGCGTTTCGAGGAATGGAGAAGCCATCGCAGCGGGAAAGCTCGCATACCTGCGGAGCTTTGGTCGGCTGCTGTCGAGGTGGCCAGGAAGGAAGGAATTAATCGAACCGCCAGGGAGTTGCATGTGGCGTGGGACGATCTGAAACGGCGCATGGCAACCACGCGAGAGGTTCCCCGGCAACCGGGTTCGCCGGCGTTTGTGGAACTGGTCGCGCCGCAGACGGAGCCGGTTCCTGAATGTACTCTCGAGCTGGAAGGCCGCCGATGCAAACTGCGAATCCAGTTGAAGGGCGCTTCGGCATCATATCTGGCAACCTTGAGCCGGGAGTTGGTGGAGTCGGCGTCCTGATCCAGATCACACCGCAAATGCGCATCCTGGTTGCGGTAGACGCCATCGACGGCAGGAAGGGCATCGATTCTCTGGCACAGCTATGCCGGGAAAAACTGGCTGCAGATCCGTTTTCCGGCTGTCTGTTCATCTTCCGCAGCCGCCGGGGGACAGCGATAAAACTGCTGGCCTATGACGGCCAGGGGTTCTGGCTCGCCACGAAGCGACTGTCGAAGGGCCGTTTCAAATGGTGGCCCAGCGGCTCTGAGCCAGCGCGAACCCTGCGTGCACACCAGGCGCAGTTACTGCTGGCGGCCGCCAACCCCGATGCCGAGGCGCCGCCGGTATGGCGGCAGGTGAGCGCGTAAAAAAATACGCCAGCCCCCTTGCGTTCCAATTTTGACTCTGCCACACTGCTGGAAGAATGCCGGAATGGAGATACCGGGGCCGCACTGTTACCGCTGAAGAGATCGACTTCATCCGCAGATTAATCACTGACCATCCCACGGCAAGCCGGCGCAGGTTGTCGGAGAAACTGTGCGAGGTATGGCAATGGAAACAGGCCAACGGCGCTCCACGCGACATGGTCTGCCGCGGCTTATTACTGATGCTCGATCGCGCCGGGCAGATCGAGTTGCCCGGGATTCGTTTCCGGCCTCCCAATCCCCTGGCCCGGCGCGAGCGGCCACTGGCGATGCTGATCGACACCACGCCGCTCAACGGCGCGCTCGCCGACATCCGCCCGCTCTCGCTGCAGCAGGTTAGAAAAACGGCCGATGAGCCGTTGTTCAACAGCCTGATGGAGCAGCATCATTACCTTGGTTATGAGCAGCCGGTGGGTGAGCACCTGAAGTATCTGGTGTGGGCACAGGGACGCCCCATCGCCTGCATGGCATGGAGTTCGGCCCCTCGTCATCTGGGCAGCCGCGACCGTTATATAGGATGGAGCGCCGAAGCGCGCCGGCGCAACATTCGATTCATTGCTTGCAACACACGCTTCCTGATTCTGCCGTGGATCAAAGTTCCGCATCTGGCGTCGCATATACTGGGCCGCGTAACGAGCGCGCTGCCCGGAGACTGGGAGCGGATGTACAGCCATCCGGTCTACTTCGCCGAGACCTTCATCGATCCCGGTCGTTTTCGCGGGACCTGCTACCGCGCGGCCAA